>WNGG01002957.1_pt1 | contig 24171 bp, 20 predicted proteins | sample 5400661 | NCBI WGS metagenome assembly WNGG01 (sample SAMN13153372, study PRJNA577476) | soil metagenome | isolation source: 100 cm soil or saprolite under Garry oak tree replicate 1 | place: USA:California | collected 2016-06-15
CGACGCCGGCGAAAGGGAGGACGGGGAGCGTCCGAGGATCACGTAGTCGGAGACCCGAAGGCGTTCCTCCGGTTCCCGCGCTGCGTCGGCGTGAGGAACTGCAGCGCCCTCGACGAGCCGGGCGAGGTGACGGGCGGCGTGGCGACGGCCCGCGCGTGAGCGCGCCGTCCCGATCCGTGTGGGATCCAGACTACGAGGCAAGCGGTCGGCGCGACAACGGTCTCGGATGTGGCTGGAGCCGGTCAGCCCCTACGGCCGGCGGCGCTCAAGATGAGGTCGGTAATCTCCTGCGGGTGAGTGATCAGAGACAAGTGACTGGCGTCCACCTCGATCGTCTTCGCATGCATACGGTTTGCAAGGAAACGCTGCAACTCAGGAGACGTGGTTCTATCTTGCTTCGATACGGCATACGAAGAAGGCTTGAGTTTCCACGCTGCTGCGGTCGTCCTCGAGGCGAAAAGCGTGTCGGCGATCCGCCCCTGAACCGCGCTGAGCACACGCGCCTTGGCTGGATCGACGCCGCCGGCGAAGTCCTTGAGGAAGGCCTCCTCGCTCAGTTGGGCGAAGCCGCCCGACTTGACGAGGCCGGCATTTGCCGGTGGCGTGGGAAATTTGGCAGCCAGTGCCGCATAGTCCTCGCCAGCATCCGGCGCGCGAGCGGCGACGTAGACAAGGGCAGAGACTTTGGGATCAACGCCGGCCTCGCTGATGACGGTTCCTGCCCAGGAGTGGCCTACGAGCACCGTCGGCCCGTCCTGCAACGCAAGGATGCGGCGCGTGGCCGCGACGTCGTCCGCAAGCGAGGTCAGCGGGTTCTGCACTGCCGTTGCCTTCACGCCGACACGGAGAAGACGTCCAATGACTTCGGACCAACAGGAGCCGTCCGCATATGCACCATGGACCAGGACGACATTGCGGGCACTGACCATCGGTTCAGCCTGAGCCCTGCTTGAACCGTCGACAAGCGAGGTTGCAACACCAGCGATAAGCATGGTCGAGAAAGTGCGTCGATCGATCATGTTGAGACCTCCTATTTTGAACCTTGTAGACTAACAGCGAGCCCGTTCTCCCCTGGAGAGGATCACAGGGTCACCCCTGGGAGGAGCCGATCGATCAGATCGTTTCGCTCTCGCGCAGGGTGAGCGGGCTCTGCAGCACGAAGCGGGTGATCTCGTCCTTGCGCAGGAACGCCACTCCCGGCCGGCTTTTGGCGTAGTGCAGGAACGCGTCCCAGACCCGCACCATCTGCGGCGTACCGCTGATGCGGTCGTGCGCGCTCACCGCCATCATGCGGCGGCGGCGGCCGGCCTCTTCGTAGAGCTGGTCGAAGTCCAGCTTGATCTGCTCGAGGAACTTGGAGGGCGAATAGTTGCGGCCCTCGATCAGCAGATGTCGGTGGCGACGAAATCGATCGCCTGGCCTTGGCCCTGGGTTTGCGTGAAGCGGCCGGTGAAGTGGCCACGAAAGTGCAAGTGCACGACGACGCGATCACCGGCCACGATCATCTGTTCGATCTCGCATCGGATATCAGGGATCGCCGCATGCATCAGCGTGGAGGCTGCCAGTGGTCCGGCGAGCCCCTGCGGGCGCCCAGCCGGCAGGGTCCGGTCGGTGAAGTCGTGCGCCAGTGCGGCGCGCGCGAGCGCCTCCCTTACTCTTTCACGCTTTCCGCGACCGAAACCGCTTTCGTCTTCATCCGCGCCACGAGATCCTGATACGTCGACGTCTGAATGATCGCATTGAATTGCGATCGGTAGTTAGCGACAAGGCTGATCCCCTCGATGACGACGTCATAGACGAGCCAGCGGTCGCCACGCCTGTGCATTCGATAGTCGACGGGAATCTCCGTGCCCTGCTTGGTGACGATCTTGGTGCGCACGGTCGCCAGCTCGCCCTCGGCCGACTCGCCGGTGTAGCGGATCTTCTCGCCGGCGTACAGCTCGAGCTTGGACACGTAAGAGCGCTCCATGAGGTCGGCGAACAGTTGGACGAATTCGTTCTGCTCGGCCGGCGTGCGCCCGTGCCAGTGCCGCGCCAGAGCACGCTTTGTCATCTCGTCGAAATCGAAGGCCTCGTTCGCGATCCCGCGGAGGGCGGCCCGCCGTTCCCTGGTCCTGATTTCCTTTCGGAGGTCTGGATTCCCCAGGGCCTGGAGGGCCCGATCGATGGACTCCCGCAGTTGATCGGTTGGCGGCCCGGCGGTGGCGCCACGACCGGTCAGCAGCACGAGGGCGAGGGCGCTCGCCAGCACAAGGCAGGCACGACGGAGAGGCTTCATCGGCGCACCTCCGGTCGGCTATCGTCGATCATCTTCTGCCGCCGTTGCAGATACCCATTCCGTACTGCGCTGTAGAGGTCGACGGTGCTCTCCTCGACGTTCTCGTACAGATCGAGGTTGAGCGCCCGCTCGTCGACGCGCTTCCCGACCGCTGTACCCGCCAGGGCGGCGACGGGGAAGATGACGTAGGTGAACGGATCGAGCGCTGCGTCCACGGCGAAGCCGATCCCATCGCGGGCCGTCAGAGGAGGCAGAAACGGCAACACCAAGTACGGCCCGGGCCCCACGCCATAGCGGCCCAAGGTCTGGCCGGTGTCCGCCTCGCTCGCCTCGAGACCGAAAACTTTGGCGACGTCGAACAAACCCGCGACCCCGAGGGTCGTGTTCAGGCCGAACCGAGCCAGTTCCTGACCGGCGCCTTTGAGCTTGAGCTGGAAGAGGTTATTCACCAAGCGACGCGGCATGCTGAGGTTATCGAAGGCCCTCTTGAGGCTCCGCTCTACCGGGTCGGGTACGATCTTGTCCCACGCCTTCGCAACCGGCTTCAACGCGTAGCGGTCGACCTTGCGGTTGAAGGAGAACATCGCCGTATTGAAGGGTTCCCACGGGTCGTAGTCCTCAATAATGAGGGTCTCCTCAGCGATTTCGGACGAGTTCCGTGGACGTTCTGTAGGATCCGGGGGGGACAGCGTCAGACCTTTCGCCCTTTCGGCTGCCTCGGAGGTTGGGGACGGCGACAGGGACGGATCGTCGATGGCTGAAGCGGCCGCATCGGTCCTCGCGGTCGGCACGCTGGCACAACCGGCGATCGCCATCGCGGAACCAAGCGCAAGTCCCCACCATCGCAACCCGCTCATCGCCCTCTCCTCTCCCACACGAGTACACGAATTCCAGCGCTTTCCCGACAGTCCTTCAGACGGGCGGTCCTTCCCGCGGGATTCGCCCTCGAAAAAGAAATTGCGCGGGCGTCGCTCATCCTTGCCGAGGTCAGTCCCGCGGGCGTCGATGAGGACCATGAGAGTATCGAACGTGCGTGCCCGGAGTTCGATCGGCCGGGCGTCGGCGAGCAGCGCTCGGCGATGCCGAATTACCGTAAACCGACCGAATTCAATGGTTTGTGACAGATCCGCCGCCCGAGACACCGTCCCATGCCGGTCGATTGCAGAGGAGCGCTTCAGGAGTTTTCACAACGAATCAGTCCGAGACAAAGACTCCTCAGCAGCGACCGCCTACGATCCGTCTCACGATCACGATCCGCGATCCTCCAGACATCGGAAGAGCTGAAGAAGTGTCTTCAGTCAGGAGACAAGACATGAACCTGCTGTCTCCAACCCTTGCGACGACCAACGCGGTCTCGCCTCAACGACCCGCGGTTCCGATACGGGTCGATCGAGATGCCAAGCTCCTCGCCGCATTGCGGCGGAGAGATCGGACGGCGGCGGAGTGCCTCGTCGCTCACTACGGCAGTCGCGCTTATCGGCTGGCGATGGGTATCACGCGTAATGCCCAGGATGCCGAGGAAACCGTGAATTACGCTCTCTGGAGCGTGATCCGAAAGATCGAGACCTTCCGGGGTGACTCGTCTCTCGGGTCCTGGATCTACCGGATCGTCGCCAACGCCGCCTACGAGAAGCTACGTGGCCGCGCGAACCGACGTGACGAGATCTCGCTGGACGAGGTGCTCCCTTTATTCCACGAGGATGGGCTGCACAGCGGTCCGACCAGCGACTGGTCGGCGAGCATCGACGACCCAGCCGTGCAGACCGAACTTCGGGCCATGCTGGACTCGGCGATCGGCGAGCTCCCGGCCCATTACCGCGCCGTGGTGGTTCTGCACGATGTGGAAGGCTTGTCGATGGCCGAGGTCGCGGGCTCCCTGGGAATCACAGTAGCGACTGCAAAGTCGCGCGCCCACCGCGGCCGACTATTTCTCCGCAAACGTCTCGCAGTCTTCATGTCAGGCGCAACGGCTTCCATCGGCGCCGCGTCTTAAGCGCGGGACGTGGGGTCGCTGGAGGTGGTCGAGGCCCAACTCTTCCATGACGAGGTGCTTCAGGTCGAGCCCGAGAAGCGCTTGCGCCATTCGTGGCGCGGCGGCTCGGACGAGCTCGAAGGCTCCGGCGCCGACCGTGATCGTGACGCCGGAGAACAAGACGGAAGTCGTCAACTCACTGACTGAGGGATCCCATGACACGCATTTTCTCGGGTATTTTTGCTGGCCGTCGTGATGCTCGTCGGCACTCCCGCCGTGGCTCCAGTCCTGTCGAGCTCGGTTATCTACGCCGAGGTGTCCGATGAGCAGCTCATGGATGAGCTGCTCAAGATCAAGAGAATGGTCGCCGACTTGGAAGGGAGCCTCGAGGCCAAGAAAATGCCGGCAGACGCCACACGCAGGGGGAAAATGATGCCCATGTTGAACGAGATCGAGAGGCTCTTGAAGGAAGTGCATGCCTATGGCTCGAATTAGAGGCCCGGCCAGCGCCGGTCGTCGATTGCTGATCGAGAGGGGAGAGAGGCGATGGCGGAGATGAGGGTGGCGCAGGTACCGAAGGCGGGGGCGGATTTCGAAATCGCCGAGCGGGAGATTCCGCAGCCGGGCACGGGAGAGGTGAATGAAGCCTACGCGCGCACGATGAGCGGGAAGGCGGAGTTTCGGCGTCGTTCTGACGATGGAGGCTCGTCACGGGCACCACGCGCCCCGGCGGTAGAGACGGTGGCAGGGGAACAGTGGCCACAGGAGCGGGCCGCCCCGACCTGGCCCCGCTCCCATGAGAGATTTCTCACGACCGATTCACGCCAAGCGCTGGCTCGCGATTCGCGCGGCTTTCGCGTTCTTGCGGAAGAGAAGCGCGCATGCAACGAGCCACCCCACCCGGCCGTCTCAAGAGTGGGTAGGGTGGGAGGAGGGACAGGTGGCGCGGCTAAGGTTCGGCTTCCTTCTAGCGGTCGTGGTGCTTGTCGTGAGCGTTGCACCGTCCCAGGCGTGGGTCGCCGTCCACGGCTTCCACGGCCCGCACGTGTTCGTCGGCCCGCGGGTGTTCATCGGCCCAGACCCGTTCTGGTACGCGTATCCGTATCCGACTTACCCGCCGGTGGTCGTCCAGCCGTCGCCGCCGGCCCAGGTTTACGTGCAGCCACAACAGGCCCCCCCGGCCGAGTCGTACTGGTACTACTGCGAGAATCCCAAGGGGTATTACCCCTACGTCTCTCAGTGTCCCAAAGGCTGGATGCAGGTCGTCCCGGGGACCAAACCTCCAACTCCGTAGATGGGGAGGGACGCGCAGATGCGGACGGGAGTCCTCGCATTGGTATTCACCCTCTCCCTCGGTGCCTGCGCGACGGTGCCGCTCGGCCCGAGCGTCATGGTGCTGCCCGGGACGGGCAAGTCGTTTGATCAGTTCCAGGCCGACGATGCCGTCTGTCGCCAGTGGGCGTCCGTGCAAACCGGGACCACGCCGCAGCAGGCGGCAGGGTCGAGCACGGCTAAGAGCGGGGTCCTTGGCACGCTCCTCGGTGCCGGGCTGGGCGCCGCCATCGGTGCCGCCACGGGCCACCCCGGCGTCGGGGCTGCGGTCGGGGCGGGCGGTGGACTGCTGGCGGGTACGGCGGTGGGCGCCGGCGCGGGGGAGACGACAACCCACCAGGTTCAACAGCGATACAACAACGCCTACGAGCAGTGCATGTACGCCAAGGGAAACCAGATCCCGGCGGCGGCGCTGCCGTCCCCGCGCGGGACCTCCTTCGCAGCGCCTCCGCCGCCCCCGCCCTTGCCACCAACACCGGTGCCTGGCGTGGTGTCTCCTCCGGCTTCGATGGGCCGATAGACGCGGTAAAGAGGTGTCGCCGGCCTCGCGGCAGGGCCCGGGGGCGCCCCCCACATCCTACAAAGGTCTAACCGTCGGGGGCCGCCGGCCCACCGCGCCCACCGTTCCCGTGTGGCACGAGGGGCCGCGTCACGACGATGTCGAGGACCGAGGCGCGCCCTGAGGCCGATGTCTGAAACTCGAAGAAGAGGAGGGCTCTCGTCATGAGCGGGACGCAAGACATCGGGATCGAGGCGCTCACCGAGCTCGCGCTGAACCTGCGCTGGTCGTGGAACCGCAGCACTGACGACCTGTGGGCCCAGCTCGATCCCGAGCTCTGGACCTTGACCCATAACCCCTGGGTCGTGCTCCAGACGGTTTCCCCAAGCAGAGTTCAAGACCTCCTGGCGCGACCGGATTTCCGAGAGCGGGTGAAGGACCTGATCGACCGGCGACATCAGTATCTGAGCCAGGCGGCCTGGTTTCAGCAGGCACACCGGCAGTCGCCCCTCACGCGGGTGGCCTACTTCAGCATGGAATTCGCGCTCAGCGAGGCCCTGCCGATTTACTCCGGCGGTCTCGGCAACGTCGCGGGCGATCAGCTCAAAGCCGCCAGCGATCTCGGGGTGCCAGTGATCGGCGTCGGCGTGTTGTATCAACAGGGATACTTCCGCCAGGTGATCGCCGCCGACGGCAGCCAGGAGGCGCTGTACCCCTACAACGATCCCGACCAGCTACCGATCACCCCGGTGCGAAATGAGGGCGGTGACCTGCTGCGCCTTCCGGTCCTGCTGCCGGGCCAGAAGGTCTGGCTCCGCGCCTGGCAGGTCCAGGTCGGTCGCGTGGTGCTCTACCTCCTGGACAGCAACGACCCGGCCAACCCGCCTGCTATCCGCGGCATCGCCAGCGAGCTGTACGGAGGCGGAGCGGAGCTGCGGCTGCAGCAGGAGCTCCTGCTCGGGATCGGGGGCTGGCGGTTGCTGCGAGCCCTCCGGCTCGAGCCCGAGGTCTGCCATCTCAACGAGGGGCACGCGGCCTTCGCCGTGCTGGAGCGCGCCCGGAGCTTCATGGAGGACACCGGGCACCCGTTCGACGTGGCGCTCGCGGTCACCCGTGCGGGAAACGTCTTCACCACCCACACCCCGGTCCCGGCGGGCTTCGACCGCTTCTCCCCGACCCTCATCGAGCGCTTTCATCGGGAGTACGCCGAGGAGCACCTTGGCGTCTCGCTGCGCGACCTGCTGGCGCTCGGCCGGGAGAATCCGGACGACCCGAATGAACCCTTCAACATGGCGTATCTCGCCATCAGGGGCAGCGGCGCGGTCAACGGCGTGAGCCGCCTGCATGGCCAGGTGAGCCGGCGCATCTTCCAGTCGCTCTTTCCTCGTTGGCCGGACATCGAGGTTCCGGTCGCCTATGTCACCAACGGCGTGCGCACCCCGTCATGGGAGTCCGCGGCGGCCAACGCGCTGTGGACGAAAACCTGCGGCGCCGAGCGGTGGCGCCAAACTCTGACGACGATCGAGCGGGACGTTGCGCGCGCGTCCGACGGCGAGCTGTGGGCCCTGCGGACCGCCGCGCGCAAGGTCCTCGTCGACTACGCCCGTGAGCGCATCGCGCAGCAGGTCGCCTCCATGGGCTTACCACCGGACGAGGCATCGGCGGTCGGCGTGGGCCTGGACCCCGCCGTGCTCACGCTCGGATTCGCGCGGCGGTTCGCCACCTACAAGCGTCCCAACCAGTTGCTCCACGATCCGGCCCGGCTGCTCCGGATCCTGACGAACGCGGACCGCCCGGTCCAGCTCGTCATCGCGGGAAAGGCGCATCCGGCCGATCGCCTCGGGCAGGAGCTGATCCGGACGTGGATCCAGTTCATTCGTCGCCCCGAGGTGCGCGAACGGGTGATCTTCATCGCGGACTACGACTTGCTCCTGGCCGAGCACTTCGTGCGGGGCGTTGATGTGTGGATGAACACGCCACGGCGGCCCTGGGAAGCCAGTGGAACGAGCGGGATGAAAGTGCTTGTCAACGGCGGCCTGAATCTCTCGGAGCTCGACGGTTGGTGGGCCGAGGCGTACGAGCCTGATGTCGGCTGGGCCCTGGGGGACGGCCAGGAGCATGGCGACGATCCGACCTGGGACGCTGCCGAGGCCGAGGCCCTGTACGCGCTGCTCGAGCGTGACGTCGTGCCCGCCTTTTACACGCGAGACGCGCGGGGGATTCCGCAAGCCTGGATCGCGAAGATGCGCGCGAGCATGGCTCGCCTCACCCCGCGGTTCTCGACGAACCGCGTCGTGCGGGAGTACACGGACACGTATTACGTGCCGGCGTCGGCGCGCTACCGGGCGCGGGCCGCCGACAAAGCCGCGCTCGGGACGCAGCTCGTGGGCTGGACGCGCGATCTCGCCCAGCACTGGCCCGACGGGCGGTTCGGCGCGGTCCGCGCGGCCACGGAGGGAACCCGGCACCACATCAGCGTCGAGGTCTACCTCGGTCGCCTCGACCCAGAGGCTGTCCGCGTCGAGCTGTACGCCGAAACGGCGAATGGCGGGGAGCCGGAGCGCCACGCCATGGCGCGTGGCCGGAAGCTCGACGGGCCGAGCCATGGCTACGAGTACGATGTGAGGGTTCCTGCCGTGCGCGCGACCGACGACTACACGCCGCGGCTCCTCCCATACCACCCCGCCGCCGTGGTGCCCCTCGAAGTCCACGAGATCCTCTGGCAGCGGTGAACGGCGAAAGACAGGACTGAGACATGGCGATTTCGCCGCTCGCGGGCAAGCCGGCTCCCAGGGAGATGCTCGTCGACCTGGCCCGGCTCGAAGCGAAGTACTACGAGCACAAGCCGGACGTGAGAAACCCAGAGGAGCGTGTCAGCTTCGGCACCAGCGGGCACCGGGGCTCTTCGCTGCGCGGCTCGTTCACCGAGGCGCACATCCTGGCCATCACCCAGGCCATCTGCGACTACCGGCGGAGCCAGGGCACCGATGGTCCGCTCTACATGGGCAAGGATACGCACGCGCTGTCCCGTCCGGCCGAGCGGACGGCGCTCGAAGTCCTGGCGGCCAACGACGTGGACACCATCATCCAGCGCGATGATGGCGTGACGCCCACGCCGGTCATCTCGCGGGCGATCCTCGTTTACAACCGTGGCCGCGCAACGCGCCCCGCGGACGGCATCGTCGTCACCCCGTCGCACAACCCGCCGCAGGACGGCGGCTTCAAGTACAACCCGCCGAACGGCGGACCGGCGGACACGCACGTGACGGGATGGGTGCAGGACAGGGCGAACGAGCTGCTGCGGCACGGCAACTCCGGCGTCAAGCGCGTCCCGTTCGCGGCCGCCATCAAAGCCGCGAGCACCCATCAGGAAGACTTCGTCCTGCCATACGTCCACGACTTGAGAAACGTGATCGACGTGGACGCCATCCGCGACACCAGCCTTCCGCTGGCCGTCGACCCGCTCGGCGGCGCGACCCGCGACTATTGGGGGCCGATCAATTCCGTCTATCGACTCGACATCGCCATCGTGAACCCGGTGGTCGACCCGCAATTCTCCTTCATGACCGTCGACCACGACGGCCAGATCCGCATGGACCCCTCGAGCCCGTACGCCATGGCCCGGCTCGTCGGCCTCAAGGATCGGTACCGGGTCGTGTTCGCCACCGACCCCGACGCTGACCGGCACGGGATCGTCACTCCGTCGACGGGGTTGATGAACCCCAACGAGTACCTCGCCGTCGCCATCAACTATCTCCTCACGAACCGTCCCCGCTGGCCGGCGCGGGCCGCCGTCGGCAAGACGATCGTGAGCAGCAGCATGATCGACCGGGTCGTGGAAAAGTGCGGCTACCCGTTGTGCGAGGTGCCCGTGGGGTTCAAGTGGTTCGTGCCGGGCCTGTTCGATGGCTCGCTGTGCTTCGGCGGCGAGGAGAGCGCCGGGGCGAGCTTCCTGCGGCACGACGGCACCGTGTGGGCGACCGACAAGGACGGTCCGATCATGGCCCTCCTGGCGGCCGAGATCACCGCGCGGACCGGAAAGGACCCGGGCGAGCACTATCGCGCGCTGACCGCAGAGTTCGGCACGCCGTACTACACGCGCATCGACGCGCCGGCGACGCCCGAGCAGAAGGCGAGACTGGAGAAGCTCTCGCCCGAGGCCGTCGGGGAGTCGCAGCTCGCCGGCGAATCCGTCACGGCCACGCTGACCCGCGCCCCGGGCAACAATGCGCCGATCGGCGGTTTGAAGGTCATCGCTCGCGGCGGCTGGTTCGCGGCGCGGCCGTCCGGCACGGAGAACATCTACAAGATCTACGCGGAAAGCTTCAAGGACCAGGCTCACCTCGACGCCGTCGTGCGCGACGCGCAGGCGATCGTGAACCGAGCCCTCCGGAGGTGACGCGATGAACGCGACCCAACGTCTTCACGACCTGGGGCAGAGTCTCTGGCTCGACAACATCACCCGTGACCTGCTGGACAGCGGGACGCTGAAACGCTACATCGACGACCTGTCGGTGACGGGGCTCACCTCGAACCCCACGATCTTCGATCACGCCATCAAGAGCAGCGCCGCCTACGACACGGCGATCCGCAAGAAGCCCGGCGCCGGGACATCGGCCGACGCCCTCTTCTTCGAGCTGGCGCTGGAGGATCTCGGCCGGGCGGCCGACCTCTTCCGACCGATTCACGACCAGACGGACGGCGTGGACGGGTGGGTCTCACTGGAAGTGTCGCCCCTCCTGGCCTACGACACGGCGAGCACGCTTGTCGCGGCCAAAGCGCTCTTCGCCCGGGCGACGCGGCCTAACCTCTTGATCAAGATCCCCGGGACCAGGGAAGGCCTGCCCGCCATCGAGGAGGCGATCTTTGCCGGCGTGCCGGTCAACGTGACGCTCTTGTTCTCGCGCGAGCACTACCTGGCGGCGGCCGAGGCGTTCTTGCGCGGCATCGAGCGGCGGATCGCCGTCGGCCTCAACCCCAATGTCGGCTCCGTCGCCTCGGTGTTCATCAGCCGCTGGGACGCCGCCGTCATGGACACGGCGCCGGATGCGCTGCGCGATCAGCTCGGCATTGCGATCGCAAAGCGGACCTACGCGTCGTACCGTGCGCGGCTCAGTTCGCCCCGCTGGCAGCGCGTCTACAACGCCGGCGCCCGTCCGCAACGCCTCCTCTGGGCGAGCACGGGGACCAAGGATCCCCGGGCGTCCGACGTCCTCTATATCACGTCGCTCGCCGCGCCGTTCACGGTGAACACCATGCCCGAGGGCACCCTGAACGCCCTGGCCGATCACGGCGACCTCGCCGGGACGTTGCCCGCCGACGGCGGCGACTGCGAGGACGTGCTGGCCCGCTTCGCCAGGGCCGGTATCGACATCGACGCCCTCGCGGCACGGCTCCAGGACGAAGGGGCGAGGTCGTTCGTGAAGTCGTGGAACGAGCTCATGGCGGTGATCGCCGGGAAGCGCGCCGCCCTCGCCAAGGCGAGCTGATATGCACCCGGCATGGAAGGCCCTCCGGGCCCACCACGAGAAGGTCGGCCACCTGCATCTGCGCCGGCTCTTCGCGGACGACCCCCGGCGCGGCGAGCGCCTGACGGCGGAGGCGGTGGGCGTCTACCTCGATTACTCGAAGCATCGCATCACCGACGAGACGCTGGGGCTCCTCCTCCAGCTGGCGGAGGCATCCGGCCTGCGCGCGCGGATCGACGCCATGTTCCGGGGAGAGAGGATCAACATGACGGAGGGGCGAGCGGTCTTGCACGTCGCCCTGCGCGCGCCGAGAGGGACGTCGATCGTCGTCGACGGCGAGAACGTGGTGGACCAGGTCCACGCCGTGCTCGACCAGATGACCGACTTCGCCAATCGGGTCCGGAGCGGCGCGTGGAAGGGACACACCGCCAGGCGCATGCGCAACGTCATCAACATCGGCATCGGGGGCTCCGACCTCGGCCCCGTGATGGCGTACGAGGCGCTGAAGCCCTACAGCGATCGCGCCATGACGTTCCGTTTCGTGTCCAACGTCGACGGCGCCGACTTGATCGAAGCGGTCCGTGACCTCGACCCGGCGGAGACACTCGTCATCGTCTCCTCGAAGACCTTCACGACGCTGGAGACGATGACCAACGCGCAGAGCGCGCGCGCGTGGTTACTCGATGGCTTCGGCGGAGACGTCAAGGCCGTGGCGAAGCATTTCGTCGCCGTCTCGACGAATGCGGGGGAGGTGGCCACGTTCGGCATCGATACCGCCAACATGTTCGGGTTCTGGGACTGGGTCGGCGGGCGCTACTCGATGGACTCGGCCATCGGTCTGTCGACGATGCTCGCGATCGGCCCGGACAATTTTCGGGCCATGCTGGACGGCTTCCATCAGATGGACGAGCACTTTCGCACCGCGCCGTTCGAGCGCAACCTGCCAGTGCTCATGGGCCTCCTGGGCGTGTGGTACAACGACTTCTTCGGTGCCCAGACAGTGGCGGTCCTGCCGTATGCGCAGCACTTGAAACGCTTCCCGGCCTATCTGCAGCAATTGACGATGGAGAGCAACGGCAAGCACGTCACGCTCGATGGCGACCCGGTCGTGGGCGATACCGGCCCCGTCTACTGGGGCGAGCCCGGAACCAACGGCCAGCACTCTTTTTACCAGCTGATCCATCAAGGGACCCGGCTCATTCCCTGCGACTTCATCGCGTTCGCGAAGCCGCGCAATCCCCTCGGCCGGCACCACGACATCCTGCTGGCGAACGTCGTTGCCCAGAGCGAGGCCCTGGCCTTCGGCAAGACGTCCGAACAGGTGACGGCGGAGGGGACGCCCGACTGGCTCGTGCCCCACCGGGTCTTCGAGGGCAACCGTCCGTCGACCACGATCCTGGCCGAGCGGCTCAACCCGGAAACGCTGGGCAAGCTCGTCGCTCTGTACGAGCACAACGTCTTCACGCAAGGCGCCATCTGGCAGATCGACTCGTTCGATCAGTGGGGCGTCGAGCTCGGCAAGGCGCTGGCCCAGCGCATCGTTCCGGAGCTCGAGAGCAAGGCAGAGCCAACGCTCGGCCACGACAGCTCGACGAACGGCCTGATCCGTCGCGTCCGGAAGCTGAAGGTGAACCCATGACGACCCTCGGCTTCGACCACCCCCTGTATGTGTTGCCGTTCGACCACCGCGGCTCGTTCCAGACGAGGATGTTCGGCTGGAAGGGGAGGCTGACCTCCGAGCAGACGGGAGAGATCGCTGCCGCCAAACGGGTGATCTATGATGGCTTCACGGCCGCCGTGGCGGCCGGCGTGCCCAGAGACAAGGCGGGCATCCTCGTGGACGAGCAGTTCGGGGCGTCCATCCTCCGCGATGCCGAGGCGCACGGCTATGTCACGGCGTGTCCCGCCGAGAAGAGCGGGCAGGAGGAGTTCGACTTCGAGTACGGCGAATACTTCACCGACCACATCGAAGTCGTCCGCCCGACCTTCTGCAAGGTGCTGGTGCGCTACAACCCGCAGGGCGATCCCGCCCTGAACCGGCGGCAGGCGGATCGCCTGAAGCGGCTGTCCTGGTATCTGCGCAACAAGAGTCGCAGCCGATTCATGTTCGAGCTGCTCGTGCCCGCGGAACAGGGCCAGCTCGATCGGCTCGGGGGAGACACGAAGGCCTATGACCTGGAACTCCGGCCCCGGCTGATGGTCCAGGCCATCCAGCAGCTTCAAGATGCGCAGATCGAGCCCGACATCTGGAAGGTCGAGGGGCTTGATCGGCGCGAGGACTGCGAGAGGGTCGTCGCCACCGCGCGCCGGGGCGGTCGCGACACGGTGGGCTGCATCGTCCTGGGCCGAGGCGAGGACGCCAAGAAGGTGCGCGACTGGCTGGCGGCGGCCGCCGGAGTCCCGGGATTCATCGGCTTCGCCGTGGGCCGGACGGTGTTCTGGGATCCGCTCGTTGCCTGGCGGGCGAAGAAGACGACGCGCGAGGCGGCCGTGGCGGAGGTCGCGCGGCGCTACAAGGAGTTCGTGGACCTCTTCGACACGGCCCGGGGGGTCGTGACGGGAAGGACGGAGTGACAGCCATGCAGCTGGGAATGATCGGTCTTGGCAGGATGGGCGCGAACATGACGCGCCGCTTGATGCGCGGTGGACACGAGGTCGGCGTGTACACCCCCACGGCGAAGACGCGTGACGCCTTCGCGAAGGAGACCGGCGCCGTCGCCGCCTCCTCGCTCGACGACCTGGTCACCCGCCTCAAGCCGCCGCGCACGCTCTGGCTGATGGTGCCGGCCGCGGCGGTCGACCAGACGCTGAGCGATCTCGGGCGAGCGATCCAGAAGGGCGACATCCTCATCGACGGCGGCAATTCGTACTACGTCGACGACATCCGACGGGCGAGGGCGTTGGCTCCCCGGGGAATTCACTACGTCGATTGCGGGACGAGCGGCGGCGTGTGGGGACTGGAGCGCGGGTACTGCCTGATGATCGGAGGCGAGAAGACGGTGGTCGAGCACCTCGATCCGATCTTCGCCACGCTCGCGCCGGGCCGAGACGCGGCGCCGCGGCTCCCGGGACGCGAGAAGGTCGGCGGCACGGCAGAGCACGGCTATCTGCATTGCGGGCCGCACGGCGCCGGCCACTTCGTGAAGATGGTTCACAACGGGATCGAGTACGGCATCATGGCCGCCTATGCCGAGGGGCTGAACATCCTCCATCACGCCAATGTCGGCAGATCCGAGCACGCGGTCGACGCGGAGACGACGCCGCTGCGCAATCCCGAGGAGTACCAGTACGACTTCAACATGCGGGACATCGCCGAGGTCTGGCGTCGCGGCAGCGTGATCGCCTCGTGGCTGCTCGATCTCACGGCGAGCGCGCTGCTCACGGACCCCGCCCTCTCCGCGTTCGCGGGCCGGGTGTCCGACTCGGGCGAGGGGCGATGGACGATCAAGGCCGCCATCGACGAGGCGGTGCCGGCGCCCGTGCTCACCACGGCGCTCTACGAGCGATTCAGCTCGCGCGGCGAGTCCGATTTCGCGGACAAGGTGCTCTCCGCGATGCGCTACGCGTTCGGGGGCCATCAGGAGAAAGCCGGCCGGTGACCGCGCGACATCCGGTCGTCTTCCTGGTGGACGTGGACAACACGCTCATCGACAACGATCACATCGCGGCCGATCTCAAGCGCCACCTCGAGCGCGAGGTCGGACGCGAGCGGCAGGAGCGGTACTGGGCCATCTTCGAAGAGCTGCGGGCCGAGCTGGGCTACGCGGACTACCTGGGCGCGCTGCAGCGGTATCGGGTCGAGCATCCCCGTGATCCGCACGTGCTGACCGTCTCATCGTTCATGGTGGATTACCCGTTCGCGAACCGTCTCTACCCGAACTCGCTCGACGTTCTGGAGCGGTTCCACGGCTGGGGACCGACGGTCATCCTCTCCGATGGCGACGCGGTGTTTCAACCGCGCAAGATCGAGCGCTCGGGACTTCAAGATATCGTGGACGGGAACGTCCTGATCTATATCCACAAGGAGCGCGAGCTCGACGACGTCGAGCGGCGTTATCCCGCCGACCACTACGTCCTGGTGGACGACAAGCCGCGCATCCTGACCGCCGTGAAGCGCGTCTGGGAACGCCGGGTCACCACCGTCTTCCCGCGGCAGGGCCACTACGCGCACGATCCGCAGGCGCTCGCCACCAATCCGCCGGCCGACCTGACGGTCGAGCGCATCGGCGACCTCCTCGCGTACGACCTGCCCGCGCTCCTCGCGGCGGGGGCGCCCGCGATCCGTCGCACGACAACGAGGGCGTGATGACCGTTCAAGACCTTGACGCGAAGCACATCGGGCGGTCCGACGCCCTGGTCTTCTTCGGGGCCACGGGCGATCTCGCCTACAAGAAGATCTTCCCATCGCTCCAGGCGATGGTGAAGCGCGGGCACCTCGACGTCCCGGTCATCGGCGTGGCGAGGTCGGCGTGGACCCTCGAGCAGCTCAGGGCCCGGGCGAGGGACAGTCTAGAAACGCACGGAGGACTCGACCCGGTGGCCTTCGAGAAGCTGTGCGGCTTGCTGCGCTATGTCGATGGCGACTACGCGGACCCGGCGACGTTCCAGACCATTCGCACAGAGCTCGGCGCCGCGCAGCGGCCCGCGCATTATCTCGCCATCCCGCCCGCGCTGTTCGGGCTGGTCGTGGATCAACTGGCCAAGGCGGGCTGTGCCCAAGGCGCCCGCGTGATCATCGAAAAACCCTTCGGGACGGACCTCGCCTCGGCGCGGGAGCTGAACCGGACGCTGCTCGGCAGCTTCGACGAGACGACGATCTTTCGCATCGACCACTACCTCGGCAAGGGGCCGGTGCACAACATGCTCTTCTTCCGCTTCGCGAACGCATTCCTGGAGCCCATCTGGAACCGCAACCATGTCGAGAGCGTGCAGATCACCATGGCGGAGAGCTTCGGCGTCCAGGGCCGGGGCGCCTTCTACGACGGGACCGGCGCCATCCGCGACGTGGTCCAGAATCATCTGTTCCAGGTCCTGACCAACCTGGCCATGGAGCCTCCCGTCGGAACCGGCGGCGAGTCCATCCGGGATGAAAAGGTCAAAGTCCTGAAGGCCGTCCCGCCGCTCAGTGCGAGGAACCTGATCCGCGGGCAGTTCCGCGGCTATCGAAAGGAGCCCGGGGTGGCGCCAGAGTCCCAGGTGGAGACGTTTGCGGCGCTGCAACTGAGCATCGATTCCTGGCGCTGGCAGGGTGTGCCCTTCTACATCCGCGCCGGGAAGTCTCTTGCGGTCACGTGCACCGAGATCGTCGTCCGGCTCCGTCAACCTCCCACCATGTATCAAGGTTTCGACCTCAAGCCGAACTACTGCCGATTGCGCATCAGCCCGGATATCACGTTCGCCGTCGGCGCGAACGTGATCGCCGCGGGGCAGGAGACGGTCAGCGCCACCACAGAGATGCTCGGAACCCACCACCCCCGCGCCGGCGAGATGGATGCGTACGAACGGGTGCTCGGCGATGCGATGGCGGGAGACCCTACCCTGTTCGCCCGCGAGGACCACGTCGAAGAGGCGTGGCGAATCGTCGATCCCGTGCTGAAAGCGAAGACGCCCGTCTACGAATACGAGCCCGGCACCTGGGGGCCGAAGGAAGTTGACCAGAGCGTGTCGCCCTCCGGCGGCTGGCAGACGCCGGTGACGGGCTCGAACGCGCGATGAGGATGAGCACCATGCACGTTGCTGAACCGGTGACGGACACGAAGCTCGATCAACTGTGCGTCAACACCATTCGCACCCTCTCGATCGACGCGGTCCAGCAGGCCAGGTCCGGACACCCCGGCACGCCGATGGCGCTCGCGCCGCTGGTCTATACCCTCTGGAACCGCGTGATGCGCTTCGACCCCCAGGATGCGATCTGGCCCAACCGCGATCGCTTCGTTCTCTCGAATGGTCACGCCTCGATGCTGCTCTGGTCCGTGCTCCACCTCACCGGGACCCGAGCGGTGAACGCTGACTACGAGAGGCTGGGGCAGCCCGCGGTCACTCTCGGCGACATCCGACACTTCCGCCAACTCGACAGCAAGGCGCCGGGTCACCCCGAGTATCACTGGGTGTCGGGCGTCGAGACCACCAGCGGCCCGCTCGGGCAGGGCGTCGCCACCAGCGTGGGCATGGCCATCGGCCAGAAGTGGCTCGCGAGTCGATACAACCGTCCGGGCTTCGACATCTTCGACTACCACGTCTATGCCGTGTGCGGAGACGGCTGCCTGATGGAGGGCGTCGCGTCGGAAGCGGCATCACTGGCGGGCCACCTGGGCCTCGACAACCTGTGCTGGATCTACGACAACAATCACATCACGATCGAAGGCGACACGCGCCTCGCGTTCACGGAGGACGTGGCCGCGAGGTTCCTCGGGTACGGGTGGAACGTGCAGCGCGTCGGCGACGCGAACGATATGGATCGCATCGAGCACGCCCTCGAGGTCTTCCGGCAGACGAAGGGCCGCCCCACCATCATCATCCTGGACAGCCACATCGGCTACGGCTCGCCGCACAAGCACGACACGGCCGAGGCCCATGGCGAGCCGCTCGGCGAGGAGGAGGTCCGTCTCACCAAGCGCTCTTATGGATGGCCCGAGGACGCCAGGTTCCTGGTCCCCGCCGGCGTCTATGAGCACTTCACGGCCGGGATGGGCGCGCGCGGCGCGGCGGCACGCCGTCGGTGGACGGACCTGTTCGAGGCCTATCGGGCTCAGTATGGAGCACTCGCGAACGAAATCGAGCTGATGCAGCGGCGCGAGCTGCCGGCCAACTGGGACAGCAACCTTCCCGTCTTCCCGGCCGATCCGAAGGGCGTGGCCGGCCGGGACGCCTCGGGCAAGGTGCTCAACGTGCTCGCGCAGAACATCCCCTGGTTCCTCGGCGGTTCGGCGGATCTCGGACCGTCGAACAGGACCACCCTGACGTACGAGGGCGCGGGAGACTTCCAGGCCGAGAGCCCGGGCGGAAAGAACCTGCACTTCGGCATCCGCGAGCACGCGATGGCCGCGACCGTGAACGGGCTTGCGCTGTCGAAGCTCCGGGCGTTCGGCGCGACGTTCTTCATCTTCAGCGACTACGCGCGACCAGCCATCCGGCTCTCGGCCGTGATGGAGCTGCCCACGATCTTCGTCTTCACGCACGACGCCATGGGGGACGGAGAGGACGGGCCAACCCACCAGCCCGTGGAGCAGCTCGCGTCGCTGCGCGCCATTCCCGGCCTGATCACCCTGCGGCCAGGCGACGCCAACGAGGTCGTCGAAGCCTACCGCTATGTCATGCAGCGCCGCCACGAGCCCGCCGTCCTGGCGCTGTCGCGGCAGCCGCTGCCGACCCTGGATCGGAACAAATACGCCCCCGCGAGCGGCCTCGCGTGCGGCGCCTACATCCTCGGCGACGCGCCCACCGGCGAGCCCGAAGTCATCCTCATCGCCTCCGGGAGCGAGGTCAGCCTCGCCGTGGAGGCCCACGAGCAGCTGCTTGCCGACGGCATCCGCTCGCGCGTGGTCTCGATGCCGTCCTGGGACATCTTCGAGCACCAGACGCAGGAGTATCGGGACAGCGTGCTGCCGCCCCGTGTGACGGCCCGCGTCGCGGTGGAGCAGGCCTCGACGCTGGGATGGGAGCGCTACGTCGGGACCTCCGGCCGCGTCATCGGCATGCAGACGTTCGGGGCGTCCGCACCGCTCAAGGAGTTGCAGAGGAAGTTCGGATTTCAGCCGGACCGCGTGGCCGCGGCGGCCAGGGAACAGCTGGGCCGGTGATCGCCGAAGGAAGCAGTTCGCCCCTCGGAGCGACGTGTTCTCACGAAGGCGTCAACTTCAGCGTGTTCTCGAGACACGCCACCGGGGTCGAGCTCCTCCTCTTCGAGGGTGTCGATGACAGAGAACCCTCCCGCGCGATCCGCCTCGATCCCGGGGTCCACCGCACGTACTTCTACTGGCACGTGTTCGTGCCCGGCGTGCGCCCCGAGCAGCTGTACGGATATCGCGTCGAGGGACCGTTCGATCCCGAAACCGGCATGCGATTCGATCCGACCAAGGTGCTCCTCGATCCGTATGGCCGCGGCGTGGCGGTTCCGGAAGGCTACAGTCGCGACGCGGCGCAGAGAGAAGGGGACAACGCCGCGACGGCGATGAAGAGCGTGGTGGTGGATCCCGGCGCGTACGACTGGGAAGGTGACGCGCCGTTGCGACGACCCTCCGCGCAGACCATCGTGTACGAGATGCACGTGCGGGGGTTCACCCGCCATCCCAGCTCCGGGGTGCCCGAAAAGACGCGTGGCACGTTCGCCGGGCTCATCGAGAAGATCCCGTATCTTCGCGACCTCGGGATCACCGCCGTCGACCTGCTGCCGGTGTTCCAGTTCGATGCCCAGGACTGCCCGCCCGGACTCGTCAATTACTGGGGCTACTCGCCGGTCTCGTTCTTCGCCCCGCATCAGGCGTACAGCTCGCGCCTGGCTCGGCTGGGGCCCATCGACGAATTTCGCGACATGGTCAAGGCGCTGCACCGAGCGGGCATCGAGGTCATTCTCGACGTCGTCTTCAACCACACCGCCGAAGGCGGCCACGACGGGCCGACGCTGAGCTTTCGCGGCCTGGACAACGTGACGTACTACATCCTCGAGCGCGACCGGTCGCGCTACGCCAACTACACCGGCACGGGGAACACGCTCAACGCCAACCAGCCGATCGTCAGGCGGATGATCGTCGATAGCCTCCGGTACTGGGTCGAGGCGATGCACGTGGACGGGTTCCGCTTCGATCTCGCCGCGGTCCTCTCGCGCGACGCGTCGGGCCAGCCGATGCCAAATCCCCCCGTCCTCTGGGACATCGAGTCGGATCCCGTGCTCGCGGGCACGAAGCTCATCGCCGAGGCGTGGGATGCCGCCGGCCTCTACCAGGTCGGCAGCTTTGTCGGGGATAGCTGGCAAGAGTGGAACGGGCGGTTCCGCGACGACGTCCGGAGCTTCTTCCGGGGCGAGCAGGGTTCGGTGGTGCGCGTGGCCGACCGCCTGATCGGCAGCCCCGAAATCTACGGACACGAGGAGCGCGAAGCCGAGCAGAGCGTGAACTTCGTGACGTGTCACGACGGCTTCACCCTCGACGACGTCGTCTCCTACGACGGCAAGCACAACGAGGCGAACGGCGAGGACAACCGCGACGGCGCCGACGACAACCGGAGCTGGAACTGCGGCGTCGAAGGCCCGACGGATGATGCGGCCATCGAGAAGCTTCGGAACCGGCAGGTGAAGAACTTCCTGACCGTCACGCTGTTGTCGATCGGCATGCCCATGATCCTGATGGGCGACGAGGTGCGCCGCACGCAGCGCGGCAACAATAACGCCTACTGCCAGGACAACGAGACGAGCTGGTTCGACTGGACGCTGGTCGCCAAGCACGCGGACGTGCGCCGGTTCGTGACGCTGCTCAACGGACGACGACTGCTGCGGGAGGTGGAGCCCGAACGCCAGCACGTGAGCCTGGACCAGCTTCTCCGGGGCGCGCATCGAGCCTGGCACGGCGTGAAACTCGACCAGCCGGACTGGGGGGATTCGTCCCACAGCCTGGCGTTCACCGCGAAGATCCGGAGCAGACAGCTGGTCGTCCACCTGATCCTGAACGCGTATTGGGAGCCGCTCGACTTCGAGCTGCCGTCGATGGGCGACGAGGCCCGAGACCCATGGCGCCGCTGGATCGACACGTCTCTCGACTCCCCCGACGACATCGGGCAGTGGCAGACAGCCCTGCCTGTTCCCGGCTATACCTATCGGGCAGAGGCGCACTCCGTGGTGGTGCTCTTCGCAAACATCGGAACGCCGTAACGCCTGACGACGGCCTCCACGGCCGCACGATGCCGTCTCACGGCGCCCTCGGCGCCGGATCGTCCCGCTTCATCACGTCTGCGGCGGACGGGAGCTGCGCCTCGAACGGGCGCGGGTCGATCTGGGCCAGCAGGTCCCCGTTGCGGACGACCTGTCCCTCCTGGAAGTGGACGCCGATCAGCTCGTCGTCCCACGCGGCTCCTCACCGTCACCGTCTTGAGCGGGGTGACCGACCCGAGCCCGTTGAGGTAGACCCCCGCGTCGCGCGTCCTCGCCGCCGCCGCCACCATCGGGATGCGCGGTGGGACCGGGACGCTTCCCTGCGCGCCAGGCGGTGGATCGCCATGGCCGCGATAGCGCCAGGTTCCCCCAACGATCACCACGATCAGGAGGGCGGTCGACCCCAGCGCGTACGGATGCCGGCACAGGCGGCGCGCGACACCCATGCCGCGTCAGCGCGGCTGCAGGCCCGGCTGCGTCGACGCGATCTCGAAGATCTCGGCTTCCCCGGCCGCGTCCGCGAGCAGCACCAACAGGTAGATCCGATCGCCGACCAGCCTGGTCTCCAGCAGCGACACGATGGTCGGCGTGAAAGCGACGGCGTGGGTCGCGATGTCGTCGACGGCTGCCCGGATCGTCTGCTCCAGGGTCTCCTTGTCCGCGGCTTCGTCGGCGGGGACCGAGGTCAGCGCCTCGACGACGTACGCGCGGGCGGGGCTGGCCGTCGCCAGGAGGGCGAGGCCCAGGGGTACCACGATCGAGAGCGCGCGAATCTTCGCCATGTCATCCTCCACTGGTCGTCCAGCGATCGCTTCGCATCGTCCACAGCACTCTTATGACGAGATCGGGCGCATCCCAGTTTCTTCCGCAAGAACGCGACAGCCGAGCGGGAAGGCGGCGAAGACCGGGGACAGGCGCCGGGCGGCGACCGGTGAGTCGCGAACGGCCCGGCCGGCGGCCGAGGGTGCGTCCTTCCGCACCCCACCAAGGTAGGGTAGACGCTTTTCCGCGCGCGCAAACTAGGATAGAGGCTAGGAGTCGAGATGGTCGAAGACAACGGGCGGGTGGTCTGCGTCGTGGACGACGACGCATCACTGCGTCGGTCGCTCAGGAATCTACTGACGTCAGTGGGCTTCCGAGTCGAGACGTTTCAATCCGCGGAAACCTTTTTGGAAACTGTCCATCGAGAGAACACCGGCTGCGTGGTGCTCGATTTGCGGATGACCGGAATGAACGGTCTCGACCTCCTGAGGCATCTGGGCGCCACGGGCTCGCGCATCCCTGTCATCATTCTGACGGCTCACGGCGACGACGAGACGCGCCAGCGATCCCTCCAGGCCGGCGCGGTGGCGTTCCTCACGAAGCCCTTCCAAAGCGCTACCCTTCTCGACGCTGTGCGGACGGCCCTAGCCTCCGCCTGACGGCCGTGTTCAAATTCGCTCTCGAGGCGTCGATCACCTTTGCCGGTCGACCGCTCGGGTGTTACGAGGAGGCCTGCGAAGTTTTCGACACACGGGACGAGGAGTACCGGTAAGCCAGCGCGGCACCAAGGGCAAGCGACGGGGGGTTCCGTTGGTGAAATCCACCGGTCGCGACTGAGGGGAAGCCAGATGCAACGCTCCATCGCGCAGCTCGCGGTCGTCCGATACGCCGTCGCCGTGTTGTGCGTGACTGCCGCAGTGATCTTGGCGCGATGGCTGCGACCGGTGGTGCTGGGTGGCGCTCAGCTGTTGCTCGTGGCGATCTTGATCACGGGCTGGGTCAGCGGGTTGCGGCCGGCGCTGGTGGCCTGGGGATTGGCCATGTTGGCCTTCGACTACTATTTCACGCCTCCCTTCGATTCACTGAAGATCGAAGTCGCCGAGGCCCCGCGTCTGATGTTGTTCGTGCTGGTTGCGGCGTTCATGGCGACGATGAGCGCTGCACGCCGCAGGGCGGAGAATTCCCTGAAAAGTGCCCGGGAGGAACTCGAGGTCCGGGTTCGCGACCGGACGGCGGACCTCCAGCGGACCAACGAACGTTTGCACGTGGCCGTCGCCGAGGCCGTCGCGGCGCAGCAGCGGTTCCGGGACCTGGTGAACTCGGTCGAGGGGATTGTTTGGGAGGCCGACGCCACGACCTTTCAGTTCTTGTTCGTGAGCAACCAGGCCGAACGCATCCTCGGCGAGCCGGTCGCCCGCTGGCTGTCCGAACCGACATTCTGGAAGGATCATCTTCACCCGGACGATCGCGAATGGGCGGTGTCATTCCGCGAAAGGGCAACAGGCGAGAAACGCGACCACGATTTCGAGTACCGCATGATCGCCGCGGACGGCAGCGTCGTGTGGCTGCGAGACCTGGTGACCGTGGTCGTCGACGAAGAACGCGCAGCGCGGCTGCGTGGGGTCATGGTGGACATCACGGGCCGCAGACGCGCCGAAGCCGCCCTGCGGGAGCAGGCGGGACTGCTCGATCTCACGCACGACACCATCTTTGTGCGTGACATGAACGATGTGATCACCTACTGGAATCGCGCGGCCGAAGAGTTTTACGGGTGGACGGCAGCGGACACCGTCGGGCGCATTCCTCACCGCCTGATGCAGACCGTCTTTCCTGCGCCGCTCGAGCAAATCCGGGCGGAATTGCTGGGTGCCGGCCGCTGGGAAGGTGAGCTCGTACAGACGCGAGCCGATGGAAGCCGGGTCGTGGTGGCCAGCCGGTGGTCGTTGCGGCGAGACGAGGAAGGTCGGCCGCGTGCGATCCTGGAAACCAACAACGACA
>WNGG01002371.1_pt1 | contig 24165 bp, 19 predicted proteins | sample 5400661 | NCBI WGS metagenome assembly WNGG01 (sample SAMN13153372, study PRJNA577476) | soil metagenome | isolation source: 100 cm soil or saprolite under Garry oak tree replicate 1 | place: USA:California | collected 2016-06-15
CCTCCTCTTAACATTCCGCCCGTGAAGCGCGTCCTGGTCGTCCAGCACGAACCCTTCGAGGGACCAGGCACGCTGGGCGAGGCGCTTTCCGGGTGCGAGCTGCGGCTCGTGCGGACGTTCGCGGGTGACCCGGTGCCCGCGAGGCTGGCGGAGGACGGCCTGGTCGTGCTCGGCGGCGGGATGGGCGTCTACGAGGCCGATCGGCATCCGTACCTGCGCGAGGAGATGAGGCTGCTGGAAGCGGCCGTGCGGGACGGGCGGCCCGTCTTGGGCATCTGCCTGGGCAGCCAGCTGCTCGCGGCCGCGCTCGGCGCCTCGGTGGCCAAGGCGCCGCGGAAGGAGATCGGCTGGTTCGAGGTGGGCCTGCTGCCCGGAGCGACGGACGACGCGCTGTTCGCGGGCGCCCCGGCGTCCTTCGCCGCGTTCCACTGGCACGGCGACGCCTTCGCGCTCCCGGACCGGGCGGTGCCGCTCGCAGCCACCGCGATGACGCCGTTGCAAGCATTCCGAGCCGGGCCGCGCGCCTGGGGCGTCCAGTTCCATCTCGAGACCGACGCGCACGTGCTGAACGCCATGCTCGAATCCGGCGCGGAGGAGCTTCGCCAGGCCGCGGTCGATCCCGTGGCGATCCGCGCGAGCGCGGCCGACGAGCTGCCCCGGCTGCGCGCGCTGGCCCTGCGGATTTTCGGCCGCTGGGTCGATCTCCTCTGATCAGCCCTTGCGCGCCGGGACCGGGGCGTCGCCGAACGCCTGGTCCATGAGCAGCTGCTGCTCGTAGCGGTGCGCGGCGGTGCTGCCCGTCGCGGGGCTGGCGCTCTCCGCCCGGCTGACGCAGGTGATGCGCCGCAGCGAGTAGCGCGCCCGCAGGTAGTACCAGGCGCCCATGTTGAACGGTTCCTCCTGCACCCAGACGAGCTTCGCGGACTCCGGATAGACCGACAGCGCCTTGGTCAACTCCTCTGGATCGAGCGGGTAGAGCTGCTCGATGCGGACGAGCGCCACGTCATCGCGCTGCTTCACCTCGCGGGCCGCGAGGAGGTCGTAGTAGACCTTGCCCGAGCTGAGCAGGATCCGCTTCACCTTGCGCGGGCTGACCGAGCGGTCGGGGATGATGCGCTGGAACCCGCCCTCGGAGAGGTCGGTCAGGGTCGACACGGCGTGCTTGTGCCGCAGCAGGCTCTTGGGCGTCATGATCACCAGCGGCTTGCGCCAGGGACGGAGCACCTGCCGCCGCAGGGCGTGGAAGTACTGGGCCGGCGTGGTCAGGTTGCAGACCTGCATGTTGTCCTCGCCGGCGAGCTGGAGGAAGCGCTCGAGGCGCGCCGAGGAGTGCTCCGGCCCTTGCCCCTCGAACCCGTGGGGCAGGAGCAACACGACGCCCGACAGGCGGTTCCACTTGTCCTCGGCCGAGGAGAGGAACTGGTCGATGATCACCTGCGCGCCGTTGGTGAAGTCGCCGAACTGGGCTTCCCAACAAGAAAGCCACTCGGGCGTGTCGAGCGAGAACCCGTAGTCGAAGCCGAGCACGCCGGCCTCGCTGAGCGGGCTGTCGTAGATCTCGAACCGCCCCTGCCCGGGCCGCAGATTCGCGAGGGGCGTGTACCGGCGCCCGTTTCGCACGTCCGAAAGCACCGCGTGGCGCTGCGAGAACGTCCCGCGCCGGCTGTCCTGGCCGCTGAAGCGGATCGGCGTTCCCTCGTCGAGCAGCGTGGCGAAGGCGAGGTGCTCTCCGGTGGCCCAGTCGAACGGCTCCTCGCCGCTGCCCTCGGCGAGCTTGGCGCGCGCCTCGAGCAGCTTGGCGATCTTCTCGTGCGGGGTGAAGTCCGCCGGCACCACCGAGGTGGCGCGGAGCAGCTCGCGGAGCTTCGGCAGCGGGACGGCGGTCGGGACCTCCGGCGTGTCCTTGTCCGGGCCGCCCCGGTACTTCGACCAGAGCCCCGCCATGGCGCTCTGCGTCCGCTTGGCCCCCGTCTTGCGCGTCCGCTCCAGCTCCTCCTCCAGCTGCTGCACGCGGGCGTGCATCAGCTCCTCGGCTTCCTGCGGAGTGGCGATGCCGCCCTGGGCGAGCTGGCGCGCGTAGATGGCGCGCGCGGGCGGCTTGCGCCGGATGACCTCGTACATCACCGGCTGGGTGAAGCTGGGCTCGTCGGCCTCGTTGTGCCCGTACTTCCGGTAGCAGTAGAGGTCGATGAGCACGTCCTGCCCGAAGGTCTGGCGGTAGTCGACCGCCAGCTGCACCGCCCACACCACCGCCTCGGGGTCCTCGCCGTTGACGTGGAAGACCGGCGCGCGCAGCACGCGGGCGATGTCCGTGCAGTACGGCGTCGAGCGCGCGTCCTCCGGATTGGTGGTGAAGCCGACCTGGTTGTTGATGACCACGTGGAGGGTGCCGCCGGTGGCGTAGCCTTCGAGGTTGGCGAGGTTCAGGGTCTCGGCCACCAGCCCCTGACCGGCGAAGGCCGCGTCGCCGTGGATGAGCACGGGGAGCACCTTCTTGCGCTCCGGGTCGCGCGGCTCGTCGCGGTCCTGCTTGGCGCGAACGCGACCCTCCACGACCGTGTTGACCCATTCGAGATGGCTGGGGTTGAAGGCGAGCGACAGGTGGAGGTGCTTGCCGCTGCTGGTCACCCGATCGGACGAGTACCCCAGGTGGTACTTCACGTCGCCGCTCCCCATCAGCTCCTGGGGAGCGTCCTTGTCCTCGAACTCGGCGAAGATGGCGCTGAGGTCCTTGTGGAGCACGTTCGCGAGGATGTTGAGGCGGCCGCGGTGGGCCATGCCGATGACGATCTCCTCGCCGCCGCGCTCGCCGAACTCCTCGATCAGCCAGTCCATCAGCGGGATGAGGCTCTCGCCGCCCTCCAGCGAGAAGCGCTTGGCCCCGATGTACTTCTTGTGCAGGAAGGTCTCGAGCGTCTCCGCGTCGGTGAGGCGCGCCAGGATGCGCAGCTTCTCCTCGCGAGTCAGCTGGACCTCGTTCCCGGTCGCCTCCATCCGCTCCTGCAGCCAGTGGCGGATGACCGGGTCCTCGCCGTGCATGAACTCGGCGCCGATGGTGCGGCAGTAGGTCCGCTTCAGGCGCGCGACGATCTCGCGCAGCGGCAGCGTGGACGCGCCCACGTTGAAGTCCCCGGTGGCGAACGGCTTGTCCAGGTCCTCCTCGGTCAGGCCGAAGCTCGTAGGCTCCAGCTCGGGAGGCGGCGGCTTGAGGAGGCCGAGGGGATCGATGTTGGCGAACAGATGGCCGCGGATGCGGTAGGCGTTGATCAGCTCGGCGACCGCTTCCTGCTTCTGCTCGGCGTCGAGCCGCTGCGCCTCCGGGGCGGAGGCGGAGAGGTCGAGGAGCGCGCCGGCGAAGGCGCCCTCCGGCCGGAGCGCGACCGCCGCGGCGGCGCGCGCTCCGTTCCCGTGCCCGTTGCCGTTGGTCGCCGACGCCGGAGCAGCGAACGCGCTGCTTTGCACCGGAGCGGGGGGCGGCAGCCCGGCGAGCCGCGCGAAGTACTGCTGCCACTCCGCGTCGACCGCGGCCGGGTTGTCCCGCCACCGCTCGTACTGGTCCTCGACGAACACCTGGTTGATGCCGAAATCCCGGTCGAAATCCATCGCGTTCCGCCTCGACCCACGCGCGGCGGCTCCGAGCCCTTGGGGCCTCGCGGGGAGGCGGAAAATAACGGAACGCCGGGCCTGGGGCCAGTGCTACTTGCCTGCCCGCCAAGCGGCGGCGGACGCGGTGCGAGCGCTCGACCGGCGCGCGGTCTCTCTCAGGGACGGACGCCGGGCGGGCCCGGTTTCACGGACCCGCCCGGGGGGACGCTCACTGTACCGTGTACGGGTCGATCCGGTTGGTATAGGAGACGCTCAGGGCCGAGCCCAGGAGCCCGCCCGCAGCCTCCACCTCGTTGGTGCGCGTGATGATCACGCGCTGACTGATCCGCGCGGGATTATCCGCGCCCGAGATGGTGAAGTCGCCCGTATCCGGCGCGAGCGTCGTCGCCAGGTCCCGCGTCTGGATGCTGATCTGCTTCGCGACCGCGGGCGTCGTCCAGGTCACGTCGAGCGGCTGGCCGGCCGTCACCGTCCCGTTCTGGGCCGGCGCATTGATGGTGTGCATGCCGACACCGCCCAACACCACGTTCTGCACGTTGTCGGTGCCCTTCACGACGTTGAGCCGGAAGTCGCCCGAGGGATACGACGCGACCGTGCCGGTGTACGCGCTACCCGCAGCCGCTTGCGTCAGGTTCACGACGCCGTCCGGCACGGAGGAGTTGAGCACCGTCACGGTCGCGCCGTTCACGGTGGCGCCGGTGCCGTCCGTCACGGTGACCGACAGGGTGGTCTGCGGGGTGGTGGTCGTCGGCAGGTTGGCGGCGGTGATGCTGCCCACCACCTTCAGCGTGTTGGTGCCGGTGCCGGGGCTGTTGTGGCTGACCGCCGCATTGTTGCTGCTGCTCGATCCGCAGGCGAGCGCGGCGGCTGCCGCGGCCAGGGTGAGGATGCGCTTCATCTAGGGTTCTCCTTGAAAAATCGTGTTGCAAGAGGCTCTCGCACGCCGTTCGGGAACGGACCAGTTTTTGGTCGGGCGCGGCCACGCCACCTCAGCCTCGGATGTGCTCCGGCGTGCCGGGTTGTGCGGGAGGGCTCGCGAGGGTACTTGTCTTTCGGGGCCGTGGCGGAACCGGCAGACGCAGCGGACTTAAAATCCCCTGGGCTCACCAGCCCGTCCGGGTTCGAGTCCCGGCGGCCCCATCGAGCGGGCTCAGCGCGCCTCCGGCTCCCGCTCGGGAGGCTGGAGCAGGAAGACGCGCGGAGGGCTGCCGTCGCCCAGCCCGGCGAGGTGCGCGTAGGGGATGGCGAGCTTCTCCTGCAACTCGGGCGCGAAGACGGAGGCCTCGTCCGCGCGCGGGCACCACCACGACAGCGTGTGGCGCGGCAGCGTTCCTACCCCGCCGCGGTCCTCGCAGCGCACCTGGTACGGCGGCCTGGGCGAGCCGGATTCCCATGGGGCTGCAATGCCGCACAGGACGTACGGAGATGATCCAGTCCCGCCACACCTACAACGTGCTCGTGCCGCTGCTTTCGCGGACGTCGCCGGGCGCGCCGGTGCGCGGCTCCCGCGCGGCGGCTTGCCGCTGGAGGCGCCGCCTGCGGAGGAACCACCACACGCCCACACCGACCAGGGCGGCGGCGGCGATCATCCAGTGCGCCCGGTGAAGCAGCCGGCGGATGTCGTCGAGGTGCTCGCCGAAGAGGTAGCCGAGCGTCACCACCGCGGGCACGGTGACCGCCGCGCTGAGCATGTCGGCGAGGAGGAACGTCGCGAAGCGCACGCCCGAGGCGCCCGAGAGGAAGAAGACGGGCGCGCGCAGCCCCGGCGTGTGCCGGCCCACCACCACCGTCCAGAACCCGTGGCGGGCGAAGTGGCCGCGCAGCTTCTCGGCCCGCTCCGGCGAGATGACCTTGCGGACGAGCTTGTGCTCGTACGCCTTGGGACCGAGCTTCTTGCCCCAGTGGTAGATGAGCGCGTCGCCCACGATGACGCCGGAGTACGCGGCGAGGAGCGTCGGCACGTAGCGCGTCACGCCCTGGGAGGCGAGCGCGCCGGCGAGGAGCAGGACCAGGTCCTCGCTGATCGGCACGCCGAGCCCGGCCGCCGAGAGGAGGAGCAGCAGCGCGGGGTACGTGTACCGTTGCAGCAGCTCGGCGAGCGTGTGCTCCACTAGGTCCCCTGTCCGTTTCCCCTGATACACTGCATTCGACCGCGCCCGTGCCATGAAAAGCACAGCGCCGCCGGACATGGCGGCGACTGGAGCACGGCCGAGCCCGCCGTGTTATGACGCCCCGCCCGCATTTCGAGGGAACGTTGCCATGCTGGACGCAGTCACCAAGGGATTCCGCGCCGCGAAGCACAAGCTCACCGGCAAGGCGGAGCTGAACGAGGCGAACATCGACGACGCCCTGCGCGACATCCGCGTCGCGCTGCTCGAGGCGGACGTCGAGCTCAACGTCGCCAAGCGCTTCCTCGCCCGGGTGAAGGAGAAGGCGCTCGGCGAGGTGGTCTCGACCACCGCGACCGACAAGAAGGGACGCAAGGTCCAGGCCTCGCCGGGCGACCACTTCATCAAGATCTGCCACGACGAGCTGGAGAATCTGATGGGGCCGGTCGACACCTCGCTCCGGCTCGGCAAGGGCGACCGGCCGGCGGGCGTCATGCTGGTCGGACTGCAAGGGTCTGGCAAGACCACCACCGTGGCCAAGCTCGCCAACCTGCTCCTGAAGCAGGGCAAGAAGCCGCTGATGGTCGCCGCCGACATCTACCGGCCCGCGGCGGTGGAGCAGCTCAAGCAGCTCGGGCAGAAGCTCGACATCCCCGTCTTCCACGAGGAGAACACCAAGCCGCCCGACATGGCCCAGCACGCGCTCTCCTACGCGGGCCAGAAGAACCGCGACGTGGTGCTCTACGACACCGCCGGCCGCCTCGCCATCGACGAGGAGATGATGGGCGAGCTGGAGCAGATCAAGTCGCGGGTGGAGCCGGACGACATCCTCCTGGTCGCGGACGCGATGATCGGCCAGGACGCGGTGAAGACCGCCGGCGAGTTCGACCGGCGCCTGTCGCTCTCCGGATTCGTGCTCACCAAGCTCGACGGCGACGCGCGCGGCGGCGCCGCGCTCTCCATCAAGGAGGTCACCGGCAAGCCCATCAAGTTCATCGGCATGGGCGAGGCGCTCGACAAGCTGGAGGAGTTCCGGCCCGAGGGCCTGGCGAGCCGCATCCTCGGGTTCGGCGACATCGTCGGGTTGATGAAGGACTTCGAGGGGGTGGTCGACGAGCAGAAGGCCGAGGAGGACGCGGAGAAGATCCTCACCGGCAACTTCGACCTCCACGATTTCGTCGAGCAGATCAAGCTGGTCAAGAAGATGGGGTCGGTGAACGACCTGTTGGAGAAGTTCCCCCTCTTCGGCGAGCTGCCCGAGGGCATCACCTTCGACGACAAGGAGCTGGTCCGGGTCGAGGCGATGATCGGGTCGATGACCAAGGCGGAGCGCAAGAACCCGCAGATCATGGGGGAGGAGCGCATCGAGCGCATCGCCAAGGGCTCCGGGCAGGGCAAGCAGCACGTGCGCGGGCTGCTCGACCGCTTCTTCGCGATGCAGAAGGTGATGCGCCAGATCGGCGGCGGGCCCGGCGGCCCCGGAATGGGGCTGCTCTCGCGGCTGCCCGGGTTCCGGCAGCTCGCGCAGCTCAAGCAGCTCAAGGGCATGGAGCCGCAGGACGTGGCGTCGCTCTTCGGCTTCCCCAAGGAGATGACCGAGGCCATGCCGGCGGCGGGCGGCAAGGGCTCGCACTCGGCGGCTCTCGCGCGGCAGCGGCTGATGGGGTTCAACCAGAACCCGCCCCGCCAGATGACCGACGAGGAGCGAAAGAAGCTCCGCGACAAGCGCAAGCAGGAGCGCAAGAACAAGAAGAAGAACCGCCGCCGCTGAAGGAAAGGACCAAGAGCGTTTCACGCGGAGCGCGCGGAGACGAACAGAGAGCGCGCGGAGGATTCGCTTTTCAAGAGAATACTCCGCGCTCCGCTCCCTCAGCGCGCTCCGCGTGAAACGCTTGCAGGCCCGGCGCGCGTCTGGCGGCGGCGGCGGACTACAGCGGCCGCGCCGAGGATCAACAGCGCGAGGGCGGCGGCCGGGTAGGCCAAGGCGATGCCCTGCCGTTCTTCCGCGGCAGGCTGGTAGGCGGCGCGGCGGGCCGCGGCGGCCTCGTGATAGGGCAGCAGCAAGGCCAGGCTGCGCTGCACCGCCGCCTCGGCGCCGGGCTGCGCGCGCGCCGCGTCGAAGCGGGCTTGCCAGAGCCGCAGCGCCGTCGAGGCGCGGCGCAGGCCCCGCCCTTCCAGCTCGTAGAAGGCAGCCAGGGCGACCGGGTCGGCGCGCAGGTACCGGTCGGGATCGTCGCCTTTCGCGCCGTCGTACTCGTGCCCCATGCCGTCGCGCAGGGTCGGCGCGGTGAGCCGGTAGGCCAGCCGGTAGACCTCGCCGCCCTCGCGGCTGGAGACGTCGATGGTCGCCTGCGCGATCGCCCGCCCGAAGTCCGCGCCGGGCGGCACCCTCGCGGCCAGCCCGGCGTCGTCCCCCGAAAGGCCGTCGATCGCCGCGCGCACCTCGGGAGCGCCGGCCAGCACCCGCTTCGCGAACAGGTCCTCGGAGAAGAGGTGGTGGTTGGCGATCAGGCGCAGGCCGATCTGGCGCAGCGAGCGGCGCTCCCCGAGGAGCCCGCCCAGCGTGCGCAGGTCGCGCAGCTTCGATTGCAGCCACGCGTCGCGGAAGAGCTCGTAGATGCCGACCTGCACGGTGTGGATCTGGTTGCCCACGTCCTCCAGGTGGTGGAACGCGGCCCCGGCGAAGCAGGCCGCGAGCCACTCGCGCGAAGCGAGCTCCGAGCCCGCCGCGAGCAGCGACAGGTCGGTATAGAGCTGCGCGAGCTCGGCCCCGTACGCGTGCGCGGTGGGAGGCACCGCGAATCGCCACGGCTCCTTCTTCAGCACCGCCGGATCGTCGCTGAGCGGCTCGGTCACCAGGCCGTAGTGCGCGTGGCCCTGGCTGGTCGTCCCGGTGAGGCTCCCGAAGTCGAGCGTGGCGGGGTCGTACGGGACGGGCGAGCCGTCCGGCGCGCGCACGATGCCGTGGTCCGCGCCGCGCAGGTACCGGTGCCGGTTGCGCTCGTCGTCGTCGGGCCAACGGCTGGCGGCGGCGAGCAGGTCGCCGCGCGCCATTCGCCCCGCGTCGACCAGGTCGAACCCGTGCACCGAGGCCGCCGGGTCGAGCAGGAACAGCTGCTTGAGCTCCCAGGAGGTGAAGGCCTGCTCCGACGGCCACCGCGAGAGGAACTTCGCGCGGAGCGCGGGATCGGGCAGCTGCGCGGCGGTGCGCCAGAACAGCGCCCGGAACGCGTCGAGGTCGGCCTGGGTCGGCGGGGCGAGCGGCTCCGCCAGCCAGGCGGCGCGGTCGGCGAACGCGCGGCGGGTGAGGAGCGCGTGGATCGCCTCGTTGTACGCCGAGGCCGGCAGCGAGACGGCGCAGAGGAGGACCGCGATGCGGCGCATCCGCGGGAGGCTAGAACGCATTCATGATGTCCGCGACATGAAAAGCGTAGCGCTGCCCCACCGGCCGCGATTACCGCAGCGAATCGAGCAGCGCGCGAAGCCGGGGAACCCCGTCGACGCTCTGCGCGCCGTACCAGGACAGGTCCCGCCCGTTGCAGAAGGCGACCTTCGCCGCCGGCACCCGGGAGCGGAACACCTGTGCGTCCGCCTCGCTGAACGGGTGCGGCTCGTCGGGGAGCAGCACCACCTCGGGCGCGCGCAGGGCCACCTCTTCCAGGGTGACGCGCGGGTAGCGAGTGTCGCGCTCGCCGGCGGGGCGCGCCTCGGCGGTGCCCAGGTCGGCCTGCAGCGGATAGCGCCGCTCGCGGTCGGCGAAGACGTTCCGGCCACCGGCGAGCGCGAGCGCATCGCTGATGAAGGTGTCCGCGTTGACCGTCATCAACGGATCCATCCAGATCGGCACGAAGGCGGCGAGCGGCGGCCGGGGCCCCGTTTCGAGGGCGCGGAGCGCGCGCAGGCCGCGGCGCAGCAGGTCGCGCGACCCCTCTTCGACCCCGAGGATCCGGGCCAGGCGCGCGAGGTGCGCAAGCCCGTCGGCGACGCGCCGGGGAAAGGCCACGAAGACCGGCAGCTGAAGCCTGGCCAGCTCCTCGACGTGGCTGCGCGAGTTCTCCTCCTGGTTGCAGAGCACCAGGTCGGGCTCCAAGGCGGCCACCGCGCGGACGTCGACGTCCTTGGTGCCGCCGACGACGGGGAGCGCGTCCACGTGGCCCTCCGGGGCCACGCAGTAGCGGGTGCGGCCGGTCAGGCGGTCTCCGGCGCCCAGCGCGAACACGTTCAGCGTATCGCTCGGCACCAGCGAGACCACGCGGCGGGGCGGGCGGATGAACAGCAGCTCGCGGCCGCGGTCGTCGTAGACGCGCAACGGCATCGCGCTTCCTCTATCATCGCGGACCGCCATGCGCGCCATCGTGGTCAAGGCCCCCGGCGGGCCCGAGGTGCTCGAGCTGGGCGAGGTCCCCGATCCGCGGCCCGGGCCGGGCGAGCTGCTGGTGCGGGTGCGCGCCGCGGGCGTGAACCGCGCCGACCTGCTGCAGCGCCTCGGCCGCTACCCGCCTCCGCCCGGGGAGCCGGCGACGCTGGGCCTGGAAATCGCCGGGGAGGTGCTGGAGCCCGCCGCGCCCTTCCAGCGCGGCGACCGGGTGATGGCGCTCCTCGGCGGGGGCGGATACGCCGAGCTGGCACGCGTGCCGGCGGCGCACGCCCTGCCCATCCCGGAGGGAATGGGCTTCGCGGAGGCGGCCGCGATCCCGGAGGCGTTCCTGACCGCCTGGCTGAACCTGTTCATGCTCGGCCGGCTGGCGCCCGGCGAGGTGGTGGTGGTGCACGCGGCGGCGAGCGGAGTCGGATCGGCTGCCTTGCAGCTCTGCCGCGGCGTCGCGAGCACCGTGCTCGCCACCGCATCGCCCGGAAAGCACGCCGCCTGCCTCGAGCTGGGCGCGACGCACGTGCTCGCGCGGCAGGAGGTGCCCACGGGCCTGGCCGAGGCAGTCCGCCGCGCCGCCGGCCGGGGCGCCGATCTGATCTTCGACCTGGTCGGCGCGTCGTACCTGGAGGCCGACGTCGCCGCACTCGGATTGCAGGGGCGGCTCTGCTGCATCTCCACCATGGGCGGCTCGAAGGGAACGCTGGATGTGGGCGCGCTGCTCACCCGGCGGCTGACGGTGATGGGATCCATGCTGCGCTCCCGCTCGCCGGCGCAGAAGGCGAAGCTGGTCGCCGACTTCGGCGAAAAGGCGCTGCCGCGCTTCCGGACCGGCGAGCTGCGGCCGGTCGTGGGCCGCACCTACCCCCTCGCCCAGGCCCGCGAAGCGCACGCCGCCCTGGAGCGCAACGAGTTGGTGGGGAAGATCGTGCTCCTCGTCTGACGCGCGGATCTGGCGAGACCTGCGACCCACGGCGCCGCTCCTGCGACCCACGGCGCCGCACCTGCTTCCCGCGCGCAGATCGTGCGCCTGGGTGCGACGGCAGAATCGTTGTCGCTCGCAAAATTTCAACGCATTCTGACCGGGCCGTTTCCCCCGAGGTCAATCCAGGTGCCGCGCAGCGTGCTCGTCGTCGACGACAGCCCCACCATCCGCGGATTCGCCCGGCTGCTGCTGCGATCGCTCGACGTGACCGTGATCGAGGCGGAGGACGGGGCCAAGGGGCTCGCCGCCGCCCGCGCGAACGCGCCCACGCTGGTGCTCGTGGACGTGAACATGCCGGTGATGGACGGCCTGGCCCTCACGCGCGAGCTGCGCAAGGACCGGGCGCTGAAGGACGTCCCCGTTCTGCTGCTCACTGGAGAGAAGTCCGAGGACCTCCAGCGAAAGGGACGCGAAGCCGGCGCCAACGAGCTCCTCACCAAGCCCCTGCAAGCGGCGGAGTTGCACGCGGCGGTCCGCCGCTGGCTCGGGGACGCGGCGTGAGCCTCCCGCACCTCCTGCTCGTGGACGACAGCGAGTCGGTGCTGGCCTTCGAGAAGGCGGCGCTGGCGGGGCACTACGTCGTCTCCACCGCCGTGAACGGGCGCGAGGCGCTCACCAAGGTCGCCCAGCTCAAGCCGGCCGGGGTCCTGCTCGATCTCTCGATGCCCGAGATGGACGGCGACGAGGTGCTCGCGCAGATGCAGAAGGACCCGCAGCTGGCGCGCATCCCCGTCATCATCGTCTCCTCCGAGAAGCAGCGCGCCGAGGCCTGCCTCAAGGGAGGCGCGCGCGCGTTCCTCGCCAAGCCGATCCGCGCGCAGGACCTCTTGCCGATGGTGGGCAAGGTGCTGGACGACGCGCGCCGCGTGGACCGCGCCGGCAGCCTGGCCGCGCTCTTCGTCGACGCCGGCGGGGTGGAGGTCGGGCTGCCCCTGGAAACGGTGATCTCGGTGCTCCACCAGACCAGCACGCGGCCGCTGCCCCTGGGCCCTTCGTACCTGTGCGAGATGCTGGAGGTGCACGGCGACCCGGTGCTGGTGCTCGACCTCCCCCGGCGCCTGGGCCTCGCGCACCGCGCTCCGCTCTCCGAGCGCAAGCTGGTGGTGGTGGAGTGCGGCCCGCAGCGCCTGGCACTCTGCGTGGACGCCGTCCGCGACCCCGAGGAACTGCCGCGCGAGCAGGTGCTGCCTCGAGACGCGGTCGCGGGCGCGGAGCACGGGCCGCTCCGGGAGGCGCTGGTCGCGGTGGTCCGCACCGGGCGCGGAGCGGTCCCGGTGGTCGATCCGCGCGCCCTCGCCTCGCCCAAGCTGCTGAGCGAGCTGTCCAAGGCGCTGCGCGCCGGGGCGGCGGCATGAGCGCGCGGCAGCAGCTCGACGATCGCGTGCTCGACCGGCTCGCCGAGTGCGCCGCGCGCTGGACCGGCTTCTCGCGCGACGCCATCCTGCCCGACGCCATCCGCCGCGCCGCGCATTCCCTGGGCGCCGCTCCCGAGGAGCTCCTGGCGCGCTCGGCCGCCCACGATCCCGAGGTCGTGCACGCGCTCTGCCAGGCGGTGTCGGTGGGCGAGACGTTCTTCTTCCGCCATCCCGACCAGTTCCGCTGGGTGGCGAGCGAGTGGCTCCCGGAGCTGCTCGCCGCGAAGCGCACTGGCGTGCGCGCCTGGAGCGCGGGGTGCGCGACCGGCGAGGAGGCATACTCGATCGCCGCGTGCCTGCTCGACGCGATGCCCCGCGAGACCGCGATCGAGGTCCTGGGCACCGATCTGCTCGAGCGCAACCTGTCCGTGGCGCGCGGCGGCGCGTACGGCGCCTGGTCGCGCCGTCCCTCGGGCCCGCAGCTGCACCCGCTGTTCCGCGAGGAGCGGGGGGGAAAGGCGCGCATCGAGGACCGGGTGCAGAAGGTCACGCGCTTCCAGCTGCACAACTTGCTGGAGCGCGCGCCCGAAGGGCCCTTCGACCTCGTCTTCTGCCGCAACGTCCTCGTCTACTTCTCTCCCGAGGCGGTGCGGGTCGCGGTGCAGCACCTCGTCGACGCGCTCGCGCCCGGCGGCGCGGTCGTGTTCGGGCCGATGGACCTTCCGGAGACGCCGCGGGGGCTCGCCCTGGCCGGCCTGCCGGAGCTGCAGATCTACCGGCGTCCCGACGCGCCGCAGCCGCGCCGAAGGCCCCGGCCCGCGGCGGTCAAGGAAGCGCCGCCGCCTCCCCTGCCCGCCCGGCCGCGCACGCCGCCGCCCGAGCCGGTCGCCCTCCACCTGCGCGCGCTGGTGCACATCGAGCGGGGCGAGAAGGCCATCGCGCAGCGCGCGCTCACCGATCTCTGCGCCCAGGTGCCCGACTACGTCCCCGGCATCCTCGAGCGCGCCCTCCTGCACGTGCGGCAGGGCGAGCGCGCCGCCGCCGCCCAGCTGATGCGCGAGGTCCTTCGCCGCACCGAGCGGCTGCCGCTCGATGAGGAGCTGCCCGGCCCCGAGCCGCTCCCCGTGCGCTTCTATCGCGAGTCCGCCGCGACGTTCCTGCGCGGCGCCGGAGGAGGCGGGGGATGAAGCTCGAGCCGCGCTTCCCGGAGGAGGTCACGCAGGAGGAGCGCGAGCTCCTCGAGCGAAGGGCCGCGCGCCTGCGCGACAAGCCCCGCGCCGCCGAGGAGGAGTCGGTCCTCTGGGCGGCGGAGTTCCCCGTCGGAGAGGACAGCTACGCCCTGCCGCTCGAATCGCTGCGCGCCGCCGTCCCCCTCAAGATGGTCACCCCGGTGCCGCTCTCGCCGCCGCACGTGATCGGCATCCTCCGCTTCCAGGGGCAGATCCTCACCGCGATGAGCCTCTCCTCCCTCCTCGGCGGGCGCGGGTGGCGCGAGGATCCGGCGGTGCTCCTGGTGGTCGATCCCGGCCTGGGCGGGCGGCTGCTCGCGCTCGACTGCGAGCGGATCCCCAAGCCGGTGCCGCTCCCGCATTCCCTGGTCGAGGAGGCGCGCGCGCGCTCGACGGGAGCAGTTGCGGAAGTGACGCTCCCCGGGCTCCACCAGGTGAACCTGCTCGACCTGGGCCGGCTGATGGACCGGCGCGCATCGGAGAAGCGCGATGCTTGATCCGATGATGGAGCAGCTCCTTCCGGGGTTCGTCGACGAGTGCAAGGAGATCGCGGAGCGCGTCACCGACCACCTCATCGAGCTGGAGAAGGCGCACGAGCAGTCGCGCTTCGACGACCTGGCCCGCGGGCTGCACACGCTCAAGGGGAGCGCCGCGACCCTGGGCCTCTCCGAGCTGTCCGAGCTGGCGCATCGCATGGAGGACGCGGTGCTGCCGCTGCGCGGCCGGAGCGCCGCGCTGCCCGGAGCGGTCACCGACGCGCTGCTCAAGACGCTGGACACCTGGATGGCGCACCTGCGCGCCACCACCGCCAAGTCGGAGCTGCCGGATCTGCGGCCGAGCCACAAGCTGCTGGAGGCGGTGGGGCACGCGGTCCAGGCGGTCGAGCCGGGAAAAGCGGCGGCGAACAACGGCAAGGCCGTCGCGGAGAAGGAAAAAAGGAAGGCGGCCCCGGAGAAGGAAAAGAAGTCCAGCAAGCGGGAGCGCGAGGCGCGCGCCGCCCGGGCGGAACCCGCGCCCGCCGAGCCCACCGCCGAGGAGGAAGCCGTCCCCGGCGAAGAGGCGGGGAGCTGGCGGGTGCGGACGCGCGAGGTGGTTTCGCTGCTGCACGAGGTGGAGCGGCTGCGCGAGGTGCGCCTGCGCCTGGAGGAGCGCCGCCGCGAGCTGGAGCGCGGCCTTTCGCAGCTGGCCCGGCTGGGCATCCTCGCCCAGACGGCCGAGGTGCGCGCGCTCTTGATGGGCATCCAGCGCGCCCTCTCCGCCGACGGCGAGGAAGCGGGCGACATCGTCGCCTCGATGGAGGACGAGCTGAAGGCGATCTGCACGCTGCCGGTGCGGACCGTGCTGGAGCCGCTGCGCCGCTCGGTCCGCGACCTGTGCAAGCAGTCGGGAAAGCTGGCGCGGCTCTCGATCGTCGGCGGCGAGGTGTCGCTGGACCGCCGGGTCCTGGAATCCTTGCGCGGACCGCTGGTGCACCTGGTGCGCAACGCGGTCGACCACGGCCTGGAGCTGCCCGACGTGCGCGAGGCGCGTGGCAAGCACCGCGAGGGCATCGTCGTGGTGCGCGTCGAGCAGCAAGGGAACATGCTGTTCATCGAGGTCTCCGACGACGGCAACGGCCTCGATCTGGCGCTGATCAAGCAGTCGGCGCGCGACCTGTCGATCCTGCCCGGCGCCGAGCTGGACGCGATGACGCCGGCCCAGCTGCACCAGCTGATCTTCCGCAACGGGTTCTCCACCCGGCGCACCGTCACCGAGATTTCCGGGCGCGGCGTCGGGATGGACGTCGTCCGCAGCCAGATCCAGGCGCTGCAGGGCCACATCGAGGTGCACTCGACGCCCGGGCAGGGCAGCCGCTTCACCCTGACGCTCCCCGCGGAGCTGGGCAGCTCGCCGGTGCTGGTGGTCCGCTGCGGCGAGCACGAGCTGGGCGTCCCCATGTCGGCGGTGGAGACGTCGCTCTTGGCCCGCTCGGGCGAGCTGCGGGTGGCGCGGACCCGCGTGCAGCTCTCGCACCGCGAGCACCTCATCACCGTGCAGGACCTGGGCACGCTCCTCGGGTTGCGCCAGCCGGAGGTGCCGCGCGACGGGCAGCCGCTCCTGGTGTTGCAGTCGCAGGGCCGCCGCGTCGCGCTCGCCGTCGACGAGGTGATCGGCGACCGCGAGCTGGTCATCCGGCCGCTGCCGCCCGAGGTGCGCGACCTGGCCGCCTACCAGGGCGCGGCCACGCTGGCCCGCGGCGAGCTGGTCCTGATCGTGCGCCCCGACTGGCTGTCCGGGTTCGAGAAGCGCGACGCGTCACTCACCGGCACGCGGCGGGCGCTGGTGGTCGACGACTCGCTCACCGCGCGCGCGCTGCACCGCACCGCCCTCGAGGCGGCCGGCTACTCGGTGCACACCGCGTCCAGCGGGCGGCAAGCGTTGGAGCAGCTCCGCCACTCCTCGTACGACGTGCTGGTCTCCGACATCGGCATGGACGAGATGGACGGCTTCGAGCTGACCCTCGAGGCGCGCCGCCGCCACGAGCTGGAGGCGATGCCGATCATCCTCGTTTCCGCGCGCGACTCGGACGCCGACCGGCAGCGGGGCGCGTCCTCCGGCGCGGACGGGTTCCTCAGCAAGAAAGACTGCGCCTCCGGCCGCCTGATCGCCGAGGTGCAGGCCGTGATCGCCCGCCGGCAGGGGGTCGCATGACCCGCCGCCAGCCCATCCGCATCCTGGTGGCGGACGATTCGCTCACCATGCGCAACGCGCTCATGACCCTGCTCGCCCAGGAGGAGGACCTGCGCATCGTGGGCGAGGCGCGCGACGGCGTCGAGGCGGTGGAGAAGGCGCGCGAGCTGCGCCCGGACGTGATCACCATGGACGTCAACATGCCGCGGCTCGACGGCCTGGGCGCGACCGCGGCGATCATGGCCGAGTCGCCCGCGCGGGTGCTGATGGTCTGCGCGGTGAGCGAGGACCGCCAGCTGGACCTCTCCTTCCGCGCCATGGCGGCCGGGGCGCTGGAGGTCATCTCCAAGCCCGGACCCGCCCAGGACGAGCTGCACCGCTTCGGCCGCCGCGTCGCGGAGGCCGTGCGGCTGATGGCCGAGGTGCCGGTGGTGCGGCGGCACAAGCCCGGGCTCGGTCCTTCCTCGCGCGCCGCCGGCGCCGGAGTGGGCGCCATCGGCCTGGTCGCCTCGACCGGCGGGCCGCCCGCGCTCTCGGTCGTCCTGCGCGGCCTGCCGGCCGACCTGCCCGCGCCGGTGCTGATCGCGCAGCACATCGCCGCCGGGTTCACTTCCGGCCTCACGCGCTGGCTCTCCGAGGTGGCCGCGATGCGGGTGCAGGTCGCGCGCGAAGGCGAGGCGGCGCAGCCCGGGCGCGTCTACCTGGCGCCCGACGGATGCGACCTGGAGCTGGACGAGGTGGGGCGCCTGAGCACGCCGCGGTCGAGCGGCGTGCACTGCCCTTCGGCGAACCGCCTGCTGCACTCGCTGGCGCGCTCCCTGGGGGCCCGCGCCGTCGGCGTGGTGATGACCGGGATGGGTGACGACGGGTCGCAGGGGCTCCTGGCGATCCGGCACGCGGGCGGCTCCGCCTTCGCGCAAGACGAGGCGAGCAGCGTGGTGTTCGGCATGCCCGCCGCCGCCCGCGCCTGCGGCGCCGCCGAGACGCTGCTTCCCCTGGAAGACATCGCGCCCATGCTCGCGGGGCTCTGCTCCGCTCGGCGCACGAATCGAGAGAGGTAACGAGGATGGACACCAAGCTGGTGGCAGGACCCCAGAAAGCGCGCTTCCCCCTGCTCTGGAAGATCTCGCTGCTCGTCGGCACCACCCTGGCGCTGGTCGCGGCGGTGGTGGGTGCCGTGGAGGGCAGCTACTTCGGCAAGGTGCTGGAGAGCGAGGGCCGCTCGCGAGCGAAGGCGATCTCCGTCACCCTCGCCTCGGCGCTGGTGGAAATGCCCGAATCCGCCATCGCCTCGACGATCCAGTCGGTGAAGAAGGACTCCGGGCTGGCCTACATCGAGGTGGTCGGCCCGAACGGCAACCTCATCGCCCACACCTTCGAGGGCAAGGCGCCGGCGCAGGACCCCCGGCAGCTGCGCGAGGGCGAGAAGATCACCGAGGTGACGCTGAACGGCGTGCGCTACGTCGACGTGCCCGCGCCGGTGATGACGGGCGCGCTGGTCCACGTCGGCCTCGACCCGGGCCATATCGCGGCGCGCCTGCGGGAGGCGCAGATGCGCCTGTTCGGCGTGACCGCGCTGGCCATGGTGCTCGCCATCGGCATCGCCTACTTCATGGTCCGCCAGATCATCAGCCCCCTCCGGCGGCTCACCCACCTCACCTCGCGCATCCTCGACGGAGACCTCACCCAGCGCGTCGATGTCACCTCGAGCGACGAGATCGGGGAGCTGGCGGCGGCGTTCGGCGCGATGGTGGAGAAGCTCAAGCAGGTGGTCGGCGCCCTGCAGGACTCGGTGCGCCTGCTCAAGCAGGCCGGCGACGACCTGGGCGCCTCCACCTCCGAGCAGAGCGAGACCATCACCCGCCAGGCGACCGCACTACAAGAAACGCAGGTCACCGCGCAGGAGATCAAGCAGACCTCGCTGCTCGCGGCGCAGAAGGCCGAGGCGGTGCTCAAGCTCACCGAGAAGGCGGACGAGGTGTCCAGCTCCGGCGAGACCGCCATCGAGTCCAGCCTGGGAGGCCTGACCGACATCCGCGCCCAGGTGGACGAGATCGCGCACAAGATCGCCCAGCTCTCCGAGCGCACCCAGCAGATCGGAGGCATCACCCAGACGGTGAAGGACCTGGCCGACCAGTCGAACATGCTCGCGCTGAACGCCGCCATCGAGGCGGTGCGCTCGGGCGAGCACGGCAAGGGGTTCGCGGTGGTGGCGCGCGAGATCCGCAGCCTGGCCGATCAGTCCATCCAGGCGACCAACCGGGTGCGCGAGATCCTCGAGGACATCTCGGGGTCGATCCGGGGCGCGGTGGCGATCACCGAGAAGGGAACGCAGAAGATCGAAGGTGGCCTGCAGCAAGTGCGCGTCTCGGGGGAGAACCTCAAGCAGCTGTCCAACATCGTGAAGGACAACTCGGCGGCCGTGCGGCAGATCGCGGCGGCGGTCTCGCAGCAGAACGCCGGCATCACGCAGATCTTCAGCGCGGTCACCGACCAGACCAAGATGATGGACGAGACGATGCGGCGGCTGGAGACCACCACCGCGGCGGCGGGCGTCTTGAAGGACCTTTCCCAGCGCGTCTCGGACGTGGTGCGGGGCTTCAGGGTGTAGAGGTCCGGACTCGGTTCCTGCCCTGCGCCTTGGCCTCGTACAGCGCCGCGTCGGCGCGCTGGATCAGCCCCGCGGCCGGCTCCTTCCCCTGCGCCGCCGCGAGCCCGATGCTGGCGGTCGCGCGCAGCCGCGCTCCGCCGGGCACCTCGAACTCGTGCGCCTCCACGCGGGCGCGCATCCGCTCCGCGACCACCGCCGCCTCCTGTGCGCCCGCTTCCACCAGCACGAAGGCGAACTCGTCGCCGCCGTAGCGCGCCACGATGTCGCTCGACCGCACCGAGGCGATGAGCAGGCTGGCCAGGTGGGCGAGGACCGCGTCGCCGCCGGGGTGCCCGTGGGTGTCGTTGACCTGCTTGAAGTGGTCGACGTCGAGGAGTCCGAGCGAGAGGGCGCTGCCGTACCGGCGGGCGCGGACCAGCTCCTGCTCCAGGCGCATCTTGAAGTACTTGTGGTTGTAGCAGCGCGTCAGGCCGTCGCGGATGGCCATCTCGCGCAGCGCCGAGAGGCGGGACAGGTGCGAGCGGACCCGCGCCACCAGCTCCGGCGGGTCGAACGGCTTGGCCAGGTAGTCGTTGCCGCCCACCTGCAAGCCGCGCACGCGCTCCTCGACGTCGCCGCGGCGGGTGACGAAGATGATCGGCACGAGCTGCAGCGCCGCATTGGCGCGCACGCGGCGGCACACCTCGAATCCGTCCACCTCGCCGAGGAGCACGTCGAGGATGATGAGGTCCGGGCTCTCGCGCAGGATCGCCTCGTACGCGTCGGCGGGATCGCAGCAGCTGGCGGTGAGGAACCCGGCCGCGCGCAGCACGGCTTCGGTCGCGCGCGCGGTCACCAGGTCGTCGTCGATGACCAGCACCCGGGACGGCACGTCCTCGAGGGCCACGCGCGACCCGCCCGTCTCCTGCTGCAGGACGGGGATGAGGACGCCCAGGGCCGGGGTGCGGGTCTCGAGCACGTCGTCCAAGCCGGCCAGGCCCTCGGCGAAGATGCGCGCGGTGAACTTCGAGAGAGTGCCTTTGCGCTCGAGCTCCTGGTCCGCCGCCAGCTCGCAGGCGCCCGCCAGGCGGGCGAGCATGCCGTGGCCCACGGTCCCGGCGCTGCCCGCGAGCCGGTGGAAGAAGTTGCGCAGCTCGCGCACCGCGGCGGGGTCGCCGGCCTCGCGCCCCGCCCGGACCAGGGCTTCGCGGGCACGCGCCCGCGCCTCGTGCATCTCGCGAAGGAACACGACCTGGAGGTCGCGCGGATCGAAGAGATCGGACATTCCTGTTGAATCCTATCCGCACGACCGGTACTTCCTCTAGTGCGATGATCGCGGTCGAACGGCTCCGCAAGTCCTACTTCGTCCACCGGCGCGAGCCCGGGCTGCGCGCCGCGCTCCGGTCGCTGGTGCACCGCCCCCGGGAGGAGGTCAAGGCGGTCGACGGCGTGACCTTCCGGGTCGGCGCCGGCGAGCGGGTCGGGTTCCTCGGGCCCAACGGCGCCGGCAAGACGACCACCTTGAAGGTCCTCTCCGGGCTGCTCCATCCCACCTCGGGGCACGTCTCGGTCGCCGGACATACCCCCCAGGACCGCTCGCCCGACTTCCTCCGGCAGATCACGCTGGTGATGGGCCAGAAGCAGCAGCTCCTGTGGGACCTGCCGCCCAGCGAGACCTTCCTGCTCAACCGGGCCATCTACGACATCCCGCGCCCGCAATACGACGAGACCCTGGCCGAGCTGACCGAGCTGCTCGGGCTGCGGGGCCTGCTCGACAAGCCCACCCGGCAGCTCTCCCTGGGCGAGCGGATGAAGTGCGAGCTCGCGGTGGCGCTCCTGCACCGGCCCCGCGTCCTCTTCCTCGACGAGCCGACCATCGGGCTCGACGTCACCATGCAGGCGACGGTCCGCGGGTTCGTGCGCGCCTACAACGAGCGCTTCGGCGCGACCGTGCTCCTCACCAGCCACTACATGGACGACGTGGCCGCCCTCTGCCCGCGCGTCCTGGTCATCGACCACGGGCGGCTCATCTACGACGGATCGCTCGACGAGCTGGTGCGGCGGGTGCGGCCCGACAAGCGCGTGCTCCTCAAGCTCTCGCGCCCGGTGGAGGCGCGGGATCTGACGAAGCTGGGCAGCATCGTCTCGCAGACCGACGCGCAGGCGGTGCTGCAAGTCTCGCAGTCCGAGCTGCAGGGAGCCGTGCAGCGCGCGCTGGCCCAGCTGCCCGTGGTGGACCTGACCGTCGAGGACCCGCCGCTCGAGGAAGTGATGCGCGAGCTGTTCGAGCGCGGCGTCGCCGAAGGGGCCGCGTGAGCCTGCGCGCGGCCGCCAGGGCATATCCGGCGCTCCTGCGGGCGGGTTTCGCCAGCGCGGTCGCTTACCGCGCCGAGTTCGTCGCTGTGGGCGGCGGTGGCGCGCAGCGGGCCTGTGGCCGGGTACACGCAGCGGGGATTCGCCGCCTACTACCTGTCCACCCTCCTGGTGCGGCTCTTGACCGGGTCGTGGGTGGTGTGGGAGCTGACCATGGAGATTCGCCAGGGCGTCCTGGCGCTGCGGCTCCTCCGGCCGCTCCACCCGCTCATCGCGTACAGCGCCGAGAACCTGGCGGCGGTGCCGCTGCGCGGGATCGTCGCCATCCCGGTGGTCTCCATCCTCTTGTGGACGGCCCGCGGGCAGCTCGGGCACGATCCCCTCCTCTGGCTGATGCTCTTGCCGGCCCTGCTGGGGGCGTGGCTCCTGACCTTCCTGGTCATGGCGCTGATCGGCACGCTCGCCCTGTACGTGGAGAGCGCGGCGAGCCTGTTCGAGGCGTGGCTGGGCGTCTCGGCGGTGCTCTCGGGATACCTGGTCCCGCTGGACCTCTTCCCGCAATCCGTGCAGCGCATCGCCCTGGCGTTGCCGTTCCGCTTCATGCTCTCGTTCCCGGTCGAGGTGATGCTGGGAAAGCACGGCCGCGGGGAGTCGTTCGCGCTGCTCGGCGCGCAGTGGCTCTACGTCGCCTGTGCGCTCCTCGCCACCAACCTGGTCTGGCGCGCGGGGCTGCGCCGCTACTCGGCGTACGGCGGATGAGGCGCGCGCTTGCGATCGTGCGGGCGCAGCTGCGCGCGTCCATCGCCCTCGGGCTGCAGTACCGCCTGGAGTTCCTGGTCGAGGGCGGCCTCGCGATCCTCTGGATGGCCGTCACGCTCGTCCCGCTCCTGGTCGTGTTCGGGACGCGCCAGGCGGTGGAAGGCTGGACCTTCCCCGAGATGCTGCTCGTCCTGGGCTGGTTCGTGGCGCTCAAGGGCGTGCTCGAGGGCGCGGTGAGCCCCAGCCTGACGGCGGTCATCGAGCACGTGCGCAAGGGCACGCTCGACTTCGTGCTCCTCAAGCCCGCCGACGCGCAGCTCCTCGTCTCGGTGGCGAAGCTCGAGCCCTGGCGCATCGTGGACCTGCTCGGCGCCGGGCTGATCTTCGCCTACGCATTCGGCAAGCTGGGCCGCGCGCCGACCGCCGGCGAGGTGCTCGCGGCGGGCGCGATGCTGCTCGGCGCGCTGCTCGTCCTCTACTCCATCGCCATCCTGGTGGTGTCGATCGCCTTCTTCGCGGTACGGGTCGACAACTTGCTGTACCTCTTCCAGAGCGTGTTCGACGTGGCGCGCTGGCCCAGCACCATCTTCCGCGGTTTCCTCGCGGTGCTCTTCACCTACGTCCTGCCGCTCGCGCTGATGACGACCTACCCCGCCCTGGCGCTCCTCGGACGGCTGCGGGCCGGGACGGCGCTGGGCGCGCTGGCCGGGGCGATCGCGTTCGCGGGGGTCGCGCGGGTGCTCTGGACCCTGTCGATCCGGAGGTACACCTCGGCCAGCTCCTGAATCGATCCCAGACCGTCCGCGACATGAAAAGCGCAGGGCCGCAGCCGAAGCAGCGGTTGTGCGGCGCGTACCTGTCCTGCAAGCTCGGCTCGCCCATGCGAATCTTCTACTCGATGCGCGAGCCGCTGCCCATCGACGAGGTGCTGCCCGAGGTGGCCGCCCGGATCCGCGAGGGTCCGGCGCTGGTGCTGGAAGCGCCGGCGGGCGCGGGCAAGACGACGCGCGTCCCGCCCGCCCTGCTGGATCTGGTCCCGGGCGAGGTGGTGGTGCTCGAGCCCCGCAGGCTCGCGGCGCGCACCGCCGCCCGGCGGGTCGCGCAGGAGCTGGGCGAGCGGCCGGGAGAGACGGTCGGGTACCAGGTGCGGTTCGAGGACGCGACCGGCCCGCGGACGCGGCTGCGGTACGTCACCGAGGGGGTGCTGACGCGGCGGCTGCTGGCGGACCCGCTCCTGCGGGGCGTCTCCGCCGTGGTGCTCGACGAGTTCCACGAACGCCACCTGCAAGGGGACGTGGCGCTCGCGCTCTTGTTGCAGCTCTTGCGCGGCGCCCGGCCAGAACTCAAGATAATCGTCATGTCGGCGACGCTGGACGCGGCGCCGGTCGCCGCGCACCTGGGCTGCGCCGCCGTGCGCAGCGAGGGGCGCCGCTTCGAGGTGGAGGTGGAGCACGCGGAGCGGCCCGACCCACGCCGACTCTCCGATCAGGTCGCGGCGTCCGTGCGCAAGCTGACGGTGCCGGAGACGAGCGGCGACCTCCTCGTGTTCCTCCCCGGCGCGGCGGAGATCCGCCAGGCGGGCGAGGCGGTGGCGGAGCTCGCCGCGCATCGCCGGCTGCTCGTGTTGCCCCTGCACGGCGATCTTCCGGCGGAGGAGCAGGACCGCGCGCTCGCCCCGGCCTCGCCACGGAAGATCATCCTCTCCACAAACGTGGCCGAGACCAGCGTCACGGTGCCCGGCGTCACCGCGGTGGTGGACAGCGGGCTGGCGCGCATCGCCGCGCACTCGCCGTGGTCGGGGCTACCCAGCCTGCAAGTCGCGAAGATCAGCCGCGCCTCCGCCGCGCAGAGGGCCGGGCGCGCCGGGCGGACGGCGCCCGGGCGTGCCCTCCGGCTCTACACGCGCGCGGACCACGACGGCCGGCCCGAGCACCTGTCGCCCGAGGTGCACAGGCTCGACCTCGCGGAGATGGTGCTGGAGCTGCGGGCGGCCGGGCACGATCCGGCGCGCCTCCCCTGGCTCGATGCGCCGGTGCCCGCCGCGCTGGAGGCCGCCGAGGCGCTCCTGCGGCGACTCGGCGCCGTCGATGCCGCCGGCGCTGCGACCGAGCTGGGCCGGCGCTGCGCCCGTTTCCCGCTCCACCCGCGCCTCTCGCGGATGGTGCTCGAGGCGGCCGCGCG
>WNGG01001829.1_pt1 | contig 24108 bp, 20 predicted proteins | sample 5400661 | NCBI WGS metagenome assembly WNGG01 (sample SAMN13153372, study PRJNA577476) | soil metagenome | isolation source: 100 cm soil or saprolite under Garry oak tree replicate 1 | place: USA:California | collected 2016-06-15
GAAAACAACTGAAGGGAAAGCCAAAGTCCCCTCCTTGGACAACTTGGACAAGGAGGGGTGGCTGCGCCCATTAAGAAAATGCCGCGAAGCCTCCTTAGCGGGCGCAGACGGGGGTGGTTGGTTCAAGCCACCGATTATCGGAAGTTGAACCAACCACCCCGGCCGCGCCTCCAAAGGAACGGGACCATTTACTTGATGGCGCGGCCACCCCTCCTTTGCCAAGGAGTATCCAGAGCTGTCCTGCTGGCCAGCTCCAAAACACACAAGAAACTGCGCCCTCGAAAACAAAGGACTTATCGGCGCAGTTCCTTGAGAGGGGACTTCGCCTTTCCCGCCGGTTGTCCCAATGAGGGGAATTCGCTTCAAAACGCTCAACTTCGGCAACAATCAAATCGTATACTCCCAGCCTTCTAGCCAGGAGGGAATCGGACTCACGTTTCGCTTTCACGACACGCCTGCGGGCGAAGCGCGAAGTTGAAGAGATCGATGCTATTGCTATTGACCAAGAGTTCGAAAAAATGTCCAAACTCCAGACCCGACGCTCACGCGTGGGGCTATGCTTTAGTGCCGCTCCGCGGCTCTAAATTTCCTCTCGAGAGTAGACGCACTCCCCCTGCCGCGTTCTGCTACAACGCCGCTTTCACGCGCTCGGGCGTGAAAGGCACGTGACGCAATCGGAGGCCGGTTGCGTCGAAGACTGCGTTTGCCAGTGCGGCGGCTACGGGCGCCGTAGCCGCCTCGCCGGCGCCGAGCGGCGGTAGCTCGGGCCTGTCGATCAGTGCAACCTCCACCGACGGTACATCCGGAAATGTAAGAACCGGATACGTTGCCCAGTCGACACTCGTCACCCTGGACCGGTTGAACTTCACTTCCTCATGCAACGTCCGGCCGAGTGTCTGCAGGATGCACCCTTCAACCTGGTTTCGCAGTCCGTCCGGATTCACGACGAGCCCGCAGTCATGCGCGCAGGTGACACGCCGAACGTTGATCTTGCCGCTCGCACGATCCACGGCCACGTCCATCGCGATCGCGACGTAATTCTCGGCTTGCTTGTAGCGCATATACGCCACACCACGGCCCACCGACAAGTTTCCTTGCGCACGCGCGGGATTGGGCGAGGGCCGCGGCTGCCAGCCAAACATTTCCGCCGCGCGTTTGATGACTTCAATGCCTCGTGGATCGGTAAGCCGGCTCAATCGGAACTCGACCGGATCGACTCCGGCTGCAGATGCCATTTCATCCGTGAAGCTTTCGACGGCGAACACGTTCGCGATCTTGCCCGGCGCGCGGAGATTCGAAATACGCAACGGCGACTCCTTCATCCAATGCACCACCACCCGCACGTTCGATGCGGCGTACGGCGGATCACCGTTTTGAGAGATCTGTCCGGCGCCCTGGCCGTGCGCTTGTGTAATGCCTGCGGCATCGACTCCCAGAAGCGTTCGGCCGCCTGGAATGGTCGCGGGCAGCCACATCTGCGTTTCCCAGGCGACGATTCGTCCTTGAGCATCGATGCCTCCGCGCAGATCGAGCACTTGAGGCGGCCCCTTGGGATCCCAGCCGTGCTCGTCCTCCCGCATCCACTGGACCCGTACGGGCCTTCCGATTGCCTTGGAAAGCAGGACGGCGTCGGCCGCCGCGTCATCGTTGCCGTTGCCGCCATAGGAGCCCGACCCATCGAGATAAATCACTCGCAGTTTTTCCTGGGGTATACCGAAGATCCTGGCGAAATTGTTGCGCATCCCATGGGGCCCTTGCGACGCGGTCCAAATGGTCGACCCATCCGCGCGGATGTCGGCAACCGCGCACGAGGGTCCGAGCGAAGCATGGCTCTGATATGGCCAGGTGTAGGTGGCGGAAAATTGCCTGGCCGCTGTGGGCAGCGCCGCAGCAGGGTCACCTCGATTGACGATGGCTTCATCATGGTCCAGGGCGCCCTCGCGAACGTGACGGTCGATACCGTCGCTGCCTGGCAACCCTTGCCACTCGCTCCAGGTAGCCTTCAGGACCTTCGCCGCGCGCACGGCAGCCCACTCGTCATTCGCAACAACACCGAGAAAGCTTTCCACGCGCACAACACGAGCGCCCGGAATGTCGCGTATGGAAGATTCATCCACGGTAAGAAGCTTTGCTCCGATTGCAGGTGGATGGATCACGCGTCCGTGCAGCATTCCAGGCAGGGAGAAATCTTGAACATAGATATGCCGCCCGGTACATTTCGCGGGGACATCGGGCCGCAGGAGCGGTTTGCCGATGACCGTATGCCGGGCCGGATCCTTCAAGGCCGCCTTGGGGTCGACTTTCAACGAAAGGCGTTTGCCTCCAATCAGAGTGCCGATCGCGATGCCTTGCCCGCCCGCGGCCGGCCGGACCTGGCCGTCGGCGAGCGTCAGTTCAGCAGCCGGCCTCTTGAGTTGCCCGGCGCCAAGACCGATAAGCGCCTGGCGCGCCGTTGCCGCCGCCTGGCGAACCTCCACGGCGCCTCGCGGGATTCCGGTGCTACCGCCGGTTCCTCCCTGATCGGGCGTAACAGCAGTGTCTCCCTCGACGACCGAGATGCGTTCCACCGGAATGCCGAGTTCCTCGGACACCATTTGGCTCATAGCAATGCGCAAACCCGTGCCGACATCCACCTTGCTCGTGTAAATCGTGACGGAACCATCGCTGTGAATAGCTAGAAAACTGTCGACCTCGCGCGGATCCACCGGTTTGCCGAGAGCGGCACCGCCTGGGGAGTCCTGGGCCATGCCGCGTATCGGCAGTACTTCACCGAGTGCGAAACTCACAACGAGCGCGCCTCCCGTGCGGAGAAACTCGCGTCTGGAAAAGGAAGAAATGGATTTCATGATCGCCTCCTACGCCTTGGCGGCGCGCAGCACCGCGCTCAGAATGCGAGTGTGGGTTCCACAACGGCATAGATTTCCCGCGAGCCGTTGCTTGACTTGATCTGGCGACGGATTCGGCGTCTCATTGAGCAGCGCCCTTGACGCCATGATCATGCCATTTGTGCAATAGCCGCATTGGGCGGCTTGCTCGGCGATAAAGGCGGCCTGCACAGGGTCCGGCCTCTCGGGTGTGCCGATTCCTTCAAGAGTTGTAATCGTGCGGCCTGCGGCCTGCCTCACCGGAACCATGCATGAGCGCGCGGTCTTGCCGTCGATCAGCACTGTGCAGGATCCACATTGACCGAGCCCGCAACCAAACTTCGGACCGTGGAGCCCGAGCGAGTTTCGCAGCACATAAAGGAGCGGCTGGGCCGGATCCCATGATTCGACGGTCACCGGGCGGCCGTTCACGCGAAGCTTGTATGTCGCCATGAGCGTCTCCTGTTTGTTGGATTGAGGTTCGGTTGGATTCTCTCAGATCGAGGAGGAGAAAGTAAATGGCTGTGCGAGAGATTATTAGCCGCGAATAACGCGAAGGACGCGAATGGAAGTGTCATTCGCGGCTGATTCATAGCGCGGCACCGAACTGATGTAGACTCTTGCGCATGCAAACGACCGATCCAGCGCCGAAGCCCCCGGTTGTTGACGAACTGATGTCGGGCGCGGAGTACCTGGACAGCCTCCGCGATACGCGAGCCGTCTACTTGTACGGCGAGCGGGTGGATGACGTCACAACGCATACCGGCTTTCGCAACTCCGCGCGATCCATCGCCAGGCTCTATGATGCGTTGCGCGATCCAGCCGCCCGCGATCTCATGACGACCGTGGACAGGCAGGGCATCCGGACGCACCGGTTCTTCGCACCAAGCTACTCGGCCGAGGAATTACTCGCCGCGCGCGACGCGATAGCGTCCTGGGCGCGGCTCACGTATGGCTTCATGGGCCGCACGCCCGACTACAAGGCTGCGTTCATGGCGACGCTCGGAGCGAACCCGGAGTTCTATGCTCCATACGATAACAACGCCCGTCAGTGGTATCGGCGTTATGCGTCGAAGGCGCTGTTCCTGAACCACGTGCTCATCAATCCTCCTGTAGATCGCATGAAACCGGTACACGAAATTAAGGACGTGTTCCTGCACGTCGTACGCGAGACGGATGCCGGCGCGATTGTCAGCGGCGCCAAGATGCTTGCGACCGGCTCAGCGCTGACGAACGCGACGTTTGTCGCCCAGAACAGCGCGACCCACCTGGAGGCTGGCAAGGCGGAGGATTTTGCGCTTGTCTTCATCGCCCCAATGGATACGCCGGGAACGCGTCTGCTGTGCCGGCCGTCGTACGAGCAAAGCGCTCGCAGTCCGTTCGATCATCCGCTATCGAGCCGTTTCGACGAGAATGATGCGGTGCTGATTTTCGACGAGGCGCTCATCCCGTGGGAGAACTTCCTCGTCTTCCGGAACGTCGAACGCGCAAACGCGTTCTTTCCGGAGTCCGGCTTTTTCAATCGCTACAACCTGCAAGCGGGCACCCGCCTGGCCGTGAAGCTCGATTTCATGACGGGATTGCTGGTACGTGGCCTGGCGTGCAATGGCACCGATACGTTTCGTGGTGTTCAGGCCGCGCTCGGTGACGTGGTGGCGTGGCGCACGCTCCTTTGGGCCATGACAACCGCGCTCGCCGCCGATCCGCAGCCCGGTCCGGGCGGTTCCCTGCTTCCGCGGATCGAATATGCGGCGACGATGCGGATCTTCGCCACATCCGCATGGCCGGCCGTCAAATCGATAATCGAGAATGTTCTCGGCGGCGCGCCGCTCGTCACGCCATCGGGCCGCGAGGATTTGCTCGACGCCGAGTTGCGCCCTCTCATCGATCGCTATTATCGCGGCACCGGCGCCACGGCGCTTCAACGCATCAAGCTTTTCAAGCTCCTCTGGGACGCGATCGGCAGCGAGTTTGGGGGCCGGCATGAGCTGTATGAACGGAACTATGCCGGCAATCACGAGCAGATCCGTGTGGATGCCGTGAGTTTCGCACGACGCGCTGGCGCGCTCGACCAATGTCTGAAGCTCGTGGATCAGTGCCTCGCCGACTATGACCTGGATGGATGGGTCGACGAAACCTGGCTGTAGTCGCGGGCCTTAGCCCGCGTTCTCTTCGAGGCAGAATGAAACGCGGGCTGCCTGCTGTAGGGGCAGATCTGTCCAAATTACGAACTGTTTTAGTGAATCCTCGATTTGGGAGACCTGTTCTCGGAATGTCCCTCTCCCCTTGGGAGCACTCTTGTCCAAATTACGGGAGGCGGTTCGCTCCAGAAGCAGGATCGATGCGGGTTTCATGGGATTCTCTATTTGGAAACCTGTTTCGGGCATGTCCCTCTCCCTTTGGGAGAGGGTGGCGCGAAGCGCCGGGTGAGGGCTGGAAAAGCACCCTCATCCGGCCCTTCGGGCCACACCTTCTCCCAGAGGGAGAAGGACAGTTCCAGCGGGACCGCCAGCCTTTTCTTGATTCCAGGAAAAGCGGGCGCTCACAGAGCGCCCCTTCAGTTGCGTCTCGTCATTTTCCATGGAGGGCAATTCGCTCATTTCGAGAGATTCTCCAGCAGGTACTCGATCAATTCTTCTTTGCGCGCAGTTGGGACGTAAGCGCCCCAATTGATCATTCGGTCCACCTGACGACTCCAACCGGCGCGATCGAGTTTGAGCGCGGCAATGGGCTTGTCATCATGGCAACTCATGCAGGAGATTTGGAAGATGTCCATGCCATTGCCCTGCGGTACGGTTTTCGAGGTGGAGGGCCGCGGTCGATTACTGTTGAAAGTGCGGGTCAGATAATCGATGAGTGGGTCCTTATCCGCATCGGCTACCTTTGCTCCCCAAAGAATCATCTTATCGACTTCCCTGCTCCAACCGGCGCGCTCGAGGCGTTGTTGCGCAATCAGGCTTGGGCCGTGACACAAGCCGGTGCACGTGCTCTCCATCTTTTGCGCCATTTGCGTCGTTGCCTGGGCCTGAGCGGTAGCCAGCGCCGGAATCAGTAGTAGCAGGGCACCGATTGCTGAAGCGCTAACCTTGTACATTGATGCGCACCTTATCGATGACGTTGTAGAGGTAGCCGGCGGGGTTCCACCTCGCCGCGATGGGCTGCGTCCTGCCCTGACTATCCGTGGCACGCGACATCGCGATGTAGGAACCCGGTTGAGTCGGCTTCCAGACGTGGCGGAAGCGGCGCCACGCATACTTTGCCTTATCCGCGTCCAAAGTGGCGGCGGTCCAGGTCCGGCCGAAGTCGGTTGAAACGTGAACGCGAGTGATGTCCGCTACGCCCGCCCACGCGAAACCACGCAGCTCAATGGAAGAACCGATGCGGGTAGTGGAGTCTTCGAGCGGAGACGTGAAGACCGATTTCACATCGAGCGCCGTATACGGAATCATGTCTTTCGGGTCGACGGCGGTTCCGGGCGCCACTGGCCGGTTCGGAATTCGATACGCATTGCGCATGAAATATCCGTCGGCCTCAGTTTCAGCGACCCGAATATTCACGATCCACTTGGTGGACGATGCCGCCTCCCAACCGGGAACGACCAATCGCAGGGGAAAGCCATGCTCGATCGGGATGTCGACGCCGTTCATGTGATAGGCGAGGATCGTGTCCGGATGCATGGCCTTTTCAATCGGGATGCTTCGGACAAAATCCGGTACCGAGCCGGGCGGCACGTCCGCACCGTTGATGATGATGTGCCTTGCGGTTGGCTTCACACCAGCCTTGTTCAAAACATCACGCAGCAAAATGCCTGTCCAGCGAGCCGTGCCGACAGCCCCCTTCTCCCACTGCAGCCCGGGAACCGGCGGATCGGAATATACACGGCCGTTGCCGGAACATTCGAGTGTGACCGTCTGGTTGGTCTCCCTGAAGCCATGGATATCCTTCATCTCAAGCTTGAGCGGCTGTTGGACTTCCCCTTCGATTGTGAGATTCCACGTATTCAGATCCACCCGCGGAATCGGCAAGTGGCAGCGGATGAAATGCAGATCGTTCGGTGTGAGCCACTGACGATCGAGCAGAGGAATCGGCGTCTCGAAATCTGCCGGAACCTCAGATCGAATAATCAGGCTTTCTTTGATTCTACCGATCTGAAAAAGGAACCCCGCGCCGGAAAGAATGAATTCACGTCTATTAATCGGACCGCTCCACATTCGAAAGTCGCACTCGAAATCTAATACGGTTCGATATCCACAGGCAACGATTTGCGGAGTCACCTAGCCGCGAATTGCGCGAATTACACGAATGGGCCGACGTATGGTCATTCGGTATTTTAAGCGCCCGCTTTGGATTGCGTTGTCTTCTGGACCGGGAAAAGCTCTTTGAATGCCTTCGTGAAGCGATTCATTTCGTCTTCCGTGCCGACGGACACGCGGAGCCATTCGTTCATTGGAGGGAACTTGCGGCCGACGAGAAGGCCTTTTTTGAGGAATTCTTCGCCCACCTGCGTAACCTCTTTCTTCACGTTGACCATGAAGAAATTGGTTTGTGACGGAATGACTTCGTAACCCATGGTCTTCAGTTCATTCGTGGTCTTGTCGCGGATTTGCTTGTTGAGCTGCTTCAATTTTGCCTCGTACGTCTTGTCCTTCAGCGCAGCGACCGCGCCGTACTTGACGACGGCGTTGGTGCTATAGGTCACTACCAACGGTGCCAGCCGTTCAATGATTTCGGCCGGAGCAATGGCATAACCCAGCCGCATACCCGCGAGACCCGCGATCTTGGAGAACGTACGGGCGACGATCACCGTGCGGCCTTCGAGGACGTATTTCATGGACGACTCATAGTTCGGATCTTCGACGAAGTGGTGGTAGGCTTCGTCGATCAGTACCGGGATTTCTTCCGGAATGCTGTTGAGCAGCAGCTTGATCTCGTCCTTGGGAACGATCTTGCCCGTGGGATTGTTTGGATTACAGATGTATACCAAACCGACATCGCGAGCGTTCAATTTGGTCGCGCGGATGATGGCTTTCACGTCGGCCTGGTGATCTTCCGTCAGCGGGATCGTGATCGCCCGCGCTTTGCTGTTCGTGGCGTAACGGTAGACGGTCTCATAGGTTGGGTCCACACCGACGACCAACTTGTGATCAGGCAGGAAGGCGTCATCCACGATTTTCAGGATTTCACTCGAACCCGCACCCAGCAGAACGTTCTCTGGCTCTACCCCATGAAGGTCAGCGACGGCCTCCAAATCAGAATTCATAGCGGATCATATACTGAATGATCCTCGGAAATCCTGCCTGAGCTGTGATCCGGCCGAAAGTGCCGCGCCCAAACCGGCTTTCCGGATTCAGAAACTTCGGAGTATTGGTGGCGGTCAGCAGTTCTAGACGGAAGCTGTACGAGGTTGGGCAGCCGCGTCTTCTCGAATGCATCTTTTGCTTCTTCTTGTATGCTTGAAGTTCTTGACGCGCAATGTACTATCGCTCGCGAATGGATTCAATATTTTTCCATTTGATTTGTTTTCGCGTAGCCAAACATTCGGAGGAGAAGACATGACCGGAAAAAGCGTTTTGAAATCGATCATCCTGCTTCTGCTGTTGCTCACAACTAACGAGAGGGCACTTGCCGGTATCCAATCCCAGGCGACCACGGGAACGATTGAAGGAACATTGTCAGACCAGACCGGCGCCGTATTACCGGACGTGAACATTTCTCTCAAGAACGTGGAAACGGGAATTGTTCGTGTGCTCTTGACCGACGATCACGGACTCTTCCGCGCTCCGCTGTTGCTTGTCGGCCACTACGATGTTTCCGCCGAGGGGTCGGGCTTCAGCACTTTTCAGCGGACAGGAGTGGAATTGACAGTCGGACAGACCGTGACCATGAACATTCAGCTTGTGGTTGCCGGAACGGCGCAGGCGGTTTCCGTTACTGAAGACGCGCCCCTGGTCGAGATTACTCGAACACAGGTCAGTTCCACTGTGGACGACCGCGAAGTCGCGAACCTACCCGTAAACGGGCGCAACTTCATCGACTTCGTCCTGCTGACTCCCGGTGTGACTCGCGACGTACGCGCTGGCGATATCAGTTTTGCCGGACAGCGCGGAACAATGAACAGTCTTGTCATTGACGGCGCCGATAATAACAACACCTTCTTCGGTCAAGCCACCGGACGCACCGGCTCGGGCCGGGCCCCATTCCAGTTCAGTCAGGATGCGGTGAAGGAGTTTCAGGTGAACTCGAACGGGTACTCCGCAGAGTTCGGCCGGGCCGGCGGCGCCGTTATCAACGTCGTAACGAAATCCGGAACGAACGATTTGCATGGAACAGGTTTCTGGTTCTACCGGGACAAATCGCTCAATGCGAACGATGTCATCAACAAGGTCGCCGTTCCGCCGCGAGGGAGATCGCCGTACCACTTTAATCAGTTTGGCGTGAGCGCCGGCGGCCCGATTGTAAAGGACAAAGGGTTCTTCTTCTTCAACTATGACGGGCAGCGCAATACGGTCCAGAACATCGTCTTCTTGAATCTGCCACCAGTCGTGCCCCTGGACCTGCCTACACAGAGTGCGATTCAGCGTTTGTCGCCACTCGCAAAAAGCTGGAACCGCACGCAGAATCAAGACACATTCCTCGGCAAAGGGGATTGGCAGGCGACCTCGGACCACCGCATTTCGCTGCGATACAACCATCAAAACTACACGGGCGGAGGCGGCGAGGCCGGCGGACCGCAGAACGCGTTCGAGCACACCGGCGATTCGCTGGTCAAAACGGATACATTGAATGGTTCGGTCAGTTCGATTCTCACCAGCCGGTTGTTCAACGAGTTCCGTGCACAGTACGCGCGGGACAAAGAACCGGGCGAAGCCAACAGCGCGAACCCCGAAGCAACGATCTTTGAAGGCGGCCAGACCGTACTGACGATTGGGCGCAACTTCTTCAGTCCCCGCGAGACGACCATCAAGCGCGGCCAGTTCGCGGATAACGTTTCGTTCATCGCGGGCCTGCACAACTTCAAGTTCGGTGGAGATTTGAATATCGACAGGATTCTGAATTTCTTCCCAGGCAACTTCTCGGGATCTTACCGGTTCAATAGCCTCGCGGGTTTCACGAGCGGCCGTCCGACAGCCTCCGGCGAACGCTACGTGCAGGCGTTTGCCGGCGACGGAACAACTGGGGCCACCACTAAACCGAATCTTGCCGAGTTTGCCGGTTTCTTTCAGGACGACTGGCGTGTGAACAGCAGACTCACGCTCAATCTCGGCGTCCGATATGACGTGCAAAGCCTCGCCCAGCCGACGACAAAAAATCCCAGCCCGCAGCTCGCAGCGGCTGGAATTGACACGAGCAGAATTGCGGTCGACAAGAACAATTTCGCCCCACGCCTCGGCATCGCATGGCGCCCGGCTTCCAATTCGGAAAAGCTCGTGGTGCGAGCGGGATATGGCATTTTCTTCGCCAGGACGCCGTCCATCATGATCGGGACGGCGCACTCGAATAATGGTCTCAACGTGCAGACCATCACGTTCACCGGGAACGCCGTTCCGACCTATCCCAACAAGTTCGATTCGATACCCGCCGGCGCGGCGCCGCCACTGCCGACGATTTTCTTTTTCGACAAAAACTACGTCACCCCGTACACCCACCAGGGCAATCTGGCCGTCGAATACGGCTTGACGAACGACGTCGCTGTCACGGCCACTTATCTCGTTGTCCGCGGCGTTCATTTGCACCGATCCCATGACATCAATGTGGGTACTCCTGCAGATGCCACGATCACCGTGGCCGGTGAAGGCCGGACGTTAACATACAAAAGATTTCCGAGTATCCGGCCATTCACGGCTTTCGATCGCATCATCGCGTTCGAAAGCACCGCAAACTCGGTCTACCATGGCCTGACCATCGAGCTGACCAAACGTTACTCCCACAACCTCCAGTTAAAGGGAGCCTATACGTGGTCGAAAGTCATCGATGACGCGCCGGATGCAACGGCGGTCGTGCCGCAAGGATCCGACGATGCGAAATACGTTCAAAACCCGCTGAACCTCCGCGACGACCGGGCGGTTGGAAGCAACGATCAACCGCATCGTTTAGTGGTTAGCGGTGTCTGGGATCTGCGATATGCGCAGGATCTGGCCAGTCCGGTGCTGAAACGTGTTCTTGAAGGATGGCAGTTCGCCGCAATCTTCACCGCTCAGAGCGGACAACCTTACACGGGCCTCGTTAACGCAGATCTGAATAACGACGGCAACAATCGCACCGATCGGGCGCCCGACTTGGGAAGAAACACGTTCAGAATACCTGCGACTGTAAGCCTCGACCCACGAGTCACACGCGAAGTGCCCGTCACTGAACGCGCGAAGCTGCAGTTCATCTTCGAAGCATTCAACATCTTCAATCGATACAATGTCGGCGCTACCCCGGCAACCTCTCCCAATGCTGTCCGCAACACGCTCTATGCTCTGACAGGCGGCCAACTGGTACGCCAGTCCAACTTCGGACAAATTTTGGGGACTTCCAATCCTCGCGTGATTCAATTTGCCGCGAAGATCGTCTTTTGACCCCGAAATCGATTTTGGAGCTCTTATGCAGCCGAGGCGTGTTCTCCTCGGAACAGGGTGCACTGTCGGAATCCTGGTTCTCTGGGCTGTCTGGTGGGAACCGGCGAGTCTGCAACTGAATGATGAGTGTGTCGCGGTTCAATGGACGCTCGAAAAACCGCTTCGCGTGGCGGTGCTTACGGATCTCCACGTGGGATCGCCGTTCAACGGGCTGTCCAGGCTCGCTGAGATAGTTGCGCGCACGAATGCCGCGACGCCGGACCTTGTTTTTGTCCTTGGTGATCTGGTCGTGCAAGGTGTCATCGGAGGATCCTTTATTCCACCAGAAGATATTGCCCGCCAACTTGGCACACTGAGAGCTCCGGCGGGTGTCTACTCTGTCCTCGGAAACCATGATGCCTGGTTGGACGCCCGGCGAGTGGGGCGAGCTCTGAAGGGCAGCGGGATCCGCGTTCTCCAGGATCAGGCCGTGAGAGTTGACACGCCGGCAGGCAACGTTTGGGTGGCGGGAGTGAGCGACTTTTGGACGATGCGGCACGATGTGAAAGCAGCGCTTGCCGGCGTGACAGATGCAGACGTTCCGCTACTGATGATGACGCATAATCCAGATGTGTTTCCCGAGATACCCAGCAACGTCACTCTGACCGTGGCGGGACATACTCATGGCGGACAAGTGCGATTACCGCTGTTGGGTCCCCCCGTCGTGCCGTCCCGGTATGGGCAGAGATTTGCTGCCGGTCACATTGTCGAGGATGGGCGCCACTTGTACGTGGCTACCGGCATCGGTACCAGCATATTGCCCGTTCGGTTCCGAGTCCCACCGTCTATCGTTATATTGACAATCGGTTCCGTGTGCGCTCAGTAGCAGTGGGCGTAGTCAGGTTCCGATTGATTGTTGTCTGTTGACCACTTTTTTTCTGGATGGCGCAGCAACTCCTCCTGTTCCAGGAGGGGAATCCGGCTTCCGGCGATCTGCGCGGAATTGCAGGAGTGCTTCACGGCAGAGTGAGAGCAGGCTGTGACGATTCCCCCAAATGAGCAAGAACCAATGCCGTCGACGCATCTGTGGAAAGTAGATGCCGCGGAAGGCTAGCCTAGCGAAGAACATCAAGGATCGTTCGCGGAAAGGACGATTTCGAATACTAGAGAGCGCGTTTGCGATCGATTGAGGGCTATAGGCTTCGGTCCACGCTTCCCGCACCTCAGTCTCAGCCTGCTCGATGCTGATCCGATCCGGTGTGTACGCCATGCGAAACGGACGGAAATCCAGCCAGTGTTTGGGTCGCGTCAGGCGTCCATCTTTAAGGAGCCGGTCGTAGAGAGGAGTCGCCGGATATGGCGTCATCAAACCGTAGACAGGCAGGCCCGGCGGCCATGTATCCATCACGGCCTGCGTGCGCTTTGCGACGCCGGGGGTATCGCCGTCCATGCCGAAAATGAAAGAAGTGATGGCATAGACGCCGCGCTCGGCCAGCCGGTCGAGCGCCAACTTGTAATCCTCAGGCTTGTTGAAACCTTTGTTTACCCCTTTGAGGCTTCCGGCGTCTACGGACTCAAGCCCGACGAATATCCACCGCCCTCCGCTTGCTGCGATCAAATCGAGCAGTTCCTCGTCCTTCAGAAGGTTAATGCTGATCTGAGCCACCCACGGCAACGCCGCATCCTGAGCAATGATGTCGCGCAGCAACGACTTCGTCCGGCTCACTTTGATGGCGAAATTGTCATCAATGAAAAACACTCCGATTCTGCCATGCTCGCGCCGCGCGCGGCCTTTGATGCGGAGGAGTTCATCGACGACACTTTGATTGGATCGGAAGCGGATGGAGTCTCCAAAAAACCCGGTCACCGTGCAGAAGTCGCAGCCATATGGACAACCTCTGCCGGATTCGACGGGCACGATATAGAGGCTCTCCCATGACGAACTGACGCGTTTCAGGACTGAGCGGACCGGTGATGGGACCTTGCGCATGAGATCGAACTGATCAAGGTCCATCGTCTCCCAGGAGATCGTCGGGTAGTCTGCCAGTGAAGGCTTGACTTCTTTTCCGTCTTCACCGAGGGGCATGTATACCTCGCGCAAATTCCCGGCTGCAGCATCAGCCACGATCCGGGGCCAGGTGTAGTCCGCTTCACCCAAAGCGATCGCGTCGGCATGCCGTGGTTCCCCATTGCGCCCAAGCGGTTCGTCCGGAACTTCAGTGACATGTGGTCCGCCAAAGACGACTTTGGCGCCGGCTGCCCGTATGGCATCAGCAATGCGATACGCCCGCGCAGCCATTCGCGTCATCGCACTGATTCCGGCCAGTTGAATGTTGTTGGTTCTGACGAACTGTGCAACCTCGGATTCCGTCATCGGTTGCGCGTTTCCATCAATCAAAAAGACCCGATGTTCCGGCGGCGTAAGTGCTTTCAGCAAGAACATCCAAAGGTGTGGCATGAAATTCCGGGTCACGCCGTTGTCAGGACTGTACAGGAGGATGTTCATTTTTTAATTTTGTCTTTTAGAGAAGGCCGAGTTTCGCGGGAGCCTGAAATCCAAATGACACCAAAAAAATATTTACAGTGTACGCCTCGGAAATCACTAGCGCCAAAGCAATTTTAAGGTGAGACCGGCGATCCTCAGGTAAGCTCCCGTCTAACAGGGTGGGATGATCGCGTGACTAAGTCCTCTAGCTGAAGCAATCAATAATCACTAATCAATACTCAATTCTCATCCGGAACGTTTTTTGATTGTTTCACAGCTTCGTTGTCCTCGCTCTCGTCCTGGTCCTCCAGGAGCCAGTCTGGAGGGGGCTGAGGGCCGGGTTGAATCCCTGCAAGGTCTGGGTCTTCTTCGCCCGTGCGCGGCGGGGCATTCGCTTTGCGTTCGCGGGCCTCAGCCCGACGCCGCTCCTTTTCTTTTTGGCGATCCACCCGAGCTTTTTCCCTAGCGCGTTTTTGAGACTTCGGCCTAATCATAGACACTGCCTTTCAGCGTAATTGCCCCCTCTTCTGAAAGCGTGAGACCTTCGCAGTGCTGTAGTCGGCACGGTGCCGGCATTCGGTTTGAGAGCAGGTCAACACCAGTTTCGCAGCCGGTACAAACGGAGCCTCTCCTTCGCTTCGATCCAAAGCAAACAGAATCGGCTCCTTGCACTTCTGACAAAGCACGCCAAGGTACCACCTCGTATCAACAGATTTGGACCACTGGGAAATATGCATATGCGTATTCGATTACTTCAATGACCGTCAAACACCACGAAAATGCTTTTCGTACATCCGATCCAGCGTGGACCGGATAAGATTGCGATTTGGTTCGAATAAACCTGTTGGAATTCGGGGCTGCTGCGCTTCGATTCCCTTCGCCCGATTCTCCAGCAGTCTCGCGTAGTCCGTCGCATAATCGCGCGCAACTGTATCTGAAATACCCTGACAGTAAAGCACTGCTTCACCATTGAACCCAAAGAGAGCAGCGCTGAATTCTCCATCGAATCGATAACTCAAACTCGACCTCCCTCAAAAAGTGCTGAGGATGCAATCCCACTCCACTCGCCACGCAGCAAAGTTCGCGCGAGAAGTGCGGAAATAGCGCCCCGCCGCCGCTAACCAGTCCTCAAGTTAGACTAGCTTCGTAATGCGATTTGCCGAATGCGGCCCAAGCTATCAATATCGGCCATAGCCGTCTCGACTGCCACGGCCGCCACGACCCCCACCACCGGAGCCCCGCGGACGGAAGTCTCGCTTTTGCATGGGCCGCGCCTCGTTGACGATCATCGCGCGCCCGTTGACTTCCTGGCCATTGAACCGTGTGATTGCCTTTTCCGCGGCTTCATCGTCGTTCATTTCCACGAAGGCGAAACCCTTCGATCGGCCTGTATCGCGATCGGTTATGATTTGAACAGATCCGACAGCTCCAACCTGCGCAAATAGCTCATTGAGATCCGCTTCTGTTATCTGGTACGAAAGATTTCCGACGTAGATTTTCTTTGCCATGTTGTTCGCCCTGTTGCTGTAAGGAACTTCGAAGGCTCCGGTGGGAAAGAGTGAAATAAACTGCTCTTCGCAAGAAGCGGAGGCTCCCTATAAACGTAACCGAATTTACCAACCTCCTTAGTATATGCCTTTATCGCCTCTTTTGGAAATGGGGGACGTAGCTGGAAAAAGGGGGACCTCCCCCATTTCCAAGGGTGGGTCCGCTTTGCTGCATACGGTGACGGTGGTCCCATGTTATTCTTCGGCTTTGTTTTGCAGATGTCTCTGTTGATGGACCAGCCGATGACACCGTTTGGTATACGCAAAAAAGGTCATTTTCCCAAGTTCAGCCTATTGGTTCCCGCCGCGGTCGTGCTCGTGCCGTGGCTGCTGGCGGTATTCGGATTCGGCTCGACGTCTCACAACCTTCATCCGGCAGGTTTCTCTCTTTCCGCGCGGCCGGTATTTTCCGATTTTGACGGCGATCACAAGTTGGATCAAGCGGAGCTGTCTTCGCGCGGGCGGTTCAAGACGATTTACGTCACGCTGGGGAAATCATCCTGGCGTTCACTTTTCTTCGATTCCGTTGTCTCGGACAAGGGTAGGCTGGTTTCCGGAGATCTCGACAACGACGGCGATGACGACCTGATCTGGATGTCGCAAGGTGATCCGGAAAAGTTCGTCATCTGGCTTGGGGACGGTCGTGGGGATTTTTCGATCGCCACGAAACCCGAATCGAACCTTCATCGAATCCATGCGCTGCTAAACGATGAGGCCCCATCGGGTCTGTCGGATAATTCCGCCGGCCGCGAACTCGCATGTGCGCTGCTGCTGGCTCCCGTATGGATCGGTTTACTCAAAACCCAATATCAGTTCCACATCGTATCGGCACAGACATGGCAGCCAAATCAGACACGAGCTGCCTCGATGCCGTATCTGTCCGTACTGAGAAAACGCGGCCCTCCTTCAGAACTTTCCTGAGAATCATCGTTTCCTAAAATCAACCTGTTTGGCAGGTCGCTTCCATAATCCGTCGGCCTGCGAAGGAAAGGGCCTGAATGTTGAGAGCCGGTTACATCCACGTATTGATAAGTGCATTGGGCTTTCTAACGTTGCCGGTGACGCAGGCGGAAGCGCAGCCCCCGGCCAACTCCATACCCACGCGGCTGACGCTGGCCCAAGCCGAGAATTTGCTGATTGAGCGAAATCTTACGATACTTGCCGCGAAGTATCAGATTGAAGCGAACCGGGCAGCGCGTCTGATTTCCAGCTATAAGCCGAATCCAGTATTGACAGTTGGCGCGGAGCAACTGCCCTTTGTTTCGCCCGTACCAGGCAGTGTCCCGCGACTGCTTGGCACGAATCCGGATGCCGGTGCGAACCCCGTGTACACCCTGAGAGTGGACAAAATCTGGGAACGCGGTGGCAAACGGGAACTGCGAACGTCGCTTGCCGATGAACAGCTTCAGGCATCGGAGGCACAAATGCTCGACGCGACTCGGACCCAAGTCTTTCAACTGCGACGTGCCTTTGCGACAACGATGCTCGCTCGGGAAAACCTCAACCTGGCCGAAGCCGCCGACCGGCAGTATGCGCAGACGGAGAATCTGACCCAGGCCAAGGTAGATCAGGGCGACATCGCTAAAGTTGAGATTTACCGTGTCAGCGCCGGCCGGCTCCAATATCAACAAGCGGTATTGCAGGCCCGAACTGGTTACGACGGGGCGATCCGTGACGTGCTCAATCTTCTGGGTGCGCGGGAAGAAGAGGTTCAAACCTCTATCGTCCAGACAGCTCGGGTACAGCCGCTTGCCGCCCGGGACGCCGCACCCGTTGCCAGCGACTTGCAAGAGCTGGAGTCACCACGCACGCCATTGGAACTGATCAGCGATTTCGATGACCGGCCTGTCCTTCAAACACTGAATGAACTGCGAGCGATTGCGCTCGCTGAGCGTCCGGATGTATTGGCGGCGCGCCATCTGCTGGCCTCAGCCGTAAACGGAGTGCAACTGGCCGAGGCTCAGCGTACGCGCGACGTCGATACGGCGTATGAATACCAGCGTGTCGGTAATGATCATTCACTCGGTTTCGTTGTCCAGGTTCCGCTTTTTCTCTACAACAACCAGCGTGCCCTATTTGCACAGGCCGAGGCGCAGAAGCGCGCGGCCGAAGCCCAGTTGAAACAGGCCGAACTGCAGGCCGTCACGGACGTCGACAAGGCGTACCGGTCCTATCTTTCAGCGCGGCGGGTGCTCGAAGTTTACAACACGCAGAACCTTTCGCAGGTCGACAAGCTGCGCACTGTTGCAGCGGTGAGTTACAGAGAGGGCGCCTCGAGCCTGTTTGAGTTCCTAGATGCGCAACGCGCTTACAGCCAGGCCATGACCGCCTACAATCAGGCGCGCTACGACTACCAGATGACCTTGTGGGAGTTGGAACAGGCAACCGGCCGTTCATTGCGGTAGGCAAAGGAGAAGAGATTATGGAAGATTCCAATGTCAAAGCGAAAGAACAGCAGAGCAAGGAAACTGCGGCAGTGACGCCCTCCATGCCCAATTGGATCAGACGGCGCTACATGGTCGTTGCCGCCGTGTTCTTGCTGGTGGTGCTGGCCGCAGCCGTCATTGTCCGGCCGTTGGACCGGAGGACCGACCCGAAGCCGCAGCAAGCCGCGACCCCATCCTCAAGTGATGTCATCGAGGCGACCCCTGAGCAACTCGAACAGGTCCGGATTGAAACCGTGCGTGAGCAGGTCATCGATCTGGATCTCCAGACGACGGGTAAAGTTGGATTCAACGAGGATCGAATGACACCAGTCTTCTCGCCCTATGCCGGCCGTGTTCTGGAAGTTCTCGTCAACAAGGGCGATCTCGTCAAAACCGGCCAACCATTACTCGTCGTTGAATCGCCCGATTTGGTGACCGCGGTCAACGACCTTGCCGAAGCTCGCGCAGAAGCAGAGAAAGCCAAAATCGCGCTGGATAGCGCCGACAAAGCGGCCCAGCGCGCCCGCAACCTGAACGCGCTCGAGGCGCTGGCGGCCAAAGAACTACAGGCCTCGGAATCCGATCTTGCACGTGCGCGTGAGGATTACCGTCGAGCACTGGCAAGGATAGCGGCAGTGAGGAACCACTTGACGCTTTTCGGCAAGAGTACCAGCGAGATTGCTCAACTTGAAGAATCCGTCACCGATCAAACAGACCGCCAAATCGTGATTCGTGCGCCCCTGGCGGGGACGATCGTGGAACGCAAGGTCGGGCCTGGACAATACATAAAATCCGACGCTCCGGAACCGCTCTACCTCATCAGTGACCTGTCAACTGTTTGGGTGAACGTGGACATTTACGAAATGTACCTCCCGCAAGTCCATGTCGGAGCGCCGGTCGAGATCACGGTCGCGTCGTACCCTGAGCGCAAGTTCCCTGCGCGCATAACCGCCATCAATCCGATAGTCGATGCCCAGACGCGCACCATTCACGTGCGCTGCCTGGTGCCGAACGCTTCAGGCTTACTCAAGCCTGAAATGTTCGCCAATATTCGCATCAGCGATGCGGCCAAGCAAAAACTACCCAGCATTCCATCGACTGCAGTTCTCACCGAAGGCTCAGAGTCGTTTGTATTGGTGGAGGCATCGCCCGGGCGCTTCCGGAAGCAATATGTGAAGTCCGCACGAGACCTTCAGGGTTACACGGTGGTCACGCGAGGTCTTCGTGCTGACGATCGAGTCGTCACAAGCGGCGTTTTGTTGCTCAGCAACGCGTTCAACAGAAAGTAGCAAACTATGATCCGGCGTGTCGTTTCGTTTGCGCTCGACCAGCCGTTCTTCTTGATCTTGTTGGTAGCGCTCTTTACGGCTGGTGGTGTCGCGGCATTTCGGTCCCTGCCGGTCGAAGCGTTTCCCGATGTCACGGACACCCAGGTTCAAGTCATCACGCTCTTTCCCGGACGGGCAGCCGAAGAGGTTGAGAAGCAAGTCACGATTCCTATCGAGATTGGACTGAGCGCTGTTCCCCACTCCATACGTCTGTTCTCACACACACAGTTCGGATTGTCGTTCATCGCGGTGACTTTCGACGATGCGGTTGACGCGTACTTCGCGAGACAGCAAGTGCTGGAGAGATTGCGCGACGTCGACCTCCCTCCGGGACTCGACCCACAGTTGGGACCGCTGGCGACTCCGATCGGTGAGATTTATCGGTATCGGCTCAAAGGCGGCCTCTCTCCGACAGACATGCGTACGATCCAGGACTGGATCGTCGCGCGGCAGTTGAAAACGGTGCCCGGTGTTGCGGACGTGGTGACCTATGGCGGCTTTATCAAGCAGTACCAGGTGGAGCCGGACCTTCCGAAGTTGAAAGCCTACGGCGTCACACTGCAGCAGTTGTTTAGCGCTCTGGGTCGCGGCAGTGCCAACGCCGGCGGAGGTTATGTCGACAGGGGCGAGCAGCAATACCTGATTCGAGGGATTGGCCTTCTGAAATCGGCAGACGACATCGGTAACATCGTTGTCACTCAACGAGCCGGTACGCCGCTGCTGGTCAGTGACATCAGCACCATTGAGACGGGCGGCGTACCGCGGCAGGGACTCACCGGCCAGGACAAGGAGGATGACATTGTTGCAGGCCTCGTGCTGATGCGCAAAGGCGAGAATCCTTCGGAAGTGCTCAAAGACCTCAAGCTGAAGATCGAGACTTTGAATTCGAGCGTATTGCCCCAAGACGCTCAGATCGTACCTATCTACGACCGGACCTGGCTGATTGATACAACGCTTCAGACCGTTTTCAAAAATCTGCTCGAAGGCGCCCTGCTGGTTACGGGCGTTCTGCTGGTTTTCCTGGGCAGCCTGCGCGCGGCGCTGATCGTCGCCATAGTCATCCCGTTGTCGCTTCTTGCGACCTTTACCGGGCTCACCATTCGCGGCATTCCGGCGAATCTGCTCTCTCTTGGCGCAATGGACTTCGGCATCATTGTTGACGGCGCCGTGATCGTCGTAGAAAACATTTTCCGCAAGCTTGCCGAACACTCATCCCATCAGCGCGGGTTCAAACGGGATCGGAGAGCTTTGAAGGAGGTGATCCTTGAAGCGGCCACCGAGGTTGGCAGACCGACACTGTTTTCGATGCTCATTATTATCACCGCGCACATTCCAATCTTCACGCTACAGCGTCATGAAGGTCGAATTTTTGCGCCGATGGCGTGGACGGTAACTTCAGCGTTGGTCGGTTCCCTGATGCTTTCACTCTCGCTGGTCCCGTTGCTCTGCTATTTACTGCTGCGCGAAGGTGTGTCGGAGAAAGAGAACCTGGTCGTCAGAATCTGCAAGCGGTCTTATCGCCCGGCGCTCATTTGGGCGCTTGCGCACCGCTGGACAGTAATTGCCGCCGCGGTGGTCCTGCTGGCGGCGAGTTTTATCACCGTGAGCCGCCTCGGCAGCGAGTTTCTGCCGGAACTGAACGAGGGAACGATGTGGGTCAACATCAACTTTCCGCCAGGAATCTCTATCAACGAAGCGAAGCGGCTGGCGGCAAGAGTTCGCGAGATCCTCCGTAGTAATGAAGTTGTCCGCTCGGTGACTTCGAAAGCCGGCCGCCCCGAAGACGGCACGGATCCAAAACCGATCAACATGGCGGAGTTTTTTGTCGATTTAAAACCGCCGTCGGAATGGCCGGCGAAGCTCACGAAAGAGCAGCTTATCCAACAGTTCGACAAACAAATGGACGCGCTTCCTGGTGTGGAACACTCATTTTCACAGCCGATTCGTGACAACGTCCTGGAAAGCATTTCCCAGATCGATGGACAAATCGTCATCAAAGTCTTTGGACCTGATGGGGATGTTCTTCGGGATCAGACGCAGAAGGTGCTTCAGACGATTTCTCCAGTCCGGGGAGTAGGACGGGCGTACATTGACCGCTTCGGGCGTGTGCCACAGTTGCAGATCGAAGTCGATCGTGCAAAATGCGCACGGTATGGATTGAACGTCGCCGATATTCAGGATGTCATTGAAATCGCGCTGGGCGGCAAAGAGGCCACTGAAGTGTGGGAAGGTGAAAAGCGATTTGCTGTGGCTGTCCGGCTGAAGGAAAACCAGCGTGGGATGGACAACATCAAAAACGTTCTCGTCGACACGCCGGATGGGCAGCGAATCCCGCTAGACCAGTTAGCGACTGTCTCAATCCGAGAGGGAAGCATGAACATCAGCCGCGAATTCGGTAGCCGTGTCATGGCAATCGGTGTTTTCATCGAGAACCGTGACATGGGAAGTCTCGTGGCAGAAATGCAGGAGCGCGTCGACAAAGAGATTAAACTGCCTCAAGGTTACTACCTCACATGGGGCGGAGAATTTGAGAACCAGCAACGCGCCATGAAACGACTGGCGGTGATTGTGCCGGTTAGCGTGCTGCTTATTTTCGCGCTTCTCTTCAACGCGTTCGGATCCGCGAAGCATGCCGCACTCATCCTGCTCAACGTGCCGTTCGCCCTAATTGGGGGAATCTTCGCGCTGCGGTTGACTGGAATCAATCTCAGCGTGTCGGCTGCAATCGGATTCATTGCTCTTTTCGGGCAGGCCGTATTGAATGGTGTAGTGATGGTCAGTTACTTCAATCAACTCCGTGATGAAGGCACACGGACATTCGAGGCCGTAGTGAATGGAGCCCTGGTCAGGCTCCGCACCGTGCTGATGACGGGTACGCTTGCGATGCTCGGTCTCCTGCCGATGGCGCTATCGCACGGCATCGGTTCAGAAACCCAAAAACCACTCGCAGTCGTCATTATCGGTGGACTGATTTCCGCAACGCTGCTGACGCTATTCGTGCTTCCGGTCGTGTATATTCTCTTCACCGCAAGCGACGGCCACCTGTTCCACAGAGCCGAGACCGCGGAGGTCGTCGAAGCACGTTAACCGAGGCCCGGCGATATGTACGCGGGTACGCGCATCTGGAGCAGTTACAGTTTGGTTCAGCTCGCCAGGTGGCGTCATTGTGTCAGTTGGTCGTTGGGTTGTTTGACAAGTACATGGGACATCGCACATGGGACATCCCAACATTTGACATTGTTCGCTGCACGCTCGAGCTTCCCCAAAATGTCAAATGTTGGGATGTCCCATGTACGATCTCAAATGCACTTGTCCAACAACCAAATCACGCATTGACGAACTGACCAAATCGTCGTTTTGCTTTCGCCCAATTCATTTCAAACTGAAGTTTGGACATTTTTCGGGGTTGCTCAAAAGGTGTGCTGGACACGCGGGAGTGACAACGGAATTCCCCTCCTGGAACAGGAGGGGTGGCTGCGCCATCAGGAAAATGGTTCCATTCCTTATTGGCGCAGACGGGGTAGTCATTTGAGATGAGATTTTTCAAGGACTGACCACCCCGTCCGCGCCGACTTGGTGGCCTTCGGCATCATCTTTTTGATGGCGCGGCCACCCCTCCTTTGTAAGGAGGGGAATACGGTCTTGTTCAATATTTTTCCCACACCCACGATTCCGCGGGTGATTCTCTCTTCCCTCGTAAAGCTCGGTTGCCGTATATTCGACGCAAAGAACAGGGTCCTGTCGAATGTGGAAAAAGGTTCAGAATAACGTGATAACGGCTGTCGCTGTGGCTGCCGTGGGTGCAGTGCTTGCGGTCGCGTTTATGCCGGTGGCCGGCCAGGCGCCGGTGTATCGTGCGCCGCGGACAGCCAGCGGCAAGCCGGACCTCAACGGGGTCTGGCAGGCGCTCAACGAAGCCAATTACGACATTCAAGCCCATACTGCGCGGCCTGCGATGGCGCTCAGGTCAGGACCCTACGGTCCGGTGCCCGCGGCGCCCGTGCTTGCGCTCGGCGCTGTCGGGTCAGTTCCGCCCGGCCTCGGCGTGGTTGAGGGTGACGAGATCCCTTACCAGCCGGATGCCCTTGCGAAGAAGAAGGAGAACCAGGAGAACTGGTTAACCGCTGATCCGGAAATCAAGTGCTATCTGCCGGGCGTCCCGCGCGCCACCTATATGCCTTACCCGTTTCAAATCTTTCAGAACACGAACGTGATCTTCATCACTTACGAGTATGCCGGCGCGGTGCGCAACATCTATCTCAAGGATCCGGGACCGCCTCCCGTCGACTCGTGGATGGGACAATCGGTCGGCCACTGGGAGGGAGAGACGCTGGTCGTCGACGTGAAGGGCATGAACGACCAAACCTGGTTCGATCGAGCCGGGAATTTCCACAGCGACGCGCTGCACGTCATCGAGCGTTACACGCGCACCAGCCCTGATGTGATCTCGTACGAAGCGACGATCGAGGATCCGAAGGTGTTCACGCGTCCCTGGAAGATGAGCATGCCGCTCTACCGGCGTCAGGAAAAGAACGCGCAGCTCATGGATTTCAAATGCGTCGAGTTCGTGGAAGAGTTGATGTACGGCCAGTGGCGCAGGAAGCCGCTCGACCGTTAATCGGCGCGGCGAAAGGTGCCAGTATGACGAATCAATTCGTTACGTTGACGGCCCTGCTGGGAATGGCAATCGCCACGGTGTCCCTGAACCCCGCGCGAACGGCTGGCCAGACACCGAAGGTCCCAGTTCGTATGCCGGACGGCCATCCGGACCTTCAGGGCATTTACGACCTGGCCACGTTGACACCGCTGGAGCGGCCCGCCGGAGCGAAGGCGGTGCTCACGGCTCAAGAGGCGGCCAAGCTCGAGAACGAGGCCGCCGCGCGGAAGGAGCAGGGGGATCGGCCAATCCAAGGCGATC
>WNGG01001831.1_pt1 | contig 24103 bp, 26 predicted proteins | sample 5400661 | NCBI WGS metagenome assembly WNGG01 (sample SAMN13153372, study PRJNA577476) | soil metagenome | isolation source: 100 cm soil or saprolite under Garry oak tree replicate 1 | place: USA:California | collected 2016-06-15
TGCGGAGACCTGCTCGACGGTCAATGGCTGTAGCAAGTAAACCTCGTCCCTCCGTAGTGGCAGTTAAACGCCGCTAAGCATATGAAGTCGGAGCGAGGCACGTCGCGCTACTTGCCGGCTTCGACCTCGTTGCCCGACTTACTCGGATATGTCGTGTCGCGCGGCTTCGTGCCGGGTTTCACACCGGGTATCGCTCCGAACGACGCGGCGCGCACCCCGTCGACCTCCGCGGCGTTGTCGTGACGCATGACGAAGGGCGCGAGCGCGGCGACGATCGCGCGCAGCGGCTCGGGATCGGCGATGCGCTTCCCGAAACGCGCGTTCACGAACGCGAGGAACTCGTTCGGCCAGATGAGTCTCCGAGCCTCGATCCGCGAGGGACCGCTCGTCGGGGCGTGCGCCGCGTGCGTCAGCGCGAAACCGCTCTCGCTGTCTCCGTCCACCGTCCACGTGACGACCGCGTCCAGCGGGTCGCACGTCTGGGAGCACGAGTCGCACACGAGGTCGTATTCGGCCACCTCTCCGTACGATATCCGTCGTGAACACGCGGCACGGCTCATGGGGCCGGGTCCTGCGCGTCGACCTCACGTCGCGCACGACGGCCATCGCCGAGATGGACGAGGCGACGTTCCGCCGCAACCCCGGCGGGCGCGCGATGATCGCGCACCACCTCCTCCGCGAGGTTCCCCAGGGCGCCGACCCGCTCGGTCCCCAGAACGTCCTCGTCTTCGCGATGGGCGTGCTTACCGGTACGCCGCTCTCGGGCGCGTCCCGCCACGCGGTCGGGGCGAAATCGCCGCTCACCGGCGCCTTCGGTGAAGCGGAGGTCGGCGGCTTCTGGGGCGCGGAGCTCAAGCGCTGTGGCTGGGACGGGATCGTGGTCACGGGAGTCGCGAACTCACCCGTGTACCTGTACATCAAGGACGACACGGTCGAGATACGCGACGCGGCGCACCTGTGGGGCCTCGAGGTCATGGACACGGAAGACACGCTCAAAGCCGAGGTCGGCGAGCGGCTCGCGCGCGTCTGCGAGATCGGCCCCGCCGGCGAGAACCTCGTGAAGATCGCGGGGATCGTCAACGATTACAAGGACATTGCCGGCCGCGCCGGGCTCGGGGCGGTCATGGGTTCCAAGCGCCTCAAAGCGATCGTCGTGAGGGGCTCGAAGAACCTTCCGCTCGCGGATGCGGCGAAGGTGAAGGAGGTCGGCCGCTGGGTCGCGGACACGCTCCAGGAGAACCACTGGACGTTCCACAACTTCGGGACGGGCATGGGTCTCGACGGATACACGAAATTCGGCGGGATGGCCGTCCGCAACTACGAAGGAGGTCCGTTCGAGCAGGCTGGGGAGATCAGCGCGGAGGCGCTCGTCGAGAAGGGCTATCGCATCAAGATGGAGGCCTGCTGGGCGTGCTCGGTCCGATGCAAGAAGGTCGTGAAGCTCGAGCAGCCGTACCAGGTCGACCCGAAGTACGGAGGCCCCGAGTTCGAGTCGATCGCCGCCATGGGATCCGACTGCGGGATCGGCGACCTCGCCGCGGTTTCAAAAGCGAACGAGCGCTGCAACGCGCTGGGCATGGACACGATCTCGTTCGGCGCGACCGTCGCGTGGGCGATGGACCTGCGCCGCCGCGGGATCGTGCCCGAGGCCGAGGTGAACGGCGTGCCTCTCGAGTTCGGCAGCGTTCGGGCGCTGCTCGCGGCCGCTGAAGCGATCGCGCACCGGCGCGGACTGGGCGATGTCCTCGCGGAAGGCTCGGCGCGCGCGGCCGAGAAGCTCGGCGGCAAGGAGCTCCTCACGACGGTCAAGGGTCTCGAGATCGCCATGCACGACCCCCGGCAGCGGACCGAGTTCGGGAAGCAGGTCCGCATCAGCTACGCGACGAGCCCATCCGGCGGCGACCACATGAACTCGAACCTCCCATCGCGCAGCGCACGCAACACCGTCGGCATGTGCTTCTTCCTGAAGTACGACGATCCCAAGCTCATCGACATCGTGAACGCGGTGACCGGGTGGGGGATGACGACGGCGGAGCTCACCGAGATCGGGGAGCGCTCGCTGACCCTGGCGCGTCTCTTCAACATCCGCGAAGGTTTCGGCGAGGACGACGATCGCCTGCCGACGCAGGTCATGAAGCCGCACGTCTCCGGCGTGCTCTCGAAGGTGCGGCTCGATCCCGACGATCTCGCGGAGCAGATCCGGCTGTACTACGCCGCGCGCGGGTGGAGCGAGCGGGGTGTCCCGCTTCCCGAGACCCTCACGCGGCTCGAGATCGCCGAGTACGCGTAGCTCGTACGGCTTCGTGCCGCTGCGCGAAGAGGACCTGGAGCTGATCCGCCGCTGGCTCCTCGAGCCGCATGTGAAACGCTGGTGGGACGACGGCGTGAAGACACCGTACCCGGATGCTGAGATCGACGACTATCGAGCGGCGATCCAGGGCGAGGACCCGACGTACCGCTATCTCGCGTGGATCGATGGAAGACGCGCCGGGATGCTTCAGCACTACCGGATCGCGGACTCGCCTGAGTACGCCGCGGCGCTCGCGCTCGGCGAGGATGCCATCGGGGTCGACCTTTTCATCGGCGAGGCCGACTTGGTTGGCCGCGGTCACGGGCCGGCGATGCTCCGTCAGTTCCTGCGCGACGTTGCGTTCCCATTCCACAGCATCGACGTGTGCGTCATCGGGCCATCGGTGAAGAACCTTCCGGCGATACGCGCATATGAGAAAGCCGGGTTCCGACCGCTCAAAGAAGTACACATCCCACCTGAGCCTGATCCGGAATTCCTGATGCGACTTACGGTGGGGCAGCTGCATTCGCTGCAGAGGTAATGCACCAAATCTGACGACGCGCGGTTTCCACATCTGGGATGATGCACGGCATGGGTCTGCTCGACGGTAAGAAAGCGCTCGTCATGGGCGTTGGCAACAAGCGGAGCATCGCGTGGGGCATCGCCACCGCTTTCCAGCGCGAGGGCGCCGAGCTCGCGTTCAACTGGCCGAACGACCGCCTCAAGGACAATGTGCTCGAGCTGGTCGCGACTCTGCCCGATCACGAGTCGATACCCGTCGGCCCGTGCGACGTGTCGAAGCAGGAGGAGATCGACAAGTTCTTCGCCGAGATCGACCGCAAGTGGGGCAAGCTCGACGTCCTCGTCCACTCGATCGCCTTCGCCGCGATCGAGGATCTGAAGGGCCGGTTCCACGAGATCAGCCGCGATGGCCTGAAGACCGCCATCGACATAAGCGCGTATTCATTGGTCGCGCTGAGCCGTGCCGCGCTGCCGCTGTTCGACAAGGCCGGTGGCGGATCGGTCATGAGCCTCACCTACAACGCGGTCGATCGGGTCGTCCCGAGCTACAACTCGATGGCGATGGCGAAGGCGGTGCTCGAGGCGGAGACGCGCTACCTCGCGGCCGACCTTGGGCCGCACAACGTCCGCGTGAACGCGATCTCGGCCGGGCCGCTCAAGACGCTCGCCGGCAGCGCGGTGAGGGGAGTCTCGCAGGCGCGCGATCTCATGGTCGAGAAGGCGCCACTCCGACGGAACATCACGCAGGAAGAGGTCGGCAACGTCGCTGTTTTCCTGGCATCGGAGTGGTCTCGCGCGGTGACCGGCGACACGATCTTCGCGGACAACGGATTCAACATCCTCGGGGTCACCGAATAGCCAGCTCGTACTTCTTGATCCGGACGAAGGCCGCGTAGTCGCGGTCCGCGAAGAGCCGGACCCGCCGCGTCACACGCGAAGGCCGGGAAGGACGCCAGACTCGCGCAGGGAGCGGAGCGTCGGCAGCTCGTCGGCGATCGTCGTCGATGCGCCGTGGCCCGGGTAGACCTTGGTCGCGGGCGGGAGCGTCATCACGCGCTCGAGGCTGCGTTCCATCTGCTCGCGATCACCGCCTGGAAGGTCCCAGCGACCGGTGCTCCCTCGGAAGATCACGTCGCCCGAGAAGAGAACGTTCTCGCTCTCGAGATAGAAGCAGGTCGAGCCTTCGGTGTGTCCCGGCGTGTGGAGCGCGCTGAACTTGAGGTCGGCGACGTAGGTCAGCGCACCTTCGTCGAAGAGGTCGTCCGCCTCGCAGGGTGGGATCGGGAGCGGCGTGGGCGGACGCTCTGGGCCAAGGCGATACGCGTCGAGCCGATGGATGGCGAGTCGCGCCTTCGTGGCCTCCTTCACCGCGGCGTTTCCATAGATGTGATCGGGATGCCCATGCGTGTTCAGGATCTCGACAAGGTTCAGTCCGTGTTCTTTGACCGCGTCGATGGTCACGCGGTCGCCCATCGCGGGATCGATCAGAACGGCGTCGCGACGATCGTCGACGACGATGTATGACCCGTTGTCGTACGGCGGGACGCGCCATTGCATGATCCGCATCGCCCGAGCGTACCGACTAAAGTTGGTGCGTGCGCGAGATCCCGGTCGAGAACACAGCACCGCCGATCGCCGTCACGCAGGGCCGCCCCGCGCTCCTCGCGTCGCGCCACTTGGTGAGCTCGTGCCACTACCTCGCGACATTCGCGGGGGTGCGCATGTTCGAGCGCGGCGGCAACGCGATCGACGCCGGCGTCGCGGCCGGCATCGCGCTGAACGTCCTCGAGCGCCACCTCACCGATTTCGGCGGGGTCGCGCCGATCATCGTCTTCCGGCCCGGGATGCCCGCGCCCGAGACGATCGACGGGCTCGGGCACTGGCCCGCCTCGCTCGACCTCGACACGTATCGCGCGGCGCATGGCGACGAGATGCCGATCGGCGTCGCCCGCTCGGTCACGCCGGCGGCGGCCGACGCGTGGCTCACCGCGCTCGCGAGGCACGGTCGTCTTTCGCTCGCGGAGGTCCTCGCTCCGTCCATCGAGCTGTGCGACGGCTTCCCGGTCTATCCCCGTCTTGCCGCGGCGATCGAGCGCCTCGCCGACCGCATTCGCGCGTGGCCCACGAGCGCGGCGGTGTTCCTTCCGAACGGGCGGCCACCGCGCGTCGGCGAGATCCTCGTGCAGCGCGAGCTCGGCGCGCTCTTTCGCCGCCTCGTCTCGATCGAGCGTGCGCACCAGAGCGAAGGACGGGCGAACGCGATCATGGCGGCGCGCGCCTCGATCTATCTGGGCGACATCGCCGACGAGATCGCCGCGTTCATGCGCGAGGCCGGAGGGGCGATCACCAAAGATGACCTTCGCGCGCAACGCGTGCGGATCGATGCGCCCGCCCACTCGACGTACCGCGGCATCGACGTCTACTCATGCGGCCCGTGGTCGCAGGGTCCGCTCGTGCCGATGACGCTGAACATCCTGGAGGGCTACGACGTCGCGGCGCTCGGACCGGGCTCGGTCGAGTTCCTGCATCGCTACGTCGAGGCGTTCAAGCTCGCGGCCGCGGACCGTGAAGGCTTCTTCGGCGACCCCGAGCAGATCGACGTCCCGGTCGGCGGCTTGCTCCATAAGGAGTACGCGGACGAGCGCCGCGCGCTGATCGACGACGACCGCGCGCATCCGGAGCTGCCGGCGCCGGGCGACCCGTGGCGTTTTGAGGGGCGCACCGGGCAGGCGGGCTATCGGCCGCGGATCGCGGAAGGCGTCGGAGCGCCCGACACCTCGTTCGCGTGCGCGATGGACGCGGAAGGGAACGCCTTCGCCGCGACGCCATCGGACCCCGGGCTCGGGGCGCCGCTCGTCCGCGGTCTGGGCATGATCGTCTCCACGCGAGGCGCTCAGCTCTGGACCACGCCGGGCCATCCGTCCGCGATCGCGCCCGGCAAACGGCCGCGCCTCACGCCGAACCCCGCGCTCCTCATGAAGGACGGGCGCGCGCTCATGCCTTTCGGATGCCCGGGCGAGGACGCGCAGTGCCAGGCGATGGTCCAGGTCGTGTGCAACATCATCGACTTCGGCATGAACACGCAGGCCGCGATCGAGGCGCCGCGCGTGATCTCGCGCTCCTTTCCGTGGACGTTCCACCCGCACGCGTACGAGCCCGGCGTGCTCACGGTGGAAGGGCGCGTTTCACCCGATGTGCGCGACGGTCTCGCCCGCCGCGGGCATGTCATCCGCACGCTCCCGGACTTTTCCCCGGCCGCAGCGGGCGTCTGCGCGGTGCGGCGCCTCGACACCGGCACGCTCGAGGGCGGCGCCGATCCGCGGCGCGAGAGCTACGTGGCGGGATGGTGATGGAACCGCGGGAAAGAGCGTGGCGCGCGGAGTTCCCGATCACCGATCGCTCGAACTATCTAAACAATTGCTCGCTCACGCCTTTGCACCGGCGCGGCCGGGAGCGGATCGAGCGGTATCTCGGGGAGTGGGCCGAGCAGGGCGGGCGCGCATGGTACGACCACTGGATCGGCGAGTACGAGGCTTTTCGCGAGGATCTCGCGGCCATGCTTGGCGCATCGGTCGATGAGATCGCGATCGAGCCGAACGTCTCCGCGGGGATCGTGGGTATCGCAAGCACCTTCGACTACGCCAAGCGTCCGAAGGTGATCGTGTCCGATCTCGATTTCCCGACCGACGGCCACGCGTTCCTCGCCGTCGCCGACCGCGGCGCGCGTGTCGAGTTCGTGCGCAGCCCGGACCGCGTGCGCGTGCCCCTAGAGCTCTTCGAGCGTGCCGTTGACGAACACACCGCGGCCGTCTGCACCGGCCACGTGTATTTCACGACCGGCTGGATACAGGACGTGCGCGCGCTCGCACAGATCTGCCATCGGAAAGGCGCTCTTCTCGTCGTCGACGCGTACCAGTCCATCGGCGCGATCCCCTTCGACGTCACCGCGAGCGGGGTCGATTACCTCGTCGGCGGCACGCTCAAGTGGCTCATGGGCGGCCCGGGGGTCGCGTTCCTCTATGCGCGCGGGGACGTCGCCGAGCGCGCGCGTCCGAGCGCTGTGGGGTGGTGGGGCGTGAAGGAGCCGTTCGCGTTCGACGTGGAGCATCTCGACTACGGCCGGGGTGCGCGGCGCTTCGAGTACGGCACGCCGGCGGTCGCGGCGATCTACGCGGCGCGCGCTGGTCTCGAGCTGCTCGCCGAGGTCGGCATCGAGACGGTGCGCGAACGGCACAAGCTTCTTTCGCAGCGCCTCGTTGACGGCGCCCTCGAACAGGGATGGAGGATCCGGTGTCCGCGCGACGCCGAGGAGCGCACGCCGATCGTGACGCTCGAGCACCCCGACCCCGCATCGGCGGTCAGCGCTTTGCGCGCGGCTGGCGTGATCTGCGACAACCGTCCCGGTCTGATACGTCTCTCGCCCCACTACTTCAATACGCTCGAGGAGATGGACCGCGCGCTCGCGTTGCTCGAACCGCTCCGCGCGGCGCACGCCGTCGCCTGACGCGACCTCTTCATCGCGGTCGGATCCTGGGCTGGACCGCGCTCATCGCGCTTCTCGCCATTCCGAGCTACGCGCTGCGCTTCGATGGAAGGCTGACCGGCCTTCAGCCCGATGATTTCTTCAAGTACTCGACCGCGATCGCGGCGATCTCGGTCGATGCGGTCCTGCTGCTCATCGTCCTGCTGATCGCCCGCGGACTTCCGCTGCGCGAGACGTTCGCACTTCGCGCGCCCAGCTCGTGGGGCCGAGCGTTGCTCATCGGTATGGCGACGCTCGTGGCCGCGTACACGATCTCGTACCTCGAGGTGACCCTCGTTTCCGGCGCCGGCCGCGAGCAGGGCGTGCCGGAGTTCTGGGATCCGACGCGCCTCGGGGCCTGGGCGGCGAACCTCTTCGCGATCGCGGTCTTCGTGCCGATCTTCGAAGAATCGCTCTGCCGCGGACTGGGCTATGCGCTCTTCGAGCCGCTCGGCGCACAGGTCGCGGTCCTCGTCACGGCCGTCGCATTTACTCTCGCCCACGGCGTCATCGTGGACATCCCGGTGATCCTCGCGACCGGGATCGGTCTGGGCTACATGCGCGCCTCGACGGGGAGCATCTATCCGTGCATCGCGCTCCACGGCTTCTTCAATGGGTTCGGTCTCGTGGTCGCGGCCCTCGTCGCGCAGGGCTAGCGCCTTCGCAGCTCCGCGACTGCCGCGATGAGGTCTCCGCCGGGATCGACGAAGTCGGTTCGCCGCGCGGCCGCGCGTTCGCCCGCGAGCACGTGCGCGCGCAGGCGTTCCGCAGGGAGGAGCGGGTCGGCGAGGTTCGCGGGGTCGTGGTCGATCCCGAACTCCTCTTTTATCCGCCGCCGCGTCTCCACCCAGCGCACGATCGCGTCGCGATCGGACGCTGCCAAAGCCGCGTAAACGGCTACGTCGTTCAGGGCATCGCGGTAGGGGAGAAGCCGCCGACGCTCCGTTCCGCGCGGATGCTCGCGCGCGAGCGCAAGCTCTTTCGTCTCGATCACCATCCGATCGTACTGACTCGGACCAGGTCCCTGCCGCCTCAGCCGTATGGGGGATGGACCGCCGTAATTGGCTGTTACCGTGGGTTGGTGGCAGTCATGACGGCCGGCGTCTACCTCGCTTTCGACGGTGGACCTGATGCGTCCCGCCCAGGTGGTGCGGGGATCGGCCCGTACGACGAGATCGTCCTTCGCGGAGCCCGCGCTGTCGGGGAGCGCGGCGGGTTCGGCAAGGTCATCGCCCTGCGGAGCGCCGCCGGCAGCTGGCGCGACGCGGAGTCCTCGTCGAGCGAATCGGATCAGGGAGCGAGCGGACGCGGTGACCTTCGGATCAGCGCCACAGACGGCGGGGTGCTCGTGCGCTTCGACGACGAGGTCGCCGGTCACACCTCGGTTCCGGACCTCGGGCCATTCGTCGCCGTCGTCGTTGGAACGCACGAGGTGCGTGGCGACGAGCAAACCCTCGCCGTTCGCGTTTCGCGAATCTTGCCGTGGCAGCTCACCGACCGAGCCGGCGCCGGATTCCAGGGCGCGACGAAAGAAGCGCTCATATTCGTTGGCACCGGGCACATCGCGTCCAGTCAGCCGCGCGAGGTCGCCCTCAAACCAAAGCCCCGTACATTTGAGCCCGAACCTGCTCCGGCCGCCGCCGACGCGGAGCCGTCCGTCTGGGTCGAGCGTGCGAAGGTCGCACCAAACATCTACATATCGCGGCCCGATCCCAAGCGCTAGACGCCCTCGGTCGCCGTGACCTTTCGGGCAGCCGCGATATAGAGGACGAGCGCCGCAGCGCCCACCTCGACGAGAGGCGAAAGGAAACCGATGAGATTCAGGCCGCCGATCGCGATCGCGCCGCCGATGCCGACCTGCCCGACGAATGTTGGCAGCCCCACCAGAAGAAAGACTCCAATGACCGCGAGCGCGATCATGCTGAGCGAACGCCATCGACGCGACTCCGCGACGCGCCTCTGGAGGACGAGCCCGCACGCGACTCCGCCCGCGGCCGCCGACACAAGTAGGAGCATCCCAGCCTCGAACGCGCCCGCCGAAAGCAGCATCGCAGAAAGGATCGCCGCGGCGAATCCCTGCGTGAGGGCAAGGGCCCCCGCCGCTTCGAGGAGCGGATTCGCGTTCCCGTCTGTCGTCCGCATCCACTGCCCGCGCACGAGCCAGTACGCGAGCGCGACACCGACCGCCTCCGGCCAGAGGCTGAGGACGTAGGCGAAGGGCGAGCAGATCGGAGCGTCGGACACGATCGCGAGACAAAAACGCATGAGGCCGGGTAATCCGAGCAGGCGCTCGATGATGACGATCCCGGCGTACACGATCACCGCGCCGCGCCCGCCGACCGTGTACGCGACCGCGATCGCGGTCGCGGTGGCGCCTAGGGTCGCCACTCCGCCGACCCACACAAGGGGAGCACCCACGAGACGCGCCGTCATGTTCAAGACAACGAGGAGCGCCGCTGAAACGAACAGCCCCGCGCCGAACGCGGTGAGCAGGGCCCACAGTGGCGATGAGCGCGCGAATCGCGGGTTGGGGATGCGCCGTGCGAGTGCGAACGCTTGCGGGAACTCGCGTCGCAGTCCGTCGATCATCGCCCGCCTATTCTGGCCAAGTGACATTGCAGACCGGTAGCGAGCGCGACGTCCTGGTCCTGGCGAAGACGATCGCCGCGAACGAGTTCCCCGTGGAGCGTCCTGGCGTCATCGCTCAGGACCGCGCGAGCGGCGCTCTCTTGCGCCTCGCGCCATTCCCATGGAAAGGCGCCGACACCGACCCGCCGGTGCAGCGTTGGGCGTGGCTCCAGCTCGGTGCATCAAAAGACGAGCGCGATCCACGGCTGGAGACCCACATCGTGCACGGAGAGATCCTCCCGACCGGCTACGTCGAGGCGAAGGACGGATGGCGCTTGCGGTGGCCGTTCGTGCGGCCACACCTCCGCGGATCGGTCGAAGCGCTCATCGAGCTTTCGCGCGCGCGCGCCGCGACGATGGGGTTCGTTCGGCCGCAGGCGGACATCGACATCGTCCAGCTTCCGCTTCGGCTGCGCTTCCGCTGCGCGAGCGACGACTGCGACACGATGCACGAGCTGCCGGTGCTCGACTGGGAGCTCCACTCGCTCGCCCAGGCGACCCGCGCGAAATACGGACCCTCGTGGGCGACGAAGTTCCGCGAGATGTGGGGTGCCCCTTTAGCCCAGCGCTATGACGTGCACCTTCTGCTCTCAGCGTATGCGCAGGCACCGACGAAGCTCTACGTCGCCGGGCTGTTCTATCCGCCGAAGGTGCAGGAGGACGCGCACGAGCACGTCCATCACGTGGAGCACCGCCGGCACGTGAGCTAGACCTTGCCGATCAGCTGCCGCGGAGTGTCGTGACGCTCGACGCCGATCTCGCCAGGCTTGCCCTCGTATCCGTGGGGGTAGATCCGCAGCAAGAGGTACGTCCCGGTGGTGGGATCGTCGGAGCGGTCGACGACGAGCGACGGACCCCACCGCGAGTCGAAGCGCTCGGCGACCTCAGGCTTCGTCTTGGCGAAGTCAAAGCCCTCCTTGTCCCACTGCAGCACGGCGTAGCTGCGCACGACGCGCTCCTCGTCCCCGCCTTCGTCGGGGCGCCAGCGATGGTCGGTGGAGTGTTCCCGCTGGCAGACGGCGGGCGAGCCCGAGTGGAGCGTCACCCACTTATAGACGTCCGCGTCCTTCGACTGGGCGCCCTGGGGATACGCTTCCCGGTGTAGCTTTTCGCCGACCGTGCATAGGTAGTAGAAGAGCATTGGGAGCAGGATAGCCAGATGGAGTCACGCACGATCACGGTCGAGGGCCTTCGTACCCGCGTTCTCGTCGAGGAAGGACGCGGCGCGGAGCGCGAGCCGATCGTCCTCATCCACGGAGTCGGGGGCTGGGCGGAGAACTGGCGGCCGGTCATCGCCGCCCTCGCCGCGACGGGACGTCAGGTGATCGCGATCGATCTGCCTGGGTTCGGGCAGAGCGAGAGGCCGCGCCGCGTTCGCTACTTCGGGCCCGACGAAGCGTTCTATCCACGCTTCGTCATCGCCGCGATGGATGTGCTCGGCATCGAACGAGCGCACATCGCGGGCAACTCGATGGGTGGCGCGGTCGCGTACATGACGGCCGTGACCGCGCCCTCGCGGACGCGGTCGCTCGTCCTCGTCGCGCCGGGCGGCCTCGGGCGCGACGTGGCGTTCTTCCTGCGTGCGTGCTCTCTGCCGGGATTCGGTCTCGTGGCGCGCCTCCCTCGACCGCGCCGCGCCGCACGCGAAGGTCTGCGCACGTGCTTCTACGACGCGGGGCGAATCACGCCGGAGCTCTACGAGGAGGCGGAGCGGTACGGCAACAGCTCGTTCCCCGAGTTCGTGCGCGCTCTGTCCGCAGGCGTGGGGATCCGCGGTGTGCGCCGCTCCTTGCGCGAGGCGTGGGTCGCGCGGTCCTCTCTGTACACCGGCCCGGCGCTCGTGGTCTGGGGCCGCGAGGATTTCGTGCTCCCGCTTCGCCATCTCGCCGACGTGCACGCGACGCTGCCCCAGGCGCAGGTCGCGCTGATCGAACATTGCGGCCATATGCCGCAGGCGGAGCGCCCTGAGGAGTTCCTCGCCGCGACCCTGCCATTCCTCGAGCGCGCGGAGCAAGCCGCGGCGGCCTAGTGGCCCGGAACTGGCACCATTGAAGGTGGATGAAGACGGGCACCCGCCCCGACATCGCGGTCACCACCCCTAACGCGAAGCTCCGCCTCAGCGCTCATGACGTACTCGCCGATTACCGGCTCGCGGTGCGGAGCCGGGCGGCGAGCGAGCTTTCGCGGCGCGAGGTTCTGGTCGGAAATGCGCCTTTTGGCATCTCCGGCGAGGGCAAGGAGGTCGCCCAACTCGGGATGGCTCGCGCCTTCCGCGCGGGGGACTGGCGGTCCGGCTACTACCGCGACCAGACGTTCATGTTCGCGGTCGGCCTGGCCGATCTGTCGCAGTACTTCGCCCAGCTGTACGCCGATCCCGACGTGGTCCGCGACCCCAACTCGGCGGGCCGCCAGATGCTGAGCCACTTCGCCACCCGGATCCTCGACGAGCGCGGGCGATGGAAGGATCTGCTCGCGGCGGGGCAATCCGCGTCCGAGCTTTCCCCGGTCGGGGCGCAGATGCCGCGGTCCGTGGGCCTGGCCTGGGCGTCGAAGCTGTATCGCCACTCGCCGGCCGTGCGAACCGTGTCGCGTGGCTTCTCCCACAACGGTGAAGAGGTGTGCTTCGCGACCATCGGGAACGCCGGCACGAGCGAGGGAGTCTTCTGGGAGAGCCTCAACGCCGCGGGAGTCCTGCAGATCCCACTCGTGATCTCGGTGTGGGACGACGGCTACGGCATCTCCGTGCCGAACGAGTTCCAGACCACGAAAGGTTCGATCTCGGCGGTGCTCGAGGGATTCCGGCGCGAGCACAGTGGAACCGGCCTTGACCTCTACACCGTGAAGGGTCACGACTACGTTGCCTGCTGCGACGTGTATCAGATCGCGGTCGAACGCGCGCGCCGCGATCACATCCCGGCCCTCGTGCACGTCACGGAGATGACGCAGCCGCAAGGCCACTCGACGAGCGGCTCGCACGAGCGCTACAAATCGAAGGACCGCCTCCGCTTCGAGATCGAATTCGATCCGATCCGCCGGATGCGCGAGTGGATCATCCGCGAGGAGATCGCGGACGCGGCGACACTCGACGCGCTCGAGCGCGAATCCCGCGTCGACGTCGAGCGCATCCGCGAAGCCGCATGGGACGCCTATGTCGCCCCGATCCACGCCGATCGCGAGCACGCCCTCGAGATCATCGAGGCGGCGGGCGCGGAGAGCGGCGTTGACCTCGATGCGATAGCGGCCGAGCTGCGCTCGACGGAGCCTCCGACCAGGCGGCTCGTCGCATCGACCGCGCGACGTGCACTCGTTGCCCTCCGCGGTCAGGGCTCCCGGGAGCTCGCGACGTTCGTCGAGTCGTACCTGAAGCAGAACGACGAGCTCTTCAACTCGCATCTGTACAGCACATCCGACGAGTCGCCCCTGCGCATCGGCGCCGTCGCACCGGTCTACGCCGACGACCCTGAGTCGGTGGACGGCCGCATCGTGCTCCTGCGCTGCTTCGACGCGAACCTCGGGCGTGACCCGCGCATGGTCATCCTCGGCGAGGACGTCGGCAAGCTCGGTGACGTCAACCTCGTCTTCGAGGGACTCCAGGCCAAGCACGGCGAGCAGCGCGTCGTCGACACGGGCATACGCGAGGCGACGATCCTCGGACAGGGCATCGGCGCGGCGCTGCGCGGCCTCCGACCGGTCGTCGATATCCAGTACGTCGACTACCTGCTCTACGCGCTGGAGCTCGCGTCCGACGATCTCGCGACGCTGCGTTGGCGCACCGGCGGCGGCCAAAAAGCGCCGGTCCTGATCCGCACGAAGGGTCATCGGTTGCAGGGCATCTGGCACACGGGGTCGCCGATGGCGACGATCATCTCGTCGCTGCGCGGGCTTCACGTCGCGGTGCCGCGCGACATGACACGGGCCGCCGGCCTCTACAACACGCTGCTGCGCGGCGACGACCCCGCACTTCTCATCGAAGTGCTCTCCGGCTATCGTCTCAAGGAGCGTCTGCCCGAGAACATCGGCGAGTTCACGATCCCGCTCGGCGTGACCGAAACGATCCGCGAAGGTTCCGACGTCACGATCGTGACCTACGGCGCGCTGTGCCGGATCGTCATGGAAGCCGCCACCGATCTCGCGAGCATCGGGATCGATGCCGAGATCGTCGACGTGCAAACGCTGCTGCCCTTCGACCGCGATCACGCGATCGCCGAGTCCGTGCAGAAGACGGGCGCGCTCCTCGTAGTCGACGAGGACGTGCCCGGCGGCGCGTCCGCGTACATCGTGCGCGAGGTCGTCGAGACGCAGGGCGCGATCGACGACCTGGACGTTGGACCGCGCACGCTCACGGCGGCGCCGAATCGCGTCGCGGTAGGGAACGACGGAGATTACTTCTCGAAGCCGAACCGCGACGACATCTTCGAGGCGGTCTACGCCATCATGCGCGAGCGCCGGCCCGACGATTTTCCGCCGATCATGCCGCGGGGCAGATCGTGATCAAGACGAATGTCCAAGCGGTCCACGACACGCTCCAGGGCGAGTTCCGGCGTGACGAGCGGCTCATCCTCCTCGGCGAGGACGTCGGCGTGCGCGGCGGCGTCTTCCGGGTGTCCGACGGCTTCATCGAAGAGTTCGGCGCCGATCGGATCATCGACACGCCCGTCGCGGAATCGAGCATCGTCGGTGTTGCCATCGGCGCCGCGCTGGGCGGCCTCCTGCCCGTCGCCGAGATGCAGTTCGCGGACTTCAGCGCGCCCGCCTTCGAGCAGATCGTCGACGAAGCCGCTCGGATGCGCTATCGCTCGAATGGCGCGTGGGGCGTGCCGATGGTGATCCGCATGCCGTGGGGCGGCGCGATCCACGGTGCGCTCTATCACTCGCAATCGGTCGAGGCGTTTTATGCGCACGTCCCCGGACTCAAGGTCGTCGTGCCGTCGACGCCGTACGACATCACGGGCATGCTCCGCAGCGCGATCCGCGATCCTGATCCGGTGATCTTCCTCGAGCACAAGGCGACGTACCGCACGGTGAAGGGCGAGGTGCCCGACGGCGACTACACCGTGCCGCTCGGGCCAGCCGACGTGAAACGCGAGGGGACCGATATCACCGTGTACGCCTACGGCCTGATGCTCCATCACTCGCTCGCCGCGGCCGAGACGCTCGCCGGCGAGGGCGTCTCCGCGAACGTCGTGGACATGCGCAGCTTGCGCCCGCTCGACGTGGAGACGGTCCTCCGGGAAGCGCGGAAGACCGGAAAGTGTTTGGTCGTGTATGAGGACAACCGCATGTTCGGCGCGGGTGCCGAGATCGCCGCGCTGATCGCGGAGGAGGCGTTCAGCGACCTGGACGCCCCGGTGATGCGCATCGGCGGCCCCGAAGTGCCTGCGATGCCTTACAACAAACCACAGGAAGACTGGTTCATGCCCGATCCGGCGAAGATCGCGGCCAAGATGCGCGAACTCGCCGCGTACTAGGGAGGCAGCGAAATGGCTTTCGAGCTCAAGATGCCCAAGCTCGGCGAATCCGTCACCGAAGGCACGATCGGAAAGTGGCTGAAGCAGCCGGGCGACAAGGTGAATAAGTACGACCTCCTCGTCGAGGTCCAGACGGACAAGGTGAACACCGAGATCCCGTCGCCCGTCGCCGGGACGCTCAAGGAGGTCAAGGTCGAAGAAGGCCAGACCGTCCCGATCGGGACGCTCCTCGCCATCTTCGACACCGCCGATGGAGAAGCCGCGGCGCAGCCCTCTGCGCCGACGACGGCGGCTCCGGCCCAACCGCAATCGTCTTCACAGCCTCCGGCGGCGGTGCCGAAACCCTCTGATCGCGGCGCTCCCCAGCCCTCCGGCGGGCTGGGGTCCCCCGCCGCGCGGGGGCCCTCGGTACCGCCGCCTTCGGCACAACAGCCCTCGGCGGTTGAGCCGCCATCACCGCCGTCGACGCCCCCCGCGCGGCCCGCCCCAACGCCACCTCAAAGTTCGTCCCCCGCGCCCCAATCCTCGGCGACAGCCACAGCGACGGCGGAGCGTCCCGATCTCTCCGATGTGAGAGCGACTCCGGCGGTGAGGAAGCTCGCGAGCGAGCAGAGCATCGACATCTCGCAGATCGACGGCACCGGGCTCGGCGGACGAGTTTCTCGGAGAGATGTTGAGGACTACATCGCGCAACGGCAGTCGTCGCAGCAGCAGGCCGCGGCGCGCGTCGTTCCCGCGCAGCCGCAGGCGCCGTCGCAAAGCGTTCCCGCGCGCTCGGCACCGGTGCCCTCGCTCGCCGGCGATCAGCTCGTCCCGCTCACGCAGATGCGGCGCGCTATCGCGAACAACATGGTCCAGGCCTGGACCGCCCCGCACGCGCACGCGGTCATGGAGGTCGACATGACCGACCTCATGCGATACCGCGACCGCGTGAAGGCCGAGTTCCAGGAGCGCGAAGGGTTCGACCTTTCGCCGGCGGCTTTCATCGCGAAGGCCGTCGTCGAGGCGCTGCGGACCGTGCCGTCGGCCAACTCGAGCTGGACGGATCAGGGCCTCATTCGTCACCGCGAGCTGAACCTCGGGTACGCCGTCGCGCTTGGCGATGACGGCCTCATCGTGCCTGTCATCAAGGACGCCGACGGAAAGAGCCTCGCGGGCCTGATGCGGTCCATCCGCGATGTCGTCGATCGCGCCAAGGCGCGACGTCTCACGCTCGACGATCTCTCCGGCGGGACGTTCACGCTGAACAACACCGGTCCCCTCGGGACGATCGTGTCGAGTCCGATCGTGCCACCCGGCCAAGCGGCGATCCTGTCGTCCGAATCGATCCGCAAGCGTCTCGTGGTGACCGACGACGACGCGATCGCGATCCGTCAGATGATGAACATCGTCATCGGTTTCGATCACCGGGTCGTCGACGGGTCGACCGCCGCGCGCTTCCTCACCGCGGTTCGCGACTGGCTCCAGACCGCGGGCACGTCGGTGCCGGTGTATTGAGATGACACCTACGAATGGCTGAGCTCGCGCCGATCAAGTTCGAGATCCCCGGCGAGGTGGAGCGGCCGCGCTCGCGGGGTCGAAGCGCCGCGAACACGGTCGTGCCGATCGATCGCGCGCGGCCCGAGTGGCTCAAGGTCCGTCTCCCGATGGGGCCGGAGTACGAAAACCTTCGGCGGCTGATGCGGTCGAAGTCTCTTCATACCGTATGCGAGGAAGCTCACTGCCCGAACATGGCGGAGTGCTGGGGCGCGGGCACGGCGACTTTCATGATCCTCGGCGACACCTGCACGCGCTCGTGCGGCTTCTGCGCGGTGAAGACGGGACGTCCCGGGATCGTCGATCTCGACGAGCCCGCGCGCGTCGGCGCGGCGGTCGCTCAGATGGCGCTCGGCCACGCTGTCGTGACGAGCGTCAACCGCGACGAGCTACCCGACGGCGGGGCATCGCTCTTCGCCGCGACGATCCGCGAGATCCGCGCGCAGTCCCCGGCCACGACCGTTGAGGTCCTGATCCCCGACTTCACCGGTGACCCTGCGGCCCTGGACACCGTGCTCGCTGAGCGGCCGGAGATCCTGAACCACAACGTCGAGACGGTCGAGCGCCTTTATCCGCGCGTGCGACCGCAGGCTCGCTACCCGCGTTCCCTGGAGGTCCTTCGTCGCACGAAGGAGCGCGCGCCCGAGCTCGTGTGCAAGAGCGGGATCATGGTGGGCCTCGGCGAGACCCACGAAGAAGTCGTCGCGACCATGCGCGACATCGCGGCCCAGGGGACCGATGTCCTGACGGTCGGCCAGTACCTCCGTCCGTCGCCGATGCATCTACCGATCGAGCGCTACTGGACGCCCGACGAGTTCGCGTCGCTGCGCGACGAGGGCATGACGATGGGCTTCCGCCACGTCGAGTCTGGACCGCTCGTCCGTTCGTCGTATCACGCCGAGCGGCATGTCAGCCTTGGGTGAGCCCCTGCGCGCGACCTGGCTGGGACGCGTTCCGTACGTCGACGCATGGCGGATGCAGGAAGCGGTCGCGACACGGGTGCGCGACGGCGGTGCGGACCGTCTCCTGCTCCTCGAGCACGATCCCGTCTACACCATCGGACGGCGCGGAACGACGGACCATCTTCTTGTCGGTCACGACGTTCTGCGCGCCGACGGCGCATCGGTCTATCGCGTCGACCGCGGCGGCGACATCACATACCACGGTCCCGGCCAGCTTGTCGGTTACCCCATCACGGCGTTCGCCGAAGGCGCGGATCTCGTCGCCTATGTCCGCGCGATCGAGGAAGCACTGCGCGATGCGCTTGGAAGCTATGGCGTGCCGTCGCGGAGCGAGCGGGGAAAGACCGGTGTCTGGGTCGATCTTCCGGACGGTCGGCCAGCGAAGATCGCCGCGATCGGCGTGCGGATATCGCGCGGCGTCACGACGCACGGCTTCGCGCTGAACGTCTCGACCGATCTCGCGGCATTCGAGCGTGTCCTGCCGTGCGGTTTCCAGCACGAGGTCGCTTCGCTCGAGCGCCTCGGCGTGTCGGCGAACGTCCCGGAGGTGGGGGAGCGGTGCGCGCGCACGCTGGCTGCGCGGCTCGGGCGCGAGCTCGTCGTCGACGCGTCGGTCGAACCGCCACATGATGCGGAAATCCCCATGGACGCCCCGGTTCGCGCCGCGCTCGACCTCCTCGCGGAGGCCGTTCCCGCCTAGCCCTCACCGGTTGCGGATGAGCACTCATGCGTTTGCATTAGGCGGACCCGATGCGCTCGTATGGTCCTGGGAGCAGCCCTACCCGGTCGGGTGACCGAACGCGCTATGGAGACACGATTAAGTCGGACATAACGTTAAGCCCGCAGTGGGAATGAGGTTCAGCAAGCCGGCGATCACGCGAACCCTCGGTGACGAGCCGATGGTGAGCCTCGACGCCTCGGCGCTCACCCAGCGCATCGGGAGCATCTCGCACGCCGAAAAGCCGGCGGCGACCTCCCCGATCTACCAGCCGCTCGCGGAACGGCAGCAGCCGTACGAAGCGAAGTGGCGAAGGGCGCTGCGGCCCCGCTAGCTGACCCGCTCGCCGCGGTGGTAGACGCGCCACACGCGCCACAGCACCGCTGGATCGGAAAGCGGATCCCCATGCACGAGCACCACGTCCGCCGGCCCGCCTTCGTGGATCGTTCCCGCGTCCTTGATCCCAAGCAGCTCGCCGCCGACCCACGTCGCTGACGCGAGCGCTTCATGCGGCTCGAGCCCCGCGCGTACGAGCATCTCGACTTCCCACGCGAGATGACCCGGGCGGACCGAGCCACCGCCGAAGTCGCTGCCGGTCGCGATGCGCACTCCGGCCTTCCGCGCCGTGCGGACCGCCGCGAGGGCCTGCTCCAGGAGGGCGACGCTCGCCCCTTTGGACTCCGAGAAACGACCACCATCGGTCGCCGCAAAGCCGACGAAGCTTTCGAGCACGCTGAGAGTCGGGACCAGTGTCGTGTGGCCGGCCATGTTCTCCGCCGTCGCGGCGTCGACACCGAATCCGTGCTCGATCGAGTCGACGCCCGCCTGGACCGCCACCGCGGCGCCCTTGCCCTGCGCGTGCGCGGTGATGCGCTTGCCGCGCTCGTGCACCGTGCGGACGCTCGGCTGGAGCTCTTCGACCGTGAACGTGACCTCCTCGCCGGTACGTCCAGTGTCGACGGCGATCTTGACGAAGTCCGCGCCGGCGTCCATCTCCGCGATCGCCGCCTTCCGCAGCTCGTCCGCTGAGTCGACGAAGACGACGAATGGCGGGAACTTATCGCGCCGCGCGAGCCACGTGCCGGCTGCGATGATCGTCGGAGCGTCGACCTGCCCACGGTGCGTGTCTCGGATGCGGAGGTTGAGTCGGCGCGGCGCTCCGACATCCCTCGCGGTGAGGATGCCCATGCGCGCGAGGTCGCGCGCCGCCTCCGCCCCACGGGCGAGCAGATCGGCCTCCGGATCGCCGAAGCGCGCGATCCAGTTCGCGCCGCCTAGCCCGGTGAAATGCGCGTGGCAATCGACGAGACCGGGGATGACGGTCGCTCCGGACGCGTCGACGATCTCGACGCCGCTCGCATCGGGCGCGCTGTCGTCGGGACCGACGTACTGGATGCAGCCGTCGCGCATGAGGACGGAGATCCCGTGCCGAAGCGTCGACGAGCGACCGTCGGCGAAAGCGCTGCCACGAAGGAGGATCGCCGCCGGCGCTATTTGGTCTTCTTCCCGATGGTGCGGATGAAGGTCTCGATCGGAATGGCCGAGAGCGTTTCGATCTGGACGGTGCCCCGCGCCCCGAGGCCCACCGAGACGCGCGAGATCGTCTCGTTGTCCTTCGCCTCGACGATGTTGACGAAGTCGTACCGGCCGAGCGTCGCGTATTGCGCGACCACGCGGGCGCCCATCGCCTCGATCTCTTCGTTGACCTTCTTGATCCGCCGTGGGTTCGATTGCAAGGTCTTGACGCCAGCTGCGGTCACCTTCGTGAGAAGGACATAGGTCGCCACGGTGCTCCCTCCAGCCCCATACTCGAACGCGAGCATATGCCGACGTTCACGCGGGCTCAGGCCGAAACCCTTCTTCCGAAAGTGCGTCCGCTCCTCGAGGACCTCCAGCGCCGCAAGGCGTCATACGATCGGCGTCCCACCGATCCGGTCGCGAAGGAGATCAACGCGCTCCTCCTCGAGATCGCGCGCTTCGGCGTCGACGTGAAGGATCCCGACCAAGGACTCATCGACTTCCCCGCGATACGCCGCGGCCGCGAGGTCCTGCTCTGCTGGAAGCTCGGCGAGGGCGACCGCATCAGCTACTGGCACTCCATCGAGTCGGGGTACGCGGGCCGGAAGCTCATCGAGGACTAGCCACGCATTGGGCGAAGGTCACGGCCCGCGCACTGGGCGAAGGTCATGGCCCGCATTGATCGACAGTCCCATCGCTTCGCCCGCGGCGCCCCGTTAATCGAGCGAGCCAGAAGACCGCAGCGAGTCGAAGGAAGGAGGTCCGTACCCAGACGCGGCCTGACAGCTCCATTAGGGAGAGGGGCGGGAGGCTTTCGCGATGGGACGGATCTTGTCACTCGTCGTGGCTTGCGCCATCGCCGCGGTGCCTGCGTACGTTGCGGGCGCGTACGCGGTCGCGCCAGCACTGGCGAGCACTGCCAACCCGGTCACGACCACTGCCGGCACGGCGAAGACGACGACGAACGTCGCGCAGACGACGACCGCCACGACGACCACGAGCGTCACAAGTTCCACAACAGGTACCGTTTCGGCCACGACCACGGGCAACGGCGCGCCCAGCGGATCGCACTACAACCTCAATATCATCGGCGTGCCGAAAGACAAGACGGCCGACATGAACAACAACGATGGCCATCGGATCTTTGTCCAGCTCAACAACACGACCGGTAGCACGGCCGGCGGCATCACCGGCAAGAACTTCACGGACATCAGCAAAGTCAACACGATCCTCCTGGTCCCGGCTCCGGCGGGCGGGAGCTTCCAAGTGTTGGACGCGAACGCGACTGACAAGACGGGCGCGGAATTCCAGCTCCCGGCTGACGTGTCGACCACATGGACGGTCTGGGCTCGAGCGCTCGGCAAGCCAGGCGGGACAGCCGACATGACAACCTGCGCGACCGTAACGATCACCGATCCCCTGACAGGCGTGACCACACAGGAAGTCGTGTGCTCTCTCGCTACGCTCAAGCTCGAGCGAACCAAGAACGCGAAGTTCCAGAACGTTACGTCTGAGCTCCTCACCATCACACTCAGCGCCGCGGATGCGACGCTTGCTGGGTGCACCAGCACGACTGTCGGTCTCTTCGATCCGTGCCTCCAGAACTACTTCTGGAATTACGACAACCACGGCCTGAAGCTCCTTCAACTCCGGTTCTATCCAGTAAGCGGGACGGGCACATGACGATCGCGGTCATGACGAGCTGACTCTCGATTTCGCGCACGGGGCCGGGCAGCAGTGCCCGGCCTCGTGGTTTTCGGCACGCGCAGCCATCGAGACACGCCGGCGCACATTTATGCGACAGCTCGCGCACATTTTGACGACGTCTTCGCACGTTTAGGGGACAGACACGCACGACGTGTTCTGTCTAAATCTCGAGGTTGGAGAGCCACGACTTTGCCTGGGCCGCAGGATTCTTCGACGGCGAGGGCTGGGCCAACCGGAGCGGCCGTGGCGTCCAGTCGCGGATCAATCAGGCAGGGCTCGACGGGATCCCGGAAGTGCTCACCAAGTTCCACCGGATCGTCGGCGTCGGCCGAATTCACGGCCCGGTCATCGTCGAGGGTCGGCAGCCTCTTTACTACTGGGAAGCCACCTCGCGACCGCATCTGCTTCAGGTAGTCGAACGGATCGGACCATGGCTCTGTCCGGTCAAACGAGCCGAGTTCGAGCGGACGCTCAGCGTTCCGCTACCGCCGGTGGCTTGGCCAGGTTCGATGAGCGAAGAACTGGCTTGGGCCGGCGGCTTCTTTGATGGTGAGGGCTCCACATATCTGGAAAAGCACCGGACCCATGCCGATTACTTTGTCCCGAGACTCTACGTTCCTCAATGCGCTGACGTCGGAATCGCGGTGGAGCTCACGCGGCTGAAGTCCGCGCTTGGCGGGCTCGGCTCAATCTCCGGGTTAAGGCCAGGAAAGGGGAATTGGAAGCCCTATCGGCGTTGGCGCGTCTCTGCCCCGGTCGATGTGCAGCTCGGGCTCCATCTGCTTTGGCCCTTCATTGGCGGCGTGAAACGCACGCAAGCGCGAGCGGTTCTGCAGGTCATCAACTCGCAGCCTGATCTCCCTCGCGGGAACCCTGCCTTCGGCGTGGCGGGGGCACGTTATTGTCTGCGCGGACACGACAAATGGAACGCCCGTGTCCGTCCGTTCAAAGGACGCGGCAAGAATCAACAAGACCCTATGAACCACCTGAGGCAATGTCTCGCGTGCGTTCGCGAGGACGCGCGCGCAAGGAGAGACAAAAAGCGACGGCGGTGAGACCGTCGCTTGTTTTGCAGGCGTATCCTGCTAGGTTACTTGTTGAAATAGACCTTGTTGATCTCGGTGTAGTTCTTCCATTTGTCCGGCACAGCATCCTCGGGAAAGATCGCGCTTACAGGACACACCGACTCGCATGCACCGCAGTCGATGCACTCATCGGGATGGATGAAGTACATGTTGTCTGCATCCGTTGTATATATGCAGTCAACAGGACACACATCAAGGCATGATGCGTCCTTCACGCCGATGCAAGGTTCCGTGATCACGTAGGCCATTTCTGATCCGCTCTCCCGTTCGCACATCTGGAAGAAATCGCGTGCTGAATTCTCAGCCTATCATCGCGCGACGTGAGTAGTGAAATCGCGGAGTTCCCGCTGCCGGCCGACGTCACCGAAGAAGAGCGCGCGACAGCCAAACGCGAGATCGGTAAATACACGAAGATCCTGGGCGAGGAACCACGCGTCATCCGTTTTGCCGGTAGAACGATCGGTCAGACGGGCCCTGTGTGGCATTTCCAATTCACCCGCCTGTATGCGCTCCCGAAGGGCTACCTCGCCGCGGGGCACGATCTACACGAAGGCATCAAAGTCGCGTACGCCGAAACACCGGAGGATCTTCCCAAGGCCTTTGAGAACGATCTCGTCCGCGAATTCGTCGAAGACGAGCTCCGCTACCGCAAGATCATCGGATCCGAGCACGCCCGAGCCCAGTAGCCGTTCGCGCAAATCAGCGCGGCCGCCGAAGCGGCAGCCAGCTGGCGCACCAATTGAACCCGCCCGCGCCCACTGTTCAGAACCGCCACCCGAAGCGCTCCTTCGCGGCATCGAGCAATTCAACGCCGGAGAGTTTTTCGAGCAGCATGAAACGCTCGAGTTGTTGTGGCGGGACACGGCCGCCCCGGTACGCCACCTCTATCACGGCATCCTTCAGGTCGGCGTCGGTTTCCATCACTGGCGTCGCGGCAACTTCCACGGTGCGTCGGTGCTCCTCGAAGAAGGCATCGAGCGTCTGCGCCCGTTCGCGCCAACCTGCCAGACGATCGACGTCGCCGCGCTCATCGCGGACGCGGCCGCAGCGCGCGAGCAGCTCATCGCGCTCGGTCCCGAGCGCATGAGCGAGTTCGACCTCGCGAGCGCGCCGCGGGTACGCTTCGCGCGGTGACCGACGGGGCGCG
>WNGG01001834.1_pt1 | contig 24090 bp, 24 predicted proteins | sample 5400661 | NCBI WGS metagenome assembly WNGG01 (sample SAMN13153372, study PRJNA577476) | soil metagenome | isolation source: 100 cm soil or saprolite under Garry oak tree replicate 1 | place: USA:California | collected 2016-06-15
TCCAAAAACGACAGAACCCTGCCAGGTGGCCCCGGCAGGGCTCTGCAAGTATATCGGTCTAAAGTTCGCTCAGTGGTTCGGCGCCGTGTTGTTACTACTACTACTACTTGAAGCGGCCGCCGCAATTCCTACTACCGCCACTACAACGGTGGCTATCGTGCCGGCCGTGACCCCGGCTGTGGCCCCACCAGCACCCGCTCCGGCGCCCTCAGCCGAACCACCTGCTTGCGCCACCGCGTTACCCGCGACCATAGCAAAGAAAACCATTGCCACTAGCTTTTTCATGAAACCTCCCCCAAGGAAACCACGAACGGATTTGAGTCGAAACACTAACACACCCAGTCAAGCCCTTGCAACACCGATCTAACCCGAAGCTATCCGAGGGTAAACACGGCCACCTTCTTACCTATTCCTTTGCACGGGCCAACAGCTCCCAGGTCCGGAATTCTATTGAGTAAATCATGCCATTTTTCTTTATAATTTAACTACTTGCTTACCACGGATTCCAGCCCGAGACCCACTACGTCCGCTGCCCCCTATTAAAGGGCTCGTCACCGTGGTGTCAGTACGCGCCCTTGCCGATGACGAGCACGGCAGCAGTTTTGACGAGAATAATAAAGTCATACGAAAGCGACCAATTACGTGCGTACCAGGCATCCATGCTTACTCGCTCCTCATAGGTGGTGTCGCTGCGGCCGCTGACCTGCCATACGCCGGTGATGCCGGGTTTGGATTGGAGGTAATAGTCCGCGTATTCACCATAGCGGGCGAGTTCCTCGAGCACGATCGGCCGAGGTCCGACCAAACTCATTTCTCCCTTAAGGACATTCCAAAGCTGAGGCAGCTCGTCCAAACTTGTTCTTCTCAAGAACCTCCCGATCGGGGTGATTCGAGGATCGTTTCTTAGTTTGAAATCCTTGGCCCATTCCGCAGCTGCTTCCGGACTTCGTTCAAGCAAGTCCCTCAATATGCGTTCCCCATCCGGAACCATAGTGCGGAACTTGTAGCACCGGAATACTTTCCCGTTCTGACCGATGCGTTCGTGGCCGTAGATCACCGGGCGGCCGGATCTTAGTAACCAGAGCCCAATCACAAGAAAGAACCAACTCAGCAAGATCAACAATATCGTTGCTGCAACCTGATCGAATACCCACTTGATGACGCGCATGCCGCGCCGGCCCAGGTTGTTGCGCAGCCGCAGCATAAGCAGATCCTGACTGAATAACTGAGATACTTCCATGCCCAGCAAGGGAAGCCCCCGTATAGGTGGGAATAAAATCAGTGACTTTGAGCCTCGCCCTAGAGCCCAAAGAAGGCTCTCGCTTCCCGCAAGCGAGTCCAACGCAACGGCAACGTTCGGCCAGCCAAGTTCTTCCAGTTTCTCTGTCGGTTTGTCTCCGAGCACATGCACAGGCAGTGTAGCTTCCGCGATCTTGACGTGCGCACCCACGGGAAGATTTTCCGGACTCTGAACCCCGAAGCCGATCACTCGATAACCCAAGAAGCTCTCCTGCTGCAAAGCTCGGTATGCTGCGAGAGAGTTCCTGCCTATTCCCACAATGAGGATTGGCCGAAGTCCGGCGCCTGTCCAGATCAGAATTTTTTTGATCACTACCCGTCCAAAGGGAAGCAGGAGTGCCGCCAAGAACCACGTTTGAAGAACCGCCGGCTTGTCTAGCTGCGCTGCACTGAGATACCCAAGAAGCGCTAGTTCGATCAGAAAAGCGACAGCGATTGACCGAAATTGGTACCGGAGAAACTGCCAGAAGGGATAGGAACGGGTGTAAAGACCATGTTCCCAGTTCTGAAGAATGAGGGCAAGCGTCGCGGGAATATAAAGAATCAGGTGACTTGCAATTGGATTAGCCAGCAAGAAATCAAGGTTGGCGGGTGCACTGGCAAGCGTAGCCAATCGCGCCACGCCGCTGCCATACCAAAATGCCAGCGCCAGAACTATAACGTCGCTGCCCAATAGCAGCAACCCTTCTATCCATTGGGATATACCGTGTCGCGGCCTTAGGGCACCACTCGCGTGGGCCCGTCTGGCTGCAGTTAGCGCATGATCGAATTTGTTATTCGAACTCATTGCACCGGAACAGACACTCTAGGAGTTATGAAAGGCCCATCTGCTCGGCGAGCTTCGGCCGGGGATTTCCCAGGCGTCAGGATACACCTGAGAGCATCTTGTCGCCCCGTATCGCCGCCAGTGCCACTCGCGCTTTGAACTCCGCCCCATGATTTCGTCTCGGCCTCTTTGCCATCTCCGCCTCCGTCCATATGGGCGATCCCGTCGCCCCTGCGGGCAGAGATTACACTTATCGGGCTGTCTGAATTCCTGGGGCCACTTCTCTACAACCTGAGTCGCCGCCACTCCACGCTCGGCTACCACTCGCCGGTTCAGTTCCTGCAGGATTAGATCACGACTCAGCATGAGCGGAAAATGGCGGCTTGAGACCGCTCCGTTGGCAGACGAAAAACAGAGGGAAGCTCACACAAGCATCGCGAGTTCCCACCGCTTCTGCCCTGAACGTGTCAATGACTTTGGGGACATGGGTTGGGGATTTGGTGTCGGAGACTCTGGCTTCTCTTAAGGTGCGGCATTCGTTTTGGTAAGGTTGATGCCGACCTGAGTGGGCAGGGCAGGTGGCCTGGATTGGCGACTAGAAGTAGCCGATATCAAGTCTAAAAGACGGTGAGCGCAGTTACCAGCCGACTCAAGCTAAACTTCTCTTCAACGTAACGGGACAGCCATTCCCGGCGTTGAGGATGGGACTCCCCACCGACGACCGTTTCAACAAAATCTGCCAACGCCCGAGCCAAACCTTGGGGATCACGGGAGTCGGTGGCCAGACCGCAGCCGCTTTCCCTTATCACTGAGGCCAATTCGCTATGGCGGTCGCATATGGCGAACACAGGCACTCCGACAACAAGTAAGTTGGGCAGCTTCGAAGGGAACGCTCCGGCATCCGTACCCTCGGCCTGAGGAATGATCTGCACATGAGAACGCATGTAAAGCTCGACTAGGGATTCATCCGGCACGAGGTCATGAAATAGCACCCGCCGCTGGATTGCGGCCCCTCTAGCGCTCCGCTGCAGGGCGTCGAACATAGGCCCCCGCGAGAAGATATGGCATACAACCCGAGGGTTTTCTGCGCAGACGGCCTCAAACAGATCTAGTAAGTCTTTCGGTCGCTGCTTTTCTCCCAACGCACCAGAATACACCACATGAATAGCGGTCGAATCAAATAGCAACTTCAAACAATCCTCAGCGGGGTCTTTGCAGAAAGTCGGAAACGGATACCTTACGACAATTTTTTCCGCAGGGATGCCGTAGTCCCGAACCATGATCTCCCTCATCGCTTGGGAAAGGCAGATAAGCCGGTCACAGCGCTGGAATGCTTTTCTTTCCACAGATGTCATAGTCTTCGCAATGAACCGACGGACGATGCCGCCTCGTGTTTTTGCCATCACGCCTAACAGGTCGTGGACAATCCCCACTATTTTCTTCGCGCCAAACAGCCTGCGAGGCAACAATGCAAAGCAGACTGGCGGAAAAATCACGACCCCTACTTCGTAGCGCTCCCGACTCACCACCAGTAACCGCCCAACGTACCAAGCGAACCACAATTCCAGAACAATACGGCGCAGTATAGCCGACGCAGGGTACCGAATTGACAGACCACCGCGGTAGATCGCCGCGCCCACCATAGTAGCGTTGCTCGCCTTGGGCTTCCAGTCTGGGTACAAGGGGTGGGAAGTGATGACGTCCAAGCGAAAACCGGCCTCGACTAGAGCTCGCGCTAAATAGCCATTGTATCGCCCTGTGGAAATGGCTTCTGGGTGGAAAAATGGAGAAAGAAAAAGGATTTTCTCTCTCGTTGAGAGTTCCGCGACGCTCACCGATGTCTTCCACGAACGTATCCGGACATCACTCGCCATCCGGGATAGTAGGGCTGGGAAGCTACAACACGAACTTCATGCTTCTCAGCAAGCCACGCCGTCATCTCCCTCGTGAATTTGCCAATTCCGATCGGTTCTGGCGGAAAGTGGATTCCATAAACCGGAATGCGCATCAGCTACGGCCGTCGGATTTAATGAAAAGAGCGTCAATCTGCAATACCTCTCGATTCTGTGGATCACTCAGCCAACTCATTGGTCGCAGAAACTCAAACTCCCTATCTTCCATCGTTCTAGCGTCTCATAGCCCTGCACGTCCAGCTTGAGCAGGACCGGACGTTCAAGAGAAATCGACTTCATTTCTAAGAACCGGTTTCAAAAATGCTCGTGAGGGCTGTTAACTTGATACGATTTCTGTTAACGTCGGCATTGTTTCCCTTCGAGAGGAGCAATGCCCAAACCACTGATCGACGACGAATTGTGGAGCATTATCGAGCCGCTGCTGCCCAGAGGCAGGAGGCGAACCCGAATAGGTCGAGGCCGACCGCGGGTGTCCGACCGTGCAACGCTGACCGGGATCGTGTTCGTGCTGCGCTCGGGCATCCCTTGGAAGATGTTGCCGCGAGAGATGGGCTGCGGCTCCGGGGTGACCTGCTGGCGACGGTTGAAACGCTGGCAGCGAGCCGGGATGTGGAAGCGCCTGCACCAAGTGCTGCTCTCAAAGCTTCGCCAAGCCGAGCGCATCGACTTCTCGCGTGCCGTGGCCGACAGCTCCTCGATCCGCGCCCTGGGCGCTGGGAAAAAACTGGACCGAACCCAACCGATCGCCGTCGTCCCGGCTCGAAACATCACCTCCTCATCGACTCGCAAGGCATTCCGCTCTCGGTCATTTTGACCAAGGCCAATCGCCACGACGTGACCCAGTTGCTGCCTTTGGTTCAGGCCATCCCTCCCATTGGAGGCAAGCGCGGTGCTCCGCGGCGAAAGCCCAAGCTGGTGCAAGCTGACCGTGCTTACGATTCCGACCCGCATCGTGCGGCGCTCCTCGCCCTGGGTATCCAATCCCAGATCGCACGGCGCAGGACCGAGCACGGTAGCGGACTGGGCAAGACTCGCTGGGTGGTGGAGCGCACCATCGCTTGGCTGCATTGGTTTCGCAGACTCCGAATTCGATACGAACGGCTGCCCAACATTCACGAAGCGTTCCTCAAAATCGGCTGCAGTCTCATATGCTGGCGCTTCCTGCAACGTGCCCTGAACATATTTTTGAAACCGGTTCTTAGTTTTTCGACTGGTTGTAGCGGTAAGAAGCTTACGTTTTCTAATCCAGCGGCTTGGGTCACCAGGGCATCGCGCCCCGTTCCCTCACCGCAGAACACAAATTTCAAGTCGTCGCGCTTCTGCAGTAGTCTTGCCACCGCGACGAGAATCGCCAGCCCCTGTTTGTTTCCCATGTTCCCGGAGTACAAGGCCACAGTTGCTCGCGGCGATATCCCAAGCTCTTTGCGAAACGCGCTAGGAGTGTTGAGAGGGCGAATCAAGTCGGTATCTACCCAGTTCGGGAATAACCGTATAGCCGTATCAGCAACTCCCTTCTTACTTAACCGACCGGCCATGTTGCGCGAGATGGTGGACACGCGGTCAAACCGCCGCATCAATCGGGATTCACTCCACTCGACTAGCTTTCGGAGAGGGCGGGACGAAAGCAAACCTAACTCGAAGGCAGCATCGACCTCAAAATCCTGGACATGGCACCAAGATGACGAACCGCTCATCCTCGCTACCAATAGCGCCCCCGGGGCACAAAACAATGTCGGCTCCATAACCCACACGACGTCCGGCCGCCACGTAACTTGGAAAATCAATGCCGGAAAACTGCTAATCGCGAAGCTTGCAAGGTGAATGATGCGCTTCAGGCCTGATTGCTTGGAAGGAACCCAAATCGGGCAACGAATCACCCCATTTCCTTCCCTCCGGTAAACCGAACCAGAATACGGCGGCGATATCCTCCACTCCGGATAATAAGGTGGTGGGGTGATTACCTTTACCTCATGTCCCCGGCCGCTGAGCCACTCAGCGAGTTCGCCGGTGTACTTTCCTGGCCAGGTAAGCTCAGGAGAAAAATTGACACTGTAAATCAGGATTTTCACAGAGTTCATTGGCGGTGAAAAGGAAGTCTGCCTGAATCGCCACCCCCATTTGATCGTAGGCCATATTAAAGACACCAATCAGCCGGAAATTCCGCTCCCTGAGCCACGCGATCACCTCGTCCGCGAATGCCTGGCCTTCATATAATTCCACGAACGAACATTCAACATAAACCCACCGAAAACAGCTCAATAAACTGACGCAGCCTTCTAATGCCTGCAGCTCAAACCCTTGCACGTCCAATTTGAGAAGAGCGGGAGCAGCGATTCGGTCCGCTGACACGCTGACATCCAAAGGTGCAACCTGAACTGTGCGCGTACAGATTTCTTCCGTTCCCGGGAATAAAGAACTCTGGGTCCCAGTAATCGGGAGCATTGAAGAAGAATCATCACTTGCCGACAGGTGCATCTGCGCATCGATAACGACTTCTGGGCCAACCGCAGATCGATGTAACTGAACAGAGTCGTTACCACGAAACAGCGCCTCAAACGTGCTGGCAGGCCCCTCAAGTGGCTCAAACGAAATAACTCTCGCCTCAGGATGGCAACCCTGTGACACCAACGCAAACTGCCCTCGGTTAGCCCCAATATCCACGACAGTCGCATAACCAAGCAAATTTAAGACCGCAGTATGCTCGACACCTGCAGCTACCCGGTAGCCGATAAGGGCTGACAGATACTTCCTATTAGAAAGTATCCGCACTAGTTTTCGTAACCTCGTTATTACATTTGCCACTGTACTATGCGTGCAAGACGGTCACACCATTGCAACACTCCATACGTTCAAAAAGACCAATCGTCACGCAAAGTTGCAGCAGGCGGTGCGCAGAAGAACTGCAGGTATCGTCCATTCTGAGGCGCAATGGCAACGCACCTTACTCTATGGGAATTGTCTCGACAAACGCAAGTGGCGCCATACGCAATACGAGAATTGCATATCCAATATTAAATAACACGGAGCCAACAGACCATTTCCTCACGAACACATCTCGCGAGCAGGTCACCACAAAAAGATAGAAAAGATACGTTCTGAAAAAAAGCGGGAGGGCCACACCAAGGATGTATAAGAGTATCAAAATACTCCCCTCCTGACGCGGAAGGAATCCGGCGATAATTGACCCAACGAAAAATAGTAGAACGATCACGTTGAAATAGGACAATTGCATTGTACTGAAATCGGGCATGTCCTCAAATTGCAGGTAGCCTTCGTGATAGGAATACCAAACATACCGCGCCGTTAAAGCGTCTATCAAGAACCAACCTAGAATTAGAATTAGCCCAACAACGCCCACGACAGTAGCCGGAGTTACCTTTCGCAGATCGAATGCGCCAATTGATACTATCGACGACACGTGCGTCGCGGCGGCGAGCAAAAGCAGTCCCGCCTTCTTTCGGCCACGGTCCACAAAGAACGCTCCCGCAAGAAGCATTGCTAGCCCCTGTCGGATAATATCCAAGAATATTAGTGGACAAAAACCGATCGCGATTAAAAACATTTCTGCCGGTCTCTTAGATCTTAGAATGATGAATAGTAGGATTGCCTGAAGAAACGCGACCGTCAGGAAGAAAACGCGCACGGCTAAGGCCTTATCGAAGCCGAACGTATCGACTACCATTGTCAGAACGGTAGCTATACTGTGAAATACAAGGTCGGGAAATCGGACATCGGAAGGAGAATAATACTTGGTCACTTGGTCCACATAGAGTGGAAAGTCATGTCCGATCTGCTCGGTCCGCAGGCCCCCCGCCCAAAACCAGAAAAAAGACAACACAAACGCCAGATAAAGCTGAAAGTAAGTCGTTTTTTTGGCTGTGCCCTCGTCGAATCTGGGCTGCCTGCTCACAGAACTAATCTCGTTTTTCCCCGTGGTACCGGCAATTGCGATCGTTTGGAGATGCTCACTTGGCGCCATATTCGCTTTCGCTCACGCGTTCCTCTTGCACTCTATACCGAGAGCATTCTGCCATCGTTCAGAGTTTTCAACCGCTCGGAACTTCGCCTCTGCTGAATCGCCGAATTGCGCCCGCCTAATGTTCGCAAACCCCGCATTCCGCAATTCCACATCCAGCGACTTGTAGTCCCACATCCAAAGGTGCGCGCTATTTCCAAGCCAATCAAAAATGAAGCCCTTCAGATCTCGGTTTCTTTTTTCTCTGCCTAACCCTGTAGCCCGCAGAAACTCCACCGCTGCATCCGACGACACGCTAGTAACGTATTGTTGTATCGCGTATTCCAAATCTGGCATTACAGAGCGAAATATCCCCCCGGACTGTAATATGCGATAGGAGTTCTTTAGGGCCTTTCTGAAATCCTCGAGGGAGAGGTGTTCCAGAACATGACTGCAATAAACCGCTTTACAGGTGCCCTCCTCAATAGGCAAGCCTTTCACGATGTCGCCGTACTCGACATTTCGCGGGAAACGATTTACGTTCCTTACGTATAGACCACCAATCAGCGGAAAACGCTCAAATCTCAGCGTGGGCGACGCGTCGAAATGGCGCCATCCCGCCGGAAGCGTGGGATTCCAACCGCACCCGTATTGCACATAGAGATCACTGTTCATATCGGAGAGCCCATGGGCCGAGTCATTTGTCTACTTGCGCCCCTCAAGACTCACTTGATAGGCCGGATTTCCGGACGAGAAATGTCAGTTCACTTTCCTGATTCAATGAAATCACCATCCAAAGAATAGCTTCGATACGCCGCGGAACCGGTGAGCAAGTGGTAGCATCTGGCAACTTTTTCCTTTATTGAGTTCGTATCTTTCAGGGTGGGCACTACCTTCCATCGCTCTCGAATCAATGCGATCGAACTGCGCATCTCCGAGGAGTAATAACTGTAATAGCGCTCGGCCTCCGGGCCGATTCTAAATCCGAGATACCAACGCATTTTCCGATCGGAGAGCACCCGGAATCCGTGAAAATGGAAAAAAACCGGAATCTGCGCACGTACTCGATCCAGGTAATAGGCCGAATTCCATGGCGCCAGCGTTCTTCCTTTTTGGCGAAGCACATGTACTGCCCTCGGGAATCGAACCGGCCAATCGTCGAGATACTTCTGGTCGCCAATCTTACCGTCTTCGTAGCGGTTGAAGCACCACTCGATACATCGGTCCTGCCACCAACGCATCACCCCGCGCGCCTCAGACGTATTGCGGAACGTCATAAACTGCACGCAATATATCCCTGCTTTCGCGTGCCGTGCGTACTCCGGCGCGAAAGCATGCTCGGTAATCAGCACATGGGCGTCACTCGCATCGAACTCGTCGAGCAGAATTGCTGGGGCATCAAAAAAATACAGGTCTGCATCGACATAGGTGACACGCTTGGCACTAGGTTCGCGCGCCATTACAAACTCCGGCACGAAGGGCGTCAGCGTCCAGCAGTACTCTCCCGCGGTGCGTCCTGACTTGACCGCCACTAGCGCTGCAGTCTCCACCTCACTCAAAGGAATCACGCTCACCTCAGGCAAATCAAGCTCGCGTAGACACGTTTCAACTGTCGTATCCATACACAGCACCCAAAGGCGGAACGCCCCCGCGTGCTCGCACAGCGAGCGGTGCAGCGACAGTCCAGCCGCCAAATAGCTGGTATTGAACAACGTGACGTAGTGCTCAATCGGCCTAGCGAAAGGCATTGACCACCTCTATCACGCGCGCCACGTCCACATTCGACAGCTGCGGGTGACAGGGTATTGAAAGGCATGTCGCCGCATGCTGTTCCGCATTCGGCAATCCCATCGGATCGATCCGCAAGTCGCGACACGGCGCCTGGCGATGAATCGGCACAGGATAGTGACTCAGATTCTGGACATCGCATCCACGCAGGTGCTCTCCTAATCGATCGCGTTCGGCGACGTTCAGCACAAACAAGTGATGGACGTGGTTTTCCTCTTCAGCCGGCGGTACAAGCATTTGAATGCGCGAATTATCGATGCCTTCATAGTACGCATGGGCTACCGCGCGACGGCGTTCCGTGAACTCGTCGAGCCATGCCAAGCGCTCCATTAGTATGGCCGCATGAACTTCGTCCAGCCGGCTATTGAGCCCGAGGTCAACATGATGATAGCGTTGCCCCTGCCCGTAATTACGCAACACCCGGACTCGCTCGGCGATGGTATCGTTATTCGTAGTCAATGCACCTGCGTCCCCAACAGCACCAAGATTCTTTGTCGGATAAAAACTCCACGCGCCAAAAACGCCGAAGCTTCCTGCCATTTGACCGCGCCAACGCGCGAGATGGGCTTGCGCACAATCCTCGACGAGCGCGATTCCAGCATCCCAGCAAAGAGCTTCCCATTGGTCCAAATCTGCGACGCGACCATACAAGTGCACAAGCACGATTGCACGCGTTTGCGGTGATATGCAGCGTGCAACACTCTCTGGGTCGAGCAGAGCCGTCGTTGATTTGACGTCCGCCAGCACTGGTGTTGCCCCGGCACGGAGAATAGCCAAAACGGTTGCGAAGGCCGTCATCGGCGTCGTAATTACCTCGTCACCGGGACCGATGTCGAGCGCCCGCAGGCCCATCTCGATGGCGTCCATGCCATTGCCGACGCCGACGGCAAAAGGCACTCCGCAGCGCTCGGCCCAGACGCGCTCGAATTCGTCAACCTCTCTCCCAAGAATGTACCAACCAGATTCCAGCACCCGCCGGACTGCCCGTATTTGCGCTTCGAGTAGCGCATGCGGCTCGGCCTTGAAGTCATTCATCAGAATCATGTTGCATCCCAATACTGCTTCTGATGCTTGCCGTAATAGGTCAAACTCGCTATTAGCCCCTCCCGCAAATCCACCTTCGGCTGCCAATCCAGTTCGGTTTCGATCTTGTGGTAATCACTATAATAGTCACCAATGTCGATTGCCTTGCGCTCAGGAGGGAAAGACACCATCTCGAAGCCCGCGCCGGGGTGCAATTCCGTCAGCATCTGCGCCAGCTGTTTAAGGCTCACTACCTCGCGGCTGCCGAGGTTGAACACCTGACCATCGGCGCGCGGATTGAGTGCCGCAAGCAGCAGTGCCTCCACCACATCATCCACGTAGTTAAAATCGCGTAACTGGGTGCCATCACCAAACACCAGGATCGGCTTGCGCTCAATGACATTCCTGATCCAAATACCGAGAAACGTCTGCCGCGCATCCTTCACCCGCATACCCGGGCCGTAGGTGTTGGTAAGCCGCAACGCGCAGGTACGTATGCCGTACACGTTGTTGTACAACAGGTGATACCACTCTCCGGCCAGCTTGTTGATGCCGTTGACATCCACCGGCCGGATCGGGTGAGCTTCATCCACTGGCAGATATTCGGGTTTGCCGTAGAGCTGGCGGGTGCTGGCGAACACGATCTTGACCCCCGGATTGTGCTGTCGACACGCCTCCAGGATAGAAAGCTGCGCTGCGGCGTTAATGTCGAGATCGGTCTGCGGATTCGTCATCGAATCCAGATGGCTAGTTTGTCCGGCCAGGTTGAATAGGTAATCCTTGCCATGTAGCAGATAGGCCATGGCGAACGGGTCGCGCACGTCCGTAATGTTGAGCGTAACGCGCTCGCGGATATCGTCGATGTTGAACAGATTTCCGCCATAGACAGGGATCAGGCTGTCCGCCAAGGTTACTCTGGCACCCAGCATGACCAGGCGCCGCGCCAGATTGGAGCCGATGAAACCCACGCCACCAGTAATCAGCACCTGTTTTCCTTCAAAGCTTTGAAAATCACTCACCCTGTAACCTGTGTCGCATCATCAATGTGAAGTGTTTGGAGGTGCGCTTCAGATTTCACATGGCTCGTCGAACTATATCGGCTAGTTTGCGTATGATCTTTTCCGGCATATTCGGCAATCCCGTTTGAAAGAATTCGATAAATTTTTTCCTTGCCAATACATTTTCTTCAATAGCAATCAGCTTTACCGCCACACGTGAATCAGCAAGATCGCCCGCGAACGCATTGGTCGTCGAGCAATGGCTCCCAGAGCTATCGTGTCCAATATTGAGGACAAGACTGCGACCGGGGTAGAGTGTGAGTTTATCTTTTAGGAATGCACTAGCATACCAGCGGACCGCCCATGAATTATTCTTTCCCCTGATTTGGTCTTTGAGCATCTTGGTATATGGGTAAGTGCCGTCAAAATCAAAACGACGCGTCAATTTGCGTTGCGTTAGTTCCTGCAACAAAGCTGGTCCATCCGGCTCAAATAGCTCCCATCCTCGCTTCCATGTTGCCCATCCCCAACAATCGGCGCCCTTAAGAAAAAACGTTTCCGGCAAGATTGCTTTTGCTGGATATACATAGCCATGTACGCTGATAACGCTTTCCTCGTCCTGATACAAAGCAAGCGCATCGTTCATATAGGCCAGAAAATACGGTGAAGTCACCAGATCGTCTTCTACTACGATCACGCGACCATATTCTTCGCATACTCTGGTCACGCCTTCGATGATCGAGCGGGCCAATCCAAAGTTGATCTCTCGTTCAACTATGGCGACTGACTTAAAGCCCGTGATACTGCGGATGTAAGACCTGACCTCGGCCACTGATTGGCTTGCTGCTCCGTTGCGTGGCGCATCGGAAAATATATGGAGCTCAGTCTTCGCTGCTTCGGCGTTACTCAGCAAAGCCTCAATCGTCCGTCGGGTGTGCCAGGGACGGTTATAGACAAATAAGGCGATTGGGGCGTAATTCATTCTCGATACGTTACGTCCGGCCCAGGCCGCAACAGCGCCCGCATCGGCACAAACCACTCCCGATTAATTCGACTACTCAAGCCCACATAAACCGCGCCTCCCACGACCACACCCACGCTCAAGCGCGCGACATCACCCGAAAGCGACCACGCGGCCCCTAACGCCACGGTTGCTGCGGCTACAGAAGCGAATAGCGGAGACAAGAATTGCCGGCTATATTCCCGAAAACCGGGCCCGCAAAGGGGTCGAACCAGGAAATACCAATTCGGCACGAAAGCCATGACCAGCAGGGACAACGATGATAGGGCGAGACCCGATTGGCCCCACGAGCTTCCCAACCATAACACGGGCGGGAAGACAAAAAACAATGCCAAGTTCCACTTGAAGCTCAAGTCCGCACGACCTTTGGCCATCAACAAGCTACCGACGGGATTGAAGGTGGAACGCAGCAATGCCCACGCGGCAAACACCTGCATCAACGGAACGGCATCGCCCCATTTGTGGCCGAACACAATGTTCACCACTTCCGGCGCGAACACACCAATCGCAACATAGACGGGAAAATTCACAGAAGCGGTCATCCGCATGGTTTGAAGATAAACTTTCTTCATCAACGCGGCATCGTCCTGTGCTTTCGCCATGACCGGTGTGCCAACGCGTGTGATGATGGGGTTGAACGCCCTGGACACGCCTAAACAGAACTCCTTAGTAACGCTGTAGGCGCCGATGGATTGAGCCCCGACAATTTTTGCGCCGAGCAGCACATCGACCTGAGAATTAACCGTGTTTAGCAAATTGTCACCGATCATATAGGCGCCAAATTTAAGAAAGTGATGGATCTCCCGAATCCGGAACACCAGCATCGGACGCCACCCATCCGCAAGGAAAAGCCAGAGAAGCACGGTTAGCATGGCGACATTCGCCATTGCCCCGCCAACCAATGCGTAGACGCCTCCGCCAGCTAAGGCTATGCCCACTGCAAACAAAATGCCGGTGATCGCCCCGGCAACTTCGACTTTTGCCAGGACGTTGAAGCGCATGTTCTTTTCCGCAACCACTCTTATCTGCTGGCCGACCGCACTAATCACCAAGATGATGGCAGACAGGGCGAGCAATGGCTCCAACTTTGGTTGCAAATAGTACGCCGCCACCTGGGGACTGACTAATACGATCAGGACGGCAAGGACGATACTGCTACCCACGTTTAGCCAATACAGGCTGGAAAGCTGCTCTCTAGAAATTGTTTGCTGGTGGATGATCGCAAAACTTACGCCGAAATCGGCAAATATCTGCAAAAAAGACGTCACGGCCACCACAACCGCCATCAGGCCGAAATCGGCTGGCACCAGCAACCTCGCCAAGATGGCTAGTTGAAAAAACTGCAATCCCCCCTTCACCACCATAGCCATCGCGATCCAACGTATGGCCGAGTAGGTCCGCAGCTTGAGACTCATGACTTGGACGCGTTAACAAACAAAACACTTCGCATTTCGTTGACCAATAACGATCAGGTACCGAAGCCAAAAGCTCGTCATAGCCACCGGTATGACTCCCGCCCAGCCACAACAAAGGAATTACCCCTTTGCTATCGTCCCGATCTCATAGTGCAACGAGGAAGCGCTCGAAATTCGTAAAGAACAGTAGGCGACGACTTCGACACCATCAATTGAAAATCAGAATGTTTCCCTAGTCAAATCTACTGTGATTGCGTATTTCTTGAAGTTTCTTCGGTTAACAAATGACGAAACGAATCTTACCGAACGCATATAAGAGACACAGAACCTCAGTATCGCTATCTTCTTGAGTCGTGACACGAGCCAATGTCTCATAGGCCAAATCTTCTCCTTGACCGCCTCCAAATCAACCTGTGAATTAGCAACGTAGTCAGTCTGCTGTATTGACGGTTTCTCCAAGGAACCAAAGCTGTTATCCACAAAGACAATTTGGTGCATTCGTCCGAAGAAATTGATATTGATTCTATCCTCCTGGATGAACTTTATTTCAAAAATTCTCTTCTCCATTGCTTGGAAATTGAGAAAAAGTCTAGCCGCTCCGTGCGCGAATTCATAGCTGTATACCGCTTGAAAAAGCGCCGGCGAAAATTGATACATGCCGTGGCCACACATATCGTTCCCGGGAACGTAGTGCAAAATGAATCCGCTACGTTTACAAAGTTTCCTTATATTCGAAAATACTTCCTTCGTCGAAAAAATATGCTCAGAAGTCCCAAGGTCTAAGACGGAGTCAAACCTACTTGCAAGGTGATCTGGTATCGGTGTGTTCAAGTCGACCAGTACGGTCGGCTTATCGTTGTTAAATAGATCCAAGCTTACGATCTCAGCTGCGCCGAAATATTTGACCAACAGGTCTTCCGCAAAGCAGTTGTTATACCGATGGAGTACGCTCCCTGGAATTCCAGTAACCGTGGAGGCCCACCGCAATAGATGAGGCTCTATAAATAGATGCTGTCGGCCTAACGTCGCACATTTACCTAACGGCCTCGAGCGACTAATCCTATGAAGAAATACTAGACATCTTGAGTCGATACCCATATTGTTTTAGCAATTCATGGTCGCACGACGTTCGGGTTACCCAGCTTTGGATTCGCCCAGAATCGATTTGCAAAATGGGCTAACCGATATACAAATTTGCCAAGAGGCGTAAATGATAGTCTAAGCAGACTAAATTCAAACAGGTTGATATGGCAATTGTCCCGCATCGTTCTGAATAACAATTTATTATCCACCTCAAGAATTGAATAATCATTATTGCGTATTCCCCAGTAGGTTTCATTCTCCCACGTGTGAATTAGCAGTGGTTGAGGAATAGTAAAGCGCGGGCCCTTTGAAAGGCACAATATGGCCATACCAATATGCCACGTCGTACGAAGCAACTTTTCGTTCTTTGTTAGAACGTCCTGCAGCTCAGAGGTCTTGATAATAAGCCCACTCAAAACATGGGCTCGCAAAATAAACCCCGCGCGTCCGAAGCACGCGGGAAGGTGTCCATAATATTTTGTTCTGTTGCTCTTGACCAAAGAAACTACGCATGCGGCGTATCCAACCTCGTAGTTGGTTTCTTTTTTTAGTTGATCCACCAAAGCTTTCAGTTTATGGCGGAGAAAGTAGTCGTCATCAGTTATATACAAAGAATAATCACCATTCGCCAGCCTGCCTACCTCATAAAGATTATCTCTGGGACCCGTGTTGCTAGACCGTCGTCTGACCGTGCAGCAGGCGCGCAATTTTTCTGGGATGCATTCTTGAACATCGTACGGGGACGCATTGTCTGAAATAATGACTTCAAAATCCTCATTAAGGTCAATAGAGTTAAGGCAGCGCGTCAGATCATCTTTTCTGTTGTGCGTAGGTATGAGTATAGTGAGAAGCACTTTTTGCCTTCGTGGGTTTCTATTGTTCTGACCCTTTTCCCCAATATTTGGAAGCATCGGGTCTGAAGTCTGCGGTTGTATGTTCTTGCTGACGGGTCGGCGGCACGCCCCGACCGCGTGAGCGGCGGCAAGTGGCTCAGATGGTGAGCCAATCTAATGAGTCATGCGGGCGCACCTGACCTGCAAAGAGGTCATGATTTTCTATTTTGCTTTCTACCATTTGAGCCGCAAATAGCTATTTGAGACACCTATATCGGCCTCTACCTTCGCGGCTTTGCCGGGGAGCAATTCTTCCAAGGCCGTGTGAATCTCTGCCTGGAATCGAGGGGCAGTTACGATCACATAATCGACGCGTTCATCTGCTAGGGCGCTTGGTGCTTCCACTAGTATATGAGAGCCCGGCGTATATCTTCCCTGCTTCGTTGTGGAAACGTCGACAATGATGGGGAGCAGATCGTGCGGAATTTGTCCTAGAACCGGAAGGATGTGATGACTGGCGCCCCACATTGCCACTTTCTCTCTGTCTTTTTTGGCCTTCTTTAGGAACTTCGTCAATTTATCGGTTGTACTACTTACCCAGTTACCAACCTCTTCCTGCAATCGCTCCCGTCTGACCTTTACATAAGCTACTAGGTGCTCACCTGCCCAGTTACGTTCAAGATCTAACACGTCAAACCCACCCAATTCCAAGGACATCCGGAGCGTTCGCGAAAAGAAATAGGACATGTGATCAGGCATGAAATCACCATAGCGGTTCTTCTCAAACGCCGCTTCGGTGCTTGGGACCTCTACGCACCCAACAGCACCGAGGCTCAAGTTTTTGCGAATCCCACGCAGAAAACGAATAATTGACGGCACATGTTCCAACACGTGAAACGAAAAGAATGCATCAAAGGGCGCACGCGGTATCTTGGTCTCCTCGTCTACGAGAGTCTCCTCAATCATTAGCCCCCGCTCTCTGGCGCGCCGAGCGCTCATACGTGAAGGTTCAACCCCCACGACCGAATTTGTCATCGCGGCCAAGCGTTCTAGAAAATGCCCGTCGCCACAACCGACCTCAAGGATATTGCACGGCGTCTCCGACGCATAAGCGAACGTCTTCTGCGCTTGCTCCAATCGATGCTGAAGGAGTTGATCGGAGACATAAGAAGCAGACGACAATTGTTTTTCGTAGATGATCGGAGATTGGAGGGTCTGGAGATGCCCGCAGTAGTCGCAAGACACCAAGTCAATATTGATCATTGAATCCGACTCAATCTGATCTGCGTCGAGAAAAAGCTGTGTTCCTCTTGGAACTCTTAGTGAGACGGCGCTATTTGAGCTCAAGTCCGAATCACAAATTCTGCATTTCATGTTATCTCGCTTTAAGTGCCTTCCATTTCATTTGGCTTTGCAAATGGCTCCATCTCTGAAATAGGTTTTCCGAACGCCATCTTGGGATAAACGTTCGCATATGTGTCCACCATTACCTGTAATAGGTAAGGCTTCAATGGTTCGCGCCAAAATCCGGCCAGCGCGTCTTCAATTTCCTCGGGTGCCGATATCGTGGATGCCTCGAGCCCATATGCCTGTGCCACTCTTTCGAAATCTGGAGCATCGTAACCCCAGACAGTCGCTTGATATCTGGCTTGAAAGTAAGTTTCCTGGAATTGCCTTGTCATGCCGTGACATTTGTTGTTAATGATGACAATTTTTATCGGTAAATTATTTCTCATCACGGTTTGCAGTTCCTGGATATTCAACTGGAAACCGGCATCGCCAGCAATGACTAATATTGGCTTTTCTTTCTTTGTGTAAAAGGCCGCACCTATGGCAGCGGGCAGGCCAAACCCCATTGCGCCCATGCCTCCCGAGGTGATAAAGCGCTGACCCTCAAAGAGGTCGATAGACTGCGCCGCCCACATTTGATGTTGTCCTACGTCAACCGAATAAACAGCCGCGTTCCGAGATACTGCAAGCTTATGCATGAAATGGTTCGGATTAATCCCGCGAATATCGTGTAACTCTGAGGTATCGGGCCATTTTTGTTTCAATTCTAAAATACATTTTTCCCAATTCGAATTCCGTGGAAATTCTTCATCCCCCAATAAAGCAAGTATCGAGGTAATAAATTCTGGCAGATTCGCGAGAATTGGTACGCAGCCTTTTACGCGGTTATTTATTTCCTCGGGCTCAATATCCACATGGTATATCGTCCTTTGCCCTTTAAACGAATCCGTATTGGCACCCGTCTGCCTTATATCAAGCCTACTCCCTAATACCAGCATTAAGTCGGCCTCTGCCACAGCCAAATTAGCCCACCGATTTCCATATGTACCGATCATTCCAACGCTGTTTGGAGAGTCACGCGGAATGCAGTCGAGGCCGAGAAGCGACGAAACTATAGGTATTTTGGTACGCGCGACAAGCTGTTTGAACAAAGAAAAAGCACCGCTAGCACGAACTCCACCACCGACCAAAATCAATGGCTTTTTCGCCCTTCGCATATCACCCACTAGTTGCTTAACAAGCGCGCCCCCAGTTTGAGGCGTACTTACCGGTATCCCTTGGAAGTCGGCCGGCGCCGCTACCTGAATAGACGCTCGGAATAGTTCCATGGGGATATCCAATAAGACTGGTCCAGGCCGCCCTTCGACCGCGATCCGGAAAGCTCTCGCAAGTACTGAAGGAATCTCCAGAGCAGTGCGAACCTGATAGGCCGACTTTGTTATAGGCGCAACCATCTTGACAATGTCGGTTTCCTGAAATCCTAGCTGTCGCAGATTCTTATCCCCCTTTTGTTCGTTGGTTTTGACCTGACCTGTAATGAACACCGCTGGTGACGAATCAAAGAAGCAACTGCCAATACCTGTCAACAGGTTAATTGCGCCGGGGCCACTGGTCGCTATAGCGACGCCGGGTATTCCGGACAGGCGCCCCATGGCGTCCGCTGCAAACGCGGCGCTTTGCTCATGATGAACACTAACGATTTCAATCCCGCCCTCTAAATAGAGCGAGTCAATTAAATCCATGATCATGCCGCCAGATAGCTCAAATACACATCCAACCCCATTGTTCTTTAGGAATTTGGCGATGTATTGGGATACCTTGGGACCGACCGCTGCCAGGGAATCAGGATTCAATTTATTCCTCACAAATTGAATTTAGACCTATATTAGACATCGCATTGTAATTTGTTTTGGTACCAATTCACGGTCAATTGCAACCCCTGATCGAGCCGCATTTTCGGGACCCAGCCAGTTGCCCGCGTAAGGGCGGTGATATCGGCTTCCAGATGCATGACCTGATCGTAGCGATAGGCAATTTCACCGAGACCAAGCGGCAGTTCCGGATCGATTAGATCGCGGATCTTGGTGACGATATCGCGCAGCCGATGGGCCTGACCTGAGCCTAGATTGAATACACCGGTAGCATCGCTGTCGATTAGTGATATGACGGCGGCGGCGGCATCATCGACATAGATGTAGTCCCACATTTGTTCACCCTTGGTCAAAGCAGGCTTTTCGCCCGCGAGAAGGCGCAGCGTCATATACGGGATCAGCCAGCTCGGATCGTCACCCGGTCCATAGCATGAGAATAGGCGTAGCCAAGCGAAAGAATTGCCGTCCGTTGCAGCCATACGGTCTAGTAGCCAAAAGGTCGATAGCTTAGCTGCGCCGTAAACCGTGGTCGGCTGAGTTGACACTGACTCGTCACAGCGTGCCGGACATGGACCGTATTCCGCCTGCGAGCCTAGCCCAACGAAGCGCCGGCAGCCCAAATCAGCGGCGACGCGATACAACGCAACTGAAGCAATGATGTTAGCCATCTGTTCGGGGTTGTTTCGATCTGATCCTTTTACCCCGTCCCAAGCTAGATGGGCTACGACTTCCGGACCAAAGGCAGCTAATGCATCGCGCGCCTGGTCGATCTTGCCCATATCGCCATATATCACCGCAACCTTGTCAAGTAAATCAGCGATGCGACTGGTATCGCTGGTCGGACGTAGCAACAACGCCACCTCGCGCCCTTGTGCAACTGCTTGCCGGGCAACGGCAGCCCCCAAAAATCCTGAAGCTCCTGTTATCAATACCTTCGTCACGGCTCTACGTTCTGGGTCAGCCCGAATTTTGTGCTGACTTCCATCGGGCCGAGGTCAATATCGGGTGATGCGGCATGAACTTTAGGTTTACTCAAAAACCAATGTCGAGCATTGTTCAACAAAATTGCAGATCGCCTTTGAACTCTGGGTAGCACCTCGTTTCGAGTTATGAAACTGCCGTTTCATATTTGGCAATCTGGCTAATTGTCAAAGCGTGCATGTTGTCCCCGTGCTGATAAGCCCGGTACCAATCGATGATTTTTTGAAGACCCGTTTCGAGATTGCAGCGCGGATGCCAGTCAAGTTTTCCGCGTGCTTTTGAGACATCCAGTTTCAGGTACCTTGCTTCGTGGGGATGTCGGCCACTGTCTACCGACCAAGTGACGCCATTACCCCATGCTTCGGCCAATCGCTTGACTACCCACTCCACCGGCTTCGCGTCTTCGTCGTCGGGACCGAAATTCCAGCCTTCGGAGAAAGCTGGCCCTTCATTCCAAAGGCGCTCGGCGAGCATCAGATAGCCGCGCAGGGGTTCGAGTACATGCTGCCAAGGACGGACGGCCTGCGGATTGCGGATGGCAACGGACCGCTGTTCTAGAAAAGCAGCAATGATGTCTGGTATCAGTCGATCCTTGGCCCAATCGCCGCCACCTATAACGTTGCCCGCACGGGCGGAAGCAAGCGCGACGCGGTGTTTCGAATAATCTGCCGAATTGAAAAAGGATGCGCGGTAGGCGGCCGTGACCAGTTCGGCGCAGCCTTTGCTGTTGCTGTAGGGGTCGTGGCCGCCCATGGCCTCGTCCTCGCGGTAGCCCCATATCCATTCCCGGTTTTCGTAGCATTTGTCAGTGGTGATATTCACGACCGCGCGTACGCCGCCCGTCTGTCGGATTGCCTCCAGCACATGGACCGTGCCCATGACGTTAATGGCGTAAGTTTCCACTGGCTGTTCGTAGGAGAGCCGTACCAAGGGCTGCGCTGCCATATGGAAGACGATCTCCGGGCGGTGTTCGGCGATGGCGGCCGAAAGTGTGGGCAAATCCCGGATATCGGCGATGATCGAGTGCATGCCCTCGCCGACTCGGGCGACCTCGAATAGACTAGGATTGGTAGGAGGCGCCAAAGCATAGCCGACGACATCCGCACCCTTATGCTGCAACCACAGGGAGAGCCAACTGCCCTTGAAACCGGTATGGCCAGTCAGAAAAACTCGCTTGCCGCGCCAGAACTCGGGATTCATACCGGACTCACTCCCATACCTTCCACGGCGCCTTTCCTGAGGCCCAGAGTTCTTCAAGGTAATTTTTTTCCCGCAGAGTATCCATTGGCTGCCAAAAGCCATGGTGCTGGTATGCCGCTAACTGCCGTTGTTCGGCAAGGCTTTCTAGCGGCTCGCGCTCCCAAATCGTTGAATCGTCTTTGAGGTAGTCGATCACTGTGGGGGAAAGGACAAAAAAGCCGCCGTTAATCATGCCACCATCACCCCTCGGCTTCTCATGAAAGGAGAGAACCTTGCTGCCATGCGTGTCTAGCGCGCCAAAGCGACCGGGAGGAATAACCCCGGTCAGTGTCGCCTTGACATTCTGCGACTTGTGGAACGCTATCAATTGCGTGACGTTGACGTCGCTGACACCATCTCCGTAGGTCAAACAGAAGGCCTCATCATTCTTGACGTAATTCGCGACACGTTTGAGACGACCTCCAGTCATTGTTTGTTCTCCGGTGTCGACCAACGTCACCCGCCACGGCTCGGCATACCGGTTATGCACTTGCATCTGGTTGCGTTCCATATCGAAGGTGACGTCGGACATGTGAAGGAAATAGTTGGCGAAGTATTCCTTGATTAAGTAGCCCTTGTAGCCGCAACAGATCACGAAATCGTGGATGCTATGGGCAGAGTAAATCTTCATCACATGCCAAAGAATCGGTTTGCCACCGATTTCGATCATAGGTTTTGGTTTGAGATGCGTTTCCTCGGAAATGCGTGTTCCAAGGCCACCGGCGAGGATGACGGCTTTCATGACCATTCTCCTTGCGTGAGAACATTCGCGTAGGTCTGCGCTAATTCGCCCTTTATCTGGGTCGAGTAATGCCAATCCGGCGCATTGAGGCGGGTAATGTCCAAGAGTTTGCGTGGCATTCCGCCGGGTTTCGACGGGTCGAAGACGATTTCACCTCGAAATCCGGCGGTTTGCTTGATGAGTTCGGCAAGTTCCCTGACGGCGATATCGTGGCCGGCACCAATGCCAATATTAGTGAGCGCGCCCGCATCGGCCAATGTCTTTGCTGATAACACCACAGCAAGACAGTGCTGCGCGTCCTGGGTCAAATGATCAGCCGGAAGCACGAGTGACCGTCATATACGTGCCGCGCGCCGGTCGACAATGCGCGCTTCAGGGTTTTCAGCAGCAGGCTTTTGCTATCCGGCAGCTTGAGAAACGGTTTCGGATGCGCCTCGCATAACACCAGCCGCAGAGGCGCAGCCGCTCCACCGGAAAGAATAATAGGAATCAACACTAGTGGCACAACGCCCTCATCCACGTTGTTCAGCGCCAAGCGAGAAAACGCTTAAATGCTTGAAGCCGCGCCGCCAAGTGCGGATCACTGTTGGCTTTGACCAAGGCTTCGTGAACGAAGGCCCATAACACCCCCGCAAACAGCGCCGCCAGCGCTGAGAACAGAACGATAAGACTGCGGACGGGCTTGGACTTGCGATCCGGTTCGATGGCCTTGTCCATTACTTGAATTACTGTTGCATCCTTGGCCTCGTCTATCTTGGCCAGTTCATATTGTTTCGCAAGCAACTCATAAAGGAACTCGTAGTATTTCACGTCACGTAGACGGCCGAGATTGTCGAGACCGGTATTGCCGACTTCGTTTCCAGTACCAATGGACCTGGCCGGTGCGGAACCTTCTATGCGACCGAGTTCCCGCTTGAGCGCTTGGAGTTCTTCCTGGGTGCGCTGCAGCTCAGGGTTGCCTTCCGCGGCAAATGTGCGCATTGCGCCAAGCTGTACTTCTTTAGCCGAAACTTGGGCACGCAAGCGGGCAGTCACGTCAATCATACTCCGCCCTTGGGCGTCCACCTGTGCTAGGCCGCCCTTCTGAAGCCCCTGCCTGGCTGTGATTTCTGCGGTGGTCAAATTATCCTTGGCTTGGAGAAGCTGATGCTCAAAAAACAAACGGCGCTGCGACGCTTCGGTCACCGCCAGAACCCTTGTAAGCTTCATTAGCTCGTCGACGTACGCATTGGCAAGTTCCGCCGCGCGTTTCGGGTCCTTATCATCAACTTCGACAGTTATAATCCCGTCTCTACCGGCACCAATTGTGGTCTTACTTTCCAAAATCTTGCGCGTTTTGCTCTGGAATTCCTGGTCGTAGAGCTTGTTCAAGTCGAAGCGGCCAATCAGACTGTCTGCGACGGTGCGGCTCTTGAGCATGCCGATGTAGAGATCGCTCGGATTTCTGATGCCAAGTGCCCCGCCGCCCAGCGCCCCAACCCCTGCTGCGCCGAGCTGACTCAGTAAAGCGGAGGCGGCCGAAGCGCTTTGCTGCGGCGGCAGTATCCGGGTAGTGCCCGTATAGATGTTTGGCAGGAGCAAACTGATGATTGCAGCGACAATCGCCACAACGAAAGGAATCCCCAATACAATCCGCTTATGTTTGGCGAGAACGATGAGCAGGTCGAGCAGGCTGATTTCGTCGTCGTCGGACGAAATCGATGCCGCCGAAGACTCCTTGGGATTTTCAGTGACCTGCTCGGCCATGGTGGTCCACCAAAGTCACTGGATTCCCGCTTGTGCGGGAATGACGAAGCCACGACGGAATGACAAGGCCGCGATTACTGCCGGATAACCTTGACCGCCGCCGCCCCCAGGCCGAACTGGTAGAAGA
>WNGG01007846.1_pt1 | contig 24084 bp, 27 predicted proteins | sample 5400661 | NCBI WGS metagenome assembly WNGG01 (sample SAMN13153372, study PRJNA577476) | soil metagenome | isolation source: 100 cm soil or saprolite under Garry oak tree replicate 1 | place: USA:California | collected 2016-06-15
CTTGAAAACGCTCTAATAACCGCGCGCGGGATCGACGACATTCTCCAACGCGCCGCCGGCTTCGAAGCGTTCGATCTGCCGCGCCACGTATTTCGATATCTCGTCGGGATCGGTATCGGCGGCGTTGTGCGGCGTCAGGACGACCTTGGGATGGGTCCAGAACGGGCTGTCCGCCGGAAGCGGTTCATTGGCGAAGACGTCGAGCGATGCGGCACCGAGCGTGCCGTCGTCAAGGCATTGCAGGATGTCGGCTTCGTCCTGCAGCCCGCCGCGTCCGGCATTGATCAGGACGGGCGCACCAAGCGGACTGTTCCGGTTGAGCTTCGCGAACAATTCCCGGTTCAAGATGTATCGGGTGTCCGATGTGAGCGGCAGCAGGCAGACCAGGATGTTGCTCCGTTGCAGAAACGCTTCGATCTGCGCGCTGCCGTGAAAGCATTCGATGCCCTCGATCTGCTTCTGGCTGCGGCTCCAGCCCGCTACGCGAAAACCGATGCGCCTGAGCGCTTCGGCGGCGTCGGCCCCGAGCGTGCCAAGGCCCATGATGCCGACCGAAATCGCGCTCGCCGGCCATTGAAACTTCGGCTCCCAGCGCTTCTCGCGCTGGCTGGCTCTCAAGTAAAGCTCCTGCCGATGATGCATCAGCACGTGAAGCACGACATATTCCGTCATTCGATGGGTGAGATCGCCGACCGCCACGCGAACCAGCGGCACTTTCGGCAGGCTCGAATCGGCCATCAGCGCGTCGACGCCCGCACCCAGATTGAAAATGACGCGCAGGTTTGGAAACGCGGCAAGATCGCCGTGGCCCGGCTTCCAGACCGCAGCGTAGTGGACCTCGGTTGGATCGAAGCCCGCCTGCGGCAGCAGCAAAACGCGCCGGTCCTCGCATACGATGTCGAACCGGCGCTTCCATCGTTCGGGAGACCAGTTTGCGGACCCGCCGCGCACCAGCAGGGCGAGCGCACCTTTATTCATCGGATTTTCGCCTTTTACTTTGCGGAGTTGCGAGTGATCTTACCGGTCCGGATTGTCTGTGCAAAATATTTCCCTTCCCTGTCGGCCACCGTCATACTCATTCGTCTTCCAATCAAACGGGAACCTTCCCCATGCTCTACGCCATCCTCTGCTACCACGATGAAGACACCGTCGGTTCCTGGACCAAGGAACAGGACGCCGCCGTCATGAAGAAGCTTGCCGTCGTGCAGGACAAGCTGACAAAACAGGGCCGGCTCGGGCCGGTGGCGCGGCTGTTGCCGACGACATCGGCGACCACGCTGCGCAAGGACGATCCGCCGCTCGTGATCGACGGACCCTATGCCGAGACCAAGGAGCAACTGCTCGGCTTCTACGTCGTCGACTGCAAGAATCTCGACGAGGCGCTCGACGTCGCCCGCGATCTCGGGGCGGCCAATCCCGGCGGCGCTTATGAAATTCGCCCCGTAGGTGTGCTGAATCCGGGGAGCATCAAGACGTGACCGACAGCGCCTGGATCGATGCCGCGCTGACCTCGGCGCGTCCCCAGGCGGTCGGCGCGCTGCTGCGCTATTTCCGCAATCTCGACACCGCCGAGGAAGCGTTCCAGAACGCCTGCCTGCGCGCGCTGAAAAGCTGGCCGCAGAACGGTCCGCCGCGCGACCCGGCGGCCTGGCTGATCATGGTCGGACGCAATGTCGCGATCGATGACATCAGGCGGAACCGCAAGCAGGAGCCGCTGCCCGAGGACGAGGCGATCTCCGATCTCGGCGACGCCGAGGAGGCGCTCGCCGAACGGCTCGACGGTTCGCATTATCGCGATGACATTCTGCGGCTGCTGTTCATCTGCTGCCATCCCGATTTGCCGGCGACGCAGCAGATCGCGCTGGCGCTGCGCATCGTCTCCGGCTTGACCGTGAAACAGATCGCCCGTGCGTTTCTCGTCACCGAGGCGGCGATGGAGCAGCGCATCACCCGCGCCAAAGCGCGCGTCGCGGATGCCGACGTGCCGTTCGAGACGCCGGGCGCGGTGGAGCGCGCCGAGCGGCTCTCCGCCGTCGCCGCCATGATCTATCTGATTTTCAACGAGGGCTATTCCGCCAGCGGAGACACCGCCGAGATCCGCAGCACCCTGTGCGAGGAGGCCATTCGCCTGGCGCGGCTATTGCTTCGGCTGTTCCAGAGCGAACCCGAGATCATGGGGCTGACGGCGCTGTTGATGCTGCAGCATGCCCGCGCGGCGGCGCGCTTCGACGCCAAGGGCGCCTTGGTGCTGCTCGACGACCAGGACCGCTCGCTTTGGAATCAGAAGATGATCGCCGAAGGCCTGGCGCTGATCGACAAGGCGATGCGCCATCGTCAGAGCGGGCCGTATCAGATTCAGGCGGCGATCGCGGCCTTGCATGCCCGCGCCGCAAAGCCCGAAGACACCGACTGGGCGCAAATCGACCTGCTCTATGGCGCGCTCGAAATCATGCAGCCGTCGCCGGTGGTGACGCTGAACCGCGCGGTCGCGGTGTCCAAGGTGCGCGGACCCGAGGCGGCGCTGGAGATGATCGAGCCGCTCGCGTCCCGGCTTTCGAACTATTTTCATTTCTTCGGCGTGCGCGGCGCCTTCCTGATGCAGCTTGGCCGCAACGAAGAAGCCCGCGTGGCGTTCGACCGCGCCATCGCGCTCGCCAACACCTCGGCGGAGGCCCCGACCCCTCCCCGCAAGGGGGAGGGGAGAAGGCCGCATCGAAAATTTTCGTTTCCTGTCGGTTTGCGCCTCTCTCGTTCGTCCTTGGATTGTGCATCACCAATCCATCCAGGGAGACGCGCGATGAGCATTCAAAGCAGCAAGACCATCGACGAAACCAAAATCCGTAACCTGATAGACGAGCGGGCCAATGCGCTCCGCAACAAGGACGCCCGCGGCGTGATATCCCATCTCGCGGAGGATTTCGTACAGTTCTCGCTCGCACCGCCGCTGATCGCCACGGACGCAAATGTGAAGGGCTTTGACGCCTGGTTTGCGACCTGGCAAGGCCAGCTCGGCTGCGAACTCCGCGACCTCACTATCGCGGTCGGCGATGGCATCGCCTTCAGTCACAGCCTCAACCACATGACCGGCACCAAGACCGGCGGACAAAAGGTCGATCTGTGGTTTCGCCAGACGTTGTGCTTCCGCAAGATCAACGGCACCTGGGCCATCGTGCATGAGCATGAATCCGTGCCGTTCTACATGGACGGCAGCTTCCGCGCCGCGATCGATCTGAAGCCGTAGCGTCAGAGACCCCGAAACAACCAACCGCTCATGGAGAAAGCCATGCCGACGATTGCCGAGACTGCACCGGTCGCGAAACCCGCGCGCTGGACGGGCCGCGTTCTCAGCGGTCTCGTCATTGTGTTTCTGCTGTTCGACGGCGCGGTCAAGCTGGTGCCATGGCCGGTCGTCACGGAAACGATGGACAGGATGGGTTATGGTTCGAGCGAAAGTCTCGCGCGAACCCTCGGCGTCATTACCGTCGCCTGCAGCGTGCTCTATGCGATCCCGCCGACCTCGATCCTGGGCGCGATCCTGCTGACCGGCTACCTCGGCGGCGCGATGGCGTCGCATGTGCGGATCGGCAGCCCGCTGTTCACTCACACGCTGTTCGGGCTCTATCTGGGCCTGATGGTGTGGGGCGGGCTGTGGCTCCGCGACGGGAGCCTGCGCGACTTGATACCCTGGCGGCGTTGATTTGCCGCCCTGACAATTCACAAATAGGGAGTTTGCCATGTTCGAGATCATTGCCATCATCGCCGTCGTGCTTGCGGTCGCCATCGCGATCCTGCTCATCCTCGCCGCGACCAAGCCGGATACGTTCACCGTGCGGCGCGCGACCACGGTCAAGGCGCCGCCCGAAAGAATCTTTCCGTTGATCAACGACTTTCATCAGTGGGGAACCTGGTCGCCTTACGAAACCAAGGATCCCGCGATGAAGCGCACCTACAGCGGGACCGCGAGCGGCAAGGGCGCGGTCTATGCATGGCAAGGCAACAAGAATGTCGGTTCCGGCCGCATGGAAATTCTCGACAGTTCGGTGCCTTCGAAAATCGTCATCAAGCTCGATTTCTTCGCGCCGTTCGAGGGCCACAACACCGCCGAGTTCACAATGCTGCCGCAGGGCGATGTCACCAACGTCACATGGCTCATGCATGGTCCAGTTCCGTTCATGGCGAAGATCATGCACGTGCTGATGAACATCGACCGCATGGTCGGGAAGGATTTTGAAATTGGTCTCGCCAACCTGAAACGGCTTACCGAGAAGTAACCCGATATTCGAAACATCAACCAGCAAGGAGCCAGCGATGCAGGTCAATCCCTATCTGTTCTACAACGGCAATTGCGAAGCCGCGCTCAAGTTTTACCAAAAAGTGCTGGGCGCCGAGATCGAGGCGATGCTGACCTATGAGGGCGGGCCGGAAGAGATGCCGACGCCGCCGGAATGGAAGAAGAAGATCATGCACGCCAAGATATCGATCGACGGCGAGGTGATCATGGCGTCCGACGCGTATCCCGGGAACTTCCACCAGCCGCAGGGCTTCTCGGTCTCACTGCAGGTTGAGGACCCCGCCGATGCCGAACGCAGGTTCAAGGCTCTGGCAGAGGGTGGCAGCGTCAATATGCCGTTTGGGAAGACCTTCTTCTCCAAGGGCTTCGGCATGTGCGTCGACCAGTTTGGGATTCCCTGGATGGTCAACTGCCCGATGGAGCAATGATCGTCTACCGGCAGGCCGGATAGATCGCCGTGAGCTCGCGCCCGCGCAACAGCAGCAGGCGCGAGTTCAGGCCGCCGCGGCGGCGAATCCAGCCTCGGACTGCGGCCGGATAAGCTTCCAGCACAAGTTCGGATGCTTCCGGCTCGGCGTACATCCGGCCGCGCGCGTCGACCGACCGCGCCGCGTGAAATCCCAGTATCGCCTTGCGCGTCACGCAGATGCGATCGCCGGGCACCATGCTCAGCACCAGCGTGCAGGCCGACAGGCAAGGTCCGTCGATGACGACGCGTTCGCCCGAGGCGCGCACGCGCTCGAACAGATCGAGGAACGGACCGACCTGACCGCCCGGGCTGGCGAGGATGCGAACCTCGGCATGCGCCGGCGACAAGATGAGAGCGCACAGCACGGTTGCGAGAAAAATGGCTTTCATCACGGCCGGTCGCATCATGAGCGGCTCCTTCAATCTCGATGATCGTGTGAAATAAGCAAATGGTAGGGCGTGAGGCAAGGTTTCGTCACTTGCCCGCGCCGGAGACCCCGGCTTCGGAAAATGTGGCCATTCCGCCATGGCAGGCCAGCGCCGCGCGCAGCAGCAGGATGGCGACGCCCGCCCCCGAGGCTTCGCCGAGCCGCATGTTGAGATCGAGCAGCGGATCGAGGCCGAGTTCGCCAAGTAACGCCCGGTGGCCGGATTCGGCCGAGACATGTCCCGCGCGGCAATGATCCAGGATGCCTGGTTGCAGACGCGCGAGCGGGACGATGGCCGCGGTCGCGACGAATCCGTCGAGCAGCACTGGAATTTGATGACGCCGCGCGGCGAGGATCGCGCCGGCGATGGCCGCAAGTTCGCGCCCGCCCAGCGCAGCGGCCACTGCGAGCGGATCGCCTGATATTGCGCGATGAAAGCCGAGCGCGGCATCGATCGCCGCGCGCTTGCGCGCCAGTCCGGCATCGTCGACGCCGGTGCCGCGGCCGGCCCAGCGCGCAGCCCCGCCACCAAGCAATGCCGCGCACAGCGTCGCCGCCGTGGTGGTGTTGGCGATGCCCATCTCACCGACCGCGAGCAGGTCGCTGTCCGGCGGCACCGTTCGATATCCGATGTCGACGGCGCCCAGAAATTCGTCGACGTCCATCGCCGGCGCGACCGTGAAGTCGCGCGTCGGGCGGTCGAGTTCGATCGGCACCACCCGCAGCCCGGCGCCGGCAAGTTTGGCGATCTGGTTGATGGCCGCGCCGCCGCTTGCGAAATTCGCCACCATCTGTTCGGTGACTGCTTGCGGATAGGCCGAAACGCCGCGCGCGGCTATGCCATGATTGCCGGCAAACACCGCGATCGTGATGCGGTCGAGTTGCGGAATTTCGCGGCGCTGCCAGCGCGCCAGCCATATTGCAAGCTGTTCCAGACGGCCAAGACTTCCCGGTGGCTTGGTGAGCGATTGCTGCCGCAGAGTTGCGACGTCGGCCGCGTGCACGTCGCCGCCGGGCAGATCGCGACAGAAGGCGCGGATATCGTCTAGACTATCGAACTGCATGCGATTCCCTTGTCGAGTGCGTCGCGAACCAATGATTCCTTCGGATTCTCTACCATGAATGACTGGCTCGACGACCTTCGAACCGCCGTCGCCTTCCTGACCCGGCTGCCGATGCCACATCCGATGGGGCCGATGCCCGCGAATTTTGTCCGCGCGCACCGGATGTTTCCGCTGGTGGGCGCCGCAATCGGCGGCGCGGTGGGCCTGCTCTTTCTCGGCATGCGGGCGGTCGGTGTGCCCGACCTCGCCGCGGCGGCGCTTGCCTTGGGGGCGGGTACGATCCTGACCGGCGCGCTGCACGAGGATGGACTCGCCGATGTCGCCGATGGATTCGGCGGCGGCCGCGACACCGCGGCGAAGCTCGAAATCATGCGCGACAGCCGGCTCGGCACGTATGGCGCACTGATCCTGATGGTGAGTTTTGTGACCAAGCTTTCCGCGCTGGCAGCGCTTCCGGATGCCATTGTCGTGCAAAGCCTGATCGCGGCGCATGCGCTGGCGAGGGGCGTGTTGCCGGTCATGTCGATGGGCCTGCCTTACGCGCGTCAGGACGGGTTGGCTGCCAACGCGGGCAGGCCCGATCTCGCGACGGCGGGAATTGCGGGGGCATTTGCGTTTGTTATTGCGTTGCTGGCGCTGCCGTGGAGCGACGCGCTGTGGGCGGCACTTGTGGCGGTTGCCGCGGCGACCGGCATGGCGTGGCTGGCGCAACGGCAAATCGGCGGTCAAACCGGCGACGTGCTCGGTGGCGCCGAACAACTCGGTGAGACGGCCATCCTCGTGCTGCTCGCCGCGCGGCTGGCTTGAGCATCGATGGGCACCGAGACAAATCTTTGGCTGATCCGGCACGCCCGGGTCGATGGGCCGCGCGGCGTCATCCATGGTCCGGACGCGCCGGCTGATACCAGCGACGCCGCAGCCTTCGCCGCGTTGAAGGCGCGATTGCCAAAAAATGCTTTTGCGGTCAGCAGTCCGGCGCGGCGGACACGGGAAACCGCTGTTAGCCTCGGGCTCGATCCGGTCATAGAGCCCGCCTTTCGCGAACAGGATTTCGGGGTGTGGACCGGACGGCGGCACAACGATCTCGTCGCCGAGTTTGGAGACGCCTACTGGGATTTCTGGAAATCCCCGGCCGGCAACCGGCCGCCCGGTGGCGAAAGTTTTGTCGATCAGATTGCCCGCGCGGATGCAGGGCTGGCTCCACTGCCGGCGGGCGATGTCGTGCTCGTCGTGCATTCCGGTACGATCCGCGCCGCGCTCGCCATCGCGCTTGATCTTGATCCCGACGGCGCGCTGCGTTTTGTCATCGATCCGCTCTCGGTGACGCGGATCGATCGTCTCCAGAGCGGCTGGCGCGTCGTCGCCGTCAACCAGCGCTGAACGCGGCGTGGGTCAATAGTGCACCCATGATCGTTAGCGCGCTCCAGCGAGGCACGCATTCGTGCCCCGCTCCGTTCACGATCGCAGAACGGTCAAGCCGTCGTCGTCCTGTTCTTGATGGCGCCGACGATCGCCGTGAGAACGGCACCCGCGACGCCGCCACCGGCCACCTGGCCGATGATGCTGCCGATATCCGGCGTCGAGGCGGAATTGGCAAGCAGTGGAATCAGCATGCCGAGGATCTGTCCCCCGACGCCGCCGCCAACCGCCCCCGCGAGGGTGTTTCCAAGCGTACCGAGATCGATATTCTTGGCTGCGCCCGCGGCGGCATTTCCGCCGATGGCGCCGCTGACGATTTGTATGATCAGATTGATGAGTAAGCCCGACATGATGCGATACTCCCCGATCCGGTATTCAGTTTGCGCCTCGTGCATGGCGCCGGACCATCGCCGCGCACTACAACTTAAGCGTTTGCATCGGGAAGGTCATGCTGCAGCAGCGAAGGATTCGGGCGAAAAATGCCGAGATCGCTGGGGAGGGAAGACGCGTTAACCATTCCGTCTCTCGCCGCGCAGCGTCGGCAACCCGATGCCGGCGGCGTCGAAGCCGCCATCGACGGCGAGAATCTGCCCCGTGATATAGCTTGAGCGGTCGCTGCAGAGAAAGAACACCGCCTCCGCCAGTTCTTCCTCGAGGCCGTAACGATTCAGCGGAATCGCGTCGTGATAGTCGGCGCGGATTTCAGGGGTGTGAACAGCCTTCGCCATCGCGGTCTCGACCGGACCGGGTGCGACGCCGTTGACGCGAATGCCGAGCGACGCCAGTTCGACCGCGAGTTGCTTTGTCAAATGCGCGAGCCCGGCCTTGCTGGTGCCGTAGGCCGAGCGCAAGGTCGAGGCCCGCACCGCCGAGATCGAGGTAATGTTGACGATCGCGCCGCCGCCGTGCTCGCGCATCAGGGGGGCGGCCGCCTTGGTGCACAGGAACGGTCCGGTCAGATTGACCTCCAGTACGCGCTTCCAGTCGTCGTCGGATGTCTCCAGCAGCGGCGCGAACACCGCGACGCCGGCATTGTTGACGAGCGCGTCGAGCCGGCCGAAGCGCCGCTCGATTTCGGCGACAGCGCTCGCAACGGCCTTCGCGTCGGAGACGTCGCAGTGCAGCCCCAGCGTATGGCCGGCAGCGGCAAGCGCCTCGACGCTCTTCCACAACAGTTCGCCCTCGATATCGAGCAGCGCCACGCACCAGCCCTCGGCGAGAAACCGTTTCGCGACAGCAAGCCCGATGCCACGTGCGGCACCGGTTACCAGCGCGACTTTTTGCGGGGAGGGGGTCATGGGACGGTCCATCGGCGATTGATCAAGGTGCGCCTCTATAACCCAAGCCATGCGGCCTGTCCCAGCCGCGGTGCAGCATAGTTCCGTTGACGCGTACCGCTTGCGCGCGGCGGACGATCCGGGGCACGCTCGCACATGGCGAACGAAGCGGGCAGTCGTGGCAGGTGAAGGGGCCGGTTCAATGATCGTCGTCGATGTCAGGGACATGCCGCCTGAACAATGGCGGCTGGGCGTGGAAACCCGCATGCTGGTTTCGGCCGGCAATGGCGCGGCACAACTTTGCATCTTCGAACAATGGATCGCGCCCGGCGCCGGCGCGCCGACTCATTCGCATCCCGTGGAAGAGGTGCTGACCGTGCGCGACGGTGAAGCCGAAATGTGGATGGACGAACAGCGCGTCACCGTGTCGGTTGGCCAGTCGCTGATCGTGCCGGCGGAACGCATGCACGGCTTCCGCAATTCCGGCAACGTCACGCTTCGCATCCATGCGGTGCTGGCGTCGCCGATTTTCGAAGCCACGATGGAAGGCGCCACGGAAACCGTGCGGCGCTGGGAGGCGGTGTGAGTGCCGTCATCTGAAGTGCGAGCTCTTGCAAGCCGCGTCGTAAATCCGCGCCTCACTTCCTCCCCTTCCTTGCCACCACCTTCTCATACGCCTTCTGCAGCCGCTCGCCCACACTCAGCCCGGCCTGCTTGCGTCGCTTCACGCCGAGATGGGTCTCGCGCAGCTCGTCCATGAACTCGGCCCACATTTTCGGACCGCCTTCGCTCAAGAGTTTGGCGCGGATGCCGAGTTCCTCGCTCACCGGCAGATATTTGAATCCCCAGCCCGACATCTGCGCCAGAATCGGCAGCAGTTCGATGCCCTGTTCGGTCAGCGAATAGATTCCTTTCTGCTTGTGGCTCGGATCGTCAGCCCAGGTGATGATGCCCTGGTCGAGCAGCGTCTTCAGCCGGTCGGCGAGGATGTTGGAGGAGATGCCTTCCTCGGATTTGGTCAACAGCTCGCGAAAATGCCGCCGGTTGCCGAACATCATGTCGCGGACGATCAGGAGACTCCATTTGTCGCCGACCACCTCTAACGTGAGGTTGATCGGGCAGCCGGAGCGCTGGGCTTCGTCCATGGGCGGTATCCAAACATGCGGCGAAAGCGCCACGAAAAAACCGCTTGCAATATTGCACCAGTTATCTCAGGATGCAACCAGTTGCAAAGTGCAAGCGGTTAGAAAGGAAGCGCGATGACGAAGCTGATCATGTGGAACCTGATGACGCTCGACGGTTTCGTCGAAGGGCCAAACCGCGACATCTCCTGGCATTTCGACGTCTGGGGCGACGAACTCGAAAAACTCTCGGTCGAGCAGGGCAAGTCTGCCGGCGGGCTGATGTTCGGCCGCGTCACTTACGAACTGATGGCGAACCACTGGCCGAGCGCGACCGGCGAGGTCGCGGACTTCATGAACGCGCTGCCGAAATATGTGTTCTCTCGCACGCTGACGAAATCCCATTGGAACAACACCCGGATGTTCAACGCCGATGTGCGTGATACGGTCGCGCGATTGAAGCGTGAAAGTGCCAAGGACATCTTGCTGTTCGGCAGCGCCGATCTCGCCGCAAGTCTGATACCGCACGGCCTGATCGACGAGTTCCGCATTGCCGTGAACCCGATCATCCTCGGCGGCGGCACGCCGCTGTTCAAGCAAGGCGAGCGCGTGAAACTGAAACTTCTCGACACGCGGGCGTTATCTGCCGGCATTGTCATCCTGCGCTACGCGCCTGCCACATAAGGAGATCGAATGTCGCTCACGCTGCATTTCCACCCCTTGGCGTCGTTTTGCTGGAAGGCGTTGATCGCCTTGTACGAGAACGATACGCCGTTCGCGCCGAACATGGTCGATCTCGGCAACGCGGCCGAACGCGCCGCGCTGCTGAAGCTGTGGCCGATCGGCAAGTTTCCGGTGCTGCGCGACGACACGCGCGACCAGACCGTTCCGGAGTCGAGCATCGTCATCGAATATCTTGACCGGCATTATCCCGGCCGCACCCGGTTCATTCCGGCGGATCCCGATCTCGCGTGGCAGACACGGCTGCGCGACCGGTTCTACGATCTCTACCTGCATTTGCCGATGCAGAAGATCATGGCTGACAGGCTTCGCCCGGAGGGAAAAAGGGATCCGCATGGCGTGGAAGAAGCGAGAGCACAGCTGCGGACGTCCTATCGAATGATCGAGGCGCAGATGTCGGCTGGCACCTGGGCGATGGGGGAGGCGTTCGGTCTCGCCGATTGCGCCGCGATGCCTCCTTTGTTCTACGGCAACATGGTCGAGCCGTTCGGCGATGCGCACAAGAACGTAACGGCTTATTTCGAGCGGCTGAAGGCGCGTCCGTCGGTCGCGCGCGTGCTGAAGGAAGCCGAGCCGTATTTCAATATGGTTCCGAAATGAGGAGGCCGAAATGCCCTCAAGCAAAGCGGAAGTGATCCGCGCCATCTTTGCCGCCTACATGTCGAACGATCGCAAAGTGGTCGAGGATGCACTCACCGACGATTTCCACTTCACGAGCCCATATGACGACGAGATCGACAAGGCGACCTATTTCGAGCGCTGCTGGCGCAACAGCGACTGGATCGAGCGCCACGAACTCGAAAAGATCTTCGTCGACGGCAATGAGGCGTTTGTGACCTATAGGTGCGTAGCCAAAGGCGGCAAGAATTTCCGGAACACGGAGTTTTTCACCTTCGATGGTGACAGGGTCAAACGCATCGATGTCTATTTCGGCGCGACATACGAAAATGGCGCGTTCGTCAAACAGCCGTCGTAAGACGTTGGACAGATCGCGAAAAGGCATTTTGGGCAAACCGATCGCCCAATGCGGGGTGCCCGAGGCGATGCGATCCCGTCCGCAATTACTTCCGAAATAATTTCGTCCGGCATGTCGGTGCCGCAAAACACGGTTCGTCATATCCATAGAGCCGGGGCTCGGCGATCGCCCAAAACCCGGTCGCTGGAATTTGAACCCAACGGAGCGAGACGATGCGATTCATGGTGATTGTGAAGGCCGACAACGACAGCGAAGCCGGCGTGATGCCGAGCACGGAATTGCTGACGGCAATGGGCAAGTTCAATGAAGAGATGGTGAAGGCCGATGTCATGCTGGCAGGCGAAGGTCTGCATCCGAGTTCGAATGGCGCCCGCATCAAATATTCCGGCAAGGATCGCACCGTCACCACGGGTCCGTTTGCGGCCACCCGCGAACTCGTCGCCGGCTTCTGGCTGATCCAGGTGAAGTCGCGTGACGAGGCGATCGAATGGATGAAGCGCGCGCCGTTCGACGGCGGCTCCGAGATCGAAATCCGGCAGGTCTTCGATGCAGAGGATTTCGGCGAGGCGCTGACGCCCGAATTGCGCGAGCAGGAACAACGCCTCCGCGCGCAGGTGGCGAAGAAATAGCAGTTCATCCATTGTCATTCCGGGATGCGCCGAAGGCGCAGGCCCCGGACGTTAACGGACGTTAACGTTTGTGCCAGCGTCTCGTCGCATGGCTCGGGGCTGGGTCGCTGGAACTGGCGCTAGTGACCTTTGCGGCCGGCTCATGTAAAAGCCTTTCACATGAGCTGGCGCAAGGAACAACGCCGCGCCGAGCGCGGCTATCATCACGGCAATCTGAAAGAGGCGCTGCTGCAGGCCGCACTCGGGCTGATCGCGGAGAAGGGCCCGGCGGGGTTCACCTTCGCCGACGCCGCGCGTTCGGCCGGCGTCAGCCCCGCGGCGCCGTACCGGCATTTTCGCGATCGCGACGAGCTGCTTTCGAGCATCGCGCAGCGCGGCTTCGAGCAGTTCGAGGAAGCGCTGACCCAGGCCTGGGACGATGGCCGTCCGGACACCGTCACGGCGTTCGAGCGGGTCGGCAAAGCCTATCTCGCGTTCGCCCGCGCGGAGCCGGCGTTCTATTCGGCGATGTTCGAATCAGGGCTTCCCGTCGACCTTAATCCTGCATTGTTGGCCGCAAGCGAGCGCGCTTTCGGCATCATCCGGGCCGCCGCCGAACGTTTAGCCGCGCTGGCGCCACCCGGCATGCCGCGCCCGCCGGCATTGATGATGGCACTGCATATCTGGTCGATGTCGCACGGTGTGGCGTCGCTGTTCGCTCGTGGTGATGCTGCACGCCGCAAGCTGCCGATGTCGGCGGAAGACCTTCTGGAAGCGGAGGTGTTGATCTATCTGCGCGGCCTCGGCTTCCCGACCGACCGTCGGCCGCCCGCCCAAAAAGACCAAGCGGATCAGAAGCCGCCCGGGCCGCCGCCGGTGCCGCCATCAGGTCCTTGGGGCACCCCAAAATAAATTCGAGCGCGCCGCGGGTGCCCGGCTTGACAAAAATCCGGGATGGTTTACGTATGTAAATGTTATTTACATTCACAACGGCGTGATGCCGTCATGGAGAGGGAAATGGCCTACACCGCAGATGTCAATCGATGGCGCGGCCCCGCCGAAGAGAACTACCGACCGCATATGCTTGAGTCGCCGTGGCACCCCGGCTGGATCGCCGTGACCGTGCTGGGTTTCATCATCTGGTGGCCGATCGGCCTTGCCCTTCTTTTTTTCACACTCGGGAGCAGAAAAATGGGTTGTTGGAGTCATCAAGACCGCTGGGCGAACAAGATGGAGCGGATGCAGTACAAGATGGAGCGGATGCGCGGCCGCATGGAGCGTCGCGGCTTCGGTTTCGGCGGTTTCGGTCCGCCCTCGAGCGGCAACCGCGCCTTCGACGAATACCGCATGGAAACCCTGCGGCGCCTCGAGGAAGAGCAGACCGAGTTTCGGGATTTCCTCGATCGCCTGCGCCACGCCAAGGACAAGGAAGAGTTCGACCAGTTCATGGCGCAGCATCGGACCCGCCCGACGCCGCCGCCTTCGGATGGTCAGCCCCAGGCGTAAGTTTCGGAAATATGGGGGCTCGGCCTCCGGCGTAATGCGCCCATCCAGCCTAACGGCCACACCCCCGCCCGTTTGCGAAAGCAGACGGGCGGTTTTGCTTGTGGGAGCCCGATTCCGGCGCAGTCCGTTACCTCCGCTGCCGTCCTTTGCCGCACCAAATTCTCCTTTGGTAACCTCGCATTAACCATGATTGGCGTCTGGTTAGAGGCGTAAGGTCGCGCCGATAGGCCCTTGTTTTGACATGTTGGCGGCGGATGCAAGCCTCGGCTTCGGCGGGCCTCCTTTGCTCCCGGAGAATTTGGGACGCTTGCGTTGAGAGGATACCGCTTATGAATCCGGCCGACGTGGCTCAGACAGCCTTGCCGCTGGCATCCACTGACGTATCGCTGATCGCGCTTTTCTTTCAGGCTCACTGGATCGTGAAAGCGGTCATGCTGGGGCTGTTGGCCTGTTCGGTCTGGGTATGGGCGATCGCGATCGACAAGACGTTCCTGTATGCGCGCACCAAGCGCGCCATGGATCGCTTCGAACAGGCGTTCTGGTCGGGGCAGTCGATCGAGGAACTTTATCGCGCGCTATCGGCCAAGCCGACGCAATCGATGGCGGCCTGCTTCGTCGCGGCGATGCGCGAATGGAAACGGTCGTTCGAAAGCCAGGCGCGCTCTTTCGCCGGGCTTCAGATGCGCATCGAAAAAGTCATGAACGTCTCCATCGCCCGGGAAATCGAGCGGCTGGAACGCCGCCTGCTGGTGCTGGCGACGGTCGGTTCGGCGGGCCCGTTCGTCGGCCTGTTCGGCACCGTCTGGGGCATCATGTCGAGCTTCCAGTCGATCGCGGCCTCGAAGAACACCTCGCTCGCGGTGGTGGCCCCGGGCATCGCGGAGGCGCTGTTTGCCACGGCGATCGGCCTTATCGCTGCCATTCCGGCGACTATCTTCTACAATAAGTTTACCTCCGAGGTGAATCGGCAGGCCCAGCGGCTGGAAGGGTTCGCCGACGAATTTTCCGCGATCCTGTCGCGCCAGATCGACGAACGGGCGTGAGGCGCGGTATGTTATGAGCCCATCGTGATGAGGAACATATCATGGCGATGAACATGGCAGGTTCGCCGGGCGGCGGACGCCGCGGCCGGCGTCGCGCGGTGATGGCGGAGATCAACGTTACGCCGATGGTCGACGTAATGCTGGTGTTGCTGATCATCTTCATGGTGTCGGCGCCGCTGTTGACGGTCGGCGTGCCGCTCGATCTGCCGCAGACCCAGGCCAAGAGCCTGGAGCAGGACAAGACCCCGCTGCAGCTTTCAGTCGATGTTCAGGGAAAGGTGTTTATCAACGACACCGAAGTGGCCATGAACGAGCTGATACCGAAATTAAAGGCGATCACGGACGCCCGTGGCGGCATGGAAGAGCGTATATTCATGCGGGCGGACAAGAAGGCGGATTACGGAACCGTGGCGAGGGTCATGGGGCAGCTGTCGGGCGCGGGGTTCAAGCGGCTGGCGCTGGTCACCGAGGTGGAGCAGGGGTCCTAGGGGTGAACGTCGACAAGACACTGGTGGCGTCCGTGGCCCTGCACGTCCTCGTGATCGGGTGGGGACTGGTGTCGTTCTCGTCCAAGGCGTTCGAATCGATGCCGGAAGAATCCTTGCCGGTCGATATCATTTCGTCGGATCAACTCGCCAAGGTCATGGCCGGCGTGAAAACCGGCAAGAAAGAAAATCCGAAGCCGGTGGTTGAAAAAGTCGCCGAGGCCAAACCGGTCGAAGACGCCGTCGGCAAGATCACCGAGAAGCCGCCGGTCGTGACGGAAACGGCTCCGCCGCCGCAGCCAAAACCGGAGGAAAAGCCGATCGAGAAAAAGCCCGATCCGCCGAAGCCGGTCGCCGAGGCCAAGCCCAAGGAAGAGCCGAAGCCGATCGAGAAGAAGCCGGATCCGCCCAAGGTCGATCCGATCGCGGAAGCTTTGAAGAAGGAAGAGAAGAAGCCGCCGCCGAAGCCGCCGGTCCAGGCTGCGACACCACCACCGCAGCCGTCGAAGCCGAAGACCGAGCGGACCTTCGATCAGTCGAAGATCGCGGCCTTGCTCGACAAGCGCGACCCGACCCGGCAGGCCGTGACCGGCGACACGCTGAACTCCAACGCCGCGCTGGGTCTGGCCAAGGGCAAAGCCGCGGACAACTCGGCGACGTGGGGCGCGCTATTCCAGTCGCAGGTCGAGCGCTGCTGGAAGAAGCCCTATGGCGGTATCGAGGCTCAGAAATCCGAGGCAGCTTTCGCCATCAAGCTGAAACGCGACGGCACGCTTGAAGGGATGCCGGTTCCGGAAGGCACACCGGCCACGCCGTATCTTCGCGTCTATCAAGAGAGTGCCTTGCGCGCGATCATCGAATGCCAGCCGTATAATTTGCCCGCCGCCTATTTCGACGAATGGAAATATTTTGCGCCGGTGTTTACCGAACGAAAGACTTGAAGGTGATTGCTGCTGGCGATCGCAGACATGAAACAAAGCTCGTAACAATATGACCGACAAAGATGGATTGCACGACATGCCGCTCCGCCTGAGCCGCCGGCAGATTATTTCCGGGATGGCGTCGCTTGGTGTGCTGACCGGGGGAGGTGCACGCAGCGCCTTCGGACAGAAGCGGGTCATTATCCCCGAGGGCGACTTTGCGCCGCTTCCGATCGCGATTCCGAATTTTGTGGCGGGAACGCCGGGGGACGGCGAGGTCGGCGTCAGTGTGGCCCAGGTCATTACCAACAACCTCAAGCGCTGCGGACTGTTCGCGCCGATCGATCCGGCGGCCTTCATTGAAAAGATCAACGACATCGACAAGGCGCCGCAATTCCAGAATTGGAAGACCATCAACGCGCAGGCCCTGGTGACCGGCCGGATGACCCTCCAGGCCGACAGACGTCTGAAGGCGGAATTCCGTCTCTGGGATGTGAACACAGGCCAGCAACTCGCCGGCCAGCAATACTTCACGTCTCCGGAATATTCGCGGCGGATTGCACACATCATTTCCGACCAGATCTACGAGCGCCTGACCGGCGAGAAGGGCTATTTCGACAGCCGCGTGGTGTTCGTCGATGAGACCGGATCCAAGGAGCGGCGCGTCAAGCGGCTGGCACTGATGGATCAGGATGGCTTCAATGTGCGTTACCTGACCAAGGGCGCGGATCTGGTGCTGACGCCGCGGTTCTCTCCCGCGCGCGACGAGCAGTTGATTACCTACATGGAATTCGGCCAGGGCGACCCGCGCGTCTACTTGTACAGAATCGAGACCGGCGAACGCGAAATCGTCGGCAATTTTCCCGGCATGTCGTTCTCGCCGCGTTTCTCGCCGGATGGCCAGCGCGTGATCATGAGCTTGCAGCAGGGCGGTAATTCGAACCTGTTCGTGATGGATCTGCGCTCGAAGTCTACCACGCGCCTCACCGACACTCCGGCGATCGATACCTCGCCGTCCTACGCGCCCGATGGGGCTCGCATATGTTTCGAATCCGACCGCGGTGGAAAGCCGCAGATCTATGTGATGCCGGCGACCGGCGGATCCGCGCAACGCATATCCTTTGGCGAAGGCAGCTATTCCACCCCGGTCTGGTCGCCACGCGGCGACTACATTGCCTTCACCAAGCAGGGCGCCGGACAGTTTTCCATCGGCATCATGAAGCCCGACGGCTCCGGCGAACGGATACTTACGTCCGGCTTCCATAACGAAGGCCCAACCTTTGCGCCGAACGGCCGCGTTTTGATGTTCTTCCGAGACCCTGGCGGCAATGCCGGACCTTCGCTGTTCACCGTGGATATTTCCGGACGTAACGAACAGCGGGTTCCAACCCCCGGATTTGCGTCCGATCCGGCATGGTCGCCGCTGCTGTCGTAGCACGGTGCGGTAATCCGCCGGCGCCGATGTCCTCCCCGGCAAACCTTGCCTAGCCTGCTGATTTCGCAGGCATATATTGGCACGCCGGATCAAAAACAACTTCTCGGTAACGATGTTCCCTCAGGAAGACTTCATCTGGAAGCGGTAAATATACGGCACTTCCTAAAGGACGTGCGCGCATCTGATGCAGCTTGCAAGCGAAGCCCCAGACCCCGACCAGAGGATGTCGCCGTCCATTCGCGCGGCGTTGATTGATTCGCTCTTCGAAACTCCCGGCACGGTGCATGTGGGCATCGTCTTCGCGACCATCACCGCGGCCATGACCGCGCTAAAGACCGGAAGCGATTTCATCTGGGCATGTGTCGCGCTTCTCGCCGTGGCCGGAGTTCTCCGGGCGATCGATTTGCAGCTTTACCAAGCGCGGAAATCGACCCTCACTGCCGATGGTGCTGCGTTGTGGCAGACGCGCTATCAGATCGGGGCAATGATCCAGGCCATTGCGATCGGAATATGGTGCAGCACCACTCTGTTGAGCAGTGACGATGCTGTGGCCCACATGATTGCCTTGTCCGTGACGATCGGACTCCTCGCGGGTGGAGCGGGCAGAGCCTATGGGTGGCAGTGGATATTTAGGCTGCAGGTTCTCCTTGCCTTGGGTCCGACTGCGATCGCGCTGGCGTTGCGTGGCACACCCTATTACGTAGCCATGTCGGTCGTCACCGCCGTGTTCCTTGTGACTCTCATTAAACTCTCGGCCAACCTGCACAGAATTTTTATGCAAGCGCTTGTGGCACGCGAGCGCGAGGCGGCGCTGGCCGGCCAGTTCGATACCGCCCTGAACAACATGCCGCACGGTCTGTGCATGTTCGCCGCCGACGGGCGGCTTGCGGTCATGAATCATCGCTTCAGCGACATGATGAACCTGTCGGACGATCTGGTGCGCCGCGGCGCGAGCGCACCCGACATTATCTTCGCCTGCGTCGACTCCGGGTCGATCTCGGCGGCGAGCGGAAACATGATTCTCTCGGAAATCGAGAATTCGCAGGCGGGGGATCTCGTCACGGCCGATCCCGACGCGAGCAGGAGCCAGTCGCTGTCCTGGACATTCCAGCCGATGGCCGGCGGCGGGTCCGTCGTGCTGGTGGAAGACATCACCGAACGCAAGGATGCCGAAGCGCGGATCAGCCATCTGGCGCGCTACGACGAACTGACAGCGCTGCCCAACCGGGTCAATTTCCGTGATGAAATCGAGCGCCTGCTGGTGATTTCGCACAGCGCCGAGCGGTTGTCGGCGCTGCTGTTTGTCGATCTCGATCAGTTCAAGCAGGTCAACGACACCCTGGGTCACCCCTGCGGCGACCAGCTGTTATGCGCCGTCGCCGGCAGGCTGCGCGAAATGCTGCGCCCGGAGGATTTCGTGGCGCGGTTCGGCGGCGATGAATTCGTCGTGTTCCAGCAGAACATCGCATCCAACGACGATGCCGCGGGCCTCGCCCGGCGCATCGTCGACCGCCTCAGCGAGCGCTACAAGATCGATAATCATCTGGTCGAAATCGGCGCCAGCGTCGGCATCGCAATGACCTCGCCCGCGGGCATCAGCGCCGATACGCTGTTGAAGAACGCAGACATGGCGCTCTATCGCGCCAAGGCGGACGGCCGCGGCACCTTCTGCTTCTTCCGCGACGAGATGGCGCAAACCGTCGAGGCTCGCCGCATTCTGGAGCTGGATCTGCGCAAGGCGCTTGCCCATGAGGAGTTCGAGTTGTTCTATCAACCGCTCGTCAATCTCAAATCCGGGCGAATAGCGACTTGCGAAGCGTTGCTGCGATGGAATCATCCGGCGCGGGGCACGGTTTCTCCGATCGACATCATTCCGGTGGCCGAGGACATGGGTCTCATCGTCGATCTTGGCCGCTGGATCCTGCGCAAGGCCTGCATGGAATGCATGAAATGGCCGGAAGGCGTCAGCGTTGCGGTCAATTTTTCGCCGCAGCAGTTCCATCAGCGCGATGTGCTGAGCGAGGTGCGTTACGCGCTCGAGGTCTCCGGATTGCCCGCGCACCGCCTCGAAATCGAGATCACCGAATCGTCGCTGCTGCGCAACACACAATTGACCCACGATGTGCTGTCGCAGCTGCACATGATCGGTGTGCGGATATCGCTGGACGATTTCGGTACCGGCTATTCGAGCCTGAGCTATCTGCATAACTTCCCGCTGCAGAAAGTGAAGATCGATCGTTCCTTCCTGGAGGGAATCGATAGCGATCGTCCGCTGACGCTGTTGCGCGGCGTGGCGCGGCTCAGTGCCGATCTCGGAATGTCGGTGGTGGTCGAAGGCATCGAGACCAACGAGCAACTGGAACTGATCAGCGCCGACGGCACGGTGACCGAGGCGCAGGGCTATCTGTTCAGCCGGCCGGTGCCGGCGGTGCGCGTTCGCCAGTTGCTGCATGCTTCGCACGGCCGGCGCCTGCCGGACGACAACTTGATCGAGCTGCCATCGCGCTCGATCGCCTGAAAATCAAGCTGCCTCGCCGCTGCAACTTCGCGCCACATTGGTCAGATGCAGGGGTGGATTCCGCGCCGCCGGATTAACTCTATTGTCTCGATTCGTTTGCATTCCCTTAACGAGCTGTTAATCTTCTTTAATGCTCGCGTGAGTTGCGGCCGCCTGCGTTCGCGCGGAAGTTGCCGGGAAGTGCTGGGAAGTTGTAAGGAGTATCAAATGAAGTCCGCAGTCGAAACGCGCACTTCGCACTCTGTTTGGGGATCAGGGCTGCTTGATCGCGTCGATTACCGACTCGTCGAAACTGCTGAGGAAAGAGATCGCATCTGTTCGTTGCGTTACAGAGCCTATCTGAATGGCGGATTAATCCCGCCATCAGAGGCTCAGCGCGTCTACGATCCCTATGATGATGCTCCTAACGCCTGGACGCTTGGAATTTATGTTGACGGAGAACTCTGCAGCTCTGTCCGCCTCCACGTCCTGACCCCGGAATGGCGGATGTCCCACGCAACCGAATTGTTCGGCGATGTGCTTCACCCTCGCCTCGATCGGGGCGAAGTTTTCGTCGATCCGTCGCGCTTGGCTGCAGACCCCGAAAAAGCCCGGCGGTTTCCGGAACTTCCCTACCTGACGGTGCGGTTGGGCTTTATGGCGTGCGAATATTTCAACGCCGATACGGGGCTCGCGCTCGTTCGTGCCGAGCACCAGGCGTTTTATCGCCGGGTCTTTTTGCAAGAGACCATCGCCGAACCGCGTCCGATTCCCATCATATTACAAAAGGTGGCATTGATGGCGTGCGATTTCCGGGCCGTGCGGGAAAAGGTCTTGACCCGTTTTCCCATCATGCGTTCGACGTCCGTCGAGCAGCGGATGCTGTTCCAGCGCGCCGGCGAGCGACATTCGCCGCCACGCGGGGTTGTCACCTCCTTCGAGCGCCCCTCGATCGTTCCGAATTAGCCGGCCGGACTTCAAGGCGCACCCCCGAGCCGCCTTGGCTCGGCGGGTTCCGGCCGCATCGGCCGGATATCCGTGCGCGCTTGCCTTTCACCGTCGCGCCACATTTACAAACCATTAACTATCGCGTTTGCTTTTCCCCGTTTGCTGGCATTTGGTCGGTTCTGGCAACACCTCATCAAGGTTGACGGAACGTTCGCTTAACCATCGCCCTGTAGACCGGAAACAGTCGAAAAACGTGAGCGTGGAGGCTCCCGAATGAAACATCAGATGCGAATCCTTCAGGGATTGAAGCTGGCCGCGGTGCTCGCGGTGGCGCTGTCGATGGGCGCCTGCGCGAACAAGAACCTCGGCGCCGACGGCGCCATGGCAAATGCCGCGACCCCCGGCAGCCAGCAGGATTTCGTGGTCAATGTCGGCGACCGCGTGTTCTTCGAGAGCGACCAGACCGATTTGACGCCGCAGGCGATCGCGACCCTGGAAAAGCAGGCGCAATGGCTGCAGAGCTACAATCGCTATTCCTTCACCATTGAAGGTCACGCGGATGAGCGCGGTACCCGCGAATACAACATCGCGCTGGGGGCGCGGCGTGCCCAGTCGGTTCGAACCTATCTGGCATCGCGCGGCATTGATCCCGGCCGGATGCGGACGATTTCCTACGGCAAGGAACGACCGGTTGCGGTGTGTAACGACATCTCGTGCTGGTCGCAGAATCGCCGCGCCGTGACGGTCTTGAACGCCAGCTCTTAAAGCGTTCGCCGTACGCAAAGTTCATCGCCGGCGCCCTCGGGCGCCGGTTTTGTTTTGGCGGTTTGCTTGTGAAGCAGCAGTAATGTCGGCTTTTCCCGCATGACGGGACCGTCCGGCACCAGCTTGGCGTCCTCCACGTCGAAGAACAGACGCACCCCATTGACGAGTACATGCCGTAAGTCGGATTATGCCGCATGGTTGGCTTTAATGGCCGGTAGATACCCATGTCGGCCATAGGGCATTCGGCATAAGCGACCAGATTATGCTGAAGTGCATTCGATCGCAGACGCCCGAATGGGCTTTGCAGCCGTTGCGAAAATTCCTATTTTGCAACGCTGCAGAAGTCAGATTCGGAATCGTCGCTTTAATCGGGATTTTTGCGACAAGGCAGTTTCGGCTTTTGACCCTTTTCTGACTTACGGCGTCGGTATGTCGGATCGGCAGTTTCGCACTTTTCGGAAGCTTCCGTGAAGTGTACCTTTGTTGCCGTTGCGCGTCCTGATCCTTGATAGGGTCAAATCCGACGCGCTGCCTGTCTGTGACAGCGGTTCGAGCTGCGCCTCACCCCCCCAAAAAAAAGCTGTTTCTCCGAGCGGGACGAAGCCGTCATTCGCTGCGGATGCGAAATCCGCATGCTCACGTTGCTTCGAACGACAAAACCGGAGCCGGAAGCAGCCAACATCAATAACCATGGAGCCCAAGAAAATGTTATTAGCTGAATACTGCCGACTTATGGCTCGTTACAATACTTGGCAGAATGCCTCTTTGGTAACTGCCGCTGATGGACTCACGAATGTGGATCGTTGGAAGGACCGAGGCGCGTTCTTCCAATCGATCGCAGCTACATTGAATCATATTTATTGGGCTGATGCCCTGATGCTACAGCGATTAAAGGGGAACGAGCGCCCAGAGGAAACCATCAAGCACTCCCTCACAAGCCCATCGGGTTGGGATGACTTCAAGACGCTCCGTTTGCAACGGGACGAGGAAATCGAAGAGTGGGCAGCACGATTGCTCGACGCGGACCTCAACGGAATGATTGTTTGGTATCCCGGGGACGGTTCAACGCGGATCGAGAAGCCAAAGGCTCTCTGTGCTATTGAACTCTTCAACCACCAGACCCACCACCGGGGACAGATCCACGCGATGCTGACTGCAGCGGGTGCAGAACCAGAGCCAACTGACCTTTCGATGCTACCATAGCTTGTCCGATTTGTTGGGATGAAAGCGACTGTTGCAAAACTCCCGAGTTTCGCGACAGAACTGGCATCTGTGAAAGACAAAGGGAAAGCCTGTCGCAAAAGTCCACTACAAAAGTCGGAGAATTGCGCCCGACTTTTGACCGTTATGCCGATATCGGCATAAGTCGCACTGGCCCAGCCTCCTTTGTGAACACGTCTCCGTGCGAATCGGCGCTCGATCCGGTTGACCAAGCGGCTTGATTGTTTCGGTGGGAACACTAGACCATGCGGCAGGAGACGGGCGCCGGATGTGGGAAACCAGTCACATTTTTGGCGTACTCCATCTCTCAATGTGATCCGCTTTCGATGTCACGCCGATTTCGTCGCAAGGCCAAAATGTCATCCAGATTTCATGGAATTACGCGCGCCGCGGCACTGTCCGCGATGCTGGCGCTGTCCGCGCAGGCATCGGCGCAATCCGATGACCCGGAAATGCGAATTCAGCAGCTTGAGAATCAGCTGCGGCAACTCACCGGCCAGAATGAGGAGTTGCAATACCGCAACCGGCAGCTCGAAGATCGCCTGCGGTCGCTTCAGGGCGGCGCGCCAGCCGCCCCCGGCGGTCAGGCCGCTGTCGCCCAGCCCAACATCGCCGCGGCTCCTCCGATGCAGCCTAACCCGGCCTATCGGCAGCCGCAGCCCCAGCCGGGGTATGCCCAGCCCCAGCCGGGGTATGACCCGCAGAGCGCCGCCCAGGCGCCGATCGTCCAGGAGCCGCCGGCAGCGCCACAGGGAATTCCGCCGGCCCAGGGCCGGCGCCGGGGCGATGCCTTCGATCCCAGCCAGAGTCCGACCGCGCCCGGCGCGCCGCGTGCGCTCGGCGGCGGTCAACTGGCAATCCCGGCTGAAGC
>WNGG01009875.1_pt1 | contig 24071 bp, 23 predicted proteins | sample 5400661 | NCBI WGS metagenome assembly WNGG01 (sample SAMN13153372, study PRJNA577476) | soil metagenome | isolation source: 100 cm soil or saprolite under Garry oak tree replicate 1 | place: USA:California | collected 2016-06-15
AGGAGGCCCTCAGAAGAATGAACGACAACTACCAGCTCAGCATCGTTGCCTGGTCAGTGGCGGTGGAGGTGGGATTTGAACCCACGGAGGGGTTGCCCCCTCACACGCTTTCGAGGCGTGCGCCCTCGGCCACTAGGCGACTCCACCGCCGCAGAGCCTACCCGACCGCCGGCCACACTCCGGCCCGAAGCGCGCGCACGAGCAGGGCGATGAATGCACCAACCAGCACCCTGGAGTGTGGTCGCTTAGCATTCAGCACCCACCTTGGGAGTCGCCACGAGCGCGAGCGCCGTCAAGTGATCTAGGAACGGCGGCGGCTGGCGAAGAACTCACGAAGCAATGCGCCGCAATCGGCGGCCAGCACGCCGCCGACCACTTCAGTTTGGTGATTGAGGCGCCGATCGCGAACCACGTCCCACAGCGAGCCCACCGCTCCGGCCTTCGGGTCGGACGCGCCGAAGACGAGCCTGGCCAACCGGGCGGCCGTCACTGCCCCGGCGCACATTGTGCATGGCTCGAGTGTCACCACGAGCGTGCAGCCAATCAGCCGCCAGCTACCGAGGGCCCTCGCCGCGGACCGAATCGCGACAAGCTCCGCATGCGCGGTTGGGTCGGTGTCGGCCTCGCGCCGGTTGGCGGCCCTGGCAAGAACGGCGCCGCCGGAATCCAGGATGACGGCGCCGACTGGCACGTCGGTTTCTGATCCCAGGCGGGCCTGCGCAAGCGCCAGCCGCATCGCCGGTTCCAAGCTGGCCGGATCACCGGCCGGGTCAGCCGAGTGCGACATCCAGTGCCCGTTCAAACGCCGCGGCGAATCCGATCCGCCCGGCGAGGCTACCAAGCACCTCGTCCGGGTACATGTCCAGGTTCCCGGCCAGCGCGCCAAGCTCCATCTCATCCACCCCAAGATCGGCGAAGATGGACAGATCGCCTGCGGGGAGCACCTGGTCGAGTTCCTCATCGTCTGGGACGGGAATGTCCAGATGGTCGAGTACCTGGCGGGCGAGCGGCCAGTCGGCGGCGGCGGTCACATCGGAAAGAAAGACCGATACCTGCGCTCCAAACACCCGGAGCGCGACGAAAAAGTCATCGCCGACCGCTGCCAAGCCGATGGCGCCACCGATGCTCGGCTGCTGGCGCAGGGCATGAATCAGGCCATCAAGGTCGGCGGTGAGTGCCACAGGGAGCACGTCCACTTCCCACACGTTGTCTTCACGGTAGACCACGACAGCGAAGTCGGTTGTGTTCGCATCCGTCATGGTCGGGCCACCGCCGCAGCGCTCATTGAGGAATGGTGCCAGATCAGCGCTCTGGGCGTCTCGCAGCCGCCCAAACAACAGCACTTAACAGCGTAATGTCGGCATCCGCTTTCATACCGTCGCGGCAGATTCAGCTAACCGACGAGCGAGGCAATGGCGCGAAGCCGGGAGCGGAATCGGACATCGGGGCCACAACCATGCCGGCCACGTCACGAGCCTGCGCAGGTAGGCTGTTGTCGACGCCAGAGTTTCGTTACTAGCAGCAAGTGGCAAGTTACTCTAAGTACCCAACGATACCGGCTGACCTGCTCAGCCAGGTGGCACAGACCGCCCGCCGCCCATGCTCAGCACCCGCTTTGCGGCGCGCGCCGACCGTGAACAGCACAAACCAGAGGATTACGTAAACAACGTGCATCTAGCTCCGTTCGCACATTAACGGTGCGCCACGCCCGTAGCCATTGGTCGGCAAAACACGTTGAGCTAAGCTGACGGCATTGGTTCGTGCACCTCACGTGCCCGGGAGGCGAGTGCCCGATGAAGAAGTACCTGGGATGGGCGGCCATCGCCTTCGTGCTGTTCTACCTGATCAAACAGCCCGACGGGGCGGCAGGCGTCGTACACAGCGCTCTCCACGGCCTTGGCGCCGCGGCGAGCAGCCTGTCTAGGTTTGTGAGCTCGCTGGTGGCCTGAGATCGAGATGAGACTCTCTGACAGCTCGAGACCCGGATGAGGCTGGTAACGCCGGGCGATACGGCTCCGGCATCGGTGAACAGGTACCTGCTACCCGGTGAGCGCCAAGTCATCACCGTCCGCCTGCATCCGGCGATCCTCCTCGGCCCGATCATCATCGTTCTCGTCGGCCTGGTGATCGCCGGGGTGCTGACAAGCAGTATCGCGAAGAGTAACCACGGTGCGCTGGATCTGATCTGGTTCATCTGGGCACTGCTCCTCGCGCGACTGATCTGGAAGGTGGCCAACTGGTCGGTCGACTTCTTCGTGCTGTCATCGAAACGGTTGCTGCTGATCACCGGAGTCTTCACACGAAAGGTGGCGTTCCTGCCGCTGAACAAGGTGACAGACATGAGGTTCGAGCGCTCGATGAACGGCCGCTTTCTCGGCTACGGTACGTTCATCCTTGAGACGGCCGGCCAAGATCAAGCCTTCAGGGAAGTGGACTTCATCCCCTATCCCGAGCAGCTCTACCTCGAGGTGTGTGGCATGATCATGCCGGAGAGCGTCGCCGTACTCGAAAAGGAAGACGGCGACGACTGAAGCGTCGCCCCGCCCGCAAGCGTTCTGTCACCCCTTCCCCGGGGTTCGTGCGGCCGGATGCCGCTGCGCGCACGCGCCGTCCGGCCGCACGAGCCTGTCCGGGCCAAGGTAGGCGGCCAGCAGCGACCACGGTCAGCAGCCGCGCCGGCGCCGGTTTCGCCCGTTTGATCCTGAACGGCTGCCGCGCGCCGCAACCACCCCACGCCACTGCCGACGTTCGTGGGGTCATCCCCAAGCCAACGCTTTCCAGGCGGCTCTCTTACAGAACCCACCCGCCCTGGGGGCTTTGCCCTACTGCTGATTCTCGCGGCTTGTCAAGCTGGGCGGTACCGGGGAACGCGAATCTGTGGATAACTGACCGGCGGCGGGCGCTCGCGGGGGAGGCGTGTGCCACCCAGCGGCGGCCGTTCAGGATCAAAGGGGTTACCCGGGTGCCACTGGTTGCGCCGCGGGCCCTATGACACGTGCCTCGATGCGTGCGGCGGGCGCGATCGCCTTGAGGTGGCCGGTGAGGGCGGCAGCGGCGGCGTGCAGCCGCTGCGAGGGGTAAGGGTCGAGCCGCTCGAGCACGAAGAACGCGTTCGCCGTGGCCGGCGTGATCCGCGTCCGCAGGCACTGCCGCCAGTTCCAGCGGCGGCACGTCACGCCAATGTCGTCGCGCCAGACGACCTCGCCGTTGCCGACGTTCTCGGTCACCGGCTCGCCGTGCGCGCTGGTGTCGAACGACTCGCCGCCAACGGCACGGGTGAGCCGGGGTGGGCCGACGTAGGCGTCCAGATCCTCGCCGCCGATCGGCAGCACGTGGGTCACACTCACCGCGTTGTAGGCGTCCACGACACGGTTGACCCGCGGTAGCCCGGTGTCAGCCCGGCGGAGCAGCGCCTCGACCGACGAACGGGTCCGCGTCGGCTTGGCGCCGAACGCGCGGAACGCGTCCCGCCACGCGGCGACGTGCTCGTCGGCCATGGGGTCGGCGGCTGCCGCGGCCGCCGCGGTGAGCCAGCCGCCCGACCGATCATCGCTCGGTCCTCCGGTCAGGCCTTCCGCGGTCAGGATGAGCACCTGATAGTCGGGCCGCAGCGCCCAGATCTCGTCTGCCACCCAGATCCTGTTGATCATCGAGAGCCGCCCTCAATGCCGATTACCGCGCCGGGTGGATGTTAGCGGAAGTCACGGCTGGCCAGCCGGACGCCCGCAGTGGCGGCCACGCGAAGCCGCGCCAGGCGGTCGGCGATGAGATTGACGGCGCCATCGGCTCGTTCCAGGCGCCCATGCACAAGAAGAGCGGCCGTGTCCAGGGCGGTGCGCCGGTCCCGCGCCCAGACAGCAGGCGGGCAGATGACGTTGACCATCCCGGTCTCGTCCTCGAGGTTGATGAATACCACGCCACCAGCGGTCGGTGGGCGCTGCCGGTGAGTAACCAGGCCACCGCAGATCACGGTGGAAGGCGGTTCGATGATCTTGAGGGTCGCCGCGGGGGTGGCGCCCCATTCCTGCAATGCCGGGCGGATATGGGCGATGGGATGCGTGCCTGACGTGCCGGTGGCCCACAGGTCAGCGAGGGTCTCCTCGACCGGGGTCATGGCCGGAAGTGGCGGTGCCACCAGCCCAGGAGTGGTGCGGGGAAGCTGCCCGGCTCGGGTGGACGCCAGCGCGCCCGCGGCCCACAACGCCTCACGGCGGGAAAGCCCGAAGCAGCCGAACGCGCCTGCGGTCGCCAGCGTCTCGAACGCCACCACGGACAGCCGGTTGCGGCGGGCGAAGTCGTCCAGGTCAGCGTACGGCCGGCCGGCCGCAATCGCCTCAGCCTGGCCACTGCCGAGGTTGCGGACGGAGGCCAGGCCAAGCCGGATGCCCGGCCTGCCGCCCATGGGTTCCAGGGTTGCCAGGGCGTCGCTGGCGTTGACGTCTACCCCACGGACACTGACCCCGTGGCGCCGGGCATCGGCGATCAACGACGCCGGCGCATAAAAGCCCATCGGCTGGTTACGCAGCAGGGCAGCGGTGAACGCGGCCGGGTAGTAGTACTTGAGCCAGGCGCTGGCATACACCAGGTACGCGAAGCTGATCGCGTGTGACTCGGGGAACCCGTAGCTGGAGAATGCGAGAATCTTTTCGTATATCTCCTCTGCCACCTGCAAAGGGATGTCCCGCGCAGCCATCCCATCAAGCAGGCGCTGGCGGAGTTCTTCGATGCGCTCTGGCGCGCGCTTGGCGCTCATCGCCTGGCGCAGCCGGTCCGCTTCTGTGGGGGTGAATCCGGCGCAGTCGATGGCGATCTGCATCATCTGCTCCTGGAACAGCGGAACGCCAAGCGTCTTGCCAAGGGCGTCGCGCATGGACTCGTGCGGCAGCGTCGCATCCTCATCCCCCTTGCGGCGGCGAAGATACGGGTGGACTGAGCCACCCTGGATAGGCCCAGGCCTGATCAGGGCGACCTCGACGACCAGGTCGTAGAACTTCTCCGGCCGCAGCCTGGGCAGGGTGGCCATCTGAGCGCGGGACTCGACCTGGAACACCCCAACCGAGTCTGCCTCCTGCAGCATCCGGTAGACGGCGGGATCCTCCTGCGGGATCGACGCCAGGTTCCATGAGTCACCGTAGTGCTGTGCCACCAAGTCGAACGTGTCGTGCAGGCAGGACAGCATGCCGAGGCCAAGCAGATCGAACTTGACCAGGCCGACAGCGGCGCAATCATCCTTGTCCCACTGCAGCACGGTTCGGCCTGGCATCCGCGCCCACTCAACTGGGCACACCTCACCGACCGGCCGGTCGCAGATCACCATCCCTCCGGAGTGGATGCCCAGGTGGCGAGGCAGCCGCTGCATCTGCTCGGAAAGCCGGACCACCGCGTCGGGGACGCCGGCGTCAGAGGGAACAGGCTCGCCCGGCCCTATCTGGTGTGACCAGGCATCCTGCTGGCCAGGTGAGAACCCGAGCGCCCGCGCGGCATCGCGCAGGGCCATCCGGGGACGGTAGGAGATGACATTGGCGACCTGGGCGGCACGGCCGCGGCCGTACTTGCCATAAACGTACTGGATCACTTCTTCGCGGCGGCGGTGCTCGATGTCGAGGTCGATGTCGGGAGGGCCGTCCCGGCCTTCCGACAGGAACCGCTCGAACAGCAACCCGTGGCGGACGGCATCGACGCTGGTGATCCCCAGCGCATAGCAGACCGCCGAGTTGGCGGCCGATCCCCGCCCCTGGCACAAGATTTTGTTGTGTTCGCAGAACTCGACGATGTCGTTAATGATCAGGAAGTAGCCCGCGAACCCGAGGCCCTCAATCACATCGAGCTCGTGGGCGATCTGGCGGTATGCCCCATGGATCTTTTCTGCCTCTGGCGGGCCGTAGCGCCTTTGCGCCCGCTCACCGACCAGCTTGCGCAGCCACGACATTTCCGTGTGGCTCTCCGAGACCGGCCAGTCCGGCAGCTCGGGAGTGATCACATCGAAGTCGAACGCGCATTGGCGCGCCAGTTCGACCGTATGCCCGAACACGTGTGGGAACCGCTTGAGGCGCTCCGCCATCTCGGCGCCGCTGCGAAGGTAGGCGCTGCCTGACGCCGGCAGCCAGCCGTTCATCTCATCAAGGCTGGACCGCGCACGGATCGCCGCAAGCGCCTGGGCGAGCCGTGCCTGCGCCTGGCTGGCATAGTGCACATTGCTTGACGCCACCACCTGGACTTTTGCGCGCCCTGCCAGCTCGTACAGCGCGTCATTGCGCTCGTCGTCGGTTGGCTGATCGTGATCAATAAGCTCGACCTTGACATTATCCCGGCCGAACATCTCGACCAGCCTGCCCAGCTCCCGCAGTGCCGCTTCCGGGTCCTTCCGGCCGTCCGTTCCCGCCAGCGCGGCAGGAACCGCGCCCTTACGGCAGCCAGTGAGCACCACCCAGTGACCACGGTGGGCCTCGGCGAGGCCGCCGATGTCGTAGTGAGGCCTGCCCTTTTCACCACCGGCCACCTGCGCGGCGCTGATCACGCGGCACAGCCGCCGGTACCCTTCCGGGTCGCGGGCAAGCACGAGAAGATGACGTCCCCCCGGATCAGGGACGCCGCTACGTGCCACCGTGGCGCCCAGGCTGAGTTCGGCGCCGAAGATTGTCTCCACCTGGAGGCCGGTTTCTTCGCCGCGGGCCGCGGCTTGGGCGAACTGAGGCGCCCCGTACATGCCATCGTGATCGGTGAGGGCGAGTACCCGCACACCGCGGCGTGCCGCCTCAGCGACCAGTTCGGCGGGCTGTGAAGCTCCGTCAAGGAAGCTGTAGCAGGAGTGACAGTGCAGCTCCGCCCATGGAATCTGGTGGTCTTGGCGCTTTTGTGCAGTTTTGCGGCTGTGCAGCCACGTCACCGGCCGGCGGCCTGCGGCTTGGTTGTGATCCGGGTCAGCAGAACGAGCGCGCCAGGTCAGGCGCCGCTCGAACTCATCCCAGGGAATCGGCGGGTTATCCCAGCCCACAGTCGCCGCGCCCCCTCCCTGACCCTTGAGCGCCCGTCGCTGCTCCGTCTCGATCATGAGGGGCCGCGATCACAGCCGACCGCGTCCTTTAGTCATAGCTGGCCTTTAGTCATAGCTGGCCTCGATGATCCAATGACCGGCTTCAATGGCTGCCAGCCATGCGGCGCCGTCCTGGGTGACCAGTTGGAACCTGGCCAGCCGCCGCCCGCGCGCCTGATCCCACCACTGCTCGCAGACCGGCCATGGCCCGGCCCAGGCGGTGATCTCCAGCGGTGATCTGTCCTCGATGACCAGCCTGGCAGGCGGAGCGGACACGGCAGCGCGCCCGGTAACGGTCACCAATTCCCCCGACGCGCAGGTCACACTGGCTGGCAGCGGCACCCGATACACGGTGGCCGGCGAGGGGGCGGGAATGCGCCCCGGCCATGGGCGGTCCGCAGGTCGCGGCGGAGTTCGGATGTCACCAAACGGCACTTGCACGACTTGATCGCCAGGTCCGCGTCCGCCAGCAAGGGCCTCGCCCCACAATCCGAGTTGGCGGCCCTCGTCGGGCACCAGCTGGTCCGGGATCAGGCGCAGCGCTGTTACCCCGCCACGCTCGGCACAGGCAGGCTCGTCGGCCGGGCCAGAGGATGCGCCGGTGCGCCACCCGTCGAGCTGCCAGCGCACCCGTTCCGCCACAGCAAGTGACGACAACAGTCCATCGTGCCGCCACAACCGTGAGCAAGTCCCCCCATGCTCGAATCCCACCTGCACCTCAACCCGTACGCACGTCAGACCCCGTCCGGCCAGGTTTGCGCGCAGCCGGTCGGCAAGCGCCTTCCCGGCGAACACCACCGGCTCGGCCGCCACCGCGGGTGGGTCGAATTCCATTGCCGCCGACAGGTCAGCCGACGGGGAACGCGGGGCCAGTGGGCGAGGTTCAAGACCGCGGGCCAGCCGGTGCGCTGTCACACCATCGCTGCCGAACCTGGCGAGCACGTCATCGGCCGACAGCGCAGCGAAATCTCCGATCGTATGGATGCCTAGCCGGGCAAGCAGCCCGGTCAGCTCCGGATAATCGAGCAGCCTGGCCGGATGCGGGGCCAGGAATCGCGGTGTCTCGCCCGGCGGCACCACTATCCCCGGCTGATGGCTACGGGCCGCTAGCTGAGCAGCGAACACGCCGTCTGCGACCCCGATACGGCAGGCGAACCCACGATCCGCCATCGCTTGCCTGATCTTGCATACCAAAGCGTCCTCCCCCCCGAAGTACCGTGCAGGGCCGCGTGCGCCGATCGCGCACGTTCCGGGCCGCAGCACCTCAACTCGCGGGCAGAACGCCTCCACCGTTGTTACAACGGACTCGAAGGCCCGCGCTTCCGCATCGACGCCGCGAGCATGCACTATCAGGGCCGGGCAATGGCGCTGCGCATCGCGCAGCCGCTGTCCCCGCCGCACACCCGCTGCACGGGCAGCGGCCGAGCAGGCCACAATGTGGTCTGCCGCCACTACCGCAACCGGCGCCCCCACCATCCCAGCCGCGGTGGTCACCGCCCCAGCCGCAGCGGCCACCACGACCGGCCAATCCGGGCACCACACCACCAGCACCCGGGGCGGTGTACCGCCCGACGAGCCCACCCGTGTCCGCTCCTGTCCCTTTGCTGCTAGCTCGGCCGACCTGATGCCAGTTGGCCGATCCTGAAGATCCCCTCACTGCGCGCCGTACGGGTCAACCCGACGAGAGGCCTTCCACGATCTCCTGCTCTGCCACGTCCGCAGCGTTCTGCTCGATGACGGCGGCGGCGCCGTCTGGGCCCGGCAGCCACCACCACTGCGCGCGGGGACGAGCACCGCCTCCCCTGCCGCCCACGATCACCAGCGCCCGCCGACCGTTGATGCGCCCGTGACCGGCATCGACACCCACCCACTTGGGACGGGCCAAACGTAGCCTCAGGTGCGCCCCAGCCCAGCTCCCCGCCACCACGAGGGCGCAACGGCTGCGTCGCGCATGCGCGGCGAGCCTGCGTTTCACCTGGGCTGACGGCCGGTCAGGCGGGCGCAACAGCACCAGTTCACAGCCGTCGAGCAACGCGGCCACAACGTGCGGCCACCTCTGCCCTGGATCCGGCACCAGCAGCAGCCGGTCCAAATCCACTCCCGCGTCGGCCGCCGCTAGCATGCCCAGCTCTGGCATCCCCACGGCGGCACACCATCCCCCGGCTGCCGACGCTCCCGCTGCCAGCGTCATGCACAACAACCCGGACTGCTCCACCGCGATGACACAGCCACGCCGCAGGCCGCCCCGGGGGAGCAGCCCGCTTAGCGGCGGCGGCACCGACAGCGGCTCCTCATCGAGCTGATCTGATGTCAGCTCGCGCAACCGGGTGGATGGCGTGGCCATGCTTCTACTATCGAACACGTATTCGATAAGGTCAAGCTGCCTGCCGCACGGGCCGTGGGGGCTACCCCATGGACTTGGCGCCGTCCAGCGACTCACGAATGATGTCGGCGTGACCTGCGTGCTGTGCCGTCTCGGCGATGATGTGCAGCAGCACACGGCGTGCCGACCAGCGAGCCCCGGGCTCGAACCAGGGCGCTTGCGGCAACGGGTGTGAGATGTCCAGATCGGGCATCGTCACCACGAGCTCGTCGGTTCGGCGCGCCACCTGCTCGTAGGTGTCAAGTATCCCGGCCAGGGTCTCACCGTCCAGCATGCGGAACCCTGCCGCGTGGTCATTCACGCTCCCTTCGTCCCAGCCCCCCAAACCCGAGGGCTCGTCGAGGATGAAGCTGACCCACTGCCGTTCGGTCCGGGCGACATGGTTGATTAGCCCGCCGAGGCACAGCTCGCTGACGGTTGTGCGTTGCCCGGCTTGCTCGTCGGTGAGGCCGCGGACGGTGTGGCGAAGGAAATGCCGGTGCTTGGCCAATGTCTGCAGCAGGTCGGCGCGCTCGCTGGTCGCGGTCTGGTCAGTTGTGGTCATGGTCTCCGCCCTTGATCGGTGCCGGCGCGCACAACGGTACGGCTCGCGTGGGACATTTCCGGGCGCGCGCCCGTTATATCCCTTGTGCGACACGATCTGTGAGCGTAGCGCCCACGGTCTCGTCGCGTTCTGGGCGCTCCAGCCTTGTACCATTTGGGTGTAGTGGACGCCGCACCCGTGTTGGAGTGCGGTGCCCACGGTGAGGGGAGGCAGCTGATGCGGTGGTGGGTCAAGGCGCTGGCCATCGGCGTGGGTTTGCTGCTGGTCTTTAGCGTGATCTCCGCGATCTTGCACCTGCTCTACCTGGCGGTTCTGGCGATCGCGATCGGAGCGGTGGTCGCTATTGCGATCAGGGCGCGCTCACGGTGGCGGGCGAGCCGCGAGGTCAAGTCGAGCGAACGGCAGGCGAAGGTGCCTCAAGCGCCCATGGCGCTACCGCAGCCCGACCCGCACGAGAGGGCGGTCTCGCTCCACGACGACGTCGAGGCAGAGCTGGCCAGGCTGCGGCGTGAGATGGAGTGATGATCCGGCCGCGGGCCTGATGCCTGCTCAGCCCGGGTGAGCTGACGCGCCGGGTCATGGCTGGCCGGGCGCGCGGGTCATGGCTGGCCGGGCGCGCCGGGTCCTTGCTGGGCGGGGTGGTCGGGAGTGCCGCCGGTGAGCGGTACCGCGCCCGATCGCACCAGCCCAAGCTGCACCACCTGCCGAGGGAAGAAAGCGTCAAGCAGCCAGTCGGCCGCGATTCGGATCTTGTTCGAGGGGACTGTCAGCAGGTGGTAGCCACGCGTAACTGCCTTGGCGGGCAAGCCGGACAATGGTAGACCGACCGGGTTCGCCGCAGCCTTCGCCCCGCCGAGGTCCACAACGAAGCCCAGGTCGTGATGCCGGTAAGGTCGACGCCGTGTCGTGCCGCCACCGAGCCCGTAGGAGGCGGCAATGTTGTTCGCGACAAGGTTGCCCTGGCGCTGGGCGTGCTGCGCTGTCATCGCGGTGAACTCGCCTGACCGCGTCACGTCGGGCACCGCCGCCGCGTCGCCGCAGGCGTAGATCTCCGGATGGCCGGGCACGGTCAGGTACTCATCGACGACGAGGCGCCCCTTGCCTGTCGGCAGTCCAAGCGCTTCGACGAGCGGGTCAGGACGAACACCCACGCACCAGATCAGCGATCTGGTGGCGATGAACTCCCCATCGGAGAGCTTCACCCCCTCCGCGGACGCTTGCTCGATGCTGGTCTCGGTCCGGATCTCGACGCCGCGCTGGGCCAGCACGCGGCTCGCGGTGCGGGAAAGCCGGGGATCCAGTTCTGGCAGCACGCGCGCGGCGACGTCAATCAGCAGCCAGCGCACCGGCTGGTCGCGCAGGCCCTGCCTGCGCCGCGCCGCGGCGCGGGTGAGCAACTGACCATGGCCGGCCACCTCTGTGCCGGTGTATCCGGCGCCGACCACCACGAACGTGCAGCGTGCGGCCCGTTCGTGCGGGTCGCCGCTGGCGTCTGCGAGCTCAAGCTGACGCACCAGGTGGTCGCGCAGGTAGAGCGCCTCGGCCACGCTGCGGAAGCCGTGCGCGTGATCGGCGACCCCTGGGATCGGCAGCAGCTTGTTGACGCTGCCCACAGCGATCACCAGTTGGTCGTAGCTGAGCGTCTGGCGGTTGTCCTCTGGATCGCGGACCACCACCTGCCTGGCATCGATGTCCACCTCGGCGACGGCGCCGAGCATCTGCCGAACGCCGCGGCAGGTACTGGTGAGAGGCGCCGCCACCCGGCGCGGGTCGAGCGTCCCCCCTGCGACCTCGGGCAGCAGCGGCAGGTAGAGGAAGTAATCGGTCGGGCTGACCAGAACGATCTCCAGGGACCCCTTGGCCAGCCGCGCGAGCCTGCGGACGGCATGGAAGCCCGCGAATCCGCCTCCGACGACGACCACCCGCCGACGTGAGTCCGTAGTGCCGTGGCCATTCATGCGGCATCCCCTAACCCGGATTGGCGCATCCAAACAGGTCGCGCCTCGCGCATGGTGTGGCACGAGGCGCAGCCGTTATGGATGATCATGGGTTTGCGCTTGGTCGGCAGAATCTTTGCCCATATGTGTGTGTTGGCACGCCAAAAGGGCAGACTCCTTGCGGTCGCAACCAGCCAGTGATCAACACAGTCAACGCCGCGAGGGCCGTCATGGCAGCCAAGCCGCGAAGGTCGGCACCTGACTTCCGAGGACGATGATGTCTGTATCCGTAATCGCCACGTTGAGATCGGCCGACTGGGCGGCGCGTGGCGCGTGCCGGGATGAAGATCCGGATCTCTTTTTTCCCATCGCATCCACGGGCCCGGCGCTCGAGGAGATCGCACGGGCGAAGGCCATCTGCGCACGCTGTCAGGTGCGGGCCGAGTGTCTCAGATACGCGCTGGAGACCGGTCAGGACTGCGGCGTGTGGGGTGGGGCAACCGAGCAGGAGCGGCGGGCGATGCGTGCGCGGCGCAACAGGCCCCTGATCCGAACGCAAGGGCTCCCGTCACGACAGCGCCCGTCAGGCGCCAGGCGGCGGTAAGCGCCAGGGGGTTGCCTTCGGCGACCACGACGCGCCGAGCACGCTCCTCGGGGTCGCCGCGCTCGGCTACGCGGACCAACTCGTCGAGGTTGAGGCGGTCGCGTACGTGGGGGCGTGAGCGGATACACTTCGATGTGCCGCATTGCTCTGGTTACGCCGTGTATCTATGGATTGGTCACGGATAGGAACCTCGTCACGAGCACGTACGTCCATACCCCCTCGCAACCGTGGAGACACGATGACCGCAGAAGCTGTCGAGATCCCCGGCTACGTAGCTGGCACCTGGGACCTCGATCCCATCCACTCGCATATAGGGTTCGTGGCCCGGCACATGATGGTCAGCAAGGTCCGCGGGCACTTCAACAAGTTCGAGGCCGAGATCGTCACCGCTGAGATCCCGCTGGATTCGTCCGCCACCGCGACCATCGACCTTGCGTCGGTCGACACCGGCAACGAGATGCGGGACAACGACCTGCGCTCGGAGAACTTCTTCGACGTCGCCAACCACCCGACCATGACCTTCCGCTCCACCGGCATCCGCCTCCATCACGGCGACATAGTCGTGGACGGCGAACTCACCGTCAGGGGTGTGACGCGCCCCCTGTCGCTGAACGTCGAGGTGAATGGCTTCGGCGCGGACCCGTTCGGCGGGCAGCGGGCGGGCTTTTCTGCCAGCGGCGAGATCAACCGCAATGATTTCGGCGTCAGCTTCAACGCGCCGATCCCCGGCGGCGTGATGGTCAGCGAGAAGATTCGGATCGAGATCGAGGCAGAGGCAGTATTGCGGAAGAGCGAGGAGTAAGCCGCGCCGGAACACGGCCAACGCCCGAGCGCGGACGCCGGTCCTTCAGCGGGTGGGTTTCCTCCAGTGCTTGCGCGCCTGCGCCTGTTCCCTGTGCCGGCGGCGCTGTTCAGCGCGAAGCCGGTCGGCCAGCTTCGGGTCGTCGCGGGCGGCGAGTCTGTCAAGCTCACGGCCCAGCTTCTGCCAGCTCGCCACCCTGTCCCGCGTCACGCGACCGTCGGTCACCGCGGCAAGCAACGCACACCCCGGTTCTGAGGTGTGCGAACAGTTGGTGAACCTGCAATCCGCCAGCAACCCGGTGATGTCACTGAACGCCCGCTGCAGGCCCTCCTCCGCTTGCCACAGGCCTACCTCACGAAGGCCCGGGGTGTCCACGAGCACCCCGCCGGACGGCAGAGGGACAAGCTCCCGGTGGGTCGTCGTGTGCCTTCCACGGCCGTCGGCGCGGATCTCGCGCGTGGCCACGTCTGTGCCCGCGAGGCGGTTGACGAGGGTGGACTTCCCCGCTCCCGACGGCCCGAGCGGCTGACGCCGCTCTGCCAGGCGAGCGCAACGTAGCGGTCGATGAGCCGTGGGCTGATCCGGCCGCCGAGCGCGACGACCACGAGCACGGTGTCGACGTTCGCGGCGAGAACCTGCGGATGTGGGTCCTGCCCCGCAGACCTGCGCACGAGCGCGGTCCGGCGCGGCAACAGCGTCAGCGACCAACCGCTTGAACCCGTGCAAGGGATCAAAGCGACCCAGTCGCCCACGGCGAGCGGTGCGCCCCTCGCGGCACTGGCACGCTGCGCCCCGGCCGCAGTCAACACCGTGCAGAAACCAAGATCGACACGCGCCACCCGGCCCGGCTCGCCCGCTGGGGCGCTCGCCGCTAGGGCGCTTGCCCAATCGCTGTCCCAGCCCAGGTCTGTCAGGCATGGCGAATGGGAACACAGCGCGTGTGAGCAGGATCGATGAGAGGGAGGTGAGGACATGCAGGCTCCTTGCAAGAGGCGCCCGCGCGAACGAGTGGGGTCTAGCTCACCGCACCGAAGGCGGGCGCAGGGACAATCGGACGCGGACAGGCCACGCCACAGGCCGACTTAGTCATCGCGCACACACCTCCCTTATGGGGCGGGAGCTCCAGAACACACCGGGCGCTGACCAGCGGCCGCTGGCCAGTCCTTGCTCACTGGACTTCCGACTGGAGACACTAGCTGACCTCGTCGCCCCGGTCGAACCAATATTTGCCGCCAAGGATCCGGCCGGCCGCCGATGGGAAAGAAGGACCAACGCGCGGTCGGAGCGCGTCCGCCCTCGATGCTCTCCGCAGCGACGACGCAGATATGCGCGGCTGATTTTTTTCGAGTTCCAGCGCGGCTTGACTGCGCCTTGGCCCCGTTCGGGTCTATTACAGATGCAGTCACAGTCACAACGTACAAAGCTCTGGAACATGCATGGAGTCACGGCAAATCAGCGGTACAAGGCTTATAAGCTCCTCGATCGGGCTCGGCTGCCTCGGCTTCGCCGGCGCTTACGGTAGTGCCGACCGGGCACAGTCGGTGCTGGTCATCCGGCTAGCTCTGGATCTTAGGGTCACCTTCCTCGCGGTAGCTGACTTCTACGGCGGCGGCACCGTGGAGCAGATAGTCGGCGATGCAATTGCAGACCGACGGGACGACGCACTGATCGCGACTCAGGGCGGGCTCCATTTCACCGATTCCGGACGGCCCACGCGGATTGACGGCAGCCCGAAATATCTTAAGCAGGCGTGTGACGCCTCGCTTAAACGGCTCAAAGTGGATCACGTTGATCTGTACACTCTTTCCCGGCCCGATCCTCGCGTGCCGATCGAGGAGAGCGTCGGCGGCATAGCTGCGCTGGTGAGAGCTGGAAAGGTGCGGCACGTCGGGCTGCGCGGAGTCTCCGCGGCCACGCTCCGCAGGGCGCACGCCGAGTACCCAATCACTGCCATCGAAGGCGAATATTCGCTGTGGGAGCGGCAGGTGGAAACGGATCTGCTGCCGATGGCGCGCCAGCTCGGCATCGGCTTCGTCGCCTGCAGCCCTCTTGGCCGGGGCTTCCTCACCGGTCGTGTCACCTCTGTCCACCATCTCGCGGCTAACGACGCGCGGATCGATGATCCGCGCTTTAAGCCGGAGAGCCTCGCGCGCAACAGGAGCATGCTGAGTCGCGCCGAGGAGATCGCCGGTCATCACGATCTCGGCGTGGGGCGGCTCGCGCTGGCCTGGCTGCTAGCTCAAGGCAAGGACATCGTCCCGGTTCCGGCCGCGCGGCAGCTCACCCACCTGGAGATGAACGCCTCAGCCGTGCGGGTCCGGCTCACCGCGAACGAATGCAAGGAACTCGCGGCGGTGTTCCCGGTCGGCGGCGTCGCCGGCGCCGACGAATGGCGCGCCCGCAGGGACGCGGCGCTCGCATGACCCCGCTGGGCCCGAGCACCGCTGTCAGCGCTGGGCCACGGACTGCTGTCCCGGCTGGGCCGGAGCGCCGCTGGGTGACCTGCGCGTGCCATCCGGCGCGCGACGGTAATCGCCGCCATGCGATGCCGTCGGCCGCCGCGAAGCCACGCCGCGGCCACCATCGGGCCTGCGCGCCTCCGGCCTGCGCGGCGAGATCTGTGACGCGGCGACGGCCTTGTTGACCGCGTCGATCCGCGAGACCGCGCCGAGCTTCACGAAGGTGTTGCGCAGGTGACGCTTCACCGTGGCCTCGGTGAGCGACAGCCGGGATGCGACCTGGGCGTTGCTCATGCCGAGCGCGACGAGCTCGAGCACATCCCGTTCCCGTGCGGAAAGCGTGGCTGAGCTGCCGTCCTGGACGTGTGCGAGACTCTCCCGCGAGACGAAAAGCACAATGCGGCCGTCGTCGGCGTGGGCACCGCGTATCGCCGCGACGAGTTCATGCCGGGTCGCATTCTTTAGCAGGTAGCCCTTGACGCCAAGGCCAAGCAGGTGGCGGACAAGTTCGGGTCCGTCGTACATGCTCAGGACCAGAATCTTGGTGCCGGGCGAGACCTCTTGAATCCGGCCCACCGTGGTGGTTACCTCGTCGCCAGGGATCTCCACATCCAAGATGACGGTGTCGGGTTTCTGCTTCGCCACAACCGCAACGGCGCTACCACTGTCCCCTGCGGCACCAACTACCTCAAGATCCTCATATGTTTGCAGGATCTCTATGAGCCCCTCGCGCACGAGCACGTGGTCTTCAACAATGACCAGCCGTATCACTTCACCCGCTGTGGGCACTCTGGGTCCCTTCAAGAGGAATCTGGATCTCTACCTGCGTTCCCTTGCCAGCGATGCTCGCGAGCCGGAATACGCCACCCAGCAATGCGACCCTTTCCTGCATGGACCGGATGCCCGACCCACTGTGATCAGGCTTTTCTGCAGAGAAACCCCGTCCATCGTCCTCGATTGCCGCCCGGAGCTCATGCGGCGCAATATCGATCAAGGCTACCACGTTGCGTGGCGCGCCGTGCCGTAGGGCATTGCGCAGCGCCTCACGTACGACCAGGAAAATCTCATCACGCACCTGATCCGATGCCCAGGTCTCATTACCGTTGACGATGATCTCCGCCGCCACATCCGTATCCCCGGCGGCATCCACGTACTCCCGTAGAGCCTTCTCCAGGCCATGCAGGGGCTCGACGAGCCGAAGGTCGGCCGTCAACTGCCGGATGTCGGTTATCACCTGCGCGAGCGCTTGCCTCGCCGACTCAACCCGGTTACCCGCCGCCACCGGGTCGTTTTCCCGGTAAATGCTGAAAAGCTCAAGCTGACGGTAGCTCACGCTAATACCGGCGCCCACCCGGTCATGCAGGTTCCTCGCCAGAAGCTGGCGCTCGTCTAGGTGGGCTCGGTGGATGTTGTCGATCAAGAAACTACTGTAGGAGGACGCGGCTTCACTGATCCTCAGCATGATGCTCTGATCAAGCGCGAGGGTGGCTTGCACGAGCGGTGCGTTTTCATCCAGCTCAAAACAGCCCAGCATGCCATAAATGAAGGCTGCGAAGAATTCAGTGGCGGCCTGCAACGATTCGACTGGGTGTACCCCTCGCGCGGCCCGCGAGACGCCAATGTTCTTCGCCAGCACCCGGTCACGCACGTCCAGGACAGGATCGTTACTCCGCAGGCTCGCTATGACCTCATCGAGGCTGTCGGCTGCCTGCGCAACGACCTGCAGCCGCGTCTCCTGATCCACCACGAGCCGACTGCGCCTGTCCGCGAGCCGCCGCACATATTCGTCCAGGATCTCTTGGCGGTGTGAGTCGAGGTACGATGCGAGGACGGCAGCAGAAGGCTCGGCCCGCTGCCCTTCTGGCATCGGAGTCCCTCCGCCGTCACCGGCCCCGCCAATACAGGTCCATTCTAACTCAGCCCGTGGATCAATAGCTAGGTTTGGCATCGCCGACCGCTGTCGATAATCGCCACCTGTTGAATTCAACGCCCCATCACGGGGCAAGGAGACCGAGAACCACTCACCGTGATTACAGTAAGTCACCGAGCGCGCGCGCACTGTGGCGAGAATCACCTTGAGGAGCATGGGCAGCATTGTTAGTCCGGCTAACTACCAGACGGCCGGCCGACTGAATCTCAGCCACCGAGTGCAAGCGTCACAAGCAAGGTCAGATGCGCGGCATACTGAGTTCCCATAAAGGCGCGATATGGTCGGCGGCGGCGCGATGATTCGCCAGTCGAGAATGCCGACAGACTCACTGCCGCGAGCACGAGAGCGCCGCATTCCAACGTGATCGCCGGCCAGCGAAGGGCCGTGACGAGGTGCGCGGCGGCGAGGAGGAACGCAACGCCGATTGCCACCGCGGCGCCGGATGCCGCGATCCGCGCTTTTGTCTCGCCGCAAATAAGCGCGGCAGTGCGGCGGCCGGCCGCGGCGTCTCCGGCCACATCGGAGAGATCTTTGGTGATCGAGCCGACCAGGCCCATCCACACGGACATGCACACCGCGAAGACCGCCGCCGTGCTCGTCAAGACCACGCCGCTGACGGCCGCGCAGCCAGCGAAGTAGGTGAGAATGCCGCCCAGGCTGCCCGTTATGCCGCCGGTGGCAACGCCGCGCTTCAGGTAGCACGGCGGACCGGAGTAAAGGCACCCGAGCACCACCAAAGCCGACACAAGCAGGCCAGGCGTGCGGCCGAGCGCGAAGCCGCCGACCACGCCTGCCACCGCAAACGCGGCGGCCACCCGGTGGGCCGTCGCTGGCCGCAGTAGTCCCTGTGCGATCGGCCGACGTGACTTGTTGACCTGATCTTCTGCCACGTCCATCGCGCCGTTAAACAGATACACAAAGACCACGCCGCACTCCCACACGGCGGCGCCAAAAAGGATCCTTACGAGCGGCAGGTTTTGTCCTCGTGCAGCCAGCGCGACACCGCACAAATACCGGAGAAAGAATACGATCTGCACAGTGGGGCGGGCTTCGGTGAGGCACATACGGAGAATGTGAAGCGGTCCCTGGCAGGGCTCTTTGACGGGCGGGTCCAGCTTGATCGATATGACGCTCATGCGGGGGACGCTAACCAGCGCATATAGGCCCGGTCAATACAGGCTAGTCGAACAATCGGGAAGGAAACTAAAGTATAGGTTTCAGGGTATCGAAAGTTGTAGCGCCACTACAACCTTCAGCGCGCCGATAGGTCCGAAGTGCGCTCATAGGCGAACTTGAGAAGCAATCCTCTTGCGGTTTAGAAACGCAGTCTAGTTAGCTTCGAATGGAGTTGGAAACGGATTCCTCTCGCACCAGCGGCGGAAGCGCTCGCGCCTCGAGGCCGACAACACCGCCGGGGGTCCCGCTCACTAGGCAGGAGTGACCAAGATGACGCCCCACTTCAACGTTCTCGGTACCCTCAGGGTCGCGAACGGGGACCAAGACTGCACCCCAAGCCCACCTAAGATGCGCAGCGTGCTTGCCCTGCTGTTGCTCAGCGCCAACCGGGTCGTCCAGATGGACTCGCTGATCGAGGAGCTGTGGGGCGACGAGTCCCCGCAGAGCGCCGTGACCACGGTACAGACCTACATCTATCATTTGCGCCGGATCTTCGCGGCAAAGCAACTCGACCCACCGGGCAGGCCGCTACTCGTCACCAAGCAACCCGGCTACCTCTTCCAAATCGACTCTGAGCAGGTGGACGCCGAGGTCTTTGAACGCCTTGTCCGCCAGGGGCGCAGGCTGCTCGAGGCCGACCGGCCCGAAGCCTCGGCCATCGTGCTGGAGGAAGCGCTCGCGATGTGGACCGGGCCAGCCCTGGCCGACGTGCCGCGGGGAAGCCTGCTTCAGGCGCACGCCATCCACCTTGAGGAACGCCGTATCAACGCGCTCGAGCTTCGGATCGAGGCCGACATCAGGCTCGGGCGGCATCGCGAGCTTGTCGCCGAGCTGCGGTCGCTGGTCCGCACACACCCGCTGAACGAATGGTTCCACAGCCGGCTCATCCACGCGCTTAGCTACTCTGGCCGGCGCAGTGAGGCGCTTGAGGCCTACCGGAGCCTGCGCATTCTCCTGCGCGACGAGCTTGGTGTGGATCCATCCCCCGCCCTGCAGAAGCTTCAGCACCAGCTGCTGTCAGTCGGGGTTCCAGAGCACTCAGCACCGGGCGGACGCGCCAGGGCCACCGCCATGGCACCGGCCTCCTAGCGCCACCACCCGCTCGGGGGACGCCCGCTCGGGGGACGCCCGCAAATCACGTCATGCCCTACCCCGCCGTTCCGCACGCGGCAAACACACCGCGAGGCACCACGCACATGGCCGCCTCACGACTAGACGTAGCCGATCACACGAAATCCGGAGGCGGCCAAAATGGACGCGACGACGTGCGGAAACTGGATCATGGACTGGAATGGCGCCAACCCTCCACAGGCGCCGCAGGGCACCGTATTGGTCCATGACGAGACCCTGCGGGACGGCCTTCAATCGCCGTCGGTGACGCAGCCCACACTCGAAAGCAAGCTGGAGTTGCTCCACCTCATGCAACGAATCGGCGTAGAGAGCGTGGACCTTGGCATGCCGGTTTCAAGCCCGGCAGCCAAGGCCCACGTCCACCGGCTGGCCGAAGAGATAGCTGTTGGCCGCCTGCCTCTTGCCGCCTCGTGCGCGGCGCGGACCACGTGCGAGGACATCGCCGCGGTCGCCGACATCGCACAGGCAACGGGGTTGCCGATGAGCGTTATGGCCTTCGTGGGGATCAGCCCGATCCGTATGTTCGCTGAGCAATGGTCGGTGGCTTCGGTGATCGCAGGCATGCACAAAGCACTCGCGTTCGCCCAGCGCGAGGGCATCGGCGTCTGCATGGTCACCGAGGACACGACCCGCTCGCGTCTCGACGTGGCGCTCGAGGTATATGGCGCCGCGCTCGACGCGGGCGCGGAGCGGATCTGCATTTGCGACACAGTGGGCTATGCGACCCCATGGGGCGCGGCTTCGGTGGTGAGCCAGCTCCGCATTGGCCTCGCGGACCGGGGTTTCCCCAGCGTCGGGATCGACTGGCACGGCCACAATGACCGCGGGCTTGCCACCGCCAATGCGCTCGCCGCGGCGGCCGCGGGCGCTGACCGCCTGCACGGCACGGCCCTCGGGATAGGCGAGCGAACCGGCAATGCGTCAACCGAGCAGCTCATGACGAACCTCTGCGACATTGGCTGGCGCACGAACGACCTCACCATGCTGCCCCAATACTGCCAGTTTGCCGCGCAAGCCTGCGGCATCGTCATGGCGGGCAACCAGCCGATCGTCGGCAGCGACGCGTTCCGCACCGCGACAGGTGTACACGCCGCGGCGATCCGCAAGGCGGAGCGGCTCGGCGGCCGCTGGGTCGCCGAACGGGTGTACGCGGGGATTCCCGCCAGCGCCGTCGGTCGCGAGCAGCTCATTGAGGTGGGCCCGGGCAGCGGCCGGGCCAACATCATGAACTGGCTCGACACGCACGGCATCGCCGCTCACCAGCCGCTCGTCCGGGAAATGCAGGACGCGGTCGCTGGCACCGACCACGTGCTGACCGATCAGCAACTGCGGGCCATCGTGGATGACGCGGCCAGCGTCGCGAAGGCGAGCTGACCGCGCCGCGGCAGGAACGGTAGCAGGACCAGCAGCAGGAACGGCGGCAGGAGCGGCGGAATGAAGTTCCGGATCCTTGGACCATTTGAGGTCACCGACGGCACCAGGGATGTGACACCGGGCGCGGCCAAACTGCGCCAAGTGCTCGGCCTGCTGGTCCTGTGCCGCAACCAGGCCGTCCACACCGATCTGCTGATTGATGAGCTGTGGGGCGAGGATCCCCCGCGTAGCGCCCTGCCCACCTTGCAGACCTACGTCTACAAGCTGCGGGGGATCCTCGGGAGCACCGGGCAACCGGCGCCGCAGACCAGGCTGCGAACAAGGCCAAGCGGCTACGTCCTGCAGGTCGGCACCGACGAGGTCGACGTCGCCGCGTTCGAGCGGCACCTTGAGGAGGGCAGGGCCGCGCTCGCGCGGGGCGATCCCGCTCGCGCGGTGGAGGTGCTGACGCAGGCGTCCTCTCTCTGGCGCGGGCCCGCGCTCGCCGACGTGACAGCGGGCCCTGTGCTCGCTTCGCACGCCAAGCGGCTGGACGAGAGCAGAATGTCGGCCCGCGAACTGCGCATCGAGGCGGACCTGCAGCTTGGCCGTCACCGTGAGGTGCTCATCGAGCTGCGCGAGCTCACCTCCGCTCATGCGCTGCACGAAGGTTTCATCGAGAAGCTGATGATCGCGCTGCACCGCTCCGGTCGCCGCGTCGAAGCCCTCGAGGTCTACAGGCAAACGAGAGACACCTTGATCGAGGAGTTCGGGCTCGAACCCGCTGGCGCCCTGAGCCGGCTCCAGCAGGCCATCCTTGCGTCAGAAACCCGCCTCGAAATGCCCCGCCAGCAAGACGCGCGGCGCGGGCCTGCCGAGAACGTGATCATACCGCCGGCCCAGCTTCCGCCGGACACCATGGATTTCGTCGGCAGGCGCGACGCGCTCGCCGAGTTGGAGAACCTGCTGACGCCTGGCGAGGGGCCTGCTACCGCCGTCCGGGTCATCGCGCTCACCGCAATGCCAGGCGCGGGCAAGACCACCGTCGCCATCAGGGCAGCCCACCGGGCGCGAGAGCGATTCTGTGCTGGCCAGCTCTTCGCTGACCTTGGCGGATCGACCGCGCGGCCCGCCGAACCTGCCGAGGTGCTGCACCGGTTCCTCCGCGCTGTCGGCATACCGCCCTGGCAAGTCCCCCGCGGCCTCGACGAGGCCGCCACGTTGTTCCGTAGCTGGACGGCGCGCAGGAGCGTGCTCGTGCTGCTGGACGACGCGCACTCGGCGGCGCAGGTAAGGCCGCTGCTGCCGGGCGACGCCCGGTGCGCTGTGATCGTCACCAGCCGGTCCGGACTGGCGGACCTTGCCGGCGTCTCGGCAATCCGGCTCGGCATGCTGTCGACAGACGAAGCGGTGGCGCTGCTCGCCAGCACGGCCGGGCACGATCGGGTTGCCAAGGAACCCGCCGCGGCGCAGGAGATCGTCCGGTTGTGCGGCCGATTGCCGCTCGCGGTTCGGGTCGCTGGGACCAGGCTCGCGGCTATCCGCGGATGGCGCCTGTCCAGGCTGGCCGCGCTGCTGCGCGATCCACGCCGCCGCCTGGCCGAGCTCCAGTTCCAAAGCCTCGACGTCCGGTCCCATTTCGAGGTCGGCTGCGCGCGGGTGGGCGAACCGGGCAGGAGCGCGTTCCGGCTGCTCAGCCTGCTGAAGGAGGAGCGGTTTCCGGCGAGCCGTGTGGCGGCCATGCTGGGCTGCGGGCTGGCCGCCGCAGAGGAACTGCTCTCGGCCCTCGCCGACAACCACCTGCTGCGGGTGTACCCGCACGAAGGTGAGGGCCGGGCGTGTTACGGCTTCCACGAGCTGGCCCAGGCCTACGCGTGCGCGCAGATGGAAGAGTTCCTCGGCGCGCCGGCCGCGCAAGATGCTGCGGATAAGGCGGCCGCGAACTCGCCGGGCCACTCCGGCGCGATATCGGGGACAGGCAATGACGCGGAGAACGCTAACTCGATCTCCGTTCCTTTGCGCTCCGCGGGCCGCGCGCGGCAACGGGTGAATGGCGCGGCGCGCAAGTCTTAACAAAAAGGCGCAAAGCAAGATCCTTAACGGCTGACGCCACCTGGCGCTTGGCGTGTCAGGTGGCGCGGCCGTTAAGTATCCATGCCCATACGCCCCTGCCTACCTCAGCGTTTGCCCTGGACAGCGGGCCCGCGAGCCTCCTGCCGCGCGGCCGTGCGACCCGTGTTCGAGCCGGGTTCGACCGGAACGAGAGCTAACGGCATCAGCATTGCGGCATCGCACGAGAGGAGGTCCGGGGTGCATCGGACATTGATCGTCGCCCGGATGGCGCCGAGTGAGGCAGACTCGGTGGCGCAGATATTCGCGGACTCGGACGCGACCGACCTGCCCCGGATGGTCGGCGTATCGCGGCGCACGCTGTTCCGCTTCCACGACCTCTATTTCCACCTGGTCGAGGCGGACGAGGACATCTCGCCGAACCTTTACAAGGCCCGCAGCCATCCGCTCTATGGCGAGATCAACGAGCGGCTCTCGCACCACATCCGGCCATACGACCCGAACTGGCGTGAGCCGAAGGACGCCATGGCTCTGCCCTTCTATGTCTGGGAGGCGAACGGTGAGTGAGCAGGCGGCCGAAGTGGCCACGGTGGTAAAGGTTGCCGCGCAGGACGTGGCGGCGAACCGGCGCCGCGGCGGGGACATCCGG
>WNGG01015712.1_pt1 | contig 24065 bp, 17 predicted proteins | sample 5400661 | NCBI WGS metagenome assembly WNGG01 (sample SAMN13153372, study PRJNA577476) | soil metagenome | isolation source: 100 cm soil or saprolite under Garry oak tree replicate 1 | place: USA:California | collected 2016-06-15
CCCGTGCGCCCGCAACTGGACCAGGCAGTCGCGCGGGCCATCGAGCGGTGCGCATCCGGTCCACACCGGCCTCGCTGCGACGATCTCCGGTACATCGAGTGCGGACGCGGTGCCCACGGTGACAGTGCCAGATGCCGACTCGATGTCCAGGACGTAGCGCGGCCTGCCGTCTGGCGCGGGCCGGGAGATACGAAGCCCCTTGCGCTGACCAACGGTGAACGCGTACGCGCCATCGTGGCTGCCGAGGATCTCGCCGTTGCTGTCCACGATCGGCCCAGGCGTGGACCCTAGCCGCCGGGCAAGGAACGCTCGGGTGTCACCGTCGGAGATGAAGCACACATCGTGGCTGTCCGGCTTGTCTGCGACGGCGAGCCCGCGCCGCGCCGCTTCCGCCCGGACCTCCGCCTTGGTGATTGCACCGAGCGGGAAAATGGCGTGCGCGAGCTGATCGCGGGTCAGCACCGCGAGCACGTATGACTGATCCTTTCCCGCATCGACGCTGCGGTGCAGCGCTCCGCCGCGGAGCCGGGCGTGATGGCCTGTGCAGACCACGTCGAAACCGAGCGCTCTTGCCTTATCAAGGACCGCAGCGAATTTGATCTTCTCGTTGCAGCGCAGGCATGGGTTCGGTGTGCGGCCAGCCGCGTACTCGGCCACGAAATCCTGCACGACGTCGGTGTCAAAGCGGTCCGCGAGGTCCCAAACGTAAAACGGGATCCCGATCACGTCGGCGGCACGCCTCGCGTCCCTGGCGTCCTCCAGCGTGCAGCAGCCGCGTGCACCCGTTCGGTAGGACTTCGGGTTGGCGGACAGCGCTAGGTGCACGCCAGTCACGTCGTGGCCTGCGTCGGCCGCCCGCGCGGCGGCGACGGCGGAGTCCACGCCGCCGGACATGGCGGCGAGCACGCGCAACCGATCCATACCCCGAGCGTAATCGCCTGGCGCCACTGCCCGGGGGCAGGCACACAGCTGCTGACCCTCATCCAGGGCTCGCCAGGACCCTGAACGGCGCACCCCGCGGCAGCCGTTAAGGATCCATGCGGGTCAGGACTCTGGCACGAGCCACAGCACGCCGAGCGGCGGCACCGTCAAGCTGGCAGAGGCTGGCCGGCCGTGCCACGGCTCGGGAACCGCACCGGCCCGCGTGGGGCAGGCCGACGCGGTAGTTGTCGTGCGGCATGGCCGAGAAGTTGGCGATGCACGCGAGCACGCCGCCGTCGTCAGCCAAGCGCAAGAACGACAGCGTGTTGCCACCCGCATCGTTGGCGTCGATCCAGCTGAACCCGTCCGGCGAGGTGTCGCACCGCCACAGCGCGGCAGTGGCGGCGTATATGCCGTTCATGTCGTGCACCAGCCGCTGGACACCGCGATGGAAGTCGTCGTCGAGCACCCACCAGTCAAGACCGCGCTCCTCGGACCACTCGCCGCCCTGGCCGAACTCCGAACCCATGAAGAGCAGCTGCTTGCCCGGATGCGACCACATATAGGCAAGCAGCCCGCGCAGCCCGGCGAAACGCCGCCAGTCGTCGCCTGGCATCTTGCCGAGCAGCGAGCCCTTGCCGTGCACGACCTCGTCATGGGACAGCGGGAGCACGAAGTTTTCGCTGAACGCATAGATCAGCGAGAACGTGAGCTCGTTGTGGTGGTAGTGCCGGAAGACCGGATCATGCGACAGGTATGCGAGGGTGTCGTGCATCCACCCCATGTTCCATTTGAACCCGAACCCGAGGCCGCCAAGGTGCACGGGACGGGTCACGCCCGGCCACGCGGTCGACTCCTCCGCGATCATGGAGATGCCCGGCGAGCGCCGGTAGGCGGTGGCGTTGACCTCCTGCAGGAACGAGATGGCTTCCAGGTTCTCCCGCCCGCCGTAGATGTTCGGGGTCCATTCGCCTTCACGCCGTGAATAGTCCAGGTACAGCATGGACGCGACCGCATCCACCCGAAGCCCGTCGATGTGGAACTCCTCCAGCCAGTACAGCGCGTTCGCGACGAGGAAGTTGCGCACCTCGGCCCGGCCGAAGTTGAAGACGTAGGTGCCCAGTCCGGGTGCTCGCCGCGGCGTGGGTCGGCATCCTCGTACAACGGCGTGCCGTCGAAGCGGGCGAGCGCCCAGTCGTCACGGGGGAAGTGGGCGGGAACCCAGTCAAGGAAGACGCCGATGCCTGCCTGATGCAGCCGGTCCACCAGGTACCTGAAGTCGTCCGGTGCGCCGAACCGTGCCGTCGGCGCGTAGTACGAGGAAACCTGATATCCCCACGAGCCACCGAACGGATGCTCGGCGACCGGCAGCAGTTCGACGTGGGTGAAGCCCATGCTTTCCACGTAGCCGGTCAGCTCGTCGGCAAGCTCGCGGTAGGACAGGCCCGGCCGCCACGAGCCGAGGTGAACCTCATACACGCTCATCGGCTCGCGTTGCGGGGTGCGCCGGGCGCGCTCGGCGAGCCAGCTGTCGTCACCCCAGGTGTAGCCGCTGGTGTAAACGACCGACGCGGTTGCAGGTGGCCGCTCGGCCGCTTGCGCAAGCGGGTCGGCCTTGACCCGCCAGGTGCCGTCTGGGGCGCAGACTTCGTACTTGTACCTGGTGCCCTCACCAACACCGGGGATGAACAGCTCCCAGATACCCGACCCGCCGAGCGAGCGCATGGGGTGACCTCGCCCGTCCCAGTGGTTGAAGTCGCCGATGACACGGACACCGCGGGCGTTGGGCGCCCAGACGGCGAAGGATGTGCCGGTCACCGGCCCGAAGCCGGTTCCGATTTGGCTTCTGAACGGCTGCCGCTGCGTGGCACCGTCTCCCGCTGGTGCCTCGCCGTCTGGCGGGAACGTTCGCACGTGCGCGCCAAGCACCTGCCACAGCTGCTCGTGCCTGCCTTCGCCGACGAGGTGCAGGTCGACCTCGCCGAGCGTGGGCAAGTGACGGTAGGGATCGTCGGTGAGCGTCTCCGGCCCTAGCCGACTGCCCGAAGCTTCCGCGCGGTCCGTGGCTTCCGCGCGGTCCGTGGCCTCCGCGCGGTCCGTAGCTTCCGCGCGGTCGGTGCCGTCCGTGGCGGACGCTGGGTCTTGGTAAGCGACCGCGATCCGGTAGTCCGGCATTTCGCCCGGCGGGAGCGTTGCCTCGAAGACTCCCTCGTGAACGTGGCTCATCGGGAACCGGCGGCCATCGGGGAGCACCACCGTTACAGCGGCGGCCAGCGGGCGCAGCGCGCGCACGGTAATGCCGTCGGGTCCGGGATGAGCGCCAAGGACCTGATGCGGGTCATGGTGGTGTCCGGCCACCAGGCGGTCGATTTCACCAAGGCTGATCTGTGCCATGCGGCGACGACTCCTCACACCGCTACTCACACCGCTCCGCTGCGCCGGGCCGGGTGGCCCGGCGCTGCCGGTGTGGTGGTCATGCGGCCTCCAGCGAGTCAAGTGGTATGGGCAGCCAGGATGGCCGGTTACGCGCCTCGTAGACGACCTCGTAGATCGCCTTCTCGAGCTCGAATGCGCGCAGCACGGTCTGGTCCATGCGCGGGTCGGCACCACTGGCCTCGGCATAGCCATCGCAGAAGGCGGCGCGGTTGCGCTGCGCCCAGGCGTGCGCGACGCCCCGCAGCCTCTCCTGGTATGGATGGCCGATGAGCTGGGCACGCGCCGCGTACTCGAATGAACGCAGCATTCCCGCGATGTCGCGCAGTGGCGAGGACAGTGCCCGCCGCTCCACGAGCGGCGTGGCGGGTTCACCTTCGAAGTCGAGCACAATCCAGCCGGTCTCTGTGCGCACCACCTGGCCAAGGTGGTAGTCGCCGTGGATGCGCTGTACCCGCAGTGGCTCATCCAGCTTCGCCAGGTCGTCGAAGGCTGCAAGCACCGCGTCCGCGTGCCGGCCTAGCGCGGGAACGGCGGCACGCGCGTCCTCCAGTTTGCCGCACATCGAGCTGGCCATGTCCGCGGTCGCGCCCGGCGCGAGCTCATCGGTGCCGAATGCCTCGGCTAGGTCCGCGTGTACTTCGGCGGTTGCGGCCCCAAGCCGGTGCGCCTCGCCGGCGAAATCGCCACCGGCCTGGTCGGGGCGAATGCCGTCGTCTGCGTAGAGGTCACGGACGGAGGTTTGCGCAAGCGACCATCCATCGCTTGCCGTCCTCAGGTACTCGGACAAGATGGCGAGGGTCGTCACGCTCCCGTCCAGGTCCATCTCGATCCACCCGAACGGACGGGCAATGTGCGACGAGCCGACCCGGGCGAGAGCGCTCGTTACCTCAAGGTCCGGGTTGACGCCCGGCGTCAGCTTGCGGAACAGCTTAAGTATCGCCTCCTCGCCGTAGACCAGGCTGGTATTGCTCTGTTCGCCGGTGAGCACAAGGCTTTCGAGGCTGGTGTCGATGGGCACGCCAGGAGATCTGCGAAACCGCAGCCGGCCAGCGTCGCGCTCCGCCGCAATCGCTCGCAGCACGATCGTCATCAGCTCGCTATCGTGAGCCGCGTCATAGGCTGCGGCTGTTCCGCCCTCAGGCACGCCGACCAGCCCGATCAGCGCGTGCCGCAGCCGGTCAGGCAGGGTGGCGCGCCGGCCTGCCAGTACCTGGTACCGGTCAACCGCACTGTCCTGCGACACCGCGATCACCAGATGCTGCAGGGCGGGATCGGCGGCGGCGAGATCGGTGCTCGTGACGACAGAAAGATCACGTATGGCCCTGCCCTTGCCGGCGAACCAGCGCTGCCTGGGCAGCCATACCGTGAGGATTTCCTCAAGTCTCATGATGCTCGTCTACACCATCCAAAGCTCTCTCTTTCGGGCGTGGGCTGCACGGAACGGTTCCCTGCCAGCGGCGAGTCAATCCATCCCGCCGGGCCGCGGTGAACGCCGCGTACCGCTGCTCATGGCAAGTCCTCCTCCCGCGGCGGCGGGAGCTGGAACCAGTAGAAGCCGTGTCCGGGCAGCGTCAGCAGGTAGCTGAGTTCCCCGATCGGCGGGAACCTTACCCCGCCCATGCACTCAATCGGGGTGACACCCTTGAACCGGCGTAGATCGAGTTCGACTGGCTGGGGGAATCGGGACAAGTTGTTCACGCACAGTATCCGGTCCGCTCCTTCCAGCCCGTGGCCGGCGCGCCCGTCTCCGCTCGGGTCGTATTCGCGGACGAAGGCGAGCACGCTCGGGTTCGACGAGCTCAGCTCCTCATATGTGCCCAAGCCGAAGACCGCGTGGCGCTTTCTGATCTCGATCATCCGCTTGATCCAGTTCAGCAGCGAGCCGGCGTTGCGCTGCTGCGCTTCGATGTTGATCGCTTGATACCCGTAGATCGGATCCATGATCACGGGCAGGTACAGCCGCGCCGGGTCGCAGGACGAGAACCCGGCGTTGCGGTCGGGCGTCCACTGCATCGGAGTGCGGACGCCGTCGCGGTCACCGAGCCAGATGTTGTCCCCCATCCCGATCTCGTCACCGTAGTAGATCACCGGGGAACCAGGAAGTGACAGCAAGAGCGCGGTGAAGAGCTCGAGCTGGTTGCGGTCGTTGTCGAGCAGCGGCGCGAGCCTGCGGCGGATGCCGATGTTGGCCTTCATCCGCGGGTCCTTTGCGTACTCGACGTACATGTAGTCCCGCTCATCGTCGGCCACCATCTCGAGCGTGAGTTCGTCATGATTACGCAGGAAAATGCCCCACTGGCAGTTCTCAGGTATGGCCGGGGTCTGGGCCAGGATCTCCGAGATCGGGTAGCGCTGTTCACGCCGAACAGCCATGAAGATGCGCGGCATGAGCGGGAAGTGGAAAGCCATGTGGCATTCGTTGCCGCCCGTCTCCTCGTCGCCGAAGTACTGAACCACGTCTCCGGGCCACTGGTTGGCCTCGGCGAGCAGTACCCGGTCCGGGTAGAGCCGGTCCACCTCCGCACGGATCCGTTTCAGGTACTCGTGGGTCTCCTTGAGGTTCTCGCAGTTAGTGCCCTCACGCTCGTACAAGTACGGCACGGCGTCCAGCCGGAACCCGTCGATTCCGAGGTCCAGCCAGAACCGCAGCACCTCCACCATGGCCTCCTGAACTCGCGGGTTCTCGAAGTTCAGATCCGGCTGATGAGAGAAGAACCGGTGCCAGTAGTATTGGCCGCGCGCCTGGTCGTAGGTCCAGTTGGACTGCTCGGTGTCGACGAAGATGACCCGGGCGCCGCGGTATTTGTCATCGGTGTCCGACCAGACGTAGAAGTCGCCGTACGGGCCGTCCGGGTCGTGGCGCGACGCCTGGAACCAGGGGTGCTGATCGCTGGTGTGGTTCATGACCAGGTCCGCGATCACCCGAATGCCGCGCTTGTGCGCCTCGTCGACCATCTCAACGAAATGGCCGATGTTGCCGAACTCCGGCAGCACCGTCATGTAATCGGCGATGTCGTACCCGCCATCGCGCAGCGGCGAGGAGAAGATCGGCAGCAGCCAGATGCAGTCGATGCCAAGCCACTGCAGGTAGTCCAGCCGCGATGTCAGGCCCTGCAGGTCACCGGTGCCGTCGGCATTGCCGTCGTAGAAGCCGCGGACAAGGACCTCGTAGAAGACCGCGCGTTTGTACCAGTGCGGGTCCACGGGCCGGGCGGACACGAAGGGATCGGGTACCGGGTCGGCATGCATCGGCCCGAAGCCGGATCCGAAACCAGAGGGGACATGCCCCGATGCGACAGGGTCAGGCTGTCTCACCACTGACGTCTCCCAGGAGTGCTGCAGGTGCTGTGCGTCGTGTTGGCTGCGCCCGGCGCGTGGACGGGACCGGCCGTGGCGGCGTGTTCGGTTGTGCCCTCGTGCCTTTTGTACCTTGTGCCTTTGTACTTGGCGCCTTTGTACCTTTGTGCTCGGCGTGCCCTCGTGCTCGGCGTGCCCTTGTGCTTGGCGCGCCCTTGTGCTTGGCCGAACGCCGCCCCACTTCGGCCACTGCTACGGCTGGGCGGGCCGCACAGTAACCGTGAAGATGTGCGCCGGCTGCACTGCCGGGTCGAGGCGGACATAGTTAGCCTGACCGTCACGACGAGTTCCTCCCCGGGGCCGCATCCGAGTGCGGTCAGGTCGAGCCACGCCGTTGCCTCACGCGGCCCGTACGGGTCGGTATTCACGACGACCAGGACAGTGTCCGCCTCTCCGCTGGCCGGACCGTGCGGTTCCGCGCCAGCGATGCGGGGCGTTTGCGGGCCGACACTGCGAACCGTTTCCGTGCCGACGCTGCGGGCCGTTTGCGTGCCGGCCAGGTGAGGCAAGGCGCTCTGCTGAGTATCTTGCCCTGCTTCGGCCGCGGTGACCCGCTTGGAGAAGCAGATAAGCTCCGGCTGATCGACGTAGTGGAAGCGTAGATTGCGCAGCCAGTGCAACGCGGGGTGGGCGCGTCGGATCATGTTGAGTTTGGTGAGGAACGGGGCGAGGCTGCGACCGCTCCGCTCGGCGGCCGCCCAGTCACGGGGTTTGTACTGGTACTTCTCTGAGTCCAGGTACTCTTCGCTACCCGGGCGCAGCGGCTGGTTCTCGCACAGTTCGTATCCAGAATAGACTCCCCAGGTCGGTGAGAGCATGGCCGCGAGCACGGCCCGGATCTTGAACGCGGCGGGGCCGCCGTGCTGCAGGTACTCGTGCAGGATGTCCGGGGTGTTGGTGAAGAAGTTGGGGCGCATGTACGCCGCAGCGGCGCCAGCAAGCTCACGCAGATAGGTCTCGAGTTCGTCAGCCCTGTTGCGCCATGTGAAGTACGTGTAGGACTGGTGAAAGCCGATCTTCGCGAGGGTGTGCATCATCGCTGGCCGGGTGAATGCCTCGGCAAGGAACAGCACATCAGGATCGGTGGCGTGCACCTCGGCGAGCAGCCGTTCCCACATCGGGAGCGGCTTGGTGTGTGGGTTATCCACGCGGAAGATCCGTACCCCGTGATCCATCCAATGCCGGACGATGCGCACTACTTCCGCGTAGATCCCTTCGGCGTCGTTGTCGAAATTGAGCGGGTAGATGTCCTGGTACTTCTTTGGCGGGTTCTCCGCATACGCGATTGAGCCATCGGCGCGGGTGGTGAACCACTCCGGGTGTTCCTTGACCCATGGATGGTCGGGCGAGGTCTGCAGCGCGAGGTCGAGTGCCACCTCTAGGCCAAGCTCGCGGGCGCGTTCGACGAACGAGTCGAAATCGGCGAGCGTGCCGAGATCGGGGTGAACGGCGTCGTGGCCACCCTCGGCCGAGCCGATTGCCCATGGTGATCCAGGATCGCCTGGCTTGGCTTCAAGGGTATTGTTGCGGCCCTTTCGGCCCGTGTGCCCGATCGGGTGGATGGGGGGGAGGTAAACGACGTCGAAGCCCATCGCGGCGATGGCGTCGAGCCGACGTGCCGCGGTGCGCAGCGTCCCCGAGACGGGTTCCCTTCGGCCCATGGGGTCGATCTGCACCCCTTCTGAGCGGGGAAAGAACTCATACCAGGCGCCGTAGAGTGCCCGTTTCCTGTGCACGATGACGGGGAAATTTCTCGACTTGGTGACATGCTCGCGCAGTGGGCGGGCTTCGAGGATGGCTCTTACCTCGGCATCGGTCGCTGCGGCTAGCCGGTCGACGGGGGGAATGGCCGCGTCGCGCAGTCGCGCCGCAATGGCCCGCAGCGTCGCTCGGTGCGGGTCACCTACCCGTCGTGTCGCTCGCTCGAAAAGCAGCGCGCCCTCGGCGAGCATCAACTCCACGTCCTGGCCGCGCGGTACCTTGATGGCGGCGTCATGGTGCCAGTGCGCGATCGGGTCACCCCACGCCTCCACATGGAACTGCCACAAGCCTTCCGAGGTGACGGTGACCTGCGCGCCGTGGCGGTCGGTGCCTGGCGCGAGGTCTTGCATGCTCGTGCGCCTGCCGAGCGTGCCCTGCGGGTCGTGCGGGACCACGGCCGCGCCGAGCATCTCGTGCCCCTCGCGGAAAATACAGGAGTTGAAATTTTTACCCGGACCCAGGCGGCCTGCGAGTCTGTTTTGACAACCCTGTTTCGAGGTGCTTGCCTGGCGCGCCTCCGGCGCACGGTCCGGGGGGTTCCGTTGGGTCGTCCCCCCAGGCGACAGCCGGTCATCTGGGTGGCATGGCAAGGCCGCAGCGCGAAAGGCGTGCATGGAAGGCACGTCAAGGGCCAGAACGCAGCCAGGCTGGCGGGCGGGGCAAGCGGCGCCCGGCGAGCCGGATCGGGTTGTCAAGAGGCTCTGTATATGCGGCCCGGTTCGCGGACTGGGCTCCGACACACTAGGGTCACACTCCGTGAGATTCGCTCGGCCGTCAGATGTCACGCTCGTCCGGGGGGACGGCCTTCCACCCTCCCGGAGCCCGTTGCAGGATGTGTTCTCGTGCGCACCTCCGCCACGACCACGGGAGGCCACTAACGCCGACCGCGAAAATCGGCGCTAAGGGTCTGTTCGCAAACCCCGGTCCGATCCGGTATGCGGGTCATCCGCGCCCGGTTGGCAAGGTCGCAGCCCGAGGGCGTGCCTGGAAGGTACGTCGAGGGCGACAGCGCTTGCCGGGGGGCGACCCCCGGAGCCCCCAGGGGCAGCCAGCCGGAAGCGGGACCCTGCTTGCCGGCGCGCCTTCGGCGCGACGCGAGCAGGATCGGGATTTCCGGACAGGCCCTAAGGCCAACCGCACGTGAGAGAGGTCCGCAGATGAAAGCGATCCGCCGGTTCACCGTTGCGGCGGCGCTGCCGGAGCCGCTCGCCTCGCTTGGCGAGCTGATGATGAACCTCCGGTGGTCGTGGCACGCAGAAACGCTTGCGCTGTTCGCAGAAATCGATGCCGAGCGATGGGCGGCGTCTGGCAACGATCCGGTCCGCATGCTCGGCGAGGTGCCGCCGGAGCAACTGGCCAGGCTTGCCGAGGACCGGCGATTCCTGCGTCGGCTCAGCAACGCCGCCGACGACCTGCACGAGTATCTGTCAGAACCGCGCTGGTATCAGACGCTGGACAAGGACGGGACAGCACCGCCGACCGCGATTGCCTACTTCTCACCGGAGTTCGGCATCACGGCGGCGCTGCCGCAGTATTCCGGCGGGCTCGGCATCCTGGCTGGTGATCATCTCAAGGTGGCCAGCGATTTGGGTGTGCCGATCATCGGGGTTGGGCTTTTCTACCGTCACGGCTACTTCACCCAGTCACTGTCGGCCGAGGGCTGGCAGCAAGAGCGCTACCCGGCGACTGACCCCAACGGGCTGCCCGTCACGCTGCTGCGTGATCACGACGGCGCGCAGGTGCGCGTTGCTGTGCCGCTCCCCGGCAGCCGCAAGCTGGCTGCCCAGGTATGGTGCGCGCAGGTGGGCAGGGTGCCGCTGCTGCTGCTCGACTCCTACGTTCCTGAGAACGAGCCTGCCCTGCGTGAGGTCACTGACCGGCTCTATGGGGGCGCGGGTGAGCACAGGCTCCGCCAGGAACTGCTGCTCGGCATGGGCGGGGTCCGGGCCATGCGGGCCTTCTGCCGGATCACCGGGCACCAGGCGCCGGAGGTCTTCCACACAAACGAGGGCCATGCCGGGTTCCTGGGCCTGGAGCGCATCCGTGAGCGCGCCACGGAAGGACTGAGCTTCGATGAGGCGGTAGAAGCGTGCAGGGTCGGCACCGTGTTCACAACCCACACGCCCGTCCCCGCGGGCATCGACCGCTTTCCCAGAGGGCTTGTCGAGAGTCACTTCTCCGGCGAGTGTGACTACCCCGGGCTGCCCGTCGACCGGATTCTAGCCCTGGGTGCCGAGACATACCCGGGCGGCGATCCAGCCGTATTCAACATGGCTGTCATGGGCATGCGGCTGGCGCAGCGGGTCAACGGTGTGAGCGCGCTGCATGGCCGGGTCAGCCGCGAGATGTTCGGTGGCCTGTGGCCGGGCTTCGACACCGCCGAGGTCCCCGTCGGGTCGGTGACCAACGGCGTGCACGCTCCCACCTGGGTATCGCGTGAGATCTTCGAACTTGCCGACCGTGAGATCGGCCCGGATCTCGTCCAGCATGGGCGCGGCTGGGACCGGGTCTCTTTTGTGCCAGGCGAGCGGATCTGGGCGATCAGGCGGCTGCTGCGCGAACGCCTGGTGACTACCGCACGGCAGCGGCTCCGTGGGTCCTGGCGCCAGCGCGGAGCCAGTGACGCCGAGCTCGGTTGGACCGAGGAGGCGCTCGATCCGGACGTGCTCACGATTGGCTTTGCCCGGCGGGTGCCCTCCTACAAACGGCTCACCCTGATGCTGCGGGACCCCGACCGGCTCACGAAGCTTCTGCTCGACGAGGACCGGCCGGTGCAGATTGTGATCGCAGGCAAGGCGCATCCCGCCGATGAGGGGGGCAAGGGGCTGATACAGCAGATGGTCAGGTTCGCCGACGATCCCCGGCTGCGCCATCGCATCGTCTTCCTGCCCGATTACGACATGGCGCTTGGCCGGGCTCTAGTGCAGGGCTGCGACGTCTGGCTGAATAACCCGCTGCGCCCGCTCGAGGCGTGTGGCACATCCGGTATGAAGGCGGCGCTGAACGGCGGCCTCAACGTCTCGATCAGGGACGGCTGGTGGGACGAGTGGTTCGACGGCACCAACGGATGGGAGATCCCCTCCGCGCACAGCGTTGATGATCAGGACCGGCGGGACGAACTTGAAGCATCCGCCCTTTACGACCTGCTAGGTCAGCACGTAGCCCCGCTGTTCTACGACAGGGACAGTGATGGCCTGCCGCGACGCTGGATCGAGATGGTGAAGCACACGCTGTCCTCACTCGGCCCGAAGGTGCTTGCCTCGCGAATGATGCACGATTACGTGACACAGCTCTACACCCCAGCCGCCCACGCCTCGCGCACCCTTGCCGCGCCAGGAGCCGACGGCGAGCCCTATGCGGCCGCGCGCGAGCTGGCGGACTGGAAGCGCAGGATCTCACGCGGCTGGTCCGGTGTCCGGATCGAGCACGTCGAAGCGAGTGCGGCCGAGCCCAAGATAGGTGCGCAGCTCACCGTCCGTGCGAGTGTCGCGCTCGGTGAACTATCGCCCGAGGACGCGACTGTGGAGCTCGTATACGGCCGCTCGGGCGAAGACGACGAGATCATCGAGCCGTTGTATTCCGCGCTCTGCGTAGAAGGCTGTGACAGCGATGGCCCGGACAGCACGGTCTTTCGCTACTGCGGATCGGTAAAGCTGGCCCGGCCAGGTCCGTTCGGCTACACAGTGCGGGTGCTGCCCCGGCACTCACTTCTTGCCAGCCGTGCCGAGCTTGGCCTGGTGGTCCTGCCCGCCGCGCCCGCAGGCATGACCAACGGCGACCTCCGCTAGCAGCTCCCCTGGGAGGTTGTCGCCAGTTCCGACGGGCCGTAGGCTGGCAGGCTGTATCCAAGGGGCGAGGCGCCCGATCGCGGTCCTTGTCGGTCAAGGGCTTCTCGCGGAGGCGACCACATGTCCGAGACCACGCCAACCCCTGCCGCATATGCGAGCCCGGTAGACATCAACACCTACGGCCCGTACGGCCCTGGCCGGGGATTCGCCCGCGGCCAAGGATTCGTTCGCCCGCGCTACCCGTTCCGCGGCAGGATCACCGCTGACGGGTCCAGCGGCTACCGTGCCGAACCCGGCCGTTACCACCTGTACATCAGCTACGGCTGCCCATGGGCGCAACGCACAGCGATCGTGCGGAAGCTGAAGAAGCTCGACGACATCGTCTCGCTGTCCTACGTAGACGACGAGCGTGACGCCAGGGGCTGGGCATTCCGCGAGTTCCGCGGCCCGGATCCGGTCAACGGCTTCACCTTCCTTGCGCAAGCGTATGAGGCGACAGAGCCGGGCTTCAGCGGGCATGTCTCTGTGCCGGTGCTGTGGGACAGGACGACCAGGAAGATCGTCAGCAACAACTTCACCGACATCACGATCGACATGGGTCGCGAGTTCGACACCTGGGGCGACAGGAGCGTGGATCTGTTTCCAGAGAAGCTTCGCGGCGACATCGACGCTCTGAACGACCGGGTGTATGACACGGTCAACAACGGCACCTACCGGGTGGCGGGCGCGACAACGGCGGAGGAGTATGAGCAGCTGAGGCGTCTGCTCATCGGCACCTTCGAGTACCTGGATGAGCGGCTGGCAAGCAGCAGGTACCTGTTTGGCCGGGCGGTGACTGAGGCGGACATCCGGCTGTGGCCGACGCTGGCCCGGTTCGACCTCGGTTATAACCCACTGGCCAAGATCAGCGAGCGGCCCCTCACCGATTTCCCGAACCTATGGGGCTACGCGCGCGACCTCTACCGGCTGCCAGCTTTCCGTGAGACGACCGAGTTCGCGGCCTTCTCCACGTTCGGTCGCGGCTCACCGTCATTCTTCAACGCTGGCTCGTGGCGCATCGCGGTCGAACCAAAAACTGCCGACTGGGACGCTCCGCACAGCCGCGAACACTTGACCTAAAGACCTGTGAGGCTTCCCGGCGGCGGGCCAAAAAAGTTGAGCCAGAACACGCCCGGGAGGAACCGTCCGAAATCACGGCCCACCGCCTCTAGTAACCGGGTCTTCGAAGTTAGCCGGGTGCATCGGTGGCTCGGTCATGTCGCGTGCCATGGCACGGCATGCTTGACCTATGGACGATGACGCGAGGCAACGACCACCGCGTGCGGCGAGCACAGACCGCAGCGTTCGGGTGGAGATCGACGGCGCGGTAGCCACCATTCGACTGGACCGGCCGCCGATGAACGCGCTGAACGCAGCAGCGCAGGACGAACTCGCAGCGGCCGCGGCGCAGGTCACCGCCGATCCTGCGGTGAGCGCGGCAGTGATTTACGGTGGCGAGAAGGTCTTCGCAGCGGGCGTCGATATCAAGGAAATGGTCGAGGCGAGTTACGCTCAGATGGCGGCCGACTCGAGGAGGTTGCAGGCCTGCTTCACCGCGATCGCACGGATTGGAAAACCGGTCGTTGCGGCGGTCACCGGGTACGCGCTCGGCGGCGGGCTCGAGCTTGCGCTTTGCGCGGACTTCCGGGTCGCAGGCGCAAGTGCCAAGCTTGGCCAGCCCGAGATCTTGCTCGGCATTATCCCCGGTGCCGGCGGCACGCAGCGTCTGCCACGGCTTGTCGGCCCGGCAAAGGCCAAGGACATCGTGTTCACGGGCCGGTTCGTCGGAGCGGAGGAGGCTCTGTCCATTGGCCTGGTGGACAGGGTGGTACCGGACGACCAGGTTTACCAGGCCGCCCACGAGATGGTGCAGCGTTACTCGAGCGGGCCTGCTCTCGCCCTGCGCGCCGCCAAGCAAGCCATCGACGATGGCCTGGAAACTGATCTCGATACTGGCCTGGAAATCGAGCGACTCAACTTCGCTGCCTTGTTCGCCACAGAGGACCAACGCACGGGAATGCGCAGCTTCATCGAGAATGGGCCCGGTAAGGCTACCTTCGCCGGGCGGTGAGGACAACCTACGATGACCGAGCCGGAAGCTGAACCCACCTTCGACATGGTCGCAGCGGCTCTGCGGGCCGACAGCGCCGATGTCGCCACCTATGCACGGGTGTTCACAGAAAGCCTGGGCGATGTGCTGCCGCCCGGCTGCGTAACGGTGGAACGCGAGCGGACAATGTCGGACCGGATGCGCGGGCGTCCGGGCGAGGTGCGGCGCGTCACCGTGAGGCTGGGTGAGCAGGTCATGAGCCTTGCCGTGCTGAAGGGCCAGCCTGTCGCCGAGATCCGCCGTGAGGTGCGGGGGGTCGTACTGTCCCGGCAGCAGGTGCCGATGCAGGAGTGGGCAGAGGCGCTGGCCAAAGCCCTGGTCGCCCATGCCGGTGAGAACGCCCGTGCCGCACACGCGCTGCGGCGGCTGGTCACGGGAAGCTGAGGAGGGCGGCTCATGAGCCGCGACACCGTACACGCCTACCGCACAGCGCTTGTTACCGGAGCGTCGAGTGGCATCGGCGCCAGCACGGCCCGCCTCCTCGCCTCGGCAGGCACAGACCTGGTCATGGTGGCACGGAGCGCAGGGCGGCTCGAGGAGAAGGCCGCGCAGCTGCGTGACGAGCACAAGATCGGCGTGGAGTCGCTACCAGCCGACCTCACCAAGCCGGACGAGCTAGCCGCCGTGGAGGCACGCCTGGCTGATCCAGCCCGGCCAGTAGAACTGCTGGTCAACAACGCGGGCATTGGGGCGTCTGGTGAGTTTGACCAGCTTGGCGTGGACAGCGCGGAGAGGCTGATCCGGCTGAACATCCTCGCGCTTGTGCGGCTGACACATGCGGCTCTTCCGGGAATGCTCGGCCGAGGGCACGGCGGGATACTCAACGTTTCATCGATGGCGGGCTTCGTGCCGTCGCCGCGGGTCACCACGTACGCGGCGACCAAGGCGTTCGTCACCTCGTTCAGCGAGAGCCTGCACGTCGAGGTGCGGCGGCGCGGGGTACACGTCACCGCGCTCTGCCCCGGGTTTACCCGCACCGAGTTCCACGCGGACAGGACCGACGTTTCTGGCCTACCCAGCTTCGCATGGCTGGACAGCGATGAGGTGGCAAGGGCTGGCCTGGAAGCCGTGGCAGCGGGCCGGGCGCTGTCGGTGCCGGGTGTGCAGTACAAGACGGCCGCCCAACTGACCAGGATCGCGCCCCGGGTCCTTGTGCGCGCGGCGATGGCTCGATTGCGGCGACTGTGATGCAACAGACACAACGCGTACGACCAATCCGTCGTCATATATCTGACGACGGCACGGACATCTCGTAAGGTGCTGATGCGATGGCCATCCAGGACAGGTTGTCGGATCGGCTGGGCCCGTACCGGCTGCTCGACCGGATCGGGGAAGGCGGCATGGGTGTGGTGCACCTCGCCGCTGATTCGGAGAACCGCCTGGTCGCCATCAAGGTGCTCCGCCCGCAGACCGCCGGTGACGCGACCGCTCGGCGGCGTCTCGCCCGCGAGGTCGAGACGATGCGCCGGGTGCGCAGCCCGTACGTCGCCGAAGTGATCGACGCGGACGTGACCGGCGATATGCCGTATATCGTGACGAGGTTCGTGCCCGGAAGCACTCTTGAACATGTGGTCGCCGAGCACGGGCCGCTGCGCGGCCAGCGGCTACAGCGGCTGGCATACGGGCTGGCCGGAGCGCTCGCCGGGGTGCACGCGGCCGGCGTGGTTCACCGGGATCTCAAACCGGGCAACGTGCTTATAGTCGGCGACGATCCTGTGGTGATCGATTTCGGCATCGCACAGGCGGGAGACGCCACCCGGCTCACCCTGACCGGCATGTTCATGGGCACGCCAGGTTCGCGGCGTGGCTCGCGAGCCACGTGGCACGGCTCGATCTGACGGCGCCCACAGTGGCGGGCAGGACATCGGCCACGGCGATCCAGGGCGTGATGAAGCCAAGCCCGGCGGTTCCTGGCATGGCTCTTGCGGGCGAGACTGTCCCGAACATGGCGGTCGGGGCTGCCGCAGCCGACGCAGCGGCAGGCGGCGCAGCGGCAGCCGGGGCTGCCGCAGTAACCGGCATGCCCGCAACGAGCGCCCACGGCGCGATCGCGGGAACTGGAACTGCAAGCGGGGGAACTGGAGCTGCAAGCAACGCAGCGGCGGCTTCCGCCGCAGCGCAAGCAGCGGCCACACTGGCTAACCAGGTCGCGGCAGCTCACCTAAAGGCTGGCGCGGCGCCGGGTGTGGCGAACAAGCTCGCGCCGAGCCGCCGCCTCTTCCGGCCGTGGCTCGGCAACCGGCGGCGTTCCCGAGGTATCGGTGGCCCACAGATACCAATGCAGGGGCATCAATGGGCCACAGATACCCCGGGCTCCGTCGCACCAGGCGGCCGGGCCACCCCTGACTCCGTCGCAGCGGGCCGCCAGATTGCTCCAGGCTCCGTCACCGCGGGCGGCCCGGCTACCCCTGACACCGTCACTGCGGGCGGCCCGGCTACCCCTGACACCGTCACTGCGGGCGGCCGAGCCACCCCTGACACCGTCGCAGCGGGCCGCCAGATTGCTCCAGGCTCCGTAGCCGCGGGCGGCGCCGCCCCTGGCTCCGTCGCGCCCGAGGATTACATGCCGCGGTATCAGCGTCCGCGCGACGTGGCGGATCTCTTGCCGCCAGTGCAGTACGTGCCGTCGGCCGAGGGCGCGCGCCGCCGAGCACAACAGGCTGAACAGGGCCGCACGGCCTCGGCCGCAAACGTGGCCGACTCCCCTCGCAGGGCGCCCGCACGGCGCAAGCACCGCGTGCTTGGCCTTGCGGCGCTGGTAATCGCCATCGCAATCAGCCTGGTGCTGCCGGTCGCTGGCACCATAGCGGTGCTCGGGGTGCTCGCCGTACTGAGAGCGGCTGACCGGGCACAACGCCGCCTTGCCTTCCGCCGGAGCACGCGCGGGCCGCGGGCGGTTGATCCGCTCCTCGTCGTTGCCAACGCGCCGTGGGCGCTTGCGCGCTCTGTTCTTGTGACTCTGCTTTTGGCTCCGCTCCTGATGTTCATCGCGGGCATCGTTGCAGTGGTCGCAGTCATTGCGATGGGTGGCTCACAACTGCCGCTTGCCGCCGCGTATGCGGCGGGTGTCTTCATGGCGCTGAACTGCGTGGGCCCAGGTTCGCGGGCGCCCCGCCGTGAGCTGAACCGCGCGCTTAACGCCATCGCGCGGACGCGGCTGACCACTGCTGCTTTCACGCTGGTGCTGGGTAGTTTCGCCGCCGCGTTGGTTTCGCTCGCCCTGCTCAAGGCACCGACGTTCTGGCCGGTCCCCGATCCACATAATCTGCTGGCCCACCTGCCAGGCGCGGGCTTCGTCCGTCACCTGGCCCACCCCCCAGGCGCAGGCCTCGTCCGTCACCTGGCCCACCCGCCTGGCGGGGGGCTCATCCATCGCACCCTGGTGTTCTTGCGCCATGTCGGCCACGGACTCACCGGGAGCATGCAGGTACTATGACGCGGGCCTTAGAGTCTGTTTGACGACCCCGATCCGCTCGCTGACTTCCAAAATCGAACCTGGGTTGTCAAAAGGACCCTGAGCGTTGGCGCCGTTTCTACCCATCGGTAACATGATCCATGCCGAATTGGCCAGGTGCGCCGGCGTCCCGTGCTGACCGCCGCTGCGGGGGGTTGCCGCGCCTCTGACAGGCTTTGGGTGCTAGCGCAAGACCTGGCAACCGCTCGCGGCGGCAGGTAATCGCGATCTCTTAGTGCAGAAAGGTCGGCCACGGCCATGAACATCGTCGTCTGCGTGAAGCAGGTCCCAGACACCTGGGCAGAACGCAAGCTGAAGCCGTCCGACTCCACCCTGGACCGCGAGTCTGTCGACGGGGTAATGAACGAAATCGACGAGTACGCCGTCGAGGAAGCGCTTCGCCTGGCCGAGGCTCACGGCGGCGAGGTCACGGTGCTGACCATGGGCCCGGAGAAGGCGGCGGAGACGATCCGCAAGGCGCTGTCCATGGGCGTGGACAAAGCGGTCCACCTTATCGACGATCGGCTGCACGGCAGCGATGGGCTGCAAACCTCTCACGCGCTTGCCCAGGTGCTCAGGAAGATCGGATTCGACCTAGTCATCTTGGGCTCGGAATCGACGGACGCCCGGATGGGCGTGCTTGCCGCGATGCTTGCCGAACGGCTATCGCTACCGCAGCTGTCGCTCGCGAACAAGGTCGAAATCGAGGGCACCACGGTCCGGATCCAGCGCCAGACCGACTATGGCCACGACAAGGTCGAGGGCACTATGCCGACGATCATCAGTGTCGTCGAGAAGATCAACGAGCCGCGTTACCCGTCATTCAAGGGAATCATGGCCGCGAAGAAGAAACCTGTGTCACGGCTCACCCTTGCCGACGCGGATATCGACGCCGAGCAGGTCGGGCTCGCGTCGGCGCCGACGGAGGTAACCACGTTCACCGAGCGGCCACCCAGGCAAGCCGGTGTGATCGTGAAGGACGAGGGCGATGGTGGTGCCAAGCTCGCCGCCTACTTGGGCTCGCAGAAGTTCATCTGAGCCGCAGTCGTAGCGGCGCTCGACGGAAAGAAAGTCATGGCAGAGGTTCTGGTGCTCGTCGACCATGCGAACGGCGAGGTAAAGAAGGTCACATGTGAGCTGCTGACGCTGGCCAGGCGCTTCGGCGAGCCCGCTGCGGTATGGGTCGGCGCCGGGGCCGACGCCGGCCAGGCCAAGCTCGCCGAGTTCGGTGCCGCAAAGGTGTATGTCGCAGGTAACGCCGAGTTCATCGAATATGTCGTGGCACCGAAGGCCGAGGTGCTTGCGCATCTAGTGACGGAAAGATCGCCCGCCGCGGTGCTCATCGCCGGCACAGCGGAGGGCAAGGAAGTCGCCGGGCGGCTCGCGGTCAAGACCGGGTCCGGTGTGCTGACCGATGCGGTCGAGGTTCATGAGGATCTAACCGCCGAACAGTCCATCTTCGGCGGTGCCATCATCGTGCAGTCGCGGGCGCGCGCGGGCGTCCCGGTGATCGCCGTGCGGCCGAACTCGACTGCCCCACAGGCCGCTCCCGGTCAGGCGACGGTCGAGCAGGTCAGCTTGGCGCTCTCAGATAGCGCGAAGGCGGCGAAGATAACCGAGCGTGTGGTGGCGGAGCGTGGCGAGCGGCCAGATCTCACCGAGGCGGCAATCGTGGTCTCAGGCGGCCGTGGCCTCGGCGGTCCCGACAATTTCGGGTTGATCGAAAAGCTTGCCGACTCACTCGGGGCGGCGGTCGGCGCGTCGCGGGCCGCGACAGATGCGGGCTGGTATCCCCACCAGTTCCAGGTCGGGCAGACAGGAAAAACCGTCGCTCCACAGCTCTACATGGCAATCGGCATCTCCGGCGCGATCCAGCACCGTGCGGGCATGCAGACATCAAAGACAATCGTCGCGGTCAACAAGGACCCGGAGGCGCCGATCTTCGAGCTCGCCGACTTCGGCGTGGTCGGCGATCTGTTCAACGTCGTCCCTCAGCTCATCGAGGAGATCGAGAAGCGGAAGTAGGCCGCGCAGGCGGGTGCGAGCGGGCATGGACTGCGGGCGAGAAGGACCGCCTGTGCGCCACGCGGACGGACGTGACGCGCTGGCACCGTTTGACGGGGGTCCGGGGGGTCGCCCCCCGGGCTGGCACTTTGGATGATCACGGTGATGTCGCAGGCACGACCTAGGGATGCGCTATGTCCACGATCACGTGCCGGGTGGCGGCGTCGCCGGTCACCAGCACGCGGAACGGAAGCTGCGCCCTGACACCCAGGGCGATCGTGGTCTGCCCCTCGAACGAGCCTGCGAACTTCGCTTCCGCGAGCGAACTCCAGCCCGCCACCTGCGCCGGGGATATCAGGTCAGCTCCGACGGCTGGCGGCGTGCGCCAGGGCTGGTGGCCCTGATCATCAGTGCCCCAGATGGGAGCACGCACGACCACCTGGAGAACGGCGGAGCCTGCCACAGGCACTGGCTTGCCTGCGGCGTCGGAAAGTACTTGTGGCACGTACCTGACCACGTAGCTCGCAGGCGCGGGTCCGTTGATGTCGAACACGACACGGTCGTAGCACGGATGCTGACCCTCGCGGACCAGGTAGAGCGGTGCGCGGGACATGGCGCTCCCGTCCGTCTTCACGCCTGTCCCCCAGCCCTTGGTCGCGCACGCCGCGGCTGAGCGGGATGGCGCGGTGTTGGCCGCCGCGGACGACCTTGCGGTTCCCGCGGGGAGAGAAGGCCGTGCTGCGACGGCGTGGTGTGGGATCGAACTCACGGCGGCGGCCGGCTGCGATGGTGCGGCGCTCGCGCAAGCGGCTGCGAACGCCACCGGGCAGGTCGCAATGGCAACCGCCACCATGCGCAGGACAGGCGACCGGCCCGATGCGGTGCGCCAGGCACGCCGCGGTCCTGGTGGCCGACGGCATTGCGGCAGGTGACCTTGCGGCAAGTGACCTTGCGGCAGGTGACCTTGCGGCAAGTGCGTGCGTGCTCGCGACGAACCGCCGAGCCAACGCCCGCGCAGGGCTGAAGTGATCATCGTTTCCCCCCATGCCTTGTACGCGGTACCCGCCGCGTTTTCATAGTCAGACGGTGCGCCATGAGCGAGCCGGGTAACAAGGGGAGCCCTCCCCAGATGGGGAGAACTTCCAGCTGGTGGCTGGTTGGAGTTTGCTCAGAGCTTTGACCCCACCGGCATGTTCCAGACGGGCATTGGCGGTCCATGGTGCCGATCTCCGCTGTAGGTGACGCCGCGATCATGAAGGGGCGGGGGCCGACACTCGGGACGGCCCCTCAGCGCGCCAGCCGAATAGGCCAGCAGGGGGCAGAGGAGGCAGCAGGGAAGCAGGGAAGAGTCTTTCGTAAATCGCAGTTCGATCGAGCGGGATCGAGGGTTCCGAAAGGGTTCTTATTCCGCTGGTGCCTTCACGGGAAGCCGCTGAAGGTCTTCAGGTGTCAGCTCGCCCGTGGAGATCAGCAATGCCGCGAGTTCCTCCAGTGCCCGCGCGCCACGCAAGCCTGGTACGCCCAGGCGCGCATACCGGTCGCGGATGTTCTCACATCGTTTGGCCACCGTATGCGCCTGCCAGCCGATCCGCTCGGCGGTCTCCTTGGCGGTGCGCGGCGAAGGGGCGCCAGCGTGCCGCCAGGTGAGGTACTCCTCGAACCGCGCGGCGAGTACGAGGCGGTCGGAGTCGTTGAGCCGGGCACGGTATTTGGTGCTTGTCACGATCCGCCGCTCCCCGGTTGACGGCGTCGCCCCCGAAGCGGCCGCGCCTGCGTCGTCGGCCGCTTCGTCGCCGTCGGGCACATCGTCGAGTCCGGGCAGCCGCAGCCGCAGCGTATAGTCGCCGTGCACACCCGTCAGCCGCACCTTGGCGTGCCACTGCTGCACAGGTACAGCCATTCCCGGCGGCAGATCCACGCGGAAACCGCGATCGCCGGTCAAATACAGCAACGAGGAACTGCTGTCGTTATGGAGCCACCAGGCGCCGTCGTGGTATCTGAGGCTCCCAGCCGAACGAGAAAGGCCACGATCATCGGCGGGCAGGGCCGCCGAACACGACGGCGCCCGGCCGAAAGTAAAGGTCGCGCCTGGCCTTACGCGCCAGGTCCGCAGCTCATACATCACGATTAGCAGCACGGCTCCCCTGCCCCTCAACGCGAAGCTAGGCCCGCGAGGTCCGGGCGTCAACGGCATGAGGCAACTGCACCGTTTTGCGCCGCTTGTGGCCCGTAAGAGCCTGCACGGAAACCGCTCCCGGCTCGGGTGCTCCCGCAGCCCGGCTGGGGTGCTCCCGCATCCGGGCTCGGGTGCTCCCGCATCCCGGCTGGCGTGCTCCCGCATCCGGGCTCGGGTGCTCCCGCATCCCGGCTGGCTGTCCTCCCGGGGTTCCGTGGGTCGCCCGCGGGCAAGCACTGTCGCCCTCGTCGTGCTTTCCAGGTGCCCCGGTGGATGCGTCGCAAGGCTAAGGAGGAGCGCGTCGTGGACCTACCCGCGACGGCGACAGCGCCGCGCGGCGCCCGCCTGAGCGTCGTGCAGCCAAATAGGACTCCTCTTACAGAGAGCTAGGCTTGGGGCCGTCATGGGTTATAACGGCAATCCGCAACAGAGCGGACGAAGGCCAGCACCGGAGGTCGTGGCCTACCTCGACCATGCCGCCACGACGCCGATGGTTCCCGAGGCGATCGAGATCATGACGGCCGAGCTTGCGCGGCTCGGTAACCCGTCGTCACTGCACAACGCGGGCCGCCGGGCACGGCGGGTGGTCGAGGAGTCTCGTGAGCAAATCGCGGCGGCGCTCGGTGCCAGGCCCAGCGAGGTCATCTTCACAAGCGGCGGCACCGAGGCCGACAATCTCGCGGTCAAGGGGCTCTTCTGGGCGATGCGCGCGGCGCATCCACGCCGTCGGCGCGTACTCGTAAGCTCGGTCGAGCATCACGCGGTCGTCGACTCGGCGCAATGGCTGGCTGGGCACGACGGAGCGGAGGTCTGGTGGCTGGATGTTGATGCGCGCGGCCGTGTCCAGCCGGACGTCCTTCACGCGGCCATCGAGGGTGATCCAGGCGACATAGCGCTGGTTAGCATCATGCTCGCGAACAACGAGGTCGGCACCGTGCAACCGGTCGCGGAGCTGGCAGCGATCTGCCACGAGCATGGACTTGTCTTCCATACCGATGCGGTCCAGGCAGTCGGCCAGCTCGCGGTCGATTTCGGCTCGTGCGGCGCGGATGCGCTCACGATCACGGGACACAAGATCGGCGGGCCTGTCGGGGCAGGCGCGCTGCTACTCGCCCGGGGTGCCGAGCCGGTCCCCGTCCTGCACGGCGGAGGCCAGGAGCGCGATGTCCGCTCGGGAACGCTCGACACACCGGCGATCGCGGCCTTCGCAACCGCGGTCCAGCTCGCGGTGGAATCGCGGGCCGAGTACGCGAAATACGTCGCTGGGCTGCGAGAGGATCTCATCGGGCAGGTCTTCGCGGCGGTGCCGGACGCGATCTTGAACGGCGACGAACCGGGGCCGGGCAGGCTGCCGGGCAATGCGCACTTCTCCTTCCCTGGTTGTGAGGGCGACGCCCTGCTCATGCTGCTTGATGCGAAGGGAATCGCGTGCTCGACCGGATCGGCGTGCACGGCAGGTGTGGCGCAGCCGAGCCATGTGCTTGTCGCGATGGGCGCCGACGTTGCGAGGGCGCGCGGATCACTGCGGTTCAGCCTCGGGCACACCTCGACTCAGGCCGACGTCGACGCCGTTGGCGCCGTAATCGGTGAGGCCGTGGAGCGCGCCCGCCGCGCAGCGGCCAGATAGTCACAGCCGCGCAGCGGCCAGATAGAGGCATGGTGGCCACAAGTACCAGTCTCGAGCTTGTGGCCATGAGGATGATGAAGGGGAACAAGGCAGATAACACCGGCCGGACAGCACAGGCCACGATCAAAGCAGCCCGAGCAGCCAGCGTGGACCGGTAACGGCTGCCCCGGCATCCTCGCAGCGGCGGCGCAGCTGCCTGTCGGCGGTTACAACAACGCGCCTCCCGTAGGTGTCGCCAGCCAGTTCCGCGATCGTGTCATCACCAGAGCCCTTGGCGGCCACGACCCGGACCCCGCCTGACCCGGCCCGGGCCCCGCCTGACCCGGCCCGGGCCCCGCCTGCGTCGGCCACGCCTGCCCGGGCGGCGCCTTCCACGACCATAACGATCTCCG
>WNGG01013236.1_pt1 | contig 24064 bp, 2 predicted proteins | sample 5400661 | NCBI WGS metagenome assembly WNGG01 (sample SAMN13153372, study PRJNA577476) | soil metagenome | isolation source: 100 cm soil or saprolite under Garry oak tree replicate 1 | place: USA:California | collected 2016-06-15
GCGGTTGACGATCGCCTCCACCACCTCGTCACTGGGCGGCCCGTCGCCCCTATCCGTGAACAGCTCCGGATCCTCGAACAGCTGGCGCACCGCCTTGGCAAGCTCCCACCGCAACGCGGCGCACACGTCCGCCGCCGCGGCCAAGCCAGCCCGGGCGTCACGCGCGTCGTCGCGGACGTGCAGTGCGCTCACATGAACCCGCGGGATCCGATGCGCCACGAAAACCGCGAACCCTGCGAGATCGGCGGCCAGACCCCGCAGCACCTCCGTGTCGTTCACGTTCCGAGGATCACGACCCACCCGGAATGACCGCGGGGCGAGGATGTTCGCCTGTTGCGGCGGGGCTTGCGGGACCCGCCCCGGCAGCGGCGCGGGCAGCAGGCGCTGCCGGGGCGGGGCTTGCCGGACTCGCCGCGACCCGACGAACCGGAGCTGGATCCAGTCCGTCGACCCCTCGGGCGGTGCCAGGGAGTACGTGACGCGGGCCCCGGGATCCACGAGCCGGCCCTGCCGCTCGGCCCACCGGGTGAGACCGAGGTTAAGTTCCCACTCCAGCCGGCTCGCCACCCAGTGGCCTAGCTCGGCGAGCAGCTCGCCGTTGCCCTGGGCCCCCACCACCACCTCGACCGCCAGCCGCCAGCCCGGCGCCAGCCAGTGGCTCGGGAGCGCAGCCAGGACGTCGTCGTCAGTCGCGCCTGCGGCGCGGTTCGCCAGCCAGGCCAAGACGATCATGGTCAGCTCAGTGCCAGCCGCCGGGTCCTCGTCTGGATCGTGCTCTCGCAGATGGTCAAGGACGTCACGCAGTTTCTGCCCGAAGAGCTGGTTGGCCGGAGCGGCGTCGACGACCTCAGCCAGCCGGGACGCGTGCAGCCGGTACGCGACCTCCTGGTTCCACGGCCAGGGGAAGCCGTTGATCGGGTCGGCCTGCTCGACACCCCTATCGGCCCGCCCCGCGTCTACCGACCCCGCCGCGCCGCCCGGCTCAACCGTGAGATGGTAGACCCGGGTCGCGCCGGAACCTTCGGGGTTGACGCGGTCCACGATCCGGGTCACCCGCAGCGCACCGCGCGGCAGCAGCGCCCGGCCGGCTTCCCCGGGCACCCGCCGCGCCGCCCCCCGGTGTTCGATCCGTACGCCCACCATTCGGGCCTCGTCGAACAGAGGGAGGTCCTGATCATCCATCTGGGCCGGCAACGGGAGCCCGTTCAGGGCCAGGTGCGACCGGAGAAAGAGCAGCTCGAGCGTGTCCTCCGATGCGACCGCCGTCAACGGTTGGTCGGCCGGCACAGGCACCAGCTCGGCCATCGCGCGGTTGACCGCCGAGCCCGCGCGGACGGCCTCGACGTCGTGCTCGACGGCCTCGACGTCTTGTTGCGGGAACCTTGGCAACAGCCGATCCCACCCGCGCGCCGTGTACCTCCGCACCTCATCCACGGTTGCCGTGGGCTCCGTGGCGCCGCCGGACGCGGTCTGGTCTTGAGCGCCGATGTGCGAGGGCTGCCCCGTCGACGACGCCGTGCCTCCAGCGGGGCCGACCCTGGCCGGGGGAAGCTCATCAGAGGTACCCGGGCGATCCTCGTGCGGTGGCAGCGGGCGTCGGGCGTCTGCCAGGTGCGAGGATGCAGGGGTGGGGACCGCAACCACGAAGATGAGCTCGCGCTGCTGTACCCACTCCGCGAACTGGCTCGCGGCAACCGGGCCGACACGGCCGGCCTCCGGGTCGAAGATACGGTACTGGCTTTCGGCCTCCCGCCAGGCCGCCCGAGTCCAGCCCTCCTCGGGGGAGGCCAACCAGATCCGGGTACCCACGGGAAGGTCCTGCGGCAGCCGTTCGGTGGGCCCGTCGACGCTCAGCTGCGTGCGGCCGGGCAGCAGGCGGCGCACCTGCCGCGCCTGGTCCCGTATCGACAGGCGCCCCATCTGTGCCGCCTGGACGCGGGCCTCCGCGGAAAGGCTGTCCGTCGTGACCGCCGCCCCCAGGCCGTCATCGCTCAACCAACGCAGCGCGAGGAACCCCACGGCCGGCAGGGCCGGCATGTAGTGATCGGTGGTACGCACCAGGTACAGCGCCGGGGCGCCATCCGGCCCGTACGTGACCACCGGATCGTGGCGCCCCTGCTCGTCTGCCGTCACCACGTGCAACTGGATGCGCAACAGCTCAGCCGCGATCTCGAAGAAACCGTCGGACAGGTGGTGGTCCCACTCACCCGGCGTCCCCAGCAGCGGCGGGAAGACCGGGTGTTCCACCGGGAACACCTCCGGCAGCCGCTGCTCCTGGTCACTGCCCTCTGGCGGGTCGCCCAGCCAGGCACGCAGCTCAGTTGGGGTCATCCCGGCCAGCACATCAAGAATCGCGCTCCGGCCCGCCTCGGCCGGCGCGGCCCGGACCACCGAGCTGAACAGGTCACCCAGCCAGGCACGCAGCTCAGTCGGGGTCATCCCGGCCAGCACACCGAAAATCTCGCTCCGGCCCGCCTCGGCCCGCGCGGCCCGGATCATCGAGCTGAACGGGCTATCACCGTCCACCGGCATCCACGCCGCAGACCGGCCCAGATCGCGCAGCGCGGACACCTGGTCTTCCAACGGCTCGTTGGGATCCACCAAGCTGGATGCCTGGGCCACCTCGAACAGCTGCTGTGTCCCGGCGACGATCTCCACCTGCCCCGCCAGGGACAGCTCCTCGCCGGCCTGACCGGCACCCTCGCCCAGCAGATCGCGGAAACGCTCGGCGAACACCTCGCCATCGCCGACGCCAAAGGTCACCCGGCGCATGACGAGCGCCGCGGACTCCAGCAGAGGCTGGAACCCCCGCTCGCCGTACTCGGCGACCAGCGCAGCGACCTGCTGGTCCCGCGAGTTACGGCGCTCCGGGCCGGGGGGTACGTCGGTGGGGCTCGCGACCACGAAGGTGTGGGGCTCCGGTACCTCCCGTACCCACGCGTCGAAGTCATCGACGTCGCGGACCGTGCCGACCGCCGGGTCGAAGACGTGGTACCAGCCGTCGACCTCCAGCCAAGCCGCCCGGGCCTTCTCGCGGGTGGCCAACCAGATCCGGGTACCCGCCGGCACCTGCGGCAGCGTGTCGGTGGGCTCATCGACGGTCTGGTCCGGCCGGGTGCGCAGGACATCCCGCACCACGACTGCCTGGTCCGGTCCCGACAGGCCCACCATTTCCGCCGCCTGGACGTGGTCCTCCTCGGAAAAGCCGTCCGTTGTGACCACCGGCCCCGGGCCGGCGGCGCTCAGCCAACGCAGCGCGAGGAACCCAACGGCCGGCACGGCCGGCATGTAGTGGCTGGTGGTACGCACCAGATGCAGCGTCGGGTAACTAGCCGACCCGAGCAGGACGTTGCGGCCGTCCTCCAGCACCACGTCCAACCGGATCTTCAGCAGCTCAGGCGCAATCTGGAAGAACGCGTCGAAGAGGCCGTGGCTCCACTGGCCCGGCGTGTCCAGCCACCGCCGGAAGCGGCCATACCGGGACTCGCTCCCGGCCACATCCCGCAGCCACTGCTTCAGGTCACTGCCCTCAAACAGCTCACCCAGCCGGGTACGCAGCTCGGTCGGCGTCATCCGGGCCAGCTCACCGATGATACCGGTCTGGACCGGCCGGGCCTGCGCGGCGCGGATCACCGAGCGGAGCAAGCTGTCCGCGTCCGGCTGCGTCCGCACCGCGTACCGGCCCCACCGGCGCAGCACCGGCACCTGGTCGGGCAACAGCTGGTTGGGGTCGCCGGCGACCGCTGGCGGCTTGCCTGGCTCGAGCCCGCCTCGGAATATCAGAAGTAGGGTCAAGAGGGGGTCGTCGGGGAGATTGCGGACCCTCTGATGGATGGTGGTACGCAACTTCTCCGCTTGCTTGACGTCCTCCTCCTCCTTCAGGCGGTACGAGTCGGGGTCGGTCCGCCGCAGCTGGATGTACTCCGGCGTAATCAACACGGTATTCGGCTGCAGCACGCTCGCGTCCACCCCGTTGTATAGGTCGAACTCCACCTGCGTATGGCCGTCCGGTATCTCGTCGAACGGCACGGAACGGGCGAGCACCGCAAGCCGCTGTAGTTGGTTCGGATCGGTCAGTGGACCTCTAACGAAGTCGGCCACCACATCGGTCGGTACGAGGGTGTAGGCCCGACCCACGTACCGATGCAGCTCGCCGAGCTCCAGGAACCACCGGACGTGGGTCATAACATGGACCGCGAAGTACGGGTCCTCCAGGATCGACTGGTTGCGGCGGCCGGGGTCGACGTCGAGCAGCCCCCGCAGCACCACCCTGGCCTGCGCCCACCCCGACCAGGCGTCCGCATGCCCCGGAGACGCTACGGCTGTCTTGATGGTCGACCGCCCGACGCGCCGCGACCCGTCCGTCCAGCGGTCGACCGTCGACTGCCGGTCGACCCTCGTCAGGGGCGCGATCACCTGGCTCTCCTGGACCTGCCAGATCCGCGCCAGGTACGGCGCCGCCGCGTCGCGTGCGGGGGGACCCATCAACGCTGGCGCGTCGGTCCGGCCCGGCATCGGCAGCCACCACCTCGACCGCGAAGGCTCCAGGCCACGCCGCCGCCAGGAGGCATTCTCGTCGTCCAGACTGAGCGAGTGCAGCAGCTTGTGCAGCAGTACGTCCTCGACGTACCGGGTATCGCGGGCCGCCCGGTGCAGCAGGCTGACCGGCCAGCTGCCGCTGTCGGCGGCCACGTGCTCCTCAGGCATCGACGCCGGCACGGCGATCACGCGATTCGCCGAGTCGCGGTCGGTGAACTCCAGCAGCAGGTGGAACTGGTCCCCATCGGGCAGCAGCAGCCCCTCGTTGAGCCGCCGCACCGAATCCAGCGCGTGCTGCCGTAGCGCATCCACCTCGTCCGGTGTGACGCCGGGCTTCGCGTCGAGGTGCAGCCGCAGCCGGAAGATGCGTACCACGGTGGGCGACCTCACCGCGCCGCCCTCCGGGTCGGCCTCCGAGACCTCCACCCGGGCCACGGCGTACGCCACCTTTGCTCCGTGGTCCACCACTTCGGTGCGCACTGGGCGGAACGCGGCCGTCGACAGCGCGTCGGCGATCGCGTCCACCCCGCGCACCGGCTCCGGCGCCCGCCACCAGCCGTCTCCGGGGGCCGGATCGGCCGGGCCGCGATACCGGAGCCTGACCGAGTCCGTCGACCCGTCGCCCGCGTCCGCCTGCGCCTGCGCCTGCTCCAGCCTGTACGTGACGCTGGCAGCGGGCGGCACCTTGTGCTGCTTCTCCGCCCACCGGGTGAGAGCGAGGTTGAGTTCGCGGTTCAGCTCGCTCGCCAGGTGCTGACCGAGCCTGTCGGCCTGCTCGCCGTCGCCTCGCATGCCGACCACAACCTCGGCCGCCAGCCGCCGGCCGGGCTCCAGCAAGGCGGGCCGGAGCGCCGCCAAGGCCTCGTCGCTGGTCGCGGTGACAGCGTTGCGCCGCAGCCAATTCAGAACGTCGATGGTCGGCACCGCATCCGGCAACGGTTCAGCATCCTGACCGGCCGGGTTGGCCCGCGTGACGAGGCGAGCCAGCCCGGACGTGTGCGACCGGTGCTCGACCTCGCGGCTCCAGAGTTGGGTATCCCCCGGGGGGCTAGAGGATTCGGAGGTGGGGCGCGCGACCACGAAGGTGTGGGGCCGGTGCTCCGCCCACGCCCAGATTTCGGCCTCAGTTTGCCGGAAGACTTCGCCGTCGGCCGGGTCGAAGACGCGGTACCGTCCGTCCGCGTCCCGCCAGGCCGCCCTGGCCCGGCCGTCGGATCTGCCCAGCCAGATCCGGGTACCAGGCGGCAGGTTTTCCGGCAGCGTGCCGGTGGGAGCGACGTCCTGCCGAGGCAGGTCGCGTTCCAGCTCCTCCTGCACCATCCACGCCTGTTGCCGGAACGGCAAGCCCGCCCACTCTGCCGCCAGGGCGCGGCCGGCGTCGGAAAGGCGGTCCGCCGTGAGCGCCGGCCCTGGATCGCCGGTGGCCAGCCACTGGTACGCGAGGAACGCGCCGGGCGCGGGGCGCAGGGCCGGCATGTAGTGGTTGGTGTCGGTCTTCACCACATACAGCGTCGGCCCGCGATCCCCAAGCCGGATCACCTCGCCGCCGTCCGCGACTATGTGCAGCCGGATGTCCAGCGCCGCCGTCAGCAGGTGCCGGAAGTCCTCGTAGCTCGGCGATCCCCTAGGGCCAGGCTCCGGCAGCAGCTGCGGATGGTCTATGCCGTCCCGGTTGCGCAGCCAGGCACGCAGCTCGGCAGGCGACCCCATCGCGGCCAGTCGAGCCAAATCATCGGCCTGGTCCGGGTGGTTCCTCGCGGCCCGGATCACCGAGCTGAGCAACGAGTCCTCGCGCGGCGGCGTCCACGCCGCGTACCGGCCCCACTCGCTCAGTACCTGCTCCTGCGCAGGCGACGGTTGGTTGAGGTTGGGGTACTCCGAACCGGGCGGCAGCGACGCCTCCTCGCCGAACTCGCGCGCCAGCGCTGCCGCCGCGTCAAGACCGCCGGGGCCGCTGAGAGCCTCCGCCACCGCGAGGGCGCCGAGCTCCACCTCCTGCATCACGGCCAGCTCCTCGCCCTCCAGGCGGACGGCACCTCGCAGCCAGTCAGCGAAAAACGTCGCGAAGTCCTCTTCCACGCCAGCGCCGTAGGCGACCCAGCGCATGATGTTCGCCGCCTCCGTCACCAGAGCGATGAACCCCTGTTCTCCGTACTCGGCGGCCAGCGGGTGTGTTACTTCCTGCGTGGTCCTGGCCGGTGGTACGAACGGCGCCTGCCGCCCGGTGTCCTGCGCCGACCAGAATGGAAGGCCGGCGGCGCCGCGTACCATCCGTTCCGCGTGACGCTCTTGGTTTGGGGGGAAGATTGCACCGGACACCCCGGCCCCACCCGACGGACCGGCAGACTCCGTCCCATACGCCGCCGAACCACCTGCCCCGTCGGCTGAGAACTCCGTCGCCACCGCCCCCGGCAACCCACCATCGGACGCAGGCAGACGCAGACCCCGCCCGGATGAGGCATCCGGGCGGCCACCCGGCGAATCACCGCGCGCCTGCAACGAGGCGGGCGCCTCCAGTACCTGCGCCAGCTGTTCCGGGCCGAAGAACGAGCCCAGTTCTGTCTGGATCGTTGCGCCGGAAGGGCCCCGCCTGACCAGCACCCACCCGGTATCCGAGTACCAACCGGTGACTCCGTCCTCTTCGGTCGAGCGAGGGTCCGGTTGCTGGCCCGCCGCCGCCGCGGGCCGGACCAACGACACTCCGAACTCGGCCGGGAGCGTGTCCAAGTCCCCGACTCCAGAGCCCCCAACGATCGCGACGACGAGGCTCCGTCCTGTGGCGGCCCTCGCGCCGTCGCTCGCGGCGGGCCCCCACAACTCCAGCGTCTCCGTGAGTGTCACCAGTGCGGCCCCGAAGTCGGCGAGATTCGAGTCGTCGTCGGACGACGGGACGATCGACACCTCGTCCACGTACATGATGACCGGGCGGTCGACGTGTCTGGCCGCGACCGGATTGAGTCCCCGCCATTGCTCCGGCGGCGGGACCCTGGCGGGCCAGAAGAACTGTCCAACAATTCGTGCCGACGCGGCAGGAGGCTGCCAGCGGGTGAGTCGCCACAGGCGCGTCACCCGATCACGTGACGACACCGCTTCGCGCGGGAACAGATCCAGTACCCGCGCCAGGGCTGCCCCATCCGTCGGCCCGTACGGGTCCTGGCTAAGGAAGTTGTCCCCCAATTCGGAGGCACGGTGTTGGCTACTCGACGGATCAGCCGCCGCATCCGCCAACGCCCTACTGATATCGACGCGAGCCTGTACCCCGCCGAGACTCAGATCACCGTCGAAGATCCTGATCTCGATATGGTCGGACTTGGCCGGCTCACCGGCCGTGTCGAGCAAGGGAGTAGTGTTCAGCGCCGTCTTGCGGTCCCCCTCGCCGACTCGTTCAATGCCGAACTCGGGCCATTCCCACTGCCCGCCTTCATCCCGCAGCGGATGATGTCGAGGCGCGGCGAGCGGCGGGGCGTGCTTCATGCCCCGGTGGTAGAGCTCGCCAGGAATGGTCGCCAGCCGGTACAGGCTGTCCTGGTGTGAGCGGAACAGGTGGATCAGTCGGAACACCATGTCGACGTTGCGCTGGTAGTCCCCGATTCCGACGTGGACATGCCCGCCGGCACGGCGGTGGCTCCGACCGCCGTGCCTGCGGATTACCCCGAGCACGAGGGCCACGTCGTACCACGTCCGCCGGCGTTCGGCCCGGTCGCGGTATGGCAGGATCGGCGAAACCACCTCACCAGCGACCGAGACGTCCAGCTCGACGTGCCAACCAGATCGCCGCGAAGCGTATCCGCCGACCCCCGCCGAGTGGGACTCGGCTACCTCGACCTGATCCGTCAGCCTGAAGCGGCGCAGGTCATCGACAATCCGCTGACGACGCTGAGCGATTTCTTCTTCCGACAGGCCGGGTTCGAAGACGAATTCAAACTCCACCCCGAATGACCGCTGCGATTGGCCCGGTTGCGGGTCCAACCAGGTCGGCAAGACCGAGTCGCGCACCATCCACCAGACGAGCTCATTCTCGGTCACGGCGATGGCCGGATCCGTCAGATCCCGGCCCAGGTACCCGTGCTCAAGGGTCCGGTACCCGAGGGGCCGGGCCGGCCGGTCCGATCCCACCCCCTCCCACCGGCCGGGTTGACCGAGCTGGTCGACGACGACGAGATCGCCGTGCTGAGCGACGACTCGATGCCCTGGTGCGGGCGCGAACGCCTCCCGCCCCGACCTGGCGAACTCCCGCCGGAGCTGGTCGAGCACAGCTTCACCGCGTTCGCCATCGGGCATGTCCGTAGCGATGGGCCGAGCGCCCGCTCTCGCCGGAGCAGATCTCTGACCGGCTGCAAGTCCACCGTTTGACCATCGGAGGGCATGATGACTGTCCGCACATCGGGACGCCGGTCAGCCAACGGTTGCAGAGGGGCGAAACCCCCAATTGCCGGGGTGTGCCCCATCCGCTGGCCGGCAGCGTCCGAGCCGGAGGGCACTCCCAGCTCGCGCACAGCGCCTTCGGCGGCGGACCCGGAGTGCGGTACCGGCGTCGGCGGGGCTACCGATGGGGATTGCGGCACAGCTTGGTGGGCGGCCGCGGGGCTCTTGGGCGCCGGGGTCCGCGGCTGCACCGTGAGTCCATCGCGTGGCCGGTCGGGGCCGGGCACACCGGACGCGGTCTGCACAGGCACGGTGAGTTGGGCCGGGGCCGTCGGCTCACCGGACTTGGGCGTCGTGCGCTCCGAGGTGGCCAGATGCGCAGGGGGTGGCCCCGGTTGCTGCGACACCGACCGCGCGGACGGGGGCCCGGCCGAGTCGGCGGCGGATGGGGAGGAATCGAGGTTCGCCGGGAGCAAATGGGTGGAGGGTTGGTCACTAACGCGCTCCGGGGAGGACCGCCCGGTCGCCGACGGCGCATCCCCTAGCCGAGCCTGCGGCAGGCCCGTCGGGGCGCCGTCGCGCCGGGAGGGCGCGGGCGGTGCCGGCGGGCCCGGCGTGAGCGCCGGTGGCGGCGGCTGCGGCGCACTGGTCGGCCGGTGGATGTCCCGGGTCGTGGCGGGCGGCGTGCGGCTGCCGCTGTCCACCCGCTCATCAGGTGCCGCCGAAGGACGGCTGACCAGATGCTGCAGTTGGATCAGCCACCGGTCGTGTCGGTCGGCGGTGATGTAGGTGACCTGGAAGCGCTGGCCGCGGTCGAACAGGACCAGGTCCGAGGCGTCCCCGACCAGGGCGGCCACATCCCGGCCGCCCCGGGGGCTGACGATCTCATAGCGGACGTCGCCGCCGGGGATGGACCCGGCGTCGGTGTGGGCGTGGATCAGGCCGGTGACGGTGACCCGGTCGCCCTCGCCGAGGGTGGCGGGGTCGATGCCGGGCAGGTGCGCGGTATAGCTGCGGTCGCTGGTGGGGGGAAACAGCCGCGCCAGGCCGCCGCTGACTAGCGCGTTCCATTCCGGCTCGCGGGGCTCGTCGCCGGCCTGGCCGACCGCCTCGGCGAGGACGGCGGTCAGCTGCTCCACCGCGTCCTGCACGGGCGCGGTGGGCGCGCCGGGCCGCCCGAGGTAGGTCAGCACCCGCCGGCGCAGCACATGCAGCTGGTCGCCGAGCCGTTGGGTGGAGACACCGGTAGGACCTTCGCCGGGGCGGCGGCGCGGCTGTCGCACCATCGGGCCAAACGGTGTGTCCCCCAGACCGGTGGGCGGCGCCTCCCCGGGGGCCTGCGGGACGGCGGCGGGACCACGACCGGCCGCCGGCTGGCTGGATGGCCCGGCCGCTGGAGCCAGGGGGGCCTGCTGGTGGGCCTGAAGCTCGCCGAGCGTGAGGTGGGCGGCGTCCTCGGAGGGGGCGATGCGGGGGAAACTGTTGCGCACCGCCGACAGCCACGCCCGGTGAGAGTGCCGCAGCCGTTGTAGCCGTTGCTGCTGGAATGCAGGGTCGGGCTGACGACTGCCCTCCGGGCGCTGCTGCGTCAGGATCTCGTTGAAGTCGGCGGCATAGCCGGCCGCCCGGACTTCGTCCTCCCCGTTACCGCGGTCGCCGACCAGCAGCTCGGCGTAGCGGCTTTGCAGCCAGCCGAACTGGTCACGCAGGCGGTCGATCTCGCCGCGAACGTCCGTGTCGATGGGGTGCGGCTGGGGCTGCCCGGGCTGTGGCCGGGTGGGCCAGTAGTGCTCGCCGTGCAGCACCAGCGCATACCGGTGCGGGCCGTCTGGGCCGATGTCGTTCACCTGCGGCCTGCTGTGCCCGGGCTGCACCACCGTCAGCGGCAGCCCAAACTCAAACGCCATCAGGTTCAGCACCACGTCGGCGGCGTCGTTGCCCCATCGGCCGTCGATGCTGGTGATCCAGTCGATGTGCTGGGCCCACGCCTCGCCGCGGGTCTGCCCGGGCCGCCTGGGGTCCTCTTGGATATATCCGCCGTACCGCGTCGGCTGCCCGGCGACCTCCCACGCCTGCTCCCGGGACAGGATGTCGGCCAGGTAGCGGCGCAGATCCATCGGCACCGGCGTACGGCCGAACAGCTGGGCCAGATGCTCACCGGCGACCTCGATCAGCCCGTGGTAGGTGCAGTCCCCATCGGCTGGCACACTCACCCGCGTCAGGCCCTGGTCCTTCAGCCACGCATCGACCTGCTCCGCCCCGGTCGGCGGCCGGGCCGGTGGCCGGACCGGCCGCTGGGCAGGTGGGACAGGTGGCTGGGCGGCCGTGGGCGGCCGCTCGGCCGGGGCTGGCGCTGGCGGGGCAACCTGAGGCGGCTGTGCCGGGGGGATGGCAGGCCGCCGGGCTGGTGGCGCGGGCGCCCTGACGACAGGTGGCTGCGTGACAGGCTGCGGCGGCTCTGGCGACTCCGCCCGGAGCATCGAGGCGCCGAACAGGTCATCGGGCGCGGTGTCGGGCAGCGGGCTGACGGGGCTCTGGGTCGAGGGCGTCCATGGCGGCAATAGACCCGACGAGCGGCGAGATGGCAGGAGCAACGACGCCGGCCTGGGGTGAGCCGCGGCGGTCCCGCCCGGGGCCAGCAGGCTGCGCCGGTCGCCCGGCCGCCGTCCGGTGATCATCTGCGTCGCGCCCCCGAAGAATGCCGCGTACAGGTTCTGGATGCCTACCTGGCGGACCAGGCGCATAGCCTCCGCGTGCGATGGATAGCGCTGTACTATGGCGGGGTCTGGCCATTCCTCGTCGGCATTTTCGTCGTAGTATTCGCCGTCGACTATCCTGAGAACTCGCTCGAGCTCTGCCGGATCCGCAGTGAGCTTAGCCTTGACATGGCTCCACACGACCTCTGTCAGGAGCGAGACGACTCCCTCGATCAGGGTGTTGCGCTCGTGCTCGCCCGGCATGGGCTGGGAGAACACCGTGTATTCCGGGTTCTCCCGCAAGTGCAGGATCTCGTGGATGATTGTCTGAGCCAGATCCCGCAGCTTTTCCCGGTTTTCCTCGGGGGTTTCCGCCTTGAAGCGCTGAACAAGGATCTTCTGTTGTTGCGGGAGCGTGCGTCCGTCCCATCCGCGGCGGACCTCCAAGGCCTGCTGGACGACGTTCTCGTCCGCGACGAGCGCCTCTATTGCATCGTCAACAACGTTGGCTATCTCGTTGAGCGGTTCACTATCGGGCCCGTAGTGCGGATCGGCGTTGTGCCTCTTCAGGAGGCCGACAATGCTTTCCGCCATCATCAGATTGCTACCTAGCATCTTCCTGGCGATATCAACGAGCTCAGGACCCTTCATAGTGCTCATCTGCCATCGCACGTAATCGAAGTGGTCATACATATTGCCGGGCTCACCTGGCTCGGCAATCCGCGGTTCCTGATCCGCCACCCCGGCCATGCTGCCGAATACTTCGTTTATCCACTCACTGGCCAGTCTGGCGATCCGGCCGACGTGGTCCCACGAGTACAGGGCATCCTCGGCGTCGTGCTCAGCCTCTCCGTGACCCGTCACTATGTCCTGGTAGTCTTCTTCGAGGAGGTCACGCATTTCCCTGGCGAGTTTGACCCTGAAGGGCTCGGTCTCGTCCCGCAGCCGGTCCACGAAGTCCGCTGGCCCCTCGTCCGCGCCCTCGATCAGGCCGGGTGGGCTGAGGGCCTCTCGCAGTCGCTGCACCTGCGTGTCGGGCGGAACCGCGGCTAGACCAGTGAGGGTCCTGGGGTCGGGAATTCCCCGGGCAACACTGCTGTAGTACCGGCTGAGCTGCCGATCGATCGCCAGCATGCCCTCATTCAGGTGCTCCGCGGTCTCCTCCGTCGATGGATCACCTTCAAGTTCACGGATCAGGTTGTCCAGCTGAACGCGGACGTCGGCCAGCCACCACTCGGCCCGGGCCCGCTGTTTGGGAGGCAGCCAGGACAACAGCTCCTCGAGCCCCTCGTCGCCCAATTCCTCGACGGCATAGGTGAGATTGGATAGCTGTTCCCAGTCCAGTTGGTCATCGAGACCGAGGTTTACCAGTCCCTTATCGATCATCGACGGTTTGAACCCCCACGGGGCCGGGCTCGGTTTCTGCCCGCCCATCTCGACCCGGTCGCCGACGAACCTGCTCAGGGCATTGTGCAGTGCCGGCTGTTGCGCCCTTCGGGCCCTCTCGGCCCTCTCAGCGAGGTCGCGCAACTCGATGGCGTCGTTGGCTGTCAGCAGTGCACGTACCGGCTCAGCGCCGCGGTCATCCGGCAGGGCCATCAGCTCGGGGATCAGCAATTCCTGGTCCCGGGCGGGCAGCCTGAATGCCGGGTTCCCGGCCAGGTGATTCAGCACCCACTCCCGCATGGCTTCCCGGGCCGAGCCCAGCCACCAGCGTGCCCGCGCCAGCTCCACCGGCGGCAGCCGAAGTGCGCCGACTAGCTCATCAGCGGGCCGCCCCTGGAGCGTTGCCGCGATCGTCAACAGATCCGCGGTCGTCAGCTCGTCGCTGGTGCCGCGAGCGAGGCTCGAGACGATCAGGTTGGGCCGGAACGTCTCTTGCGCGGGGTGGACCGGTTTTACCTGGCCGTTCTTGTCAAACCGCTCATCGAGCACTTCGTTCAGGTCGGGGCGCAGGTGGTCGCCTTCGGGGATCGCCTGAGTCAGCGCGGCTTGCAGCGCGCCGTTTTCGTTCAGGCCGGCCAGCTGGTGGTCGGCGAGCGGGCGGACAAGTTCCACCGCCTGGTAGCGCGTCCGTACCGTGCGCAGCAGATCGGTGATGAGCTGCCGCAGCTGAGGGAGCTCGGGGCGCGCGTCCAGATTGCCGTCCAGGTAGTCCTGCGCCTGCTGCACCAGCCGGGCCGGCTCAGCCACGTGCTCTGCCCACCACCTGGCCCGCGCCAGCTCCACGGGTGGCATGGGGGGAAGCCCGCTGAGAACGTCGGCGCGGCCGACGGTCTCCCGGGCGATGCTGAGCATCTGGTCGTGCGTCGGCTGCGTGCTGACGTCGATATCGCGCAGTCTGTAATCGACCAGGGCGAGGGTGAAAGGCCGCCGAGGCTGAACACCCAGCACTACCGTATCGCCGCTGAACCGCCGGGCGAGCAGGAGGTCCAGCTCAGGGCGCAGCGGATGACCCTGGTGGAGGTGCTCGCGCGCCAGCCGGAGCAGGTTCCCGTCCTGCGTCATCTCGATGAGCTGATCGTCGTCGGCGGCGTTCATCAGGTCCAGCGCCTGCCAGGGGGCCAGGCCGCGGAGCGCACCCTGTGCCGTCTGCCGCTGCTGAGATCCGATAAGGCCAGCGTCCGGATTGCAGCTGAGATAGCCCCGTATCTGGTCTTCCCGGCCGATGGCCTTGCGCAGTCCAGCTAGCCAGCCCGTCGCTAGCTCGCGTTCGTCCGCGCTGAGACCGAGCCTCCTGGCTATCTCGACGTCGGAGAACGGCCTGACGGCGGCGGCGGCCTGGGTGAGCTGCTCGCGAGTCAGGAAGCTGTGCTGGCCGGTATCTGCCCTGGCCTGGGCAGGCCGCGACAGGCCGTATGGCTGGGGCCGGACGTTCGGGATCACCCGGCCGTCGCTGTCGAAGCGGTTGTCGAGGAACTGGTACGCGCGCAGGCGCAGGGCGTCGGCCTGGGGGATTGTCTGCACCAGCAGGTCGCGCAGCTCGGGCAGCCCGCCCTGCTCGGTTATTACCTGCAAGAGCTGCGTGCCGTCCAGCGCCTCCAGCTGCTCCAGCCCCTGGACGGGAGCCAGGCCGGTCAGCGCCTCCTTGAGAAGCTCCAACAGCCGCCGCGGAGTGAGCTGGCGGGCCGCGTCACCGCCGAAGTGACCCCTTAGCGCCTTATCCCTGGCCGCCGCCGCCCGCAGCCGAGCCAGCCACTGCTCCGCCGTCAGCCGCTCGTCTCCGCTGAGACCCAGGCCGCGGATGACGGCGAGGTCGGTTCGCTGGCCGATGCCCGCGATGGCCTCGTCGAGCTGCGCGCGGGTCAGGCGGGACTTCACTTTGACCCCCGCTAGGGCTGAGCTGATCAGCTCAGGGCGGAACGGCCGCTCCTGCAGCGGTATCCGTACCGGCGTCCCGCCGCCGTGGCGTGTGCCGCTGCTCAGCAGCAGCCCGGGCCGTACCCCCGCGCCGAACCGCTGCGCGACGAACCGGCTCAGCTCCCCGTGTAGCTGGTGGCCGGCCGGAATCCGGGCGAGCAGGCGTTCCGCCAGCCTGCCGCTCCTGAACAGCTGGGTCAGCTCGGCCGGGTCACTGGCGTGAAGCAGGTCCAAGGCCTTCTTCAGCTGCGGGACCGGATCCCTGCCGGGGGCGAGGAACTCATCGAGGAGCGGCTCGAGGAAGGAACGCGGGCCACTCAGCAGCTGATCCAGCAGCTCAGCCTTGCGGGAGACGGTCAGCTCCTCCCCACCTGCCAGGTACTCGTCCACCGACCGGACGGCGTGTAGGAAGGCATAGTCGGCCTTGGAAAGCATCACCGGACGCGGGCTGGGGCGTGTCGCCGGACGCGGCCTGGGGCGTGTCGCCGGGCCGCTGCGTTGCGGGGCCGCGTCGGGAGGCAGGACGACGCCGGCTAGGGCCGGGCTGATCAGCTCAGGTCGGAACGGCCGCTCCTGCAGCGGTATCCGTACCGGCCTCCCGCCGCCGTGAGGTGCGCCGCTGCTCAGCAGCAGCCCGGGCCGTACCCCCGCGCCGAACCGCTGGGCGACGAACCGGCTCAGCTCCCCGTGTAGCTGGTGGCCGGTCGGGATCCGGGCGAGCAGGCGTTCCGCCAGCCTGCCGCTCCTGAACAGCCGGGTCAGCTCGGCCGGGTCACTGGCGTGAAGCAGGTCCAGGGCCGCCCGGAGCGCGTCGTCGGTGGGCAGGCCGCGCAGCAGTTGATCGACCAGCTGAGCCTTTTCAGCGGGGGTCGGGTCCTGTGTGGCTTTCAGGTAGGCATGCGCCTGCTGGACGTGCTGGCGGGCCACGGCCAGGGCCGACAGGTCATCGCGGGTCACCCGGCCGCCGGGCTGCTTCGCCTGCTCGGCCTGCGCGACCATCTGCACTAGCGCGAGTACCTGCTGATCCGGGGCCACTGCCGGGCCGGTCAGCTCAGCGGGGAGCACGTGGCGTAGCTCCCCTGCCAGGTTCGCTATGATCTGCCGGTTGGTCGAGCCGATCACGAGGCCAGCCTGCGCCAGGAGCAGGTCGGCCAGCCGCCGCAGGCTGCGCAGGGTGTCCAGGCCGATCGGTTCACGCCCGTACAGCTCGATGGCCAGGCTCAGCAGCCGGAACAGCCGTGGCAGATCGGGGCCCTGAGTGCCCGGCGACGCGGCGAGCCGACGGTGCAGGCCGATCTGCCCGGCCAGCCACGTGAACAGCTCGGCGTCGGTCTGCTGCCCTGAGACCGCGCGCCGGGTGACGGCCGCCCGCACCCGGTCGGCCAGGCCCGCCGGCGCGCTCACCTGCCGCGGGCTCAGCCTCAGCCGGTCCGCCAGCTGCATCACCGCGGTCACGTCCGGCGCGGAGAAGCCGGCCCGGCCGGCGCCGAGCAGGGCACCGGCCCGCACCCACGGCGTGTCATGGAACGCTGCTCGCAGCTCGGTCATCGCCGCGGTCAGCCCGGCCATGCCGCCCACCGGTGCCGGGCCGTCCCCGGTCAGCTCGGCTGGGACGCCGACGGCGCGCTGCATCAGCTTGTCCAGACGATCAAGGTCGCCGGTCAGCCGCTGCGGGTCACGGGCGGCATCGTCCAGCCGCTGGCCGATGGCCGGGATGAACGGCAGCGGCGGCAGATTGGTGAGGGCATCGTCGAGGCGCTGCACCCCGCTGGCCAGGAGGTCCCGCCGGTCGCCGGTATGTGGCAGCTCGGCGCGCACATTGTCCAGCAGCGCCCTGGCCGCCGCTCGCTGCGTTAGCCACCAGCGCTGCGCGGCGCCGCGCAGCGCTTCCGCGGTGTCGCGCAGGTCGCGGGCCGCGCCCTGCATCCGGGTCGGCAGGCCATCGGCCAGCGCCTGACCGGCCGCACGCAGCACGTCAGCCGTTGGAGCCGCTGCCCCCGCGCTCGTCTCGACCGCCCGCCAAGCTTCCCGCCGCGGCCACCAGTCCGGCAGGAGCTGATGCAACCGCCCGACCGCCGCTGCTGCTGCGGCGCCCAGGTCGTCGCGCTGCCCCGGCTCGCCCGAGTGCGGCGTCAGGCGCCGCATGATTGCGGCCAGCTTCCTGGCGTCGGTCACGGACTGCCACGCCTCGGCGACCGGATGGGTAGCGGCCACGAGCACGTCCCCGGCGGCCTTCTCCAGGGCGGCCAGCCGCTTCAGCGCCGTCACGGCGGCCGCCACGTCGGCCTCGGAGGCCAGCGACCCGGGCAGCGCGTTGGAGGGATTCACGCCCATCCGGGCCGCGTCGAGTTCGAAGCGGAGCCGGTGCTGCTGCACGCCGGTGTACGGCAGCAGCGCCCCGGCTGCCCGGCCGAGATCTGCCGCGCCAGCCAGCCGCTGGTGCAGCCCGGCAGTCACCTCGGCGATGACGCCGCCCACGGCGACGCGCAGGTCGGTTAGCCGTTCAAGATCCCGGCCGGCTGCCTCCAGGCCGGCGAGCGTGGGCGGGCGCGGTGGGGAGGTCTCCAGAGCCCGGCCACGCCGGTCAATGTCGTTCAGTGCGTCTTCCAGGCTCTCGCGCTGACCGCCCGCGTAGTCAAGGAGCCCCCGTGCGGCGGTGGTGAGCCTCCCGCGAACTCATCGCCCCCATCGCCTGGATGACCGTCTCGGCTTCGTGCGCGGTGGTCAGGTCAGCCGCATTGGCCGGCCACCACGCTGGCTGCTGGCTTGCCAGCCGCGCGGCCACGTCAGCGAGGCGGCGAGCCGGGTCCGAATCGGCCTGGTCCGCCTCCCCATCGGCAGGGGTCAGCAACTGGCGCGCCGCCTCGGCCAGGTCCTGGGCCGCGGCTACCTCCAGGCGCAGTTCGTCCAGGGGAGAGGCGGCCGCAGCCGCTATTTCCTTGGCGGCCTCGGCCAGGCGGGACAGGGCGGCGAACGCCTTCTCGGCCCTCTCCACCCAGGCCACGCCCGTATGGGGCCTCGGCCGGGCCTGCAGGACAGGTATAAGACCCATGGCCACCTTGGCCGCGTTGAGACCCCGAGTGAGCTCAGCCTTCCGTTCGCCGGTGAAGGGCAGCAGCCTCTGCAGCACCTCCAGCAGATTCCTGGCGGTCTCAATGCGCTGCGCCAGCCCGGTGGTGGCGCTGCTAAGCACCTGCTCGGTGGCGGCGCCCAGCGCGGCGATGCTGTCGTACGCCTGGGTGAGCCGCTGCATCCCGCCGGTATCCGGTGGCGAGTACTGCGGTGCCCATGCCCCAGCGCGCGGTGCGACGAGGGTGTTCTCCAACCCTTCGGCGCCGGGCAGCAGCTTGCCGGCCCTCTTGAGCAGCCCGATGGTGGCGTCGGCGAGCTCTTTGGCGGCGTCCTCGCGGGTCGCGACGTTAACGAGGGCCCAGTTCAGGAGGGCGGTCACCGCCGACCGCATCTGGTTCACCCGGTTGACGGCCTCTTCCGTGGCGTCGATCCAGTCCCGGGTGCCCAGCGACCACTCCGGGGCTGGCGGGAGGTCGCGAAGGCCGCGCTCGGCGCTGCTGAAGTTCTCGGCCAGGCCGCCTCTAGACGCGCCGACGTACGGCACCAGGCTGCGTAGGGCCGCCGCCTCCTGCCGCGTGGCCTCGCTGATAGCGGCGAGCCCGGCGTCGAGGGCAGCTCTGAGGTCGGTCAACGGGGCCATCGCGTGGACGGCCTTCAGCAGCGCTGCCGGGCTGGCCGGCAGGGCCGGGCCACGGGTCAAGGCAAGTTCAGCCACGGCCCGCACGGCATCGGCAAGACCGGGAACCACGTCTTCAGCCACGGCCCGCACGGCATCGGCAAGACCGGGAACCACGTCATGCGGCTCGGGTCTGGTGTCTTGCAGCAGCTCCTCCACTTTCGCCGCCGTGGCTGTTAGTTTGGTGGCCGTCTCGTCCAGCTCGCCGACGGCGGCATTTAGGACGTCCTGCACTGCGGCTTGCAGGCCCGCCGCGGCTTGCCCGATCCGGTTCTGTGCGTCCGCGGCCAATGCCGCACGGACCGCCTCGACCTGCGCGGCGGTGGCCAGGCCCGACGTCCAGTAGCCCCGCTGAGCGTCGCGCAGTTCGCGGACGGCGGCGTCCAGGCGGGCCGCCAGGTCAGCCTGCTGGCCGCCGGCATGCGGCAGGAGGGTCCGCACAGCCTCGGCCAGGTTGGACGCCTCAGCGGCGCGCTGTCGCAGGGTCTCCAGCGGCGCCGTGGCCGCTGTCAGCACTGCCTCGGTAGCCTGCTCTACCTCGGTAACGAGATCCGCCCGCTGCAGGATGCTCTGGGCTTCCGCGGCCGTGAGTTGCGGCCGCTCTGGCAGCCCGGGCAGGTCACGGAGGGCCTGAAGCGCCTCCCCGGGCCGTCGCTGTGGCACCTGGTCCGGCTTGAGCGCCGCATTCGGCAGCTGCTGCGCCGCCGCGGCCCGTTCCAGGGCGGCAGCCACGCGCTTCCGCATCCGGGTGCTGGCTTCCGTGAGAACGTGCCCGGCCGCCGTCTCATACCGGGTCAGCGGAGCCAGGGCGTCGCCGACAGCACTCAGGTAAGCTACCGCGCCACCTTGCTGCGGTGGCGTGTCAGCGAGAGCCGACAGCTTACCCGCGGCCTCCTCGAACTCCGCGGTGAGCGCCTGCTGGTGGTCGCCGGTGTGCACCAGCAGCGCCCGGACGTCGTCGACAGTGTTACGGGCGGCGGCCGTGCGCGGCTGCCATCCGGCGTTAAGCGCCTGCGCTACCACGTCCGCCAGGGGCTCGACCGATCGCCGGATGTCGCCCAGCCATATCTCGGCCCGCGACAGGTCGGCCACGCTTTCGGGCCGGACCGGCTGATCGGCGAGCAGGGGGCGGATGTCCACCAGCGACGCGGCGAGTCGGCGCCGGAGCTCGCTGGGATCCACACCGGCGTGTTCCAACAGCCTGTCCGCTTCGTCGGCCACCTGCCCGGACAGCGCCTCCAGTCGCTGGGCTGGCTCGGTGATGGCCGCGGTGATGATGGCCCTGGTTACGCTCTCGAGGAGCTCCACCCCGCTTCCCGTCAGGGAGAGATCCCGTGCCGCCTGCTCGATCTCTTCGATCGTGTTCATGGCCACCGGTCCGACCTGGGAGGCACGCACGGCGTTGAAGGCACGCTCGAACCTGACGGCGAGCTCATCACGCCGTGCGCCAGTGCCCGGCAGCAGTTCTCGCGCTCTGGCGGCTAGCGCACTGGCGTCATTCGTGCGCTTTGTCAGTTCCCTGGTCGCGGCCGCGAGCACAGTTTGCCACCCGCGCATCCGCTCAAGCGTTCGCTGCTGTCTCTGCCGCTCCGTGAGGTTCGGCGTGACTCCAGCCTCGGCCCTTTCCAGCATCCGTTCCAGGGCATACCGGCTCGCTCCGGTGTATGGGAGGACCTCGCGTACGGGCGTGGAGACACGGTCGGATCCCTTGACGGTCCGGTTGCTGGTGCCGACGATGTCCCGCACGACGCGCTGGAACCGCCTTATGGCCTCCGCGAGGCGCAAGTGGTCCCGGGCATCGAGCCCGGCCTTGGTCTCCGCGATGGCCTCGACGGTGGTCAGCTCCTCCCAGTGGTCCTTCCACCAGGCGGGCCTGGCGTCCTCCAGGCCGCGGGCTGCCTCGTCAAGCTGGCCGGTGAGCTCGGCCTGCCGGGCACCGGTCAGTGGCAGCAGGTTCCGGGCTTTCTCCTTCGCCTCGCTCCGCTCGGCCATCTCCTCCTGGAGGCTTTGCGAGGCGTTGGCGTTCCGGAGGCGGGAGGTGGAGTCCCGGAGGATCGCGCGGATCATGGCCTCCAGGGCGGTCAGGCGCTGCAGGGGCGCGAGTGCAGCAGCCTCCCAGCCGGACCTCTCAGGGTCGGCAGGGACGGGCGGAGGGGCGGGAGGGGCAACCGGGACGGCATCCCGGACGGCATCCCGGGCCCTGTCCAGCGCGGTCCGATAATCGCCGGCGTCTTCGCCGAGGTGCTCGATGAGCCCCTCCGCCGCCTTAGCGAGTTTGAGGGCATGGGTCCTGCGCTCGTCCCATCCGCCGACCGCCTCGGCCAGCACCTTTGCCATGGCGCGCTCGACAGCCTGGACCCCCGGCAGGGCAGCCGGCCCGTCCGCGACCGGCCGCATGGCCGCCGCGGAAGACGGCAGCGCCTGCGGCGGCCGCGGCACGCCGAGCTCGGCCTGATCGAGAGCGCGGACGGCGTCGGCCAGGTCGGCGGGAAGGTCGCGCGGCAGCGCCGCACGGATGCGCCGCGCTCGGTTCGAAACAGCCCTGGACCGTTCCTGCCAGCTCGTCAGCGCGGCGCGGACAACTGGGGCGGCCGCCTGCCCGAACTCTCCGGCGGCACGGCGGAACCGGGCCATGTCCTGCCAGGCCGCTTCCCGTGCCTCGGCAGCGGCTGACGGCCCGGGTATGCCGCGCACGGCCCGGTCGGCCTCGTCGATCCCGCGTTCCAGGTCCGCGCGGTCGGCGGCGGCGACGACCGGCAGCAACTCGCGCGCCATCGCCGCCAGGTGCTTCGTGGCATCAAGCTCCTGCCGCCACTGACGGATCGCTTCTTCGGGGGGCAGGGCGCCGAAGTGCACGTCGCGGCTGGGTGGCGGAACGGCTGGGACGCCGGGCGCATCCCGGCCGTGGTTCCCGGCGATCCCGACGCCGGCCCACCCCAGCTCCCGGCGTGCGGTACTCAGCGCATCGGCCAGGTTGTACGGCAGGTCCACAGGCGGGCGCATTGTCGCGGTCGTGGCGCCGGCCGCGTTCACGTCCTGGACCGCCACCCTCGCGTGGACACCGCGGCCGTACGCGTCACGCACGTCCCCGCCCAGTGAGAAGCCGTGGCTCAGACAAAACTGCGTGAACCCGTCCGTGACGGCCGCCGCGAGCGACCGCCAGCGGCTGGCTGCGGACCGCGGACTGGGGAGCGATCCGGGCGCCCCGAGCGACTGCCTGCGGCTGGCTGCGGGCCGCGGACTGGGGAGCGATCCGGGCGCCCCGAGCGACTGCCTGTGGCTGGATGCGGGCCGCGGACTGGGGGGCGATCCGGTATTGAAGCCCTTGGGTGCGTATACGGCAATGCGCGTGGCCTTGCGCCGCCTGGCCTGCGCCCGCAGTTCCCCGAGCAGGTCCTCCACAAGACCGCGTTGCTGGCTGGCGGTCCCGATCACCACCCACGCCGTGGATTCTTTGACTGACAGGCCCGCGTAGGCGACCACTTTCCCGCCATCCTCGGCGACCATCCAGCCCTGGCCGCCTCCCTCCGCAAGAAGCTCCTCCTCGAATCGCCACCGGGGCCAGGGATCCGGCGCCCAGGCCGAGATCAGCGCAGCGACGACGTCCAGATCGTCCTGTGTCATCTCGCGCACCGCTGATGGCGTGCGGCGGGGGAAGACGGCGACCCAGTTGCCCTGCTGCCAGCCGTGCCCGAAGGCCGTCTCGGCGGACCCGGGCAGGTGTACGGCGAGCACGGCGCCGTCCTGGGTGACGCGCAAGGAGGAGTTGGGGCTGAGCACGGGGCGGTTCAGCTCGTCAGCCAGCGCCTGAGCGGGTGAGGTGATCTGGCCGGGCGGGATGACGGCGCCGTGAGGAGTGAGCAGCACGATCGGGTCGTCGTCGTCGGACAGCTCCGTACGCTCGGCGAGCCCGCGGCGGATCTCGTCGGCAAGCTCGCCGGGGGTGAGCCTGGTGTTGCCGGCCAGGAACTCGCCGTTGGCCATCTGGATCTGGACGGCGAACGCCTTGGGCAGGGCCGGCAGGGAGAACGCGGCGCGTACGAGGTCGTCGATGCTGGCTGGCCGAGCGGTGGCCGGGCCGGGGAAGAAGATACCGGACGGGACCGGTATGCCCCCCCGATGGAACAGACCCAGGTCGACACTGGCCTCGGGAGTCAGCCCAAGCTCCGCCGCGTGGCGCACCCGGAACGCGACCGTGACCTCACCGCCCGGCAGGTCGATCCAGTCGCGTTTGTTGCGCACGTCCAACGTCACGGTGACGATCGCGTCCGCGGAGACCCGCAGCCAGGGGCTGGTGCGGAGGACGGCGTCCATCTGCGACAGGGTCTGCATCCCGCCGTCGCCCGTCCTGGCGCGGTTGCGTGCGACAACGGGGTCCAGGACGACGTTAGCCGTTTGCCGCACCGGAGATACCGGATTTTTCACCAGCAGGTCGCCGGTGTTGAGCGCGCCACCTCCGGTCAGGTCCAGCGACATCCCGGCGGTACGGCCCACGTTCCGTTTGAACGCAGCGAACTCGTAGGGCATCGACTCCATCGAGCCGTCGAAGTACCCGACCACTTCCGGCTCGATGAACTGCACCTGTACGTGAACGTCGCCGTGGTTGTCGGTCAGCGGCCCGCCCTCGCGCACCAGGGTCGGCATCGTCTTGCCGCGCTCGCCCAGCAGGTCCTCCAGGTTATTGGTGAGCATCGGGTACGAGAGCATGTAGTGCAGCGCTTCCCGGGCACGGGTGCCGTGCTCGATCAGCCGGGCCACCGCCCGGCTACGTTCCTCGCTGGCGGGCACCTCGTTGCCGGCGAGCTTCGCGGCCACCTCGTCGAAGAGCACCTGCAGCTTCTCGGGGTCGAATCCGAGGGCGTACATCCGACGGCCGCGGATGTCGTCGCCGGTGATGTTCAGCGCCCGGCCGGGTGGGGGGGCGTCGGGGGCGACTTCCTCGACCGCAGCGATGTCACCGTCCGGTCCCTCCGGAACGGTTTCGTGATGGATCAGTGCGTGCGGGATCAGGACCCGTTCGCTGAGCCCGACGGCGCGGGTGTGGTCAGGGACGACGCGGCGCTGGTCGCCGGCGTTCTGTGCCCGTGCGGCGAGGTAGCGCGGCAAGTTCAGCAGGAGGGTGTTGAGGAACCGGGACGGCTGCCAGGTACTGGTCAGCCGTACCTGGATCTCCACGTCCCCGCCGTAGCGCTCGGCCCGTCCCGGGATGAACAGCGTGTCGCGCTGGGCGGCGGTGGTCCTACGGGAGCCGCCCTTCGTGGTGTGCTGCTGGGCCCGGATCTCCTGGGGTCCGATCCCCCCGGTGCGGGCCACCCCCTCATGCCTGCCCGGGGCGCCGGACTCCCCGCCGATGAAG
>WNGG01003311.1_pt1 | contig 24060 bp, 22 predicted proteins | sample 5400661 | NCBI WGS metagenome assembly WNGG01 (sample SAMN13153372, study PRJNA577476) | soil metagenome | isolation source: 100 cm soil or saprolite under Garry oak tree replicate 1 | place: USA:California | collected 2016-06-15
ACGATGTCGGTGCTCCTGGGCTAGGGAACCCGGCGGGCCTCGATGCCCAACACCATTTCCGGCTTGATGCCCCGCGCTCAGCGAGTGCGGGCCGTTCTGCGGCAACGCTGCCCCGTGTGTCTCGAGGGTCGCATGTTTCGGGGCGTCTTCGCGATGAACCCGACCTGCCCCGTCTGCGGGCACCGCTTCGAGCGCGAGCCCGGCTTCTTTCAAGGGGCGATGTACGTGAGCTACGCGCTCGGCGTCGGTGAGGCGGGGGTGCTGGCGCTCGTCGGCATGTTCCTGCTCGTGCCGCGAGTCGGCTTGCTCCCCGTCATTGCTGCCTTGGTCGTCATCCATCTCGCTTGCGTGCCCCAGCTGTTTCGTTATTCTCGCGTGATCTGGGCCCATCTCAACATCGGAACCCTGGACTCAGCCGATCCGGCGCGGCTGTGGCGTAACCGGTTGGAACGGAAGCGATAGGATTGCAGGCCGGCAGTGTGACCCGGCGGGCGGGCGCGGCATCTTCAAGGTGGCTCCAGGTGGGGCCATTGCAGTACCTCAAGCAGGAGGTCGCACATGCTTCGCAAGCTCATACTGCTGGCAGCCGCGGTGTCCTTCCCGGCGCTGCTTGCGGCGCAAGACATTCCGAACTCGCATGCCTCCGATACCGCCAAGGCGATGGTCAAGGCGCATCGCGCCACCCATTTCCGCGGTGAGGCCGTCGGCCTGGACAACCGGCCGGTGACGCCCGCGACGCCTGCGGTGCCCGCCAAGCGAGCGACGCCCGCGGTGCCCAGCACGGGCGGTGGGCCGGCCACACCGGCGAAGCCGGCCACGCCGGCGACCCCGGCGGTGCCCGCTTCCCCGTCAAACAAGCCCACGAGCCCGGGTAATTCGACCAGCCATCGTCCTTGAGCAGCGTGTAGCGCGTGCGCCCGGACCACGAGGCGCGGCGGAGTGACGCCGCGCCTCGTTTTTTCTTGCCGCCGTGCGCGTGAGAACACCATGAGAAGCTTCTCATAACGCTCACCGGGTAGCTCCGCTCAGCCGTCCGCCAGTGAACCTTCCGACCCGTCACCAGACGGACATCACATCCTCTCGGGAGGTTCGAGCCATGACTCAGAGAATCGCACTCGTCGCACTGGCGTTGGCCGGTGTCACCGCCTGCTCGCAGGACCACGGTTTGATGGGCCCAGCTGCAGCGCTGAGGCACGAGCTCAGCGCCAGCGCCGCGAGCGCGGCAGACGCAGGCGACACTCCGGGCGCGGTGTACACTCTCATGAACCTGACGTCGGGGAACGCGGTCAAGATGTTCACCCGCGCGGCCGACGGCACGCTCACGGAAGCTGCCACCGACACAACGGGCGGGAAGGGCACGGGGAGCAGCCTGGGCTCGCAGGGCGCGATCACGTTGAGCGACGACGGGCGCTGGTTGTTCGCAGTCAACGCGGCCAGCAATGACGTTTCTGTCTTCCGTGTGAGTCCGGCAGGACTTTCCCTCATCGGTCACCATCCATCCGGCGGAATGAAGCCGATCAGCCTGACCGTTCACGACAAACTCCTCTACGTCCTGAACGGCGGGGGGAGCGGGAACGTCACCGGGTTCACTGTCGGCTCGGACGGCGCGCTCACTCCCATTGGATCGACCCGTCCGCTCACCGGCGGGGCGGTCGACCCCGCTCAGGTAGCGTTCAGCCGCGACGGCCGGTGGCTGGTCGTGACCGAGAAAAACACTAACCTCATCGACGTCTACGCCGTCGGCCCCGACGGCGTGGCCAGCGGTCCCACGCCCCAGGCGCCTGCCGGCGCGGGCAAAAAGCCGTTCGGGTTTGCCTTCGGCTCGCGGGACCAGCTCGTCATCTCCGAGGCCGCGACTGGGAGTGCCTCGTCCTACACCCTCGGCTCGAGCGGTGCGCTGACTCTGGTAAGCGGCGACGTGGCGACCCACCAGGGTGCCCCGTGCTGGGTGGCGGTGACGCAGAACGGCCGCTTCGCCTACACAGCCAACGCGGCGAGCGGCACGATCTCCGGGTTCGTCGTGGGCACGGACGGCGCCCTGAGCTTGCTCGACGCCAGCGGCGTCACCGCGACAGTGGGCCTGGGCAACCTCGATTTGGCCCTCAGCGTGAACGGTCGCTATCTGTACCAGTTGCGCGGCAGCGGTCCGATCACGGCTCTGCGCGTGGAGTCTGACGGTCACCTGACCGCGCTGGGCGTCGTGGGAATGATGCCCGGCTCCGTCTCAGGGCTGGCGGCGCGGTAATCCTCCCGCCCCCTCCCCACCTGGCGGTCAGGCGGTTAGGCGGTCGGTCAGGCGGACAGAAGTGGTCGGCTCATCGGGGAGCCTCCGTGCGCCCGTCACACCGACCGCCTGACCGCCCAACCGCCTAACCGCCCCACCGCCTTCAGGCCCCCGGCAGCCACAACGTGAAGGTGCTGCCCTGTCCCACCGTGCTCTCTACTGTGAGCTCGCCGCCCTGCAGCTCCGCGAGCAGGCGCGCGATCGCGAGGCCGAGGCCCGTGCCTCCGAGATCGCGGCTGCGCGACTGGTCGATGCGGAAGAAGCGGTCGAAGATGCGCTCGAGGTGCTCGGGCGCGATACCGGGTCCGGTGTCCTGCACGCTCACGCCGACGGACGCCCCGTTGCGGCTCAACGAGAAGGTAATCGTGCCGCTCGGCGTGTAGCGCACCGCGTTGGACGCGAGGTTCAAGAGGATGTGACGTGTCCGGTCGGCGTCGCCGACCGCAGCCATCGGCTCGAGCGGTGCGGCGGCCACCGTCAGGCGTCGGTCGAGCGCCATCGCCTCGGTGATTTCCTTGACCTCGCCCACCACCGCCGCCAGGTCGAACGGCACGCGCGCCAGCGCGAGCCGGCGATTCTCCCCGCGGGCGATGAGCAACAGCTCCTCGACCAGCTTCGTCGTGCGCTCGAGCTCGCGCTCCATCGTCATCAGGGCGTCCCGGACCTCGGCCTCGGCGCGTCCCTCGGCCAGGGCCCATTGGACGTGGGCACGCAACAGGGTGAGCGGCGTGCGCAGCTCGTGACTCGCGTCGGCAGTGAAGGCTTCGAGCGCCCGGTGCGCGCGATCGACGCGCTCGAGCATGCGGTTGACGCTGTCGGCGAGCTCCGTGACTTCCGCTTGGCCCGTGGGGCTCGTCAGCCGCTTGCCGAGCTCCGCGGGACCGATCGCGCGCGTCTCCGCGGCCACCCGCTCGAGCGGTGGGAGGGCTGCTGCGACCGCCTGGCGCGCGCCGCGTTCGGCGCCGAGGGCGACGAGCGGCAGCAGGAGGGCGGCCGCCGCCATGACCGCTGCCAGCGCGACGAGGTACGGCTCGCGGCTCGCGACGACGTAGATGTCGAAGGCCCCCGCCGCGCGGTGAAGCACGCGGAAGCGCCAGCGCGCCCGCTGGGCAATCGCCGCGAGCAGCGCCTGGCGGACGTCCTCCGGCGACGCGCTCGCGGGGAGTCCCGTGAGCCGCTTCGCCGGCATCCCGGGGGATAGGAAGTACACCTCGTGCATGCCACGCGTGCGGGTGATGACGACCTGCCCGCCCATCCCCACGAGCTGCTCGGCGAGCGTGGCGGGCATCACGCTCCCCGGTCCCCCCGTGGAGTCGGTGTAGGCGCCGAGCAGCGACTGGACCACCGCGGCGGAGTGGTCGAGGGAGCGGCGCAGCACGCCTTCGCCCGCCACGGCGAACGCCGTCACGGCGAGGCCGGCGTACCCGGCGAGCGCCGTCCAGGCGACGCGACGGAAGCGCGCGATGAGGACCGTGCTGAGCCGGCGCTCGCTCACGGTGCCTCCAGCCGATAGCCGGTGCCGCGCACCGTCCGGATCGGCGCCACCTGTCCGGCGAAGCTGAGCTTCTTCCGCAGGTAGTTCACGTAGACGTCCACGACGTTGGTCTCGGGATCGAACTTGTAGTTCCACACCGCCTCGGCGATGCGCGAGCGAGACACGGTGCGACCGGCGTTGCGCATGAGGAACTCGAGCAGCGCGAACTCTCGCGGGCTCAGGTCCACGACGCGACCGTCCTGTGTGACGCGGCGCGTCAGCGGGTCGAGCACCAGGCCGCCCACCTTCAGCGTGGCGTCCTTGTGGCGCAGCTCGGCGCGGCGGATCAGGGCGTGCACGCGGGCGATCAGCTCAGGCAGATCGAACGGCTTCGTGAGGTAGTCGTCCGCGCCGCCCTCCAGGCCGCGCACCCGCGACTCGAGCTCGTCCTTGGCGGTGAGCATCAGGACCGGTGTGAACACGCCGCGCCGGCGCAGCTCCTCGACGACGCTGAAGCCGTCCCGTCCCGGCAGCATGACGTCGAGGATGATGCAGTGGTACGTGCCGTCCAGGGCGCGGTCGAGGGCTCGATCCCCTGACTCCGTGTCGGCGACGCCGAAGCCTTCCTCGCGGAACGCCTTGCTCAGGAAACGGCGCAGGTCACGATCGTCCTCCACCACCAGGATCTGCATGCCGGTAAGCTATGGCTCGCCCGCGCGCCGCGGCAACGAGCGGGCGGCGGCGTGAGACCTTTCTAATGCGGCGAGGCCTTCACTCCCCGGCCCGCCCTCGCCACATTGAGGATGTCACGAGAGGAGCAGCGCCATGATCGCCAAAACCTTGGTCTCGAGCTTGTGCTTCCTCGCTGTGCTCTGCCACGGGCTCGAGTCCCAGCAGGCGGATACGGCGACTGCGAAAGGATGGGACCCGATGCATTTTCACAAGCCGAAGGACGCCGATCTGCGAAGCTCGCTCACGCCCCTCCAGTACGACGTCACGCAGCACGATGCTACCGAGCGGCCGTTCCACAACGAGTACTGGGATAATCACCGCGCGGGGATCTACGTGGACGTGGTGTCCGGGGAGCCGCTCTTCACCTCGCTCGACAAGTTCGACTCGCGCACCGGGTGGCCCAGCTTCACGAAGCCGCTCGAGCCAGCGAACGTGCGCCAGAAGACGGACCACAAGCTGTACATGACCCGGACGGAGGTCCGGTCGGCGCACGGTGACTCTCACCTGGGCCACGTCTTCGACGACGGACCGCCGCCTACGGGGCTGCGCTACTGCATCAATTCAGCGGCGCTGCGGTTCATTCCCGTCGAGCGGCTCGCGGAAGAGGGCTACGCCGAGTACTTGCCGCTGTTTCAGGCGGCAGCCAAGAAGTAGGCCCCTCCCCCCTTCCTCCAGTAGGTCGTCCGCAGGCGCCGGACGGCGAGCCGCTACATTTTTCGGGCATGCCGCCGGCGCCAGCGATCGTTGCGGAGCGACTCAGCAAGATCTATCGGGTGAAGGTGCGCGACCCGGGGCTCGCGGGCGCGGTGCGCGCCCTGCTGCGCCCCCACTATCGCGAAGTGCAGGCGGTACGGGAGGTCTCGTTCCAGATGGCGCAAGGCGAGATCGTGGCGTTTCTCGGTCCCAACGGCGCCGGCAAGACCACCACCCTGAAGATGCTGACCGGTCTCCTCTACCCGACGGCGGGGCGGGCCGACGTCGCCCAGTTCACGCCGTGGACGGGAGGACCTGAGTTCAAGCGCCGCATCGCCCTGGTGCTCGGCAACAAGCAGCAGCTGGTCTGGGATCTCCCGCCCGAGGAAACGTTTCAGCTCAACCGCGTGATCTACGATATCGCGGCAGCGGACTACCGCGCCCGTCTGGACGAGCTCGTGGCCCTGCTCGAGTTGGGGCCCGTCTTGGACAAGCCGGTGCGTCAGCTATCGCTCGGCGAGCGCATGAAGTGCGAGCTCGCCGCCGCCCTGTTGCACCGGCCGCAGATCCTGTTCCTGGACGAGCCCACACTCGGGCTCGACGTGACGGCGCAAGAAGGGATCCGCCGCTTTCTCCGTGGCTATCGGGATCGCCACGGCGCCACGATTCTCCTCACGTCGCATTACATGCAGGACGTTACGGCGCTCGCCTCCCGCGTGCTGATGATCAACCGCGGCCGGCTGCTCTACGACGGCGCGCTCGAGGCGCTCGTCGCCCGCATCGCGCGGACCAAGCGGCTGGAGCTGGTGCTGGGCGACGGGGTGACGCGCGAGGCGCTCGCCGCCTTCGGGACGGTGCTCGACTTCGACTTCCCAAACGCGGTGCTCGAGGTGCCGCGCGAGGAGGCGGCCGCGACGAGCGCGCGGTTGCTCGCCGCTGTCGCGGTGGCGGATCTGTCCATCGCCGATCCGCCGATCGAGGAGATCATCCGGCGCGCCTTCGCGCAGGGCGTCGCGGAGGAGGCGCCGTGAAGGCGCCGGCCCGGTGGGCACGAACCTACGCCGCGCTGATCCGTAACGCCTGGCTCGTGGACCTGCAGTACCGCGCGGCGATCGTGCTGTGGGTGCTGTGGGGCGTGGTCGAGCCCGCGATCGCGCTCGGCATCTGGTGGGCCATCGCGGGAGCGGGCCCGGTCGGCGGCTACGGCCGGGCGGACTTTGCCCGCTACTTCTTCGCCCTCACGCTCGTGAACCAGCTCACGCTCGCCTGGGACTCGTGGTACTTGGACCGCTGGATCCGCGAGGGCGACCTGAACTTCCGGCTGACGCGTCCGCTGCATCCGGCGCACGAGGCGATCGCAGACAATCTCGCCTACAAAGGGCGCACCGGTGCGACGATCCTCGTCGTGTGGCTGTGCGTCGCGCTGGCGTGGCCCACGGTGCGACTGCCGCTCGACCCGGGGCGCTGGGCGCTCACGGCGCTCGCCGTGGTGCTCGCCGCCGCGATGCGCTTCTTCATCTCGTTCACCACCGGGCTGTTGGCGTTCTGGACCACCCGCGCGACCGCGATCATGGAGCTCCATGCCGGCGTCTCTCTCTTCCTCGCCGGCCGCATCGCGCCGCTCGCGCTCCTGCCGCCTGTGGTGGTCGCCGCCGCGGCCTTCACCTGGTTCCCGTACATGCTCGCCTTCCCCGTGGACGTCCTCACGGGCGCGGCAGCCGGCCCGAGTGCGCTAGCACGCGGCTTCGCCGGCCAGATCGTGTGGCTGTTGCTCTGGGTGCTCGCTTGCCGAGTCGCTTGGACGCGGGGGATCAGGCGCTACGGCGCGGTGGGTGGATGAGTCCGCGCCGTGGACCCCGCTGGCTCCGCGTTCTGGGCGCGCTGTGGCGGGTCAACGTCGCCGAAGAGCTGCAGTATCGCGCCAACTTCTTCGCGAGCGTGGCGGGGACGGTCTTCAATCTCGGGACGGCGCTGTTGACGCTCGGCCTGTTCTTCCGTCAGACGACCCGTCTCGGCGGCTGGGATTTCTGGGAGGTCGTGGTGCTGCTCGGCGTCTTCAACGCGCTCTCGGGGGTAGTCGAGGCGGTGCTGCGGCCGGGGATCGGCCAGCTGGCGGAAGAAGTCCGCGGGGGCGAGCTGGATCTCGTGCTGGCGCGTCCGGTGGACGCGCAGGCGTTCGTCTCGTTCCGCCGGCTCGACCTGTGGCGGCTCACCGACATCGTGTTGGGACTCGCACTCGCGGGGTACGCGCTGATTCGGCTGGGCCGGCCGCCGGCGCCCCTCGCCCTGGGGGCGTTCATCGTGGCGTTCGCCGCCGCGGGCGTGGTCGTCTACGCGATATGGGTTGTGCTGATGAGCCTGGCGTTCTGGTTCGTGGCCGTGGAAAACATCTCCGTGCTGTTCGACGCCCTGTTCGAGGGGGCGCGGTATCCCGTCAGCGCGTACCCGGGCGCGCTGCGGTTCATTTTCGTCTATCTCCTGCCGATCGCCTGGATCACCACGGTGCCGGCGGCGTCCCTCACGGGGCGCCTCGGACCTGCCACGGCGCTGGGGGCGGCGGGGGTGGGGGCGGCGGCGCTGCTGCTCGCTCGGCTGCTGTGGCGCGCGGCGCTGCGGCGCTACACGAGCGCGGGAGGGTAGGGGTGCGGGTGCGGCAATCCGAAATCGACGCCCGCCTCGCCCGCTACGCGGTGACGCGCGACGCCCGTGACCTTTGGCCCGAGGTAGGGCCGCGCGTCTTTCGGGCGGCCGAGGCGGAGCTGGCCCGCGTCATCGCGACGGTGCTCGGCGACGGCGGGGGTCCCGTCACCCTGCGCCCGCCGCCTGGCATCGAGGCCCGCGCGCTAGGGATCGCGGCATCTGCCGCGGGCGTGGGCGCGCTGATCGGGCACTGGTACGAGACGGGCCGCATCGCCGCTGACCGTGAGGTCGCAGGCGTGTTCGCCATCCACCTGGAGCATGGCCGGCGCCGCGCGGGGCGGCTCCGGGCCGAGCTGGAGCGTCTTCTCGCCGACCTCGCGGAGCGGCGGATTCAGGTCTTCGTTCTGAAGGGCGCGCACACGGCCTATCGCTACTTTCCCGAGCCTGGCACGCGGGTGATGAGCGACATCGATCTGCTCGTGCGGCCCGAGGACTGGGAGCCGGCGCGTGAGGGCCTGCGTGGTCTCGGGTTTGCCGAAGGAACCGATCCCAGGCATCCCGAGCAGAGCTTTTGGTCACCACCCGATCCGGGCAGCGTGCGATCGCTCGAGTACACGGACGCCGGCCGCCCCTGGTCGATCGACCTGCACCGGTCGCTCGACCGCACGCCGTTCGCAGGATTGACGACGACCCTGGGCACTCCGGACTTCGCGGCGGGGGAGGTGTGGAACGAGTTCGGGCGGCGCGTCAGGGTGCTGCCGCAGCCGCTGCTGCTCGCCTACCTCGCGCTGCATGCGTCGAGTCACTTCTACGGGATGACGCAGATCCGGCTCGTGGAGCTGGTTCTCGTGGCGCGACGCGATTTCGCGGCCCGGCCGGAGGGGTGGCAGGCGTTCGTCGAGCTGGTTACGCGCACCCGCACCGGCCGCTTCGTCTTTCCCGCCCTCGACTTGGCGGAGCGCCTCGTCCCCGGAACAGTGGACCCCGGCGTGCTCGAGGAGCTGGCGGCGGCCGCACCACGCCGGCTGCGGCGCCTGGTACGTAACACCCATCCGGCGTGGGGGCAGCGGCTGCACCCGTATCCGGGTCTCGCGGAGCGGTTCGTGTGGATCGGATCCTTGCGGGAGGCGCTGGCGGCGTTCGCCTGGCTAGCGTGGCCGCACGACGGCCGCGGGTGGGTAGGCCCCCGCGCGGCGGTGGTGGCTCAGTGGCAGCGGGTGCGGCGGGTGGTGCGGCGCGTGGTGCGGTGGAGGGTGGAGTAGAGCTGCGCAGTGCGCGCTCATCGCCATTTGCCTCGCGTTGGTGACTCGTCTGTGGCCGCCCTCCCTCCATGGCCAAGACTGGACCGGCTGCGGTGGCTACAGCGTCAGCGTCACACCACGACGAGCACCGGGTCCCAGCTCGACACGTACAGCATGGGCTGCTCGGCGTCGGGGGGTGAGAGGTGCGTCTCGGTCAATCCCACATCCCGGAGCCTCGATAAACAGCCAGCGTGCCGCCCTCTGGCCAGAAGGCCCTGTAGGTCGTGCCGGTAGGTATGAAGCCGTGGCACTAGCACTGGGTAGGGGAAATGCGCTCGACAGCGTCGTGGCACGCTGCTGCGGACGCCGGTCTTGCTCAGTTGGCGGCTGTGTCGGCTTGCCGCGTGGACTCGAGGGGCGCCTTGCTCAACACGCCGCAGCACCGCGAACAGGCGGGCAACGTCCCCCCCGCCCCTTGCAGCGTCTGACGGAATACCCGCAAGCGATCGCTGTTCCACAAATCGGCCAGCGACGTGGTTTGGATGTTGCCGACGGGGAAGTCGTAGCAGCGGTTCTGGGCTGGGATCACGGTGCCGTCGGTTCTGACCATCATCATTTTCCACGGATCGGTGCATCGCGGACCGGTGACCAACGTCAACGGCTCGCGGTACAACGTGTCGACGGCCTCGCGGTTGGTGAGATCGGGGCTAATGGTCACAGCGGGGTAGGCGGCGCCGCGTGAGCGCACATAGGCGCGCACGCGTTGCAGCTCCGCCCAGATCGCGCCGGTGTCAAAGGCCGCGGGGTCCATGACACCCAGGTTCGAGCGCGCGACGCGCAGCTCACGACCGTACCTCGCGTTGTGAACCCGGGCCATGTCGTCGGTGATGAAATTGAGATGTACGATGTGGATGGCCGCTGGCTGCAGCGGCTCGACCGCCTGCACGAACTCCAGGATGTGACCGTAGTTCTCGTCGGTGATCGTGAACGAGAACTGCAGCCGCGGGTACCGCCGCTTGAGGCGGGCCTTGGTGGCGGTCAGGAGCTCCGCACCGCGGTACAGCTTCTCGAACGAGTCGCGGCTGCCGCGGATCCGGTTGTGCACCGCGGCGGGCCCATCCACCGAGAGCGCGAGCCCGTGCAGGCCGCTCTCCACCAGCGCCGGCGCCAGTCGCGGCAGCATGGTGCCGTTGCTGATGATGACGCAGTAGAAGCCCTGGCGCACGATGGCCCGCGTGAACTCGACGATCTCGGGATGGATGAGGGGCTCGGTGCTGCCCAGCGAGAGGTGTGGGCGCGGTCGGAAAGCGCGCGCCTGACGCAGGATCTCGTGCAGCAACTCCAACGTCATGTTGTGCGGGTTCTGCCCAATCAGGTTCGCCCAAAACGCCGTGCCGCTCTCGCCCAAGCCGACGTCGCACATCTTGCAGTGCAGGTTGCACACGTTGTTGACGCCGAGCACCAGCCACTCGGGTGACTGGCGGCAGCGACCGTCAAGGCGAGGGTAGTCGTCACCGTAGACACGCCGAAACAGGCGACGCGAAAAACGGTCGATGCTGTATCGGTCCAGCCGCCTCAGTCTCGCGAGCGTGCGGGATAGGGTGTTTACCATGCAGGCACCGTCGTCGAAGCTACACCGCGAGAAAAACGACCGTCAGGGGGGCAGATCGAGTCGATACACCGCGGGCATGAAGATCCCGCGCCCGCGGTCGCTCGCGAAGTAGACCGTTTGCCCGTCGCTGCTCCAGGTAGGTTGATTGTCGTTTCCCGCGCTCTGGCTCAGGCGTCCTTCCTCACCGCTCGCGAGATCGCGGAGCCACAGTGCGTCCCATCCCCCGACGCGTCGCGAGAATACCAGACGCGCGCCGTCGGGTGAATAGCGCGGGCCACGCTCGTCACCCAGGCCGCGAGCGAGCGGCCGCACCACCCCTCCCACGAGGTCTAGCTCGTACAGGTGCCAGTGCCCATTGCTCAAACGCGCGAACGCGACGCGGGATCCGTCGGGTGAAAGCGCGGGGTCCGCGACCTCCCCGTGCGATGGCGAGAGCGCGCTGCCCCGACCCGGAGCGGCGAACAGACGCAATCGCCCATCGCACACGGCGACCATGCGAGTTCCGTTGCCCGACGCGGCAGGCTGCTGGCACGAGAGATCCGCCGGGCTCCAATCGGTTGCCGTTCCCCCGCGGACGAGCACGACACGTGAGCGGTCGCCCGCGGCAATCTCCACGAACAGGCCCTTGCCGGAATCCGAGAACGTCGGGGCCAGCTGGTGGCCGTCCGATGGAACGGCGGGCGGAACGCTACCGCGCAGCTGATACCGCATGCAGCCCGCACACCCCAGCGCCGAGTAGACGAGACCACTCGGCGCCGCGGCCGGCGACTCGAGGTGGGCGGCGTCCCAGGCGACCGGGACGGCTCCGTCCGTGGGGCGCGGGCGCGCGGACCACGCGGCATGCGCGACGGCGATGAGCGCGATCGCCGCTACGAGGCCGCGAGGCAGGCGCCGCGGTCGCACCTCGCGGAACAGTACGAAGAAAAGCGTGGCGAGTGCCCACAACCGCAGGTGGAGCACGGGCCAGTCGCCGGCGAGGGGTGAGACGGCGAGCACGTACAGCCCGACGGTGAGCGCCAGCGCACCCCAGCGGCGCGCTCGCCAGAACGGCGGCAGCCAACAAGCGACGGGGATGATCGCCAGGAACGCGTGATAGGAGAACGCCGACGTGGAGAGCAGGAGCAACGCCAGCACCATCACGCTCGCCGCGGGGGCGTCATGACGGTCTCGCAACGTGCTAACCAAGAGGGCCAGGAGGGCAAGCAACGATCCCACCCGCACGAAATCGAACAGGAACGGCGCGTCGAGGAGCGGGTGCGGGTTCAGCGTCGGCTCGCGCACGAGGAGGACGCGCAGCACGCTCGTCCAGCTCTGGAGCGCGGCGTGGTACGGGGTGTCGGTCTGGCCCGCCAGGGACGCAGGGAGGATGCTCGCGAAGTAATGCTCGTGCAGCGGCCAGCCGAGCGCGGCGACAGAGACGGCGTAGGTCGCGACGATCGCGCCCGCGAAGGCCAGCGCCGCGCGCCACTCTCGCCGCACGAGCAGGTAGATGAAGAACGGAGCGGGGTAGAGCTTGAGCGCGGTTCCGATGCCGAGCAGGGCGCCGGCCGTTCCCGGACGGCCCCTTTGCGACATGGCAAGCGCCACCGCGATCAAGAGCGCGAGTGCGATGTAGAACTGGCCGAACAGGAAGTTGTCGTGGAGGCCGCTGCCCGAGAGCGCCGCGAGCGCGAAGCCTGCAGCGAGCGGGAGGCCGCCGAGCCGGCGCAGCACCAGGAGCAGGGACACGAGCATCACCAGGTTTACCGCGGTCCAGACCGTTTTGGCAGGGATGGCGTCGAGGGCGCCGAGGGGAACGAGCGGGAGGGCCGCCGGGGGCGGGAAGTAGTTGAACCCGCCGAGCGCGTCGTGGATGCCCGCATATTCCATCTGGCGCTGGAACCAGGAGAATTCGTACAGCCGGGCCGTGGACTCGCCCCGCGCGATCAGGCGGGCGGGGATGTAGTAATTCGAGAAATCGGTTTCGATGTGGTGGGCGACCGGAAGGACCGAGCGCCAGACGATGAACGTGAGGCTCGCTGCGGCAATGAGCCACGACACGGTGGCCGGTACCCGACGCGCCATGGCTTCCGTCTACAGCTTCCGCGGGACGTACTGGCGGTTGCGCTTCAGGACCAGCTCGACGGGTGCCGTCTCGACGAACTCGTCCACGGCGCGCACGACGCCTCCCTGCCACCAGCCCCCGTCGGTGTAATCGTCGCTGGCGATGTAACCGCTCTCGGCGCACACCGCATCCTTCGGCAGCATCCTTAGCAGGAATCGGCGCCCGTCGCCACGTAGCACGCGCGCCAGCCTTCTCGCGAGCGATCCTGGACTGAGGGCCGTCACCGTTCGCCTCAATATCCGAGCGCCGCCAGCGTTGGACGCAACAGGCGGTCGAGTTGCGCGACCTGAGCGGTGTCCAATTCCCGGCGCCACCGCCCGATGGATTTCTGGTGGATGGGTTCCCAGACGCCTTGCAAGTGGGCGGCGCGTTCCACGTCGCCGAACCGGAGGTTGAGCTCGTGGTGTCGCAGCATGCGCTCGTCGAATGAGAGATCCAGGAAGGTCACGACCCGCTGCACATTCTCGCGGGGCTGGCGGACGAGGTCTTCGTAGCGAATCTCGAGATACTGGCTGGGATGGCTGGCGCCGAACGCCTGCGCGGCTCGCACGGCCTGAACCCATTGTCTGGCGGTGACGGACAGATCGTGCTTCTCGATCCTCATGTAGGACCCAACGACATCGCGCCCGTCCCGAACCATATGGATCACCTGCGCATCGGGGAACACCGCTCGCAGCTCCGGCAGCAGGAACGTGTTGCCCGGGGTCTTGTCGCCCCAGCGGATCGCGGACGGCTTGTGCTGTCTCAAATGGGCGCGGTACACTGCCTCGAGCACCGCGGCGAGGTCGCGAGCCCCGGCCGGACGCGCATCGAGCTCGCGAAACACGGGGCCGAGCGTGATCTCCCACCGTCCCCAGGCCGGATGGTATTCGAACTGTCCGAGGACGATTCGCAGCACGACATTCCACGGCAAGCGGGAGCACCATCGGTAATCGCGAACTGCCCTGCGGAGGTCGTTCTCGGGAGGGATGTGCACGTCCGGGTGTGCTTCCAGGATGGCGCGCAGCAGGGTGGAACCGCACCGACCCGAGCCGACGATGAAGAACGGGCGATACCGCTCCCAGCCCCGGAGCGGCCGCCCCATGGCGAGCACGGCCATGTACCGCAGGAACCGGCGCAGCCGGGGGGAACTCATTCGCCGTCGTAGCCTAGCGCCGTGAGCATGGGGCCGAGCAGGCGACCAAGCTCGGCGCGCTGCCCCGCATCAAGCCCGGTGCGCCAGCGTCCGACCGCGCCCTGGTACACCGGCTGCAAGGCGCCCTGCATATGAGGAACTCGTGCCAGGTCACGCAACCACAGGTCCAGCTCGTGATAGCGGAGCATACGATCGTCCGGGGAGAGGTCGAGGAACGTGGCGACCGTCTGAATGGTGCCCTGTGGCTCGCGTGCCAGCTCCTCGTATCGGACTTCCAGATACTGACCAGGGTGACGCGCGGCGAACCGCCGGGCGGCGCTCACCGTTCGGATCCATTTCTCGGCGAAGAAAAGGAGGCCCTGGTCCGCTAACCGGATGTAGGACTCCACGACATCCCGCCCGTCTCGCAGCATGTGGATGACGCGAAGATCGGGGAACACGCTCCTGAGCTGCGGTAGGATCAGCGCATTCAACGGCGTCTTGTCGCCCCAGCGAGTGCTCGACGGTTTGTGCCGCCCCATGTGAGCGCGGTAGATCGCGTTGAGCACTCCTGCGAGGTTGCGCGCGTCGGGCGGGCGGCGGTCGAGCTCATGAAAGACCGGTTCGAGCGCGAGCTCGAAGACCTCCCGTCGCGGATGGTATTCGAACTGCGTCAACACGATCCGTAACACGACGTTCCACGGGAGGCGGGAATACCGACGGTAGTCGCGTATCACGTGCCCGAGCGCCTGCATCTCCGGTGGGATGTGCACGTCAGGGTGCGCTTCCAACATGGCGCGCAGCAGCGTGGTACCGCACCGGCCCGAGCCGACGATGAAGAACGGCCGATAGCGCTCCCGGCCTCGGAGGGGGCGGCCCCGAAGGAGCACAGGTAAATGGTGGAGAATGCGGGCCGTCTGTCCCGCGCTCACCGCGGGAGCGTGTACAGCCGCACCCACACGTTGTCCTGTGCGAAGACCTGACGGGGTACCTCGCTTGCCACCGCGGCCGCGAGACCTGCTTCGATCGGATTGCTCGCCACGAAGTCGCTCCACTGCACCAGCCACTGCCGGCGTGGGCTTGGCTGGGCTGCCGGCGCCGGCTGGTTGCCCTCGCTACCGTCGGCAAACCGCCCGAGCTCGAGGGTGGCATAGGTCCGCACCTGGTCCCTGTTCAGGCGCGTGTGCACGAGAATCCGTCCGTACTCGGACGGGACCATCCCGAGCGCTCGTACCGTTGCGAGCGTCCGGCGTACTGCGCCCGCGCCCCTTCGTCGCTCGATCCGGGCCAGAGCGTCCTCAGCCTGGATAGGCTGGGCCAGGACGACCACCTGCTCGGCGGGCGCCACTGTCCCGTCGAGATACCGTGCGACCCGGTAGCTCAAGGCGAGATGCGGCTCCGACGTTTGGCGCCGCACGTAACGGTCGGCCATCGCCAGGCTCACGACGACCGTCAACGCGGCAGCGGCGCGTCGAAAGCGGGGTAACGTTGAAAGTCCCAGCGCGGCCAGCACGGTGACGGCCGTCAAGGGGACATGTGCCTCCCGTTGGGTTACCACGCGTTCCGGCTGGTCGCCGATGCCGTGCGCCGAGAACAAGATCGCGACAAGAAGGAGCGCGAGGAACGCCGTCAACATTCGATACGGCCGTTCTGCGAACAGACGCCGCCGCCAGAAGGTGACCGTGCCGACCCCGGCCAGGATGAGCGCAGGGAGTGGACTGTTGCGCACCGTGACGGCAGCCAGGTGCGCCCAACGGAGCGCACGCTCGGGATTGGACGACCACTCGATGGCATAGCTTCCTGCCGGTGTGATGCCACGGTTGTAGGCCATCCATCCGAGCGGCGCCCACCCGAACAGTGCGATTCCGGCGAGCGCGGACCGGACTCCCAAGCCCCCCTTCCACGCAAAGGCGCAGGCGAGCACAGGGCAGGCGAGCCAGGCCTCGTAGCGGGTGAGACACGCGACGCCGAGGCTGAGACTCGCGAGGGGCCATCGCTCCGTGAAGGCGAAGTGAAACGCGAAGACGAGTCCCGCGAGCATCACGATTTCCTGATAAGGCACCACCGAGTCGGCCAGAATGAACGGGTTGGCGACAAAGAGGAGCGACCCGTCGAGTGCCACGCTGGGCGACACGAGGTCCGAGAGTAACATATAAAAGCCGGCGCCGGCCACCGAGCCCACGCCTGCCATGCACCAACGGACCAACAGCGGGTTGCGCGAAATCGGCTGAAGATAATGGATCAGGATCTGCAAGAGCGGTAGGTCGTGCGACAGTACGATGTGGTCTGCGTGTATCAAGCGCGCGATCGTATCGTCGCCGAAGATGCTTGGATAGCGATAGATCAGGTACAGCCGGGCGATGAGGCCTACGGCGACGACCAACGCGATGTGTCGGGCACGGGTCGAGCTCGCGACCCCCGGCTCGCCGCCTCCTGCTGCGGGCGTTTGCATCATCGCCAGGTGCGCACGGGAGTCGAGTCGCCAGCCTATCGTCCCATGAGATGATAGGCGTACAAACCCTGCCCATGATCGCTCGTCATCACCCCGGCCCCCGGGCATTCGATGAAATAGTGGAGCGGCACCCAGCTGAAATCCGGGTCCCGAGCCGTCACGAACACGAGTCCAATGCCTCCCCGGGGCTGACGACGGAACACCGCCCGCAGCGATTGATGCACCTGCGCGTTGGGCGCGAGCTCAATGCTCTGCCGGTCGACCACGGACCCGTCTTGATCCACCAGCTCGCAACAGAATGCGGCGGCCTCACGGTAGTCCCACGCGTGCGACACGTTTGCGAAATTGATGTAGGTCTCGAGTGTGTCGGTACCGAAGTAGGGGAGGACCATGAATACCGTTTGATAATTGAGGACCCAGGCCGGCCGGACGAATCCGCGCGGCGAATGCCAGGGCACCGCCGCACCCACCTGCGTCGACTCGCGGGCGTTCGGACCGTCGTACCGCACCTGACCGTGCAGGCTCGTCGCGAAGCGGCCGTCGGCCGTGCAGGGCGCGGCGTAGTAGATCTCGAAATGTCCCTCGAACGCCTCACCCGGAGCGAGGGCCAGGTACTCCCGGAAGTCGAGATGCACGAAGCCGCGCGCCGGAATGCTGGCCACTCGCCGCTCATGAACCACCTGCCTCCCTTCGGCGTCGTAGATCAACAGCCCGACCGTCTTCTCCCTAGCCTCGAGCTCCGTGTTGAAGAGGATCACGGAGGTCGTCATGGTGTCGCTCAAGAGCAGCGAGTGCGGGAACATGAAGCCCTTGCCTAGGCGCTCGTGGTCCTCGGCCGGGTACGTCTGGCGTGCGATCCTCGACATGTAGTACGAGTGGTCGAGTGAGAAGGCGCCGCTGCGCCGATCAATGGTCTTTACGAGAAAGCGGTACCGCCGCAGGTCGTCGGGATAGGACCTCACGAGGATGTTGCCGGGGCCGCCACCTAAGAACGCGCGCGCGTTCGGGAACACCTCGCGAATCCCCACTTCGCGGACCTGATGCGGCCCGAGACCCGGGGCCCGCGCGTGCAGCGCCTCGCCGGCAGCGTTTCGCAGCTCGAGAGGGATGTTGCGCCAGGCGTGGCCGTAACTCTGGAGCACGAGGGCACTCGCGGTGCGATCGTCATCGAATACCGCGATGGCGCCGGCGTACGTGTGGTTGCGGTGCGTCAGCTCGCGTGCCGTCCATGCGAGGCGACGCAGCGCGCGAGCAGGCAACGGCGCTCGACCCGTCGCCATGTTCGCGTGTGTACAGGTGCAGGTATGCCGTTCGTCGGTCCAGAGGAGGAAGGCATCCGGTGAGACATCGAGATCGATCAGGAGCTGATCGAGGGAGCGTCCGCGGGCGTCCCTGCAGCGGATCAGGAACTCCATGGACCCCGTCACCGTCCGGTCGGGCGGGAGAAAGTCCGTGGACGCGAGCATCGCAAAGGGCGCCGTCTCCGGGTAACGCCGGGTGGATCGGTGGATGATGATCCCGGCGGCGTCGCGGATCGTGACGTCGATATCGTAGCCGTCGATTCGTACACGCTGGTCAGCGAGGCGCCGCCGCAGCATCTCCAGGACGATGAGGATTGTCGTGTTGTAGCCGCCCCCGTGGACAAGGTATTCCACGTAGCCGAGCCACTTGGAGCCGCGCCAAGGGAGTACCGCCATTACGCAGGTCTGGCGGGATCAGTCGCGCTGCTCGAGCGCCGCGAACATGTTCTCGATGAACGGCAGAGCGTCGAGCGGATCGTCGGACAACGCCAGCCTCCACCCCCCCCCCGCCGCCACCCGCCCGAGTGCTTCGTCCACCACCTGCGCAGTCACGGGCAGCCCTCCCCGGGGCCCCGACCAGGTGTAGGGGAACCGCACGAACACCTTGTCGGCGCCGTTCGCCACGAGCGTCGGTACGTTGCTCGCGAGCTCCGGAAAGCGCGCGCGCGCCTCGGGCGTCAAGTATGCCTGACCGGGAATCTCTCCCCAGACGCGGAAGTCGGGCTTGAGCTGAACGTGAGCCACGTCGTCGGACAGGAGCCGCATCCCGCTGCGGTGGCATTGAAACGCGAGGGTGCTCTTCCCCGTGCCGGCCGGACCCGCAAGCAGCAGCCCGAGTGAACCCCTTGCGACGAATGCCGCATGGACGGGATAGCGATCATAGGTGTCGACGAGTGGAACCGTCATCGTGTGGAGGATGGCGTACGCGAAGTGCGCTCGATCCGCCAAGAGGGCGGGCGTGAAGTACACGACCGCGTCCCGCAGCCGCATGTCCATCAACCCTACGCTTCCCGGGGTGTGGATGAGGAGCCGGCGCGAGTCGTGCAGGCGCCACATCACTGGGGCATGCCGTGTCGGACCCTCGTCTCCGTCATGCACGATCAGCCTCACGCTCACACTGCCCGGCTGGATCAATTCTGGAGTGGCGAACAGTCCCCGCCAGACACCGAACGTCTCTTCCACGACCTCGAGGGCGGCGGCGGTGTTCGATTCGTACCGCACGGTCACGCCCATGACGGGCACCTCCGTGCTGTGGCGCAGCGGGACCGTGTGAAAAACGGGATCGGACGGTCGATCGAACTGAATGGGCTCGCTCATGAGAGAAGCATCTTAGCGGGACCCGTCGTGTTCCGGTAGCTTCGACGCCATGGAGCGGCAGGAGGATATCGACTTCCGCCTCGCGCGCTTCGCAGGCACGCGCGATGCGTGCGACGTGTGGCCGGACGTCTCTGTGGCGTCGTTTCGAGCCGCTCAGGAAATCATCGCGCAGGTTGCGAGCGCGGTCCTCGCAGGCGCCACGCGTGTCGTTCCACTTCGCGTCGCCCCCAATGCGAATGCGCGCGCTCAGGGCGTCGCGGCCTTCGCCGGCGGGGTGGGCCCCCTGCTCGGCTACTGGTGCGAGACGGGTGCCGTCGCCGCAGATACCGAGGTCGCCGAGCGGCTCGCCACGGCGCTAGACCACGGTCGGCGCCGCGCGGCGCGCATGCGTCAGGCGCTCGAGGCCGTCGCGGCACGGCTGGCCGAGCGGAGCATCGACGTGTGCGTGCTGCGGAGCGCGGACACGCGGCACCGCTACTTCCCCGACCCAGGGACGTGCACCTCGGCGGACATCGACTTGCTGGTGCGACCGGACGACTGGGAGGCGGCGGGCGCGACGCTGCGGGAATACGGGTGTGCGGAGGCAGGGGGACGGTGGACGCGCCCCGGCGAACCCGCAGTCGCTCGGTCGCTCGACTTCGCGCACGCCGACGATCCCTGGTCGATCCACCTGCACCGCGCACTGGACCCTGCGGCAGTCGGCGATCGTGATGCCACGCTCGGCACCCCCGACCTCTCGCAATGCGAGCCGCGAGGCGAGCTCGGCCGCGGTGTGCGCGTCCTGCCGCAGCCACTCCTGCTCGCCCATTTGGCGGTCCGCACGTCGTCTCACCTGCGCGCGATCATGCTCGTGCGACTCGTGGAGATCGTCCTCGTCGCGCGGCGGGACTACACAGGCCATCCCGACGCGTGGCGTGCGTTCGACGAGCTGGTAGCGCGCACGGGGACAGGTCAGTTCGTGTTCCCGGCGTTGGACCTGGCCGCGCGGCTCGCTCCGGGGACGATCGATGCCGACCTGCTCGAGCGTCTCACCGCGGCCGCCCCGGCGCCCTTGCGTCGCCTGGTGCGCGGCACGACGCTGGCGACGGCCCTCGAGATGCATCCGCTGCCGCCGGCCGGCTGACGCGCGCTAGCGGTCGTCGCTAGGACGTTGTTCCCGTCGTTCCGTACGCGACCTCGTGGTCGCGGCTGAAACCGCGGCTCGGCGCTGCCGCTGAAGCGGCGGTGGGGGCCCGTTTACGGGCAGGCGCCGAGGCGCGAGTTCACTCGCGCTTGCGCGTGCATCCGCGCCCCCGCCATCACGCCGAACGCACCCAGGAGACCAATCGCTCCCGCGACGAGAAACAAGGTGCGGAACGTCGCAGTCGCGAGCAGCCAACCGCCGAGGCTTGCCCCGATCATGGCACTGATGTCGGCGGCCACCTGGCGCCAGCTGGAAACCGCGCCCTGGTGCTCAGGCGGCGTCTGGCCGAGCAGCCACTGGTCGATGAGCGGGGTGGTAACGGGCGAGATCAGCCCCTGCACGAAGTACAGGGCCACGGCGAGCTCGACGCTAGTGGGGAGCGACAAGCCCCAGATCGCGGGTGCGAAAGCCGCGAGGGTCGCGAAGAGGACGTGCCGCACGCCGAGCCGGATGGCGACCTCACCGCTCGCCAGCACCAAAACTGCCCAACACCAGCTTGCAGCTGCGAACACGAATCCGATGCGCGCGATCGAGAGCCGATGGACGTGCGAGAAGTAGATGTTGAAGAACTGCGTGGCGAGGGCGGGGCCCACCAGCCACACACCCAGGAGCGCAATGAGCGGGAGCATCTCACGGGGCGCGTGGGTGTCGCTACCGCCGGAGGTTGCGGCTAGGGGCACCGCGGCGTCGCTGCTCCCGAGGCGCAGGCGGTGGTAAAGGAGCAGGCTCGCGGCGCTGCCGGCGGCGCCCAGCAGCAGTGTCGCGCGCAGCGCCGGCAATCGCGGCAGGCCCCAGTGCGCTTCCAGCCAGGCGGAGGCAGCCCCGGCGATCGCGACGCCGCCCCCGTTCGAGGCGGCGAGGAGCCCCACGTTCCAGGCGAACGCGCGCGCCCGACTCTGCGGCGTAGTGAGCCGCATCAGCACGGGCGCCATCGCTACGCGCCAGAAGCCACTCCCCGCGCCGGCGACGACCGCCGCCCCCCACACGGCGAGCGGCGTGGCGGCCACGGCGCCGAGCGCGAGACCGAAGGCGAGTACAACGGCTCCGATGAGAACAGCGGCACGGGGTCCAAAACGATCCGCGAGCAGGCCAGCGGGGATCAGCGTCGCCAGGCTTCCCGCGGTCAGGAACGAGGCCGCATGTCCCATGGCCTCGACCGGCAGGCCGAGGGCCTCGATGTAGAAGTTGTAGAGGAACGCGTGGAAGATGAGTCCCGTGGCGAACAGGACATTCCCGGCCACGAACAGTGCGATCTGCAACCCGCGGCGCTCTCCTTGCTCCATTGACGGTGCCCACCTTGCCACGCTAGACTGTTGGCTCGCTCGAGGACGCGCTGGTTTCGTCGAGAACGGCGGCGTCGTAATCTGCAGCATTCACATCAATTAGTGGACCGCCTCATGCCGGTGCGATCGTCCTCGGCTCTGGGTCTGACTGCGCTCGTCGTCGGCCCGCTGGTGCTCGCCGCGCAGCAGGTGCCACAGCCCGATTCCGCCCGGCGCGACACGCTGCGCCCCTACGCGCTGCCGCCGGTTGTTGTTACGGCGACCCAGGTTCCAACGGCACAGTCCAAGATCGGGTTTGCCACATCGGTGCTGGATTCGCGTGAACTCGCCGCTGAGCCGACTCCGCTCGCCACTCGGGCGCTCACCTTCCTGCCGGGAGTCTCGCTCGACGAAGGCAACGGCCCCGGCGGCCCTGCGGTGCTCCACGTCCGCGGTGGGGACGAGCCCTTCACTCAGATGATGTTCGACGGGGTGCCCGTGAATATCAGCGGCGGCTTCAACGATATCGAAGGGCTGATGCTCACGAACGTCGAGCGGGTGGAGATCGCCCGGGGTCCGCTGTCGGCGCTTTGGGGGTCGTCCGCGATGTCCGGCGCGGTGCAGTTCATCACCCGCGAAGGACGCCCGGGCCCGACCCGGTTTGACCTGCTCGCGGAAGGTGGTGGCGCGTCGCACAACAACCAGCAGGCCCATTCGGAGCTCGACGCCTCGGGGGGAAGCGAGCGCCTGCGCTTCTCGAGCGGCCTGGGATTCAGCTACGACCGCGGCATCTACGGGCTGGCGAACGATCTGCGCTCCGGCGACTGGTCGCTGCGCCTTGATGCAAAGCCCTCCGAGCGCTTGAGGCTCACTGGGTCCGCTCGCTACCTGGACTTCCAGACCAACCTGCCGGTTCGGGATCAGGGTGTGACGCGGGTGCCGCTCGATCCCAACCAGCGCGACGGCCGGCACCGCTGGCTCGGGTCCGTCGCGGCGGACTGGGTGGCGACCCCCAATTGGCACCATCGCGTGGTCGTGCAGCTGTTGTGGGACGACTTCACGTACCGGGACAGAGCAGATGGCGTGATCGATTCGACCGCGTATCCGTTCATCAGCGGGGATTCCGGTTTCGTCGCGGATTTCAACTTGAGCTACCAGAGCAAGCTGTGGCGGCCGGCCCTGGAGTACGTCGGGACCAACGTCCTGTCACTGGGCCGGCCCGAGGCTAAGCTCACGTGGTCGTATGGCGCGTTGTGGCAGGACGAATCCGAGGTCGACCTTCAGACAGGGGACTTCGGCAACTCGCGCAACGCGTATGGCCGTAGCAACGAAGCGTTATTTGCCGAGATGCAAGGCCAGTTCGGCGCGCGCGTTTCGGTACTCGGCGGTGCGCGGCTTGAGCATTACCAAGGACTGCCCGCCCAGGCGTTGCCGCGAGGGAGCGTGGTGGTGGCGGTGGTGCCCAATTGGCTCGCGCTGCGCGCGGCCACCGGCCGAGCGTTCCTCGTTCCGAATCTGACGAACCAGTTCCTCAGCAATCCGTCCTACCAGCCGAACCCGGACCTGAAGCCGATGAGCAGCGTCAGCTGGGAGGTCGGTGCGACTCTCACTGCGCCCGATCGAGCCCTGACCCTCAGCGTGGGCTACTTCCATCAGCGGAACGACGACCTCATCAGGACGGTGCCGGCCGACACGGGTACCAAGGTGACCAACAAAAACCTCGGTGCCGCGCAGTCGGTCGGCGTCGAGGTGGAACTCGAGCGGTCGTGGTCAGCCCGCTGGCGCATGGGGTTGAACGTCACGTGGGACAAGACCAAGATCCTCGACAATGCTGGCCTCGACCCGACCGACTACCCCAACGGGGGGTGGCTCCCTTACGTGCCCAGCGTCACGGGGAGCGCCTTCGTCTCGGCCGACCCTTCCCGGGCTGTGACCGCGGTCGCGCGCGTAACCCTGCTGGGCGACCAGGCGGCATTGACCGAGCGCTTTTCAGGTAGTCGCACTACTATTGGCGCGCACGCCCTACTCGACTTGGTCGCGCAGTGGCACGTGAGCCAAGGATTCAACGTGTACACGCGCCTCACCAACCTGCTCAACACGAGCTATCAAGCCGCGTTTGACAAACCGGGAACTCCGCGTGCAGGAGTGGTGGGGGTGCGGACGCGGTTCTAGCGTGCTGGTCGGGGAAGGAGACCGCGGTCGGGAGTGTCTAGACGCTTCTCCCCCCTTCGGTTGATGCCCACGCTGTACCAGCGCGCCAACTATGCTTCCCGGAACGGTCACCCGCCGGCTGCCAGCGCACCCCCTGCAACGAACACGGCGCCCGCTGTGAGGCGGGCGCCGTAAGACCGTGCGGTGCCGCGGTGGTTACAGCTTCACCACGTTCTGCGCCGCGGGGCCCTTTTGCCCGTCGACGACTTCGAATTCGACGCGCTCGCCCTCGGCCAAGGACTTGAAGCCTTCCGCCTGAATCGCGGTGTGGTGCACGAAGCAGTCCTTGCCACCGCCCTCGGGCGTGATGAAGCCGAAGCCCTTGGCGTCGTTGAACCACTTCACGGTACCGGTGACCCTTGCCATCTGTGTTGCTCCTAACTGAGTAATTAGTACTGTTCCCGGCGACGAGCGCTCTTCACTTTGCGACGAGCCGCTGC
>WNGG01001843.1_pt1 | contig 24031 bp, 26 predicted proteins | sample 5400661 | NCBI WGS metagenome assembly WNGG01 (sample SAMN13153372, study PRJNA577476) | soil metagenome | isolation source: 100 cm soil or saprolite under Garry oak tree replicate 1 | place: USA:California | collected 2016-06-15
GTCATCCTCGGACGTTGGAGGAGGTTGGTCGGGAGTTTGGGGTGACTCGGGAGCGGATTCGGCAGATCGAGTCGAAGACGTTGTCGAAGTTGCGGCATCCTTCCCGTAGCCAGAAGCTCCGCGACTACCTCGAATAACCGGACCGCTGCTTCTCAGGACCGGCCGGTCGGCGGGATCGCCGCCCGCCGGGCGACGCGGGCGTACTCGGCGACGTCCAGGTAGGGGCGCAGCCCCTCCAGGTCGAGGATCCATGGCTGATGGTTCCGCTGGGCCCAGAGGCGGAACGCGTCGGCGATGTGGGCGTCGGTCCGCGCGAGACTCCAGCCGTTGATGCGAGCCAGGTGCGCCCGGGCCTGCGTGCCCCCGCCGTGCAGGTTGGCGAACCCCATGTGCTGCACGGTATGGCAGTCCGGGCACAGCGCGACGATCCGCACCAGCGCCTGCACACGCACCAGGTCGTCGTAGCGCCACAGCTCGTGGCACTCGACGGGGCGGTGCCTGGGGCCGCGGCCACCGCAGATCTCGCAGCGGGCGCCTGCCCGCTCCGCCACCGCTGCGCTGATCCGCTCCCAGGTCTCCTCATCCAGCAGCTCGCGGACATCCGCGTACCAGCTCGTCTTGGGGACCAGCTCGACCCGGAGCCGGAGCGGCGTCGTTCCAGAGGCGGAGGCCTGGGCATGCGCCAGACCCGCCGGCGCGCCGGGCTGCGACCGCGCCGCCCGGCGCCAGCCCGTTCGCACCAGCCGATTCAGCCCGCGCCGCTCCGGACGGCTGTCGAGCACCCCACCCGGCTCGTGCTCGGGCCCGCCCGGCTCGCGTCCAGCCCCATCTGGCTCAGGCCCAGACCCCTCCGGCTCGCGCATGGGACCGCCTGGCCCGTTTGCCGACCCACCCGGCTCGCGCACGGGACCGCTCGGTCCGCGTGCCGACCCACCTGCCTCCCTCATCCTGTGGCCCCCATCCATGCTCCCCGTGGCCACGGCATGCCGAGAGCAGTCTAGCCACTCCCTCCGGAAGTTCCAGCCACCAATCGCAATCTGGGAGCGACGCGAGGGATCTCACGCCACTGAATTTCACGAGGTGATTATTGAACACCTCGATCATTGACAGGAATATCGTTGAGACCTCACGGGGTTGCACATCTTGGCAGTGCTGGTGCAGGAGGGCCGAAGCGGGAAGGAGGACGACCTTCCTGGAACGGGAAACTGGTAATGGAGCCCGATCCCCCTCGGACGGGGTTCCCGGCCATCGAGTTGGCCGCCTCCGTCTGGCCGGACCAGGTCAGGCACCAAAGGAAGTGCAGAGATGAGCATGCGGTATCTGAGCAACGCGGCGATCGCGTTGTTCGGCGGGTTCGTCGCTGTGACCAGCCAGGCGTTCGCGCCGGCGGTCACCGCTTGGTTGGCGTTCGCGATCGCCATCGCGATCCTCGTGGTGGCCGGTGTGTCGCAGTTGCAGCGGGGACGGGGAGTCGTCCAGCGGATCCTCGACGGCGTGACGGGGCTGCTCGCGGTCGGAGCCATCATCGCGAGCCTGGTCTTCGTCGGTCCCGCGGTCATGTGGTTGTCCTTCGCGGCAGGACTCGGGTTCGTCCTGCTCGCCTTCACGGGACTCACCCTCCACGAGATCTGGACCTACCGGGCCACCCACGGGCTGACCGTGCGGACGTTCGAGGCACCGGAGCTGGCGCGCACCGACGGCGTGCGCAGCGCCGCCTGATCCTTCAGACCGGTTGCTGCGGACCCTGGAAGCCATGCACGGCCTGTCGGCGCTCGGCAACGAGGCGAGCACCGCGCCGATCGGCGACACTTGGAACTGACCGAGTCGGACCGCCCCCCGCGGCCTGCCCGCCGCTGGAACGGAGGTACTGGATGGCCGACCACGAGCAGAACAAGCAGACGGTGCTCGCCTTCTACACCGAGGCGTTCAACGACAAGCAACCCGAGGACGCGGTCGCCAAGTACATCGGCTCGCGCTACATCCAGCACAACCCGCAGGCGCCCGACGGCCCCGAGGCGTTCATCCGGTTCGTCAGAGGCTTCTCCGCGCAGTTCCCAGACCTGAGCGTCGAGGTCAAGCGCGCGATCGCCGAGGGCGACTTCGTCATGACGCACAGCCTGCTGAAGACCTCGCCCAGCGACCGCGGCACCGCCGCGGCGGACATCTTCCGGCTGGAGGACGGCAAGATCGTCGAGCACTGGGACGTCGTGCAGCCGGTGCCCGAGACCGCCGCCAACGACCACCCCATGTTCTAGCTTGCCAGCGGCTCGCTTCGGCCCGCTCCCGGGTGTCGCATCCCTCGGCTAGAGTCCATGCATGCGAATGCATCGAATGGGCTTGACACGCCTTGGAGGTGAGTGGGATGCCGGATCCGAGCACTTCGGCGGGCGCCATGGCGGCGCCCGATCACGGTGATGGGTACGCGTGCGCCCGGGCGTGGTCGGCGCTGACAGCCGCGCACGCGATCCTCACCGAGCGGCTCGGCCTGGCGCTGCTGGACGCCACCGGGCTCAGCATCAACGACTTCGAGGTCCTGCTGCGCCTCGAAGGGGTGCCGTCGCCTGGCTTGCGGCTCGGCGACCTGCAGGACACCGTCCGGCTCAGCCAGCCGGCGCTGAGTCGCATGGCCGCCCGGCTCGAGAACAGGGCACTGCTGCGCCGTGCCGGGGACCCCACCGACAGGCGCGGCGTCGTGCTCACCATCACCCCCGCCGGCCAGCGCACACTCCGCCGGGCCGCCGCGGTCCACGCCGAGACCCTCCAGGCGGCGCTGCTCGACCAGCTCACCCCCGCCGAGCACGACCAGCTCGCCGACTTGCTCACCCGCATCGCCGAGGGATCCCCCATGTGACCCGCAGCCCCGCCGGGCCGGCGGCGGTCTGGGCCAAGGCCCGCCGGGCCAGCCGCGGTCAACTGGGGTCACGGCACGTTCCAGGATCGGCACGGTGTCGGCAGCGCCGCCTGCTCGGGCCCGACCCGGGCGATCACGGTGCCAGTCTGGTCGAGCGCCCGCGAGAGCAGGGCGACGGGGTCGCTGGTTGCTGGCATGGAACCACCTCCTCGGCGAGGCCGCGCCCACACGGTAACCGCCGCGTCCCCCGCGCGGCCAGCCGAGCGGAGCGGCTCGCCGGTGGCCCAGCCAGGGGTCCCCGCCATCGTTTGGCGCCGTCCGGGCGTGGTACCTGGCTGTCGCCGGGTGGCGATCTGACCATCCACCTCTGAGGGAGGTCGAATGGCCGACAAGGACGTGTTCCTGTACGTCGGGACCTACAAGAGCGAGGACGATGCCAGGGCCGACTACGACGTCGTGAAGGCTCTCCACGACGAGGGCGTCATCGGCACGTACGACATGGCCATCGTCTCCAAGGACGATCAGGACAAGATCCACGTCAAGAAGCACGAGAAGCCCACGGAGCACGGCGCGTGGACCGGCGTCGCGGTGGGTGCCCTGGTGGGCATCCTCTTCCCGCCCTCGATCATCGCCGCCGGCGTCGTCGGTGGCGTGACCGGCGGCCTGATCGGCCACTTCTGGCGTGGGATGTCCCGCTCGGACGTCAAGGAGCTCGGCGAGCTCATCGACGAGGGCCAGGCCGCGCTCGTGATCGTGGGCGAGTCCAAGTTCCAGGAGCACATGGACCGGGCGTTCGCAAGGGCCCAGCGCAGGGTCGACCGCCAGATCAAGGCCGACTCCAAGGCCGTCCAGAAGGAGCTCGACGAGGCCTCCAAGCAGGTCTGAACCCTCGGCTCAGCAACTCCCGACGACGGGAGGACCGCCGGCACCTGCTCCACGCCCACCCCGGAGCAGGTGCCGGCGAATGTTCCCAAGGCCTTACCTGGATGCGGGCGGTGCGCCGGCCACCGCGCTCCGTCGCGTTCGCCATCTGCGCGCTCACGCCTCGGTAGCCGAGCGGCGAGACGACCACATCAGCCTCGGCTCGTCATCACCCGCGGCCTCCACCAGCACCTCGCCGGAATTCACCCACATCGCCGCGCGTGGCAGACGATCCAGGAGCGAGGAGATGCCGGCGGCCCGCCCGGCCCGAACCAGCGCATCGTCCGGTCGTGGGCTGCTGGTCACCTGACGACCGCAGCTCCCGTAGGTGGGGATATCCGGCTGCCAGCCTCCCTCTTCGCAGCGCGCCTCGATCTGCTCGGCGAGCACCTGCTCGAACAGGGCGGCCTGCTCGACGTCCACGCCCACAGCGGCCGCCCTGAGCGCCGTCGCCCACCAGGCGGCCGCTGCTGCCGCTTCCGCTCGGATATCAGGCATCGCCAGTACTCGTTGTCGCTCCTCGATCGAGGCCCAAACCCAGTCCAAGGCTACTGCCGATGCTCGTCCCCGGTGCCCCGAGCCGCAACCACGCGGCTTGGCTTCAGGCCGAACAGCAGTCGGGTGACCCGGGTGCGCCGAACCCCAACCTCATACAGCAGCAACGTCGCTGCCAGCGAGCTGAGGACGATCAGCAGATACTGCGCGCCCGCCCCGATCCGCCAGGTCAGAACCCAGTAGGCGATCCCCACGATCACCGTCTCGTGGAGCACGTAGAAGGGCAGCACAGCCTCGTTGGCGTAGGCGCCGAGCCGGCGCACGAGGGTCGCGCGGTCGGCCCGGTCGACCGAGGCGCTCGAGGCCGACGACCTCGACCGGTTGGCGAAGCGGCTGCGCGCAAGGCCCAGGATCGCGACCACCCACAGCCACCCGTCGATGCTCTTGACCAGCCGGAACGCCAGGCTCAGCGGGTCGAAGTCGGTAAAGGGGTCGCCGTGCGCGGCCCCGGCGGCGTACAGCGACCCGCCAGCCCCGAACAGCAGCAGCGCGAACACCAGAGCGGGCCGCCACTGGCGCTGGAACGCCTCCCCGATCCGGGGGTCGGCGACCGCAAGGTAACCGTAGGCGAGCAGCAGCGCGTAGCTGTAGCGGTTCCAGGCGGCGTGGCCGACCTCGCTTCCCAGCGGAAGCTCGACCGCCACCAGCGGCGTCGCGAGCAGGAAGACGGCGCCAGGTCGCGCCAGCAACCCGGCCAGCCGCTCGACCAGCCGCATCCCTCGGGGCCGGCGAAGCCAGGCGAACCCCGGGAGCAGCACCAGCGAGAATGCCAGCAGGCAGACCAGGAACCACAGATGGCCCACTTCGAACACACCCGTTCCGGGGGCCGCGCCGACCACGAACGGGAAGTTCAGGGACGGCCGGACGTCCCAGAAGCGCGCGTAGAACGCAGCGTAGGAGCTGGAGTCGCCGCCGCGGCGCGAGCCCAGGTACACCTGGAGCGGCACCAGCGCCACCAGCCCGGTCAACAGCGGGACGAGCAGCCGCCGGACCCGTTCGCGCGCGAACGCCCCGACGCCGCGTGACCGCAGTGAGTACCAGATCCCCATCCCCGAGACCACGAACAGCAGCGGCATGCCCCAGGTCGCGCCGAAGGCGATGAACACCGTCGCCACGGGGCTCTCGGTCGCGGCTTTCATCGGGAACTCACCGGCGCCGAACAGCACCGCCGTGTGGAAGAACACCAGCCCGACGACGACCAGCGCACGCAGCAGGTCGAGCTCACCCCTGCGGGCCGGTACCTGCTCGAGACGGCGGGTCGAGGCTGCCGGCGCGACCCGCAAGGGACCTCCACCAAGTCCCACGTCGATGACTTCGTTCCGCATTTGTGCCCTCCGCGACCGAATGGACTGCTGGCTTGACCGGTGGTCTGACCATACGAGTCGCCAATACGTCCGTCCTCACCCGGCAGGCGGGTTCGGCGTCTCCCTCCAACGGGGGAGCACGCCGGAACTCTCGGAGTTGGGCGCCGCGGAATGCATGGTGAAGCGCGACGGCGCCGCGTCTCGGACAACGCGCCGCCATTCTCGTCGCTGACCGAGCCTGCGCTGACCGGTGACGGCGAGGTCTTGGCGGTGGAGGGGCATTGCGACCATGCTCATCGCGGGCGGCATGGCCAGTGATCGGCGGCCTCAGGCGATCGGAGGTGGCCGTGGGAGAAGGCAGCGATCAGGCCCGCGGCGATGCGTACGTCTACTCCCTGAGGGACGAAGAGGCATACCTCCAGACGAACGACGATGAGAAGCCGGACGTCATGGGAGGGGCCTCCGCCTGACCCAGCATGGTTCAAATGCTGGTTCTGCCGGAAGACCAGCAAGCAGGTGCGGACGCGCTACGGAGCCGAATTCCCGGTCAGGGACCCCAACACCTTCGCCATCATCACGCTGATCTTTATCTGCAGCGAATGCGTTGCCAAATTCGCCGAGTGGGACGCCATGAAAGCCCGGGGGAAGCCGTCATCCTCGTAACCCGATCAGGCAAGCACTGCGACGGCTTCGACCTCGACCAGTTGACCGCGGTAGCCGAGCCGCTCGACGCCCAGTAGCGTGCTGGCCGGCTGTGCCGCACCGATCGGCGACTCGCGCACGGCCTCCCACACCGCCGCGAGGGCCACCTGATCGCCCACGACGTACACCGTCGTCTTGACGACGGCCTCCGGGCCGGCGCCAGCCTCGTGCAGCGCCACCAGCAAATTGTCGAGCACCTGGCGGGCCTGAGCGCGGTGATCGTCGCCACCGACCAAATTGCCGGCCGCGTCGAGCGGAACCCCGCCCGCCGTCCACACACTGGTGGCGCCGCGAGCGATCACCACGTGTGAATACGCAGGCGGCGGCGCAAGCTCAGCACAGGTGCGACGCTCGATGAGCACGACCGGCGGTCCTCCATCCCTCGTCAGCAGGGCGCCCAAGTCTACCGGCGTTCCGCAAGAGGGAACCGGCTGGAGCTCGCAGCCGATCCCATCCCGGTCGCGGTCGAAATGGTGCGGGTCGGGCGGCAGCACGCTGAAGTCGCGTGCTGCGTCGTCGTCCGGTACTGCCCCAGCGCGGCCCCGACTGATCCGGAGGGCCGGCTGGGACCGGCGACCCATCCACGTTAAGTATGCGTGCATTCTCCGGCGGCGAGCCATGTACGACGATGTGGTCGTCGGCACAGGTTCGGACGGCTGTGTCCTGGCGGCCCGGCAAGGCGCGGATCGCGACGTTTCGAGTTGCCGTGATCGAAGCGGGCCGCCGGACACCGAGCCCTTGTTCACATGCCGCTTCTGTTTCGGCAGTCGTGGGACAGCCGGTTCGGGCGTGTGAGGGAGTCCGAGCCGGGGTCAGTCCGTAACGATACCGTCACGACCGTCGCCGATACTCGCTCCAGGTCCCCGGCGGGTGGACAGGCCGGAGGCTGGCCAGGTGGAGCGGAGATGGCCGTGATGCGCCGACGACCATGGAGTTGACCCCGAGCGTCGCGAGGGTGTGGCCGCGTTGGCGGCCGGGCGTGCTGGCGTGGGCGCTGTGGGCGCTGGTCATGCTCGGCATCCCCGTGGCCGTCTGGTTGACCCACCTGCTGCGCCAGGCCGGCCGGTCCAACCAGGCAGGGTCGAACGTCGACACCAGCATCTATCTGCTGGCGGTGGTGAGCGCGGTGACGGTCGGGGCGGTGCTGGCCAGCCGTCGACCGCGCCACCCGGTGGGCTGGCTGCTGCTGGCACTTGGGCTGTGGTTCACCTACGGATACGCAAGCTGGGTGCTGCTGGCCTGGCGTGGGGCGCCGCCCGCCGTCGGCTCCGCGGCCAAGGACATCGCCGTCGTTGTGATGGCGGCCTGCATCGGTTTCATCCTGCTGCTCACCCCGACCGGGTCGCTGCCCTCGCCACGCTGGCGATGGTGGGCCAGAGTCGTGGCGGTCGCGTCGGTCGTTGGGTTGGTGTCGTCGGTGCTCGGGCCGCTCGCCATCCGCGGCTTGGCTGCTTGGCTGCCGGTCGCGCGTGGTGTGACCTTTGTGGTCACCGGGCTTGCCATCCCGATCGGCGCCGCCTCGCTGGTGGTGCGCTTTGGCCGCGCCCGGGGGGTGGAGCGCCAGCAGTTGCGGTGGCTGGCGGTGGCGGCGGCGCCAGTGGCGGTGGCGGTGGCGGCTCTCGCGGCGCTGGTGCTGGCGGGCAACGAGGTCTCGCTCGGCTGGCTCGTCGGTGTCTGCCTGGCGGTCCTGCCGGTGGCGATCGGCGCGGCGGTCCTGCGCTACCGGCTGTATGACCTGGACCGCATCATCAGCCGCACGCTGGCCTACGGGCTGCTCACCGTGCTGCTGGGTGGCGGCTACGCCGGGGTGGCCCTGGGGCTCGGCCAGCTCCTGGGGCGGACGTCGAGCCTGGCCGTCGCCGCGGCGACGCTGGCGGTGGCCGTCGTGTTCCAGCCGGCCCGGCGCCGCATCCAGCGGGCGGTGGACCGGCGGTTCAACCGGCGCCGCTACAACGCCTCCCAGACGATTCAGGCGTTCAGCGCGCGGCTGCGCCAGCAGGTCGACTTGGAGGTCCTGACGGCTGAGCTGCTGGCCGTGGTCGAGCAGACGATGCAGCCGACCCAGGTGTCGCTGTGGCTGCGTCCCACCGTGCCAGTCGCCCCCTCCGGCGTGCCCACGGCCGCGTCCCGAAGGTAAGCCGTGGTGGACTCACCTGGCGGCTCTCGGACGACCCGGTAGAGCACGACAGATGCCTGATGAGATGTTCGAACTCGACGGGTTTGCGCCTGGTATTCCTTCTCGGCTTTGCGTTGGTCCCTCTCCTCCTCCAATCTCTTCTTCTGGTAGGCCGTGGAAGACGGCGATTCATAACTTGGATTGTTGTTGCGACGTCGGGATAGCGTCGGGGTGGAGCAGGCCGAACCAGCGCACGTCCTGGAAGCGGCCTTTCAAGTACAGGTAGTGGCGCAGGGTTCCTTCCTCGCGGAAGCCGAGCTTGTCGAGCACCCGCACCGAGGGCTGGTTGCCGACCAGCACGCCCGCCTCGATGCGATGCAACCCGAGGACGGTGAATCCGTAGTCGACGACTGCGGCGGCGGCTTCGGGCATCAGCCCCTGACCCCACCAGCGGTGGGCCAGCTCGTAGCCGAGCTCGCCGCGGCGGTGCTCGGCGACCAGGTGCAGCAACCCGATGGTGCCGATCAGCCGCCGCTCGGTGCGCGGTTGGATCGCCCAGCGGATCATCTCGCCGGCCTGGAAGCGCTCAGCGACCCGGGCGAGCGCATTCCGGGCCTCGGCCAGGCTGACCAGAGTCTGCATGCTGTGATAGTGGGTCACCCGCTGGTCGCCGAGCACCTCGAGCAGCGCCGTGGCGTCATCAGCTTGGAGGGCGCGCAGGCGAAGCCGGGGCGTGGTCAGCTCCGGGACGGCGGCTGGCCACCCACCACGGTCAGGCCACTGCATCATCGGACAGGCGTGTGTCCAGTGGAACCCGGTACGGTCGCCGAGCGGCGGGGTTGCCGGTCAGCTCTGTCGGCGCAGAGCGTTGAAGCACAGTAGTGAGCAGGCCACCTCCACGAACGCGAAGTACCGGCCTGAGCAGCGATCCCATCGCATCCCTGGACGCCGGTAGCAACTCAGCCACGACAGCGACGGTTCCGCCCGCCCATGCCGGCCCAGCCGAGCCGACGACTCCACCCCATGCCGGGCGATCCGCGACGAGCCGTTGCGCAAGGGTCCTCATGACGGCAGATCATCCCAGCCCCAGACCAAGGTTCCGAAAACGCGGTCCAAGGCAGCACACCAGTTCTGCGGTGGCTGACGCCATCCGGCGGGTCAGGGAGTCGTTGGTGCTGGACCCGACCAGGAGCGCAGCCGGCGCGCCGGAATCGGTCCGGACGCCGGCCACAGCCGCACCCGCCACGCATCGCCGGGCGTGGTCGACCCGGGCCAACCTCTGTTCACGAACCCCCGTCCGGTAATCCATGCCGCGTACCTGCCCGGCGGCACGGGGATCGTCTCATACGCCAGGGTGGGAGACTCGTAGGCGAGCCCACCTTCTCCAACGACCAAGCCGGTGACGAACGCCTCCTGCCAGTCGTCAAGGTCGTCTGGCGGCTGGGTTGCCCAGAGCTCGATACGCAGGCGCATGGCGAAGTTGTTCTGATGTGGTGAGAGCACGACCACGACCTCGTTCCCCTCGGAGGACGCGATCCCTACACCCTTGATCGCGGTCTCGAGAAGCTGAACGAGCGCCTCACCGCTTTCGTGCGGGACGTGCTGGCCGGTCAGGTAGAACTGGCCGTAGTCGAGCGCCACGGTCAGCTCGAGCACCTCGGACGGGCGCCTGGGCGTCATGCTTGGAAAGTATGGTGCCGGGAGCAGCCGCGGGTGCTTGCGCAGGAGCCGGACAACCGTAACGGGTCCGGCCGTCTTCGCCCAGTCGTCCCGTAGCCACTGCATTGGCGATCGCCGCTGATGCCGCCCCGCAGGCGTCTCACATTCACCTCGACGCACTCGGTCCGGATGTCCTAGCTCAGTATTGGGCATCCCGGCCTCAACCATGACGTGGATCGATCCGGCGCGAGGCCGCATCCGCTTCGACGAGTGGGCCGATCACTGGTGGTCGGTCTGATCGCCTGGCAAGAGCCGCTCACCCGCATCCTCAAGGCTGCGGTCAAGGACCGGCGCATCCCGTTCAACCCCCCTCAGGGACGTGGACCCTCCGACCAAGCCGGCTGATCCCGACCGGCGGCTCGGGAAGGTGAGACGACGGACGTTCACTCCGGAGGAGTTCGGCCGGTTCCTGGGGGCCTGTCCCGAGTTCTATCGCGGACACTCAAGCTGTTGCACAAAGCAGGCTGGCCGGGCGGCTGACTGAATGGCCTTGACTGCGGTCGCGGGGCTCCATGAGTTCCTCTGCCGAGGTGCGACCGTGCTCCACTGGCTCTTCGCAAGCTATTTGGAATCTGGTCGCACGCTCGACATGCCAGATCCCGCAGAGTGCTGCGTGCCAGATCCCGCATAATGTGGCGCAGGCAAGCAAACCGAACAAGGTTGCCTACATGGCGGTCGGCCGGGAGGCGCGTGCCGTGGCGCGGGTCAGGGTGTCGCTCGAAGCGTTCCACAACGGGGCGCTCCCGCCCGTCTGCGCCAAGACCGGGGAGCCGGCCGACCGCCTGCTGCCGGTTCGGGCGGCCTACACCCCGCGCTGGACCTGGCTGCTGCTGGTGTTCGGGGGGTTCTGGGCGTTCCTGATCGGCAGAGGCTTCACCACCGAGGAGACGATCGGGCTGATGCCGTTCTCGCAGGCCGCGCTGGCACGCCGGCGGGTCCGAGGACGCGGTCGCCTGGCCGCCGCAGTGCTCGGTGCCGTCCTGCTGCTGGCGGTCCTGTACCGCGTCGCCTGGCCGTTCGCGTTCTTCGGCGGCTGCGCGCTGATCGCCTTCCTGTTCGGCTTCGCCTGGGTGTCGCTGCTTGGTGGTGGCGAGGTCGGCGCGCACCTCGACCCGGCGGCCAGGACCGTCCTGCTGTGGGGTGTCCACGAGCGCTTCAGGCAGGCCGTCGAGGATCGTCAGCGGCCTGACCCGAACGTGCGGTACTGGCAGACGCAGTGACCTGACGCGGTCCAGCATCCTTGCTGGCACGCCAGGGTGATTCGGCGGGGCAAGCTCGTACCGAATAAGGGAGATGGCGTGGACGACGACGGCGCTTCGGCGGAGGACCTGGCGGCGCTTCACGCCGCGGTGCTGCGCTCCCACGAGCAGTTCGTGCGCATGGAGCCGAAGCGCCGCAGCCTGCGTGTGGCCCGTACACTCAAGCGGCTGCACCTGGCGTGGCTTGCGCTTCCCTGGGCTGTGGTGGACATCGCGCGGCTGTTCCTGCCCGCATTTCGGGGCGGGTTCCCTGCCGTGAGGAGCAGGCGGTGCGCCTGTACCGTCGGCTCAGCGGCAGGGACCCGCAGGTGGCACGGGCCGAGGTGTGGCGGATCGGTTTGCAACTGTGGGCGCTTGACGAGCGGCTCCGCGACCTTGACGAGGAGCGGCCCGGCGCGCCACGCGGTGCCGACCCGGCCGAGCTGGAGGCCGCCGCTGGGGCGCTGCTTGGCTACTACCTGGCGGGGCGTCGGACCGACGACGAGTTGCTGGCCCAGGTCGAGGCCGCCTGGGGCGCGTACGAGGAGCTGTTCGAGCAGCAGGTCGAGCGGGCCAGGGACCGGAAGCGTTTTGGCCGTGGCCGTGCCGATGCGACGGTCGACGAGCGGGTGCATGCGGCGGCTGACGGCTACCGTGCGGCTTGGCGGCGCTGGCTTGACCGGCGGGCTGAGCGCGGCTCGACGATAGGCCCGGGCGCGCGTTGACATTGGGCCGCCGCTGCGCCAGGAAGGTTCTGGCGGCGGGGCCGTTGACACTTGCTTACGCAACAACGCATTTGGTATGAATGTAGTAGAAGCGTAGAATTGGTTATGGCCTACAACTTCCCGCGCGGCGACCGTGACCAGCCGTTCCTACTGCCTCCGGACCTGCGCGACTGGCTCCCCAAAGGCCACCTCGCCTGGTTCGTGCTCGACGTCACCGACCAGCTCGACCTGGCACCCTTCTACCTGGCCCACCGCCGCGTCTACAAGCGCGCGGTTGCCAACGCGGAAGGCCTGAGATGGAGTGTGGGCGCGACAGGTATCGAACCTGTGACCTCTGCCGTGTGAAGGCAGCGCTCTCCCGCTGAGCTACGCGCCCCCTTGGGGCATCGGGAGTCTAGCGAGACGGGTGTCCGGCTCGCAATCGGCTCCTCGGTCGCCATTCTCTCAGGTCAGATGGAGGCGGTGCCCGGAATTGAACCGGGGTACAGGGTTTTGCAGACCCTTGCCTGAACCACTCGGCCACACCGCCGTGCGGGCTGCTGGCACTCGGCAGAACGCCCCCCGGGAGCTGCCGGAGGGCGCTGACGCGCTGACAGGGGCACACATTCCCCGACCTCGCACCAGAGCGGATGACGGGACTCGAACCCGCGACCCTCACCTTGGCAAGGTGATGCTCTACCAACTGAGCCACATCCGCTTGCGACCTGGGCAATATAGCAACGCCACGGGAAGCGCTCAACCTGCCCGAGGGTGGGCCATTGCCGCCCTCAGGGGCGGGTGCTAGCGTCCCGTTCGGGACGACAGCCCGGGCTACCCGCTCTCCACGTGATGTCGGGCATGAACGTGCCCCGGCAGCGTCGTCGACGAGCGGGCAGCGCGCAAGTGGCCATCTTCTTCGCCAAGGAGCAGACCGCGGATCCTTGCCAGTCGAGCGTCGGACCGGAAGGGTCCTGATCATGCACGGCTCCAAGGCCTACCGCGGGCAGCGCGACAGCGAGCTGGTCGCGCTGGTGGCCGAGGGGGACGCGGCGGCCCTGGAGGCGCTGTACGACCGCTACGGCAGGCCCGCCTATTCGCTCGCGCTGCGAATCCTGGCCGACCAGACCCTCGCCGCCGGCGTGGTCCAGGAGGTGTTCCTGTCGCTGTGGCGCGGCGCGCGGCGCTTCGATCCGTCACAAGGGACGGTTGGCACCTACCTGCTCTCCATGACCCACCATCGCTCCGTGGACGTGGTGCGCCGCGAGGAGAACCTGCGCCGTCGCCAGGGGCCCGAGGAGGCGCTGGCGCTCGCGACCGGGCCGCGCGCCGGCATCGAAGAGGAGTTCGAGGGGGTCGAACGGCGCGCGCGGATCCGGGCGGCGCTGGCCGAACTGCCGGAGCCGCAGCGCGAGGCGCTCATGCTGGCCTACTTTGGTGGCTACACGCAGTGGGAGGTCGCGAGCCTGGTGGGCAGCCCGCTCGGCACGGTGAAGACCAGGATGGCGGCGGGGATGCGAAGGCTGAAGGACGAGCTCCGCGAAGCCGGCCGCCAGGAGCAGTTCCCATGGACGCGCCGGTGAATCACAGCGACTACGAGGAGCTCGCGGCGGGCTTCGCCCTCTGCGCGCTCGAACCGGACGAGGAGCAGGCGTTCCAGCGGCATCTCGAGGGGTGCCCGGCCTGCAAGGCGAGCATGCGCGAGTTCGAGGAGGTGACCGCGAGCCTGGCGTTCGCCACGCCGGTGGTCGAGCCGCCGGCCTCGCTGCGAGCCGCCGTCCGCCGCAAGACCGGGCTGACGCTGCGGCGCAGGGTCTCGCAGATGGTCGGCTCGTGGCGAGGCACGCGGGTCGCGGTGCGCGCGGTGGCGATCGCCGGCGTGCTGGCGATCTTCGCGCTCTCGCTGTGGAACCTGGCCCTGCGCGACCAGCACCAGATCGACCAGGCCAGGGTGGCGGCGCTGGAGTCGGCGGTGCAGGTGGTGAACGACGGCACCGCCAACCGGGTGACGCTCACCGGTTCGGCCGCCGACAATGGCGCCCAGGCGACGGTGGTGGCGTCCTCGAGACAGGACCGTGGCGTGCTGGTGGTCGAGGGGCTCGCGCAGCCGCCTCCAGGACGTGTCTACGAGCTGTGGAGCCTGCCCGGCGGCGAGCTCTCCAAGGCGACCAAGGCGAGGGTGTTCCGTTTCAGCCAGAGCCGCGGCGTGCACGCTGTGCAGTTCTCTGTTCCCATGCAACCGACGACCGGATTCGCGATCACCGAGGAACCAGGGCCCGGGGGCAGCCCGAGCCCGACGACCGAGCCGGTGCTCGCCGGCAATCCGCAGCTCAGCAGGCCAGGAGGTGCGTAACGGCACATGTCCGAAGCATGCGGATGCTGGCCTCGAACGGCTATCTCTGGAATAGTCAAGGCGAGCAGTTCAGGAAGCTATGTTGGAAGGCAGACTCCGTCTGTACGACAATTGGCGACGCAAAGTGGTCGCCAGTGTCCGGACGTAGTTGAGTTCCGCGCGGAGGGAAGAAGCATATGACGCAGAGTCAGACGACGGCTCCCTCGCTGCTGGGCCTCGAGGAAGACGGTCGCGACCTCTTCGGGCTCGCCGCGCACAAGCTGAATACCCCGCTGGCGTGTATCCGCGGCTTCGTCCAGACGCTGCTGCAGCGCGGTGACCAGCTCGACAGCGAGACCATCCAGCAGTTCCACCAGCTCGTCCTCACCCAAGTCGACAGGCTGCAGGGACTGGTCCGCGACTTCCTCCTGCTGGCTCGGGTCAGCGGCGGCATCGAGGCGCTGACACGGCCGTTCCAGCCGAACGAAGTGCTGCTGAACCTGATCGACGATCTCGGCACCGAGGGCGTCCGGGTGGAGTCGGCCGGGGACATGGAGACCGAGATCGTGGGGGACGCCGAGCTGGTCCGGATGGCGCTGCGTCCGCTGGTCGAGAACGGGCTGGTGTACGGGCCCCGGCTCGGCATGGTGACGGTGACGGTCACGGCGTCAGGCGAGCGCTCCCGCTGGGAGGTCCACGATGCCGGCAGGCGCCTGTCGAGCGAGGCGATGAGCAACCTGTTCCGCCCGTTCATCCGGTCCGACGAGCCGATCGAGCGGCGCGGCTCCGGGGCCGGGCTCGGGCTGACCCTGACGCGCGCGTACGCCGAGGTGCTCGGCGGCACGGTCGGCGGTCGGGTTGACGAGCACGGGACGGTGTTCTGGCTTGACATTCCCACCCCGACGTCGGAGAGGCCGCAGCGGTGAGCGAAGGACCAGACCGGAACGGCGAAGCCAACCGGACGCGAGTGCTCGTCGTCGACGACCACTCGGTCACGCGCCACGGAGTGGTTCTACTGTGCAAGAACGCCGAGGGCGTCGAGGTCATCGGCGAGGCCAGCGACGGCAACGAGGCGATCGCCCGGGTCAGCGAGCTGCTGCCCGACGTCGTGCTGATGGACGTGGACATGCCCCGACGCGACGGCATCAGCGCCACCCGGCAGATCCGCCAGGACCACCCCTCGGTCGGGGTGGTGGTGCTGACGGTCCACGAGGATCAGGAGACGATCTTCGAAGCGATCAAGGCGGGGGCCTCGGGCTATCTTCCCAAGTCGGCCACGCTCGACGATATTCGCTCCGCGGTCAAGGCGGTCGCGGCCGGCGGCTCCTTCCTCGACCCGGTCCAGGCCCGCAAGCTGCTGCACCAGTTCAACCGCTACGCGGACGAGACCAAGGCGGCGGCGGACATCTACTACCTGCTCACCGGCCGCGAGCGCGAGATCCTCGCGCTGCTCGCCGAGGGGCTCACCTCCCGCCAGATCGCCAGCCAGCTCGTCATCTCGGAGCGCACGGTCAACACCCACATCGGGAACATCTACCGGAAGCTGCACGTCAACAACCGAGTGGATGCGGTGCGGGAGGCGATGCGCATCCGGCTGGTGGAGCCACCCCGCTGAGGTCGTCGGCCGCATGTCGGCCGATCAGGTTAGGGCGTCTCGGCACAATTCCCTAGACCCCTTCACCAGTTCGGTCCATGGGAGCGCAGCAGGTCAAAGCCGTAGGATTCGGCCCGACGGCGCGGTTCCGCACGGCTCGGCCAACACGCCAGCGGTGATCGCTGCTGCAGTCGAGACGGGAGCGCCTTGTTGTCGAGTCATGTGCTCGTGCTGGATGCCGACGACGGCATCGGCCTCTGGATGCGTGACGCGCTGCAGGACGCTGGGCTCCCCTGTGAGCTGGTGCGCGAGTCGAGCGACGCCGACCGCAGGATCGACGCCCAGCGTCCGAGCCTGGTGGTCATCCCCATCGACCAGGTGCAGCGCTGGGCGGCGCTGCTCGGCCAGCTCAGTCAGGTGGCGACCGGGGTGCCGGTGCTCGGCGCGGTGAGCCGCGACGCCTCCATCGACTTCACCGCGGCGCTCGCGCTCGGCGTCACCGACCTGGTCACCTACCCGTGCTCGACCGAGGACCTGGTGGTGCGGGTCGCCTCCTCGATGCGCGCCGGACGCCGCAACGACCGCATTCCCGAGCGGGTCGAGCCGGCGTCGCCGCTGGCCACGCTGCGGTCGGTCACGGAGGCGGCGGAGCAGGCGCTGTTGCGAACCGAGACCGCCGCGGCCCGCGTGACCCGCTCGGAGGAGCGCGAGCACCTGCGCGCGGCCCGCGACGCGCTGGCTCATTCCCTCCAGGTGATCCTGGGCACGATGATCGGCAACACCGAGGCGGGCGGGCACGGCCGCGAGGGCCACGCCCAGCTCGCGGCCTCGCTCAGTCGTGAGCTGACCACCGCGCTCGGCTGGCCGGCGGGGCGCGTGCGCGGGATGGAGCTGGCCGCCATGTTCGCCGACATCGGGCTGCTCGCCGTGCCCGGCGGTTTGCTCGGGGTCCAGGGGCCGCTCACCGCGCAGACGCTCGAGCTGGTCCGCGCGCATCCGGAGACCTCGGCGGAGATCCTGGAGCCGCTCAGCCGCGTGGGCGTCCCGGTGGCGGCGGTGCGCGCCCACCACGAGCGGCTCGACGGCTCCGGCTATCCCAAGGGCCTGCGCGGGCGGCAGGTGCCGTTCGGCGCGCAGGTCCTGGCGGTGGTCGACTGTTACGCCGCGATGGTCCGCGCGCGGCCGCACCGGCCCGAGCTGGCGCCGGAAGCGGCCCTGGCGGTGCTGCGCGAGGAGGCGGCCGCCGGGAGGCTGGCGGGCCGCCTGGTCGATCTGCTGCACGAGGTGATCACCGGGCGTACCCACCCGGTCCCTGGGGGCAACGGCAAGGGAACCTCCAGGCATACACTGACCGGTAACACACATTCGCGGCCCGGCATGGCCACCGCCGTCCAATCCGCGGAGGGGGCCCGTACCCGCCGGCTAGAACCAGGCCAGCCGCTCGGATAGAGCGCGACGCAACGGAAAGGCTCCATGGCGGTCATCATCGTCGAGCCCGTCGAGGCGGGCGCCGCCTGGCTGGCTCATGCCCTGGCAGGGCTCGACCAGCGCATCCTGCGCACCGCCAGCCCAGATGAGGCCATGGGCGCGATCGCGACCGAGGGGCGGGAGGTCCTGGCCGCGCTGGTCGGCTCCGGCCTTGACGACGAGCAGGCGCTCGGCCTGGCCTCGCGGTTGCAGCAGGCCGCGCCGGAGGTCGCGGTGGTGCTGCTGCGCCAGCGGGAGTCCGGCCAGATGCTGCGGGCGGCGCTGCGGTTCGGCGTCCGCGACGTGCTGGCCGCCTCCAGCGACGGCGAGACCGTGCGCTCGTCGGTGTCGCGGGCGATCGAGCTGGCGACCTCGCTGCGTGGCCGGCTCGCCGCCGGGCCCGGGGGCGCCAGGCCCGAAGCTCCCGGCGGCCGCCCTGGAGAGATCATCACGGTGTTCAGCGCCAAAGGCGGCTGTGGCAAGACCTTCCTGGCCACCAACCTGGCCGTCGCCCTGGCCGCGGGGGGGACCGAGGTCGCCCTGGTCGACCTCGACCTGCACTTCGGCGACGTCGCGATCGTGTTGCAGCTCTTCCCGACCCGCACCATCCAGGACGCGGCTCGCGAGCGTGGGCTGGACGCCCGCACGCTCCGCTCCTACCTGACGCCGCACCACGCCGGCGTCTGGGCCCTGGCGGCGCCGACCGAGCCCCCGGTCGCCGACACGGTCAGCGCGAGCGCCGTCTCCACGCTGCTCAAGCTGCTGCGCTCCAGCTTCGCCTACGTCGTGGTGGACACGCCCGCCGCCGTCACCGACCAGGTGCTGGCGGCCTTCGACGAGTCCGACGCGATCGCGCTGCTGGCCACCCTGGACGTCCCCAGCATCAAGAACCTGAAGCTGACCATGCAGACCATGGAGCGGCTGCGCTATCCGCCGAGCCGCATCCGGGTGATCGTCAACCGCGCCGACTCGCGCGTCGGCCTGCGCCTGCCCGACGTCGAGAAGGTGCTGGGCACCTCCGTCGACCTGACCATCCCTTCGTCGCGCTCGGTACCCATCTCGGTGAACAAAGGCAACCCCGTCCTGCTGGAGGAGCCTCGCGGCAACGTCGCCGAGGCCATCCGGCGGCTCGCCGCCGAGTTCGCGCCGGCCACCGCGACGGAGCCCGCGCCGCCCAGGCCGCGCCGCGCCCTCTTCCAGCGATCGTAGGCGTCGGCGCAGGCAAGGACGTGACCGCGAGAAGGTTCCCAAGGGGTGGCATTTCCTCATAACCTTGTGGGTACCGTTAGGGCGCTCATAGTCTTGGAGCTGCCGTCATGCGCTTGAGGTTCACCATCCCGCCGCGCTCCCGGAGGTGCTGGTCGTAGTGCCCCGGCACGTGGTCCTGCTGACTCGCGACGCCTCGCTGGTGGTCGCGGTCAAGGCGCTGCTCGGCGACGAGGACCGGGTGAGCGAGATCGAGTCCCCGGAGGAGCTGCCCTCGGTCGGCGAGCTGCCCGTCGACGCGGTCGTGGTGGACCTGCCCGGCCCCTCCCGCAAGGCCTCGGTCGAGCGGGTGCGAGGCCGGTTCTCCGGGCCGCTGGTCGTCCTGCTCGGCCACGGGGAGGATCCCGCCAAGGCGCGCGTCACCTTCCATTGCTCCATCCTCACCCGGCCGTTCGGCATGTCGCAGCTGTGGTCCATGCTGCTCGATTCGGCCACGGAGGCCGTCACCGAGGTCATCCCCGCCATCCGCCGCGACGCCCATGCGCCGGCCCCATCCGCGCCGCCGCGCGAGCGCGCGGCACCGCCCACGGCTCCCGAGCCGCCCGCCCAGGCTTCAGGTCCTCACGAACGCGTGGAGCGGCCCGACCGCCCGACCCCGCCCACGCCCGAGCGCCCAGCGCGCGTCGCCGACCAGCCCGCCCTCGCCCCCGAGCGCCACTCCGGCCCTACCGAGCGCCCACCCGCCGCAGGGCCAGAACGCCCGCCCGCGGCGGCGCCGGGACGGCCGTCCGCGCCGGTGGGGGAGCGGGGGGCGCCGACCGCGCCTCCGGCGCGAGCCGAGCGGGGGCCTGCTCCGCCCCCGACCGTGTCGGGACGGGCGGCGCGTGGCGGGGCCGCGCCGGACGCTCGGCCGGAGCGGGCGGCGAAGGAAGGCGGCAGGGCCGCGGCCTGGAGCTGGCGGCTCCGCCGCTTCCAGAACCCCGAGGCGCGGGCCGCGGACCCTGGCGAGCTCACCCAGCCGATGCCCGCCGTTCCGCCGGCGCCGGCCGCCAACGGTGCCGCCCCCGCCGCCGATCGCGTCAAGCGCCCGCCCGAGGCCGGGGCAGCCCGGGCGGCAGCGCCGCCGGTGCAACCTGAGGTCCAGGCTCGGCCTCCGGCGCCGCCGAGAGCCCCCGCCGGGGAGCAGGTCATGCCCGACCCGCCCGAGACCGTCGCCGGCCGGCTCGCTGAGCGGCTGGGAGCCGACACCGTCGCGCTGCTGCTCGACAACAACCGCGGTCTGCTCGAGGTCGCCGGCGGGGTCGGCCTCACCGCCAGCGAGCGCCAGCTTCAAGTGGAGTACGGCCACGAGGTCCTGCTCGAGCTGTTCCGCGTCGGCGTCGGCCTCATCGAGGACACCGAGCGCGTCCGCCCGCTGATTCGCGGCATCCCGGGGAGCCGCAGCCAGAGCCTGGTGATGGTGCCGCTGGTGCACGAGGGGCACGGCTTCGGCGCCCTGATCATCGGCCGCACCAGCCCGCCGGGCCAGCCCCGCCCCGAGTTCACCGAGCCCGAGATCGAGGCGCTCATGGACTTCGCCGAGGACGTCGCCGCCCCGTTGCGCAGCACCGTCCTGCTCCGGCGCCTGAAGGGGCAGCTCAACATCCCCGACCGCACCTGAGCCCGAACGGCCTCGTCGCAGGCCGAATGAGGTTTGCTGACGGCCCGCGGATCCCTGTACCCTCCTCCAGCACCCCGGGCGCGTAGCTCAGCGGGAGAGCGCTGCCTTGACACGGCAGAGGTCGGAGGTCCAACTCCTCCCGCGCCCACCAGGCAAACCCGCAGGTGGAGCCGGGTCCAAGGACCCAGCGTTTTGGTTCAGGCCTTCGGTGAGGTTGTAGCGGACTTGGCGGCCACGCGCTGCTATTCGCGCCAGGCGCTCGGATCCTCACCCGCCGCGCCGAGTCCCACGGCAGCGATGAATTCAGCTGCCTCAACCGGTCTATCTATCTAATCGAACGCTCGCGTGCCGATGCCAGGCGGGTCGGAGATCGTGGAATCCTCAATGGAGCTGCCGCGGATCGGAAGTCGTGGGCGCGTCAACAGAGAGGAGAAGCCATGACCGTCAGGTTTCCAGGAGAGTCAGCGCAGTACCGGGCGGCGCGCGATCGGCTGCTCGAGCAGGAGATCGGGCTGCGCCGCGCCATGGAGGCCGTGGCCGCGGCCAGGCGTGAACTCCCGCCCGGTGGAGTCGTCCGGGAGGACTACGTCTTCCAGGGGGCTGGTGCGGACGGCGCACCGACCGACGTGCGGCTCTCGGAGCTCTTCGCACCCGGCAAGGACTCGCTCATGGTCTACAGCATGATGTTCCCGCGCGATCCCGGCGACGAGCGGCCGGGGCCGGAGGGCGGCCAAACTGCGCTTCTGCCGCTCGCGGAGGGCCCGTGCCCGTCGTGCACGGCGCTGCTCGACCAGCTCGAGGGTGCCGCAGAGCACGTCTCTCAGCGCGCCAACCTCGTGGCAGTCGCGAAGGCGCCGCTGTCGCGCATCCTCACGTTTGCCGAGGAGCGTGGCTGGCGGCGACTACGCCTCTTGTCCTCAGCGGCCAATACCTATAGCCGCGACTACCTCAGCGAGACGGCAGAAGGGCACCAGAGGCCGATGCTTAACGTGTTCCACCGCGACGGCGGGACGATCCGCCACTTTTGGGGCTCGGAGCTTTTCTATGCACCCACCGACCCCGGACAAGATCCCCGCCACGTCGGCACCATCGAGCCGCTCTGGAACCTGTTCGACCTCACGCCCGAGGGGCGTCCGACCAACTGGGACGAGCAGTTGCACTACTCGTGAGGGCCTTGTTTGTACTCCGACCTATCCGCCAGGTTTGAGCCGGTCAGCCTTTAAGGGACGTCCTCGCGCGCCCACCCTCCCCGCACCTCCCGGCTCGGGCTGCCCTCAGCTTCGCCGCCCTGCTGCGACAGGACCGCGGCGAAGGTCTCTCACCTTCACTCGAATCGTCAGCGGCTCACGGCGCACGTGGACCCAGGCTCGGGCATAGCGCGCCGTTGACGCACCGACCGGTCGGTCGGTACGCTTGGGTCATGACTGCGATCAACGCGCACGAGGGCACGGCTCCCCGGACGGTGCACGCCACCGAGCGGGGCTCGGCCACCCGTCAGCACATTCTGGCCGTGGCCACCGAGGAGTTCCTCGCCCACGGCTACACCGGCACCTCGCTCAGCGACCTGATCGGCGCCGCCGGTGTCACCAAGGGTGGCTTCTACCACCACTTCCCGTCCAAGGAGGCGCTCGCGGTCGAGGTCGTGCGCGCCCGGCAGGCGGAGTGGGCCGCGCGGGTCATGGAGGCGTCGGCGGACCTCGACCGCGCGGTCGACCAGCTGCGGGCGATGGCCCGGGTGGCCTCTGACCTCAAGGAGCAGGACCGGGACAAGGACCACTCGACGAGCCTGCAGCGGCTGTGCGCCGAGCTGTGCGAGGACCCGGAGCTCGCCCCGCAGATCGCCGGCTACTGCGACGGGTGGATCGACGCGGCCACCGGCCTGGTCGCCCGCGCGCAGCTCCAGGGCGATATCCGCGCCGACGTCGATGCGCACCAAGCGGCCGAGGTGCTGGTCGCGACCTTCCTCGGCGCCGAGCAGCAGTGCGTGATGACCGCCGGCCATGATGACTTCCGTGCGGACTTCCGTGCGCGCATGACCCGTTGCCTTGATCTGTTGCTCGACGTGTTCAGGCCCGTCGCCGGGCAGCGGGGATAAGGAGGACCACAAGCATCAGGAACCGGGAGTATCACGACCTTGAAACATACCGACCAGTCGGTATCAGAATGTTGGTATCCGCCCGGTTGGCGATGGAAAGCTAGAAACGTGAAGGCTGAGAGGGAAGGACATGGGGTTGTCTCCGCAGGGGGTGGCGCGCTGGAGCGCCAGGCACCGCTTCAGGGTGATCGGCCTGTGGGTCGTGCTGTTTGTGGTTGGGGGGTGGCTGACCTCCAGCTACCTGAGCGGCGCGCTGACCACCCAGGCCAACTTCGCCAACAACCCAGACTCCAAGCAGGCCCAGACGCTGCTGGAGCAGCGGCTGACCGGGCCGCAGAGGTCCAACGAGGTGGTGATCGTCCGGTCGGCATCCCAGACCGTGACCGACCCCGGGTTCAAGGCGTACGTGGCGCGGCTCAAGGGCGACCTTGACGCGCTCAAGCCCGCGGTCGTGCAGCAGACCATCGATCCCTACCGGGCCGGCAACCGGTTCGTGTCGCGCGATCGCCACGCCACGCTGCTCCCCGTCACCATGGCCGGGACGCTGGACGACGCCGACAGCAATATCGACCAGGTGCTGGACCGCACGCTGCACGCCCAGCACCCCCAAGGCTTCACGGTCTGGGTGGCCGGTGAGGCGACCGCCGCCAAGGACTCCAACACCATCGCCGAGCAGGACCTGCGCAAGGGTGAGACCATCGGGATCGTGGCCGCCCTGGCCATCCTGATCGTGGTGTTCGGCACGGCCGCGGCCGCGGTGGTGCCGGTGGTGCTGGCGATCATGGCCATCGTGGTCGCGTTGGGGCTGGTGTCGCTGCTCGGCCTGGCGTTTGACCTGTCGTTTTTTGTGACCAACATGGTCACGATGATCGGTCTGGCGGTCGGGATCGACTACTCGCTGTTCATCGTGTCCCGCTACCGTGAGGAACGCGCCCGCGGGCGTGACAAGCTGGCCGCCATCAGCGCCGCCGGCGCCACCGCCAACCGGGCGGTGTTCTTCTCGGGCATCACGGTGGTGCTGGCGCTTGCGGGGATGCTGCTGAACCCGACCACGATCTTCCGCAGCATCGCCGCCGGCGCGATCGTGGTGGTGCTGGTGGCGGTGGCGGCCTCGCTGACGCTGCTGCCCGCGCTGCTGGCGGTCATGGGCGATCGGGTGAACGCGCTGCGGGTGCCGGTCCTGTTCCGCCGCCGCCAGGCCGATGTGGACCGCACCCACGGCTTCTGGGCCATGGTGGCCCGCCGGGTCATGGCCCGGCCGGTGGCCAGCCTGCTGGTGGCTACCGGGATCCTGGCGGTGGCGGCGATACCGCTGTTCGGCATCAAGACCGGGTTCTCGGGGATCAGCACCTACCCGAACGGGATCCAGTCCAAGCAGGCGTTCACGGTGCTGTCGCGGGACTTCTCCGGCGGGCTGACCTCCCCCGCCCAGATCGTGGTGGACGGGCAGGTCCGCTCCCCGGCGGTGGTCGCGGCGATCGCCAGGCTGCAAGCCGACCTCAAGGGCGACCGTGCCTTTGGGCCGAGCACTGTTGAGACCAACCGGGCCGGCGACCTGGCGCTGGTGTCG
>WNGG01002076.1_pt1 | contig 24020 bp, 16 predicted proteins | sample 5400661 | NCBI WGS metagenome assembly WNGG01 (sample SAMN13153372, study PRJNA577476) | soil metagenome | isolation source: 100 cm soil or saprolite under Garry oak tree replicate 1 | place: USA:California | collected 2016-06-15
TGCGACCTGATCTGCCTCGACAGCCTCGACGCGCTCTACGCCCTCGCCCCGTTCGAGAGCCCGCGGAACGAGATCTTCCAGTTCTTCGAGGAGCTGCGGGACCTGAACGCGACGACGTTCCTCGTGTCCGAGATGCCCCGGGACAGCGTGAACTTCGCGCACTTCGGCGTCGAGGAGTTCCTCGCAGACACGATCATCCATCTCCGCATGCGAGAGGTCGACGTCGGCATGAGCACTTCCGTCCGCCGGTACATCGGGGTCGTGAAGATGCGCGGGGTCGAGCACGACCTGGACTACTACCCGCTCCTCGTCGAGCGCGGGATCCTCGAGATTGTGTCCGAATGACCGCCGCGACGTCGGACGTCTTCACGCTGACCGGCGGCGCGCTCCTCTCCCTCGCGGCCCTCGCCGTGAGCGGGTTCCTCGGCGCGTACGTCTTCGGACTGAACCCGCGAGGGCCCGCGAATCGGGCGGTCGTCATCGTGATGATCGCTTTCGTCGTCTGGGATTTCGGAGAGGCGGTGCAACGGGCCTTCCCCTCGATGTCGCCCGACGCCCTATTCCTGTGGGCGCGCGTCGTGTGGACGGCGATCACCCTCGTGCCGGCGGCGCTGTACCACCTCGCGGTCACGTATCCGGTCCGGCCGCGGCGTTTCGGGCGACTGTGGGTCCTGGCCGCGATCTACCTGCCGTTCGTCGCCTGGGCGTATCTCGTCCTCGGGACGAACCTGATCATCGTCGGACCGTCCTCGAACTGGTTGGGCCCGAGCGAGCGAGTCGCGCCGACGTACGTGTACTTCGCGCCGCTGTTCTTCGTCTGGATGTTCTCCTCGGTCATGCTCTTCGTCCGCTCGTGGTGGCGGGTGCGGAAAACGCCAAGCCGTCGGATGATCGGCATCGTGCTCTTCGGCCTCATCCTCGGGACCGTCCCGGCCGCGGTGACGGAGCTCTTCTGGCCGCTCCTGACGGAGAGCGGCACGCGGCTCGGCCTCGGATCCGTGTACACGATGATGTGGTCGATCTTCATCGCCTACGCGGTAGCCCGGTATCAGTATCTCGAGATCGAGACGGTCGTCGAGGCGGAAGCCCCGCGCGCGGCGACGCACCGCCTCGAACGCGGCCTGAACTACCTCGTCGTGGAGAACGGCCGGACCGCCGCGATGGGCGCGTTCCGGGAGATCGTCTCGACGACGCCGGGACTGTGCGTCACGGGCCTCGCGCCGAGTCGCGTCGCATCCCGCTTCGGCCTCGAGCGAACGCCGATCCTCTGGATTACGACGGCCTCGAGCGAGGAGCGCACCGTGCGTCCAAACGGACTCGACTTCGAGCTCGTCCACACGCTCCTGAAGTTCCTCCGTGAGAACCCGGGCACGGCGGTCGTCCTCGACGACCTTGACTACCTCGCGACCTTCGCTGGCTTCGACGCGGTCGCGCGGTTCCTGAAGCGCGTCGCGAACCAGGCCAGCGCGTCTCGCGGGACCCTGATCGTGGCGGCGGGGGTGGGGACCTTCACCGCGGAGCAGTTCGCGATCCTGCGGGGATCCGTCGACCGGGTGCTGGAGATCGTCGAGACCCCCGGGCCGTCGTCCAGCGGCCCCACGGACCACGTCCTCCTGACGATCCCGGCCGAGGACGTCCCCGTCGCGCTGCCCCTCGTCGGGGCGCGGCACGGCCTGCTCTTCACGACGGAGCATCCGACGAAGGCACGCGTCCGGTATGGTGAGCGATTCGAGATCGTCTGGGTCACGGAGCACGCCGAGCCCGGCGTCGTGTGCGTGCGCCCGAAGTCGCTCGATACGGAAGCCCGTCGCACGCTGACGAATTTCGCCTCCGCGCACCCGGGCAGCGACCTCGTCGTGGTCGGGCTGGAGCAGCTCGCCCTGTACGTCGACCTGAAGACGTGGCTCCCGTTCGTCAAGGACTGCCTCGACATCGCGAGCCTCCACGGATGCCGGTTCTTCCTCACCGCGGCTCCCGACGCGATCGGCGCGCGGGACCTCGCGATCCTCGCGCGCCGGTTCGACGTGCCGCTGTCCGCGACCCTCGTCAGGAACTCTCTTCCTTCAAGGCCGACCACAGCCGCTCCTGAAAGTCGAATTCCGTCTCGAGGACCCGCCTCATGAACAATACGATCTGCCCGTGCGGGTCCAGGCCGTTGCGGCCGCAGTAGTCGCGGAACTTCTCGAGGACCGTGCGGTCCACGCGGATGTTGAACTGAACCTTGTCCCCCTTCCCGGGCATCGATCCTCGAACGTGGGGGGCGTATTTGATGGTTCCTACAATGCTTAACATATCCTATCATTCGGTATCAATCGTAGCATCTAAATAGATGATAATCACTTCCGAGAACAGTGGGAGAGGGTTGGCCCCGTGACCGCTTCTAGATTGCCGAAGGCGCGCCCCGCGCCCCCCGAAGAACCAGGACTGGAACCCCCTGATTCGATCGAACCCGATACCGTGGAACACCGCCTCCAGGAGGAGCTGTTTCAGAGCCTCGTGGAGTCGGCGGACTACGCGGACGGACATACGCCACTCCCGGCCCGGAGTGGAGGGGCGCTGCAACTGGCCACGCCCGAGGCGATCCGGGACGCGTTCACGGAATCGTGGGACAACCTCTCCCATTCCCTCGGGCTCGGCGTCGAGTCGGAGAAGGCGCTGGAGGGCGTCCAGGAACTCGTCATGTACGACATCCCGGACGGCACGCGGTCCACGCTGTCCGTGCCGATCGCGTACGATGTCGAGGCCGATGCGGGCCTCTACTGCCTCGCCCTCGTCCACACGCTGGCGAGCCTCGGCGCGCAGACGAACGTCGTCCTGACGCATACGGCGTACAACCGAGAACGGGGCGAGGACGAGACGCGGCGGTTCCTCGAGGTCCTCGCGAAGGGGATCGATCCGTTCCGGGAGTACGCCCGACGGCACGGGATCGCGATCCACCTCGAAGGCATCCGCGAGGGATACGAGCTCGAGACCGAGTTCCGCCGTGCGTTCCCGATCCCGAAGGTGCCGAAGTTCGACGCGCACTTCCTCATGGACTACGAGGAGGAGTGGTTCATCACCCCGGACGGCCGCGCGCTGCTCGACGTCCTGCCGACGATTGACGTGGTCGTGCGGCACACGAAGCTCGGGGTCGCGGGCGGCTGGATCCCGATGAAGATGCGCAAGTCCGCGTACGTCTACTCACAGAACGGGACGGTCCACAGCAACTGGAACTTCACCGAGTACGCCGCGATGGTCGCGGTCACGTACCTCGCGAAGCTCCTCCATCAGGGCGAGGCACTCTCGAAGAAGTACGCGTCGATCGACGAGATCAAGGCCCGCTACCGCGAACGCGAGTTGAAGCTGCGACAGAAGATCATCCGGCTCACGCCGAAACCGCGCAAGCTGTTCGTCCTCGGCTCCCCGATCGGCTTGATCCAGGTGTACGCCTAGACGAGCGGCGCCTCGGCGAAGAACTCGGTGAGCATCTCTTCCGTCCCTTTCGCGTCGCTCGGCACGCCTTGCCACTTCGAGAGGACTTGACGGTTCTCCGCCTCGAAATTGAGCAACAAGTCCCGCATCTGGCGTCGGAGTTGGTCCGACTCCTCGCCCTCGAGGAGGACGGTCAGGTAGGAGGACCGTGCCCGCTCCATGACCAGCGTATAGCTCCCGTGGGAGATGGCGCTCAGGCTCTTGCCGCGCAGGATTGAGGCGGATGTGCGCGTGTAGTTCTGGATGACATCGAGCGTCGCACCGAACAGGTCTTCGTCGACGACCGTCTCACCGGGTCGAACCTTTGAGCCGATCAAGGTCCCGTCCTGAAACGTGATGAAGACCGCCTTGATGGAATAGCGGCGGGCCTGGAAGAGACGGATTGCTTCCGAGATTCGTTGCCGGCCTGCGGGGTAGAGCGTGTAGTAGGCGCTCGCGGCCACGAAGATGAGGAGCGTCGACAACGGCGGCGGGATGTCCGGGCTTTGGATGACGCCGAGGAAGCCGTTCGTCCCGAGGCCAAGGACCAAGACGAGGGTGAAGGTGACCATGAGGCCGGCGGCGCGTCTCGCGAGCGTCTTGCTGCTCACGCGCACGATGCGGTAGAGCCGATACAGATTCCAGATCCCGAGGACCGTGTACACGACGGCGTACACGAGGAAAAGCGCGAATGGGATCGGCGCGAAGATGGCGATGGGGACGCCTCCGGCCGAAGGAGGGACCACTCTCTCAATCGAAGTGGGCAATACCACGATTAGCATCACGAAGGTCAAAAAGATGAAAACCCAATACCTGCGCCTCATTCGATCCACGTAGACGAGCGTGAAAAGCAAGAAGAAGTTTATAGCGAGGACGAGCCCGGTGAGACTGATCAGAGCGGCGGTTTTCTGCGCCTGCAGATTGCTGGGATCCGCGTTGAAGAACAGCCAGTCGCCGATCGCGTAGAAACCGGGGAAAAAACAGGAGAGCAAGAAGAATCTCTCCGTCCACGTGTGCCACCGGTCACGGTAGACTTGGAGGGCGGCTAGGAGCAGCCACGCCGCAGCGGAGACCAAGGGCGCGGTCTTGAGCACTGTGCTGATCCAGTCCGCCATCGTCCGATCCAGACGTCCCTACGTCGTCAGAGATATAAGAAATGCCAAATAAATACCCGACCGATTCCGTTACTGCGGCCGCCGTGGCCGGGGGTGGAACACGGGCCCCAGGGGCGACCCTTGAGCGGTTGACGCCCTTAGGACGGAATGTGGTGAATCGGTCCCGGCGCAAGCTATTTTCCTGCGTCGCGGTTCTCCAATCGTGGCAGAGCTCGTGCGGGTTGCGGGCGCTGGACTTGCAGGTTTGACTGCAGCAAATGTGCTTGCCGCCGCGGGCCGGGAAGTCGTCGTCTATGAGCGCAAGTCGCGCCTGCTCCCCAGCTCCGGCCCCCACACGGAAGGAATCCGGAACTATCGTGCGGTAGATGCGATGGACGAACTTCGATCATTCGGGTTCGACCTCAACCCGTTCGCAACGGTTCAGCGAACGATTCGACGTTCTCCTCGATTCTCGAACGAGTTGCGGGGGCCGGCTCACTATCTCTTCTTGCGCGGTCGAGATGAGCACACCGTGGACCATGTACTATACCGCCGCGCAAAGGCCGCCGGCGTGCAGTTTTGCTTCTCCCAAGAAATTGAGCCGACGGATGCGGATGTCGCTGCAACGGGTCCACCGCAGGACCGCTTCAACATCTTGGGTGCGGGCTACACGTTCACCGCGAAAGGCAGCTCGTTGCAACGAGATGCGGCCTATGCTCTCTTCGACAACGAGGTCGCACCGTCGGGTTATCTCACCGTCACACCGGGAGTCGACTTCCACTCGATCTACAGCATTTCTTGGAAGGACCTCAACTTCGAGTCCCTCCTAGCAAGGACCGAAAGCGCGTTCGAGATTCCATGGGTTAAAGAGCTCCTGGGGGAGAGTCGTCGTGTTTCGAAGATTCACGGGCGGGCTTACTTTACGCCCGATCCGATTGCGACGGCGGAACGGGACGGGACGCTTTTGGCAGGCGAGGCGGGGGGGTTCCAGGATGCCGTCGCGGGCTTCGGTTTTCGTTACTCGGTCATCACAGGCGCGCTTGCCGCTCGTGCCCTCATCGAGGAACGCGACTACCGGGATCTCCTGAGGAACGTCTTCGAACGCGAGTTCCTCGACGCATGGGCGTTTCGCGAAAAGCTAAACCACGCCAAGAATGATGACTATGATCGAATGATTGCGGGCCTGGGCCCCCAGGTCTCGCTTGACGAGTACGTGAGGCAACGCGAGAGTCGGGGTTTCTAGGACCGGGAGCAAAGATGGCACACCGTGACAATCGTGTTGTTGCCCGTGCCACAAATCGGGCCGGGGTCGATCCCACGATAGGTGAGAAGGCGTTCGTCTTGTTCGACCTCGGCGAGACCCTTGTCGACTTGACGGACCTCGTTGCTTCCTTGGCACGTTTCCTGGGCCAGCGGTTCCCTGCTTTGCGGCCTACAGTCGGCGAGTTGGCACGAGAATGGATTGTCCGGGCGTGGCAGCAGATGCCGCGTCAGGAAGGACAGCCGTTCGTCCCGGAATTCGAGATCGCATCAGCGGTCCTTACACAAGTTCTCTCAAAAAACGGAGTGGAGCTCACGTCGACCGAAGCGGGTGGGTTTCTGGTAACAGCCTGGGACGACTTTGAGCCTCGGGCGCGGTTCTGCGCGGGCGTTAGCGAGTCATGGCTCCGAGACATCAAACGTCTGTCCGCCGGCCTGGGCATCGTCACAGATGGAGACGAGGAGAACGTCGCTCGGCTTGTCCGGCGGCTGAGGCTTCGGGAGTACTTTGATGCAGTCGTTACATCCCAGGCGACACATGCGTACAAGCCGAGTCCACTCATTTATCGCGCAGCGCTCCGAGCGCTCGACGCGGCGCCCGAGCGAACAATTTTCGTCTCCGACTCGCCCCTCGACTTGCAAGGAGCGAATCGCCTCGGAATCAGACCTGCACTCCTGGGGAGGCCTCTCCTCCAGCCGCAAGATCGCCTACCAGACGATGTCATACGGCTCGCGGTGCCGCAAGATCTCAACCTCGTGCTCCGGCGGTTCCCTGAATCCGGACAGTTCGAGCAGCCGGGATTCTAGGCTTGCGTCCTTGTTTGCTTCCGCTGCCGCCTGTGCATTTCGAGAAGTTCTTGGACCGTGGTGGCATCTTCCGGTCCCTTGTCATCTCGCCACCGGCCCGTGAATCGGGGAAAGCGAATCGCGAGCCCCGCGCCCGGACGTACCGCGTCCCTTGCGGCAGTGTGGACGGGGCTCACGGTGATTTCTGCGCCCCGCACCTCGAGGACGGTTTGCGGCTCGAACCAGACGTCGGCCTCGAGTTTCGAGTCGACCCGTGCGGGCTTGCGGTCTTTCCTCGCACCCTTGAGCTTCTCGGGCAACGCTAGCAAGGTCTCGTCGGCAAAGCCCGTGCCGAGCTTGCACGTCGTTCGGAATACATCCGCCTGATCGTCGTAGGCTGCCATTAGGAGCGCTCCATAGGACCCGGCGCGTTTCCCTCGCCCCGCGAATGCTCCGACGATCACGAGGTCGATCGTATCGCTCAAGGCGGCGCTGTATTCCCGCTTGAACTTGATCCACTGATATCCGCGAGCGCCTGCGTCGTACGTCGAGTCGAGGGCCTTAGCCATGAGCCCCTCGCATCCCGCTTGCAGCGCCTCGTCGAAGAACGCCTCGGCCTGCTTGACGTCATCCGTCACGCGGACCGTCGAATGGCGGATCCCCTCGATCGGCGTCAGCGCCGCTTCGAGCGCCTTGCGACGCTCCGTGTAGGGCCGGGAGATCAAGTCCTCGTCCCCGCGAAGCAGACAGTCGAAGGCGAACAGGGTGACGGGGAACTCCTTCGACATCCGCTCGACCTCGGTCTTCCTCCCGCGCCGGCGGCTCACCTCCTGGAACGGAAGGAACTCTCCGGTGTTCGGGTCGACGGGGACGGCCTCGCCTTCCACGATTGCCCCCTTCCCTCGGATCGCGGTCTTCAGCCCCGCGACGATCTCGGGAAACTGTCCCGTGATGTTTTCCAGGTGGCGGGAGAACAGCTCGATTTTGTCCGGCGAGACGTGCGCCTGGACCCGGAGGCCGTCGTACTTGTACTCGAGGGCGGCCTTTCCCATCCGCTCGAAGATCTCCTCGAGCGTCTCTAGCCGTTCCGCGAGCATCGCTCGGATGGGGCGGAAAAGTTTCAGATGGATTTCTTCCAGGCCGTCGAGACCCTTCGCCGCGATTGCGCGCGCGACCTCGCCGAGGTCCGATGACACGTTGTAGGCGCGCTCGACGCGGTCTCGATCCGCTTTTGTCGCGTAGGCGGAGGCGAGCGCGTCTACGATTGTCATGTCTGCGACGCCCAGGCGCATCTGCCCGACGACCATCCGGACGATGTACTTCGCCTCCCGGGGCGTGGCGTTGCCGAGGAGGTCGGACAGCAAGCGGATCTTGCGATCCTGACTCCCTTCGCCCGATTCCCGGGCGATCGCGTCCAGGTTCGCGTACACCTTCGCGATCGTGAGCGGCGTCGACTCGAGCGGCTTCTGCCTCCGCGCGGCGATCGCCTCTTCCGCGACGAGCCCGAGGTCCCCTTTCTCCTTCCACAGCCTCTGCACGCGGGTGTCCTCGAGTCCCGTTGCGAGCGCGAGAACCCGGATCACCATCTTCTCCGCGAGGCCGAGTTCGATGCCTTCGTAATCGGGATGGATGCGGCCCTGCGTGAGATACACGACCTTGTCGAGATCCTCCTTAGGAGTCTCGCGCAAGAGACCGACGAGAAGGTCCGTCATCTCGAGCCGTTTTGTGGTCGCCTCGATTCTCTCGTACGCGTCCACGGCGCGGGCGAATTGCATCGATTCTATCGGAAGCCGGGTAGGGTCTTAAGGATTCTTGGAAGCGCCTCTCACCGTCGTGATTGCTCTCGTTCTCGGGGCACACTGGTCTTTCGCCGGAGGCCGCGACGCGCTGAGGCTACTGCGGCAACATTCTGGCAACAACGGATAGGATGAGACCCGTCAAGTCCTGAATCGTGAGGACCCGAGAATCCATTCCGATTTCCACGAAAGCCCTTCGTGTGGAAGAGGTGGAGGGATGAGTAGACCGTATGCGGAAATTGGAAGGCCTCTTGGGTCCCGAATTTTTCCTAATTAGATGCCGATTCACCCCAGCGGATCAGGTAGCCGCAATAGTCGTCACCTCGCAGCATGCAACTTCGCTCCTCCACTCTCCCTTCGAGTCCCTTGAGGCGAAGGATTCCTTCGAACACCCCCTTCCACCCTGCGCAACGAGCGGGGGAGCTAAGCCACTCGAAGAGCTTCACCAGCGCTTGATTGCCTTGGACCTCGACCTCAATCCTTCCATGGTTGAACTCCCTCATGTAGGCCGCGGGGCCGGTTTCCAAGATGACATGCCAGGGCAAGGCCCGAAAGAGGTAGCGTCTCACCGATGGATAGTGCTGGACCGAATCGCTCGCTAGTTCTTGGACCACGCGCAAGGAACCGTCCCCGAACCTCCGTTCGATTTCATCGAGGAGCCGCATGATCGACCCGAGAGGGATCCAGTGTCGCGAAGGGGATTCGAGGACCTCGACCAGGTTCAGGTCCCGCATCAGTTCCATCCCGCGACGTTCTCCGAACCTGGCGATGATCGCTTGGCACCACGCTTTGACATGCGTCCCCCGAACCATTGGCGTCCGCAGTCGCGGATCCCAGTCGAGGGTCTCTGCGACTCGCCGACCCTCCGTGGTAGGTTCGTAGAGCCTCCCTCGCCCTCGGATCTCCGGTGTGGTGGGTTCTACCAGCCCACGTGTGACGAGCTCACGCACCGCCCGACTCGCGTGGGCGGGGCTCAAACCGCACGCCGCCGCGATCTGCCCGGTCGTCTTCGGCCAGTCGAGCAAGGAGAGCATCGCGGAGGAACGGTGCAGGCTCGCGCGGACGAACCCAGCCGCGCTGGGGCCCGCAATGGGCTCGGAACCCACGAAGACCAATTGGGTGTCAGGGCAAATAAATGCGTGGGCGGAGGTGCCGGCTAGGGCCAGATTTGGCAGAGGCAATCGTCTCCCCGAACGGTTCGACCCGCGGAGCCAGCCGCGCGCTTCCGTTGGCCCGAATGCTGCTCCACGGGGTCTCTCCCTCGCGTGGAACGAAGCGCGGGCAGGCGGGCCGCCGACGGCACCTCACGAGGCGTATGGCAACAATGTGGCAATGTGCGTTCATCTGCCGACGCGCGATTGCCTCGTGAGACCCGGACTCGGTCCGGGGTTGTGGAGGGTTCGACTACATGGGGAATGAGGGAGGGCGCCGCCCGCCGTCTGGGGTTTCGCCGTGGGATTGTCTTCGCCATCGTCGAGGGCCGACTTTCCGAACCCTCGGCGTCGCGGCGTCGAACTCCTCGCGTGGAACAAGACAGGAGCGGTTCGGCTCCTCTCACTATCTCCGGCCCGTTCCGCGGACGGACCGTTCGGACGAAGGCATCCTCCGAGTTCTACGGACGTCCTGAATGGGGGAGGGATAGATATTCGAAGCCTCGTTCGCATCGCCGCGGTCCTCTGCGTCGTCGTCATGGTCGCGGTCGTCTTCGATTCGCGCAACGTGCAAGCGACCTCATGCGCCGACGCGGACGGATACAACCATGCGCTGAAGTCCTGCGGTGGAGTCGCCACCGCCTCCGGGTCGACCGGATCGAACGCCCCATCGAATGCGAACGACGGGAGCACGTCCACATACTGGCAAAGTTCCTCAACGACCGGGTGGCTTGCCGTCGCATTCCCGGCGTATGCGTACATCAACACGGTCCGCGTCCGGTTCACTACGACTTCGAAGGTGTACCCGTCGCTCTCCCTCTATTACGATCTGAACGGAAATGGTAAGTACGAGTCCACGGAAAAAGTCTGGACGACGACGTCGAACGGCAAGCTCGACGTGTACATGCCCACCCCGACGAAATTGAGCTTGGGAGTGAACGTGACGATCGACAATAAGGTGGGCTCGACCCAGCCCACGATTGCGGAGCTCGGGGCGTACCTGCAAAACGACACGGACGGCGACGGACTCACGAACGACCAGGAGGTGTCGACCGTGTATTACCAAGACATGAAGCCGGCCGGCCTGCCCGCGGCGATCCCCGACGACGGCGTGAACGCCACCTCGAGTTCCGTGTCCCTCGCGCAATTCTCCGGCATCCCGGTCCTCGCGCTGGCGAACTTCTCCGTCAATCACGCGCGGAAGACGGATCTCACGGCGCAGATCGGCTACTGGAACGGCTCCGCGTGGATTGACCGGTACGTGTGGGACCCGGGGCACCGGCTGGATGAGGTGAGCCTCCTGCAACCGCTCGCGAACAGCTACGTGACCGGGACGGTCACCGTCGACGCCGCCGTCCAGCATCCGGAAATCACGTCGAAGGTCGAGTTCCGAATCGCGGGCGTCCTCCAGGCGACAGTTACCGTGCCCGTCGGCAGCGACTACCGGTGGAGCTGGAACACGACGGGCTTCGCAGAGGGGCCGACGAAGGTGAACGCCACGCAGTATGATACCGCGGGCGGGCAAGCGTGGAGCGAAATCACGGTAAACGTGGTCCAAGCGCCCCAGACGACGTGGATATCGCCAACAAACGGAGCCACGGTCAGTGACGGGGTTACGGTCAAGGTGACGGCAACGGACTACTACGGAATCAATTCCGTCTACTTCTACGTCGACGGCCTGTACAAGGCCCAGGTCTTGTCCCCGAACTCCGGGACGAACGGGTATGCATGGACATGGAGCACCTCCGGGTATTGCACGAATGCGCAGCATACGCTCTCAACGGTCGTCACCGCGGGGGCGCCTCTCTACCTCAAGTCCTCCCCGTCGGTCACCGTGACCGCGAACACCTATCCGCTCGTCTGCATCACGTCGCCTGCGGATGGGGCATACATTTCGGGCGTGAGGAGTGTGGTCGCTAGCCCGACGGCCGCGTCCGGAAAATCAATCTCGAAGGTCGACTTCTACCTCTCCGGCTCGCTCCAGTATACGGCGACATCCTCCCCGTGGGCTTGGTCCTGGAACACCACCACAACCGGGGACGGAACCTACACCGTCAGCGTCATCGCGACGGATTCTGCCTCGAAGACGGCCTCGGCCGCGATCACCGTGCATGTCTTAAACGGCGGCGGAGGTGGCGGCGGTGGCGGGTGCAGGATTGCATGTCCGACCGGGCCCATCGGCGCTAGCGACTCATCGGCGCCTGCGGGGTCGTCTTCAACGCCGTCCGCGGCCCTCGGCATCCTCGCGAGCGACTGGGTCCGGGGCGAGCTGGACGCGGGCACCACGGCGACCGTCGTCGTGGATCTCGTGTATCCCCAGACGTCCGCAAGCGCGTCCGAGAACGCCTCAAGGATCCTGCGGCCGGCATTTCCGCTTTCCACGTTCACGACGTACCTCCAGTGGCGCCTCGTGATTCGCGACTGGTCCAAAGGCACCGGGGGGAACGTGACTGGCTTCACCCTGCGATTCGAGATGAAATCGGATCCGAACAATCCGGACACGGACGGGGACAGCATTCCGGACGGCGTCGAGGTCAACAAGTGGCACACGCTCCCCGTCGCACGCGACTCGGATCTCGACGGCCTCACGGACGACTACGAGACCACGCCGCACTCGGAGACGGTCACCGTGAACGGCGTGACGACGATTCTCGCGCCCTTCACGACCGACCCGACCAAGTGGGACACGGACGGGGACGGCCTGAGCGACGGCCAGGAGCGCGGCTTCGTGTCCGTCGGCATGACGAAGACGATTGGCGAGGTGGGCACCGTCTCCAACGTGGCGACCTTCGCCACGACCACGGTCTACCTCCGCAACCACTACACGGCCCCCGTGGTCATCGCCGAGCCCGCGAGCTACCACAACACGGCCATGGTCCACATGCGAGTCAGCAACGTCACGGACCACTCGTTCCAGATCAAGCTCGAACCCTGGGGCTCCTGTGGCATCGGGGGCTGCACATACGAGAGCGCGGCCTACCTGGTCCTCGAGTCGGGCGACTTCGTCCTCCCGGACGGCTCCCAGGTGGAGGCGGGCATCGCGGCGGGCGTCGGCCTGACCCCCGTCACGGTGCCCTTCCGCGAGGCCTTCGGCGCGGGCGCCCCGATCCTCCTCGTCCAGACGCAGACCTTGAACGACGCGCACCCCGCGGTGGCCAACCGGACGTACCTGAACTGGACGGGCTCCTACGGCGTCCGGCTCAACGCGAACGCCTCGACGAGCCACTCGGCGGAGAGCGTGGGCTACGTCGCCATCTCGGCCCCGTCCAACCCGAGGGCCCTCTCGACTTGGACGCGGGCGGAGGCCTCGTTCTCGTCGAGCCAGCTCCAAGGCACGTGGACCTACCCGAGCACGTTCACCCAGCCCCAGGCGCCGCTCATCGTCGGCTGGATGGGGCCCGAGGCCGCGAGCCCCACGAGAAACCTCGGCCTGCGGCAGGCGAGCGCGACGAACGTCAGCGTCACGATCTACCGCGAGCAGTACGGCACGCCGACCGCGGACAAGGTGGAATTCTTCGCCTTCGCGGGTCCCATGAACCTCACCGCGAGGATGACGACCAAGGCGAACGGGACGGGCAGCTTCGACACGGACGCGGACGGCCTCTCGGACGGCGTCGAGGTGAACACGTACGGGTCCAACCCGACGATGCGCGACACGGACGCGGACGGCCTCCCCGACAACGTCGAGGTGGCCACACGGAACGCGACGATCCCCATCAACGGGACCCTGAAGACGATCAGCTACACGACCTCCCCGACCTCGCCGGACACGGACGGCGACGGCATCCCGGACCTCCAAGAGATCCAGGGCGTCTACGACCACCGCGTCCTGTATTACGACATGTCCACCGTGGTCTCCGGCACGACGGCCATCATGCAGGACCTCTCCGGGAACATCAACGAGGGAACGGAGCACCTGGTCGGCAACGTGACGGGGAAGGTCGGCGGCGCGAAGTCCTTCACGACGAACGAGTACATCACCGCGGCGGATGCCACGAGCTTGAACCTCGCGGACAGCCTCACGTTCGCGAGCTGGGTCTACCCGACGGCCATCTCGAACGGCGTGGACTACGAGATCGTCCGCAAGATCAGCAACAACCCGACGAAGGGTTACCTGTTCCGCGTCCACGGCGACGGCACGAACGTGGGCCACCTGAACGTGGAGATCTGGAACAACGGGGTCAAGTCGGCGTGGAACAGTCCCAACGGGGGCGTGGGGCTCAACAAGTGGCAGTACGCGACGTTCACCCTGACGGACGGCGTGGGCCAGTTCTACCTCAACGGCACCGCGGTGACGACGACCGAGGTCACCGTGGGCCCGGCCGTGCCCCAGGCCACGGGCAGCCCGGTCTTCGTCGGAGCGAGCGAGGGGCTCAACGAATGGTTCAGCGGCTACCTGGACGAGGTGCAGGTCTGGGACCGCGCCCAGTCCAAGGGCGAGGTCAGCGGCCTCTACAACGTGACGAGCGGCACGTCGTACGTCGCGCGGCTCGACATGGAGACACGGGCGAGCAACGGTCAGCTGTTCGACTTCTCCGGGACGGGACACACGGGCGCCCTGACGGGCACGTCGCCCGTGGAGGGCCGCACGGGCCTGGCTCGGAAGTTCGCCGGCGGCTCGGACGGCGTCCTGCTCTCGAACTCCGGGACGCTCACGATCTCGTCCGCGGTGACCGTGGACGTCAACGTCAACCTGGCCGCCGATCCGTCCACGGACGTCTCCCTCGTGGCGCGCAAGGGATCGTTCTACCTCAACGTGAGCTCGGACGGCTTGGTCCGCTGGACGCTCTCCGGCAAGGCGTCCATCGCCACGACCGTGCCCATCGCCCTCGCGCGGTGGGTCCGCGTGACGGTCACCGCCACGACCTCGACCTTGAACCTGTACATGGACGGCGCCCTAGTCGCCTCGGGGACGACGAGCGCGTTCCCGTCGACGACGAACGGGATCACCGCCGGCTACACGGAGGGGCAGGCCCATCTCGCGGGTTCGCTGGATGAGTTCACGCTGATGAGTTCCGCCGCAAGCGCCACGACCGTGACGGACTCGGGACCGCGCGGCGTCCAGCTGAACCCCGCGGTCGCGGACACGGACGGGGACGGCCTGAGCGACGGCCTGGAGAGCTTCACGACGACCGCGAAGCTGGCGAATCGCTACCCGTTTGGCGCGTACAACAACATCTACCCCCCGGCCCTCTCGCTCAACCTGAGCGTGCCAGGGTGGAGCATCACCCAGGCGACCGCGCTCGTGGGGATCACGGCCCCCTTCATCACTTGGATCGCGGTGAATCTGGCCGTGTACAAGTCGGGCGTGCTCCAGACCACGTACACAATCCGACCTTACGGCCTCGGAGGATGGACGGCCAACAACTTCACCTCGTTCGACCTCCTCGCGGTGGGCGTCTCGCGGGTTGACCTGGCCCGCCCCTCCATGAGCTTCGCCATCCAGGTGTTCAACTCGGGAGGCTCCCCGGGCCAGCTCGAGTACTTCCAGATTCAAGTGACCGCACACACGTTGCCGAACCGTGCGGACACGGACCGCGATGGCCTGAACGACTCGGAGGAGGTGAACCTCGGCCACGACGGCTACATGACGAACCCGTGGAAGGCCGACACGGACGGCGATGGAATCTCGGACACCATGGAGACGAACGGGTGGTCCTGGTCCGGCTCGACGATCGTCTCGGATCCGAACGGCTTCAAGACGGACCCGACGCGTGCGGACACGGACCGGGACGGCGTGCCGGACGGGCGGGACCGGGCGCCCCTGGGCGACGCCTTCGTCCGCATCTTCTTCCAAACCGCCGTCATATATGGTGGAACGGACGACGACACGACCCCGTCCTTCTTCGAACCCTTCGCCTCCATCCACGTGGGCAACGAGACCGCGTACACGCCGAACAAGAGCGTGGCCTCGGGCTCGACCGCGTACATCGCCTTCACCTACGTGGCCAACGTCCCCGACGACCAGACGTACATCCCGATCACAATCGAGGTCTGGGACTACGACGCCGTCCAGGCGAATGGGAACCCGGACGATACCCACGAGCGGTTCGCGGTTAACGGGACCTCCCCGACGTGGACCCTCAACCACCCCTTGGCGTCGACCGGTCCACAGGCTTACTCGTCGAGCGGCACAGGAGCCTTCCGAGCCACGTCCGTGTCACTTACTGTTGAAACCGTCTACCCATCCCGCATCGCCGCGTACATGATCGTCCCCCTCGACTACTCGGGCGTCTACAACGTCACGAACGCGAACGGCGCGATCGTGAGCCGGCGGTATGTCGGCGAACCGCGACTCGTTACCATGATACTGAACATCACCCGAGTCGTCGGTCGAGCGACGTTAGTCTATCAGGATGTCCTCTTCGTCCCGAGGTCCGTGTTCTTCGACACAATGCTCTATGAGCGGCTTGCAAACGCGAACACTTCCTGGCCACTGACGAACCTTGCCTTCCGACAGAACGACACCAAGGCCGGGTCGAACGCGGACGACCTCCAGCAAATCCTCTCGGGGAACGTCACATACGACGACGAGACCGCGATCCTCGGGCTGCTCTACCTGAACACGGCCTCCACGGCGACATATCAGCTCGTCAATATCGACTACGGCGCGTCCCAGGACACCCTCTTCACGTACAGCCTCTCGGACGGCGCGCTGCGACTTATCGGCTACACGCCCTTCGTCGTCGACTCGAGCGTTCGGTACCGGTTTTGCTCCTCCCCGAACTGCGGCGTCAACCCTGTGGACAAGCCGTGGTGGGAGCAGATCTGGGACGGATTCGTGTCCGTGGTCACCGCCTTCGTCACGTCGGCTATCGTCCTCGCGGTGAACGCATTCGCCCAGCTCGTGACGATCCTCAGCCAGCTCGGGTCGTGGGTCGCGGACCAGTTCGCCCAACTCCCGGGGAAGGTCGCGAGCGCGGTCCAGGCGGCGGCGAAGGTGCTCAATGAGGTATGGGACTCCTTCATCAATCTCATCACGGCACCGTTTCGGGCCTTCTTAGCATACCTCGAGAACTGGCGCCTCCGCCTCGTCTCAGCGTCCTTCGATCTCTCGGCGCTGTCCCTTCACGCCGACGGCTCGCCGGGTTCCATGAGCAACGTGGGCGGTGCCATTACGCAGCTGCTCCGCGCAATCTTCGATCCGGGGATCCTCACGGCCCTAGGGATCGCGGCGGCGGGGATCATCGCCGCCTTGGTCGCGTCGATGGCGACGGGCATCGGGTACGCGATCGCCTCGCTTGTCGCCCCGATCCTCATCTCGCTCGTGATCTCGGTCGTGGTTCAGGCGGTCGCTCCCGCCATCGGTGCTGCACTCTCTTGGCTGTCTGATCTCGTCGCCTCGACGAATTGGATGACAGTCGGCCTCGGGGTGTCGATTCTCTCCTTGGCACTCATCCTCTTGGAGCCTTTCGTGACCGCGACGACCATCTCCTTTTTTGCGATGGTGACGGACGAGGTTTCCTTTGTGGACTTCGTGTGGGGCCGGATCACGATCATGGAGATCCCGAGCGTGAAGTCGATTATGCTGTCGCTGCTGGGGGTCATCCTAGCTGCAATTCCGCTGATTCTGGGCTTAAAAGGGTACGTTGCGCTGCTCTTGGACGTGCCTGCCCTCATCCTCGGCTTCGTCGGACTCGCGACAGCTGAGAAGGATCCCGCTCACCCCATTTTCGGAAAGGTTGAGGACCGGCTGGCTGATGTCGGAATTATCCTCGGTGCAGGCTCTGTAATCGCTGACCTTGCCGCGGGTCCCAAGGGATGAAGCACGGGCCCGTAAGGCTATAGAGCGAGGAGGGATCTAATCCGACGATGTCCGAGGCGGAAATGAATCGGTCGGAGGGGCGACACAGCAAGGAAGTCCCAACTCGAAGCAAAGTCGGACTAGCTCTGGTTCTCGGGCTTGCGATTCTCCTTGTTACAGGGCGGAACGCCCTTCTCTACGGGTGGAGTCAAGGTACTGTCCTGGCAACGATCGCAACCGTGCCCATAGCGCTAATTCTGTACTTCATTACGCTTCGGCGCTGGTCTCGGTGACCACCTTTTGTTTCATCGATTCCCAGGGGAACCTTCAATCCCGGCCTTACATCGGCGAACCGCGGTTCGTCGCGTTTCTGCTCAACGTGACGTCCTTCGTGGGCACAGACCAGGAGGCGATTCTCGTCCCCCGATCCTTATTCTTCCAGAGCCTCCTGTACGCGTACCTCAGCTCGGGGAACCCCCCGAGCCTAGTCTCGCAACTTTCGTACATGCAGAACGCCACTTCCGGGTCGTGGAACGCGGACGACCTGCAGGAGCTCCTCGTCGGCAACGTCAGCCTGAACGACTTCCTGACGATCGTCGACGACCTCGACGTCAACGCGACCGGCGCGACGATCGGCCGCGCCTTCGTCTTCTCGATCAACGACGAGGTCGCCGGCAATCCCCTCTTCTACTCCCTGCCCGACGGCGTCGTCCGCCTCGTCGGGTATTTACCACCCTCGCTCACCTCCTATTCCGCGACGTATACGTTCTGCACATCGTCGTGCGGCCAGCCGACCGACAAGCCGTGGTGGGAGGAAGTATGGGAGGGGATCGTGACCGTCGTCACGGCCGTCGTCACGTCGGCGATCGTGATCGCCGTGACCGCGTTCCAGTACATCGGCAAGTTGCTCCAGCAGGTGGGGAACTGGTTCGCGCAGCAAATTGCGAACTTCAAGGCGGCGGTCGCGAGCGCGGTGCAGGCGGCGGCGAAGGTGCTGGGGCAACTTCTGAACAGCTTCTTCGACTTGTTCACGGCGCCCGTGAAGGCGGTCCTCGCCTACCTCGACGGATGGAAAGCGGACATCGTGCGGGCCGCCCGCAACCTGGACCAGATCGCCCGAGCGTTCGACGGCTCGCCGGCGTACGTTGTGCTGATGGGGGCCGCTATCGGGGAGCTCCTCGCGGCCGTGTTCCGCCCCGACATCATCCTCCTATTGACGGTCATGTCGTTCGCGATCATCGCCGCGGTCACGGCGACGATCGCGACCGGAATCGGCTACTTGATCGTCTCCCAAGTCGTGCCGATGATTATATCGCTCATCGTTTCCGTGGTGGTGCAAGCCGTCGCCCCGGCCGCGTCGTCTGTATTGTCCTGGCTGGCGAACCTCGTCGACACCAGAGAGTGGGTGTTCTTGGGGGTTGCGATTGCGGGGTTCGACGTTGCCGTTTCCTTCTTGGCTCAGTTTGGAGGCCCGATAAGGCCGTTACACGTGGAGCGGGTGATGGATCCGAATGTGCCGGACGCGTTCAGGACCTCATACGGGGAGACCATCAATAATGTGAAAACCTCGAGGACTCTTATCTTGGCGATCCTGGGGTTCGTCCTCGCTTTGATCCCTGTCCTGGTCGCCCTTCCGGCAACGGCTGCCCTCATCCTCGATCTTTTTGCTCTTTCTGCCGGCATGGTTTCCTTGGCCGACGCCCTTGGGGATCCGGCGCGCCACTTGTATGGACGGCTAACCCTAGCGCTCTCCGGAATTGAGGTCGGATTATCGGCTTTCGGCGTCCTCGGGCATATTGACGGCGCGGCTCGGGGTGAATAGACTTGGAAGGGGCTTTTCCCGGGGGGCACGAGGCGGCCTTGTACACCCAAAAAACGGGTAACCTGGTGGCGAGAAACATCCCAAGGTTTGTTGGATTTGGGGGGATGGCCGGCGCAGCGGTCCTCGCAATAGTGGTCATGATCCCCGAATTCCAGCGTGACCCTTCCACGCCGCCGGCCTACTACCTCCTGCCGGTGATCATCTGGGGGGCTTTCTTGGAAGCTCTTTTGGTGTCCGGCGCGGAATTGTCTCGCTCGAGGTTCATTGTTTGGACGGACGCCTTTGCTCCTCCGTTTCGCCGGGCACGAGCTGGCGCGCCGAGGCTTCCTTCCGTAGTCCGATTCGGGACAGTGGAGCGCGTGGTTCCAGGGACTCGCTTGGTGGAAAGAAGGGAACAGGTGTCCGGTATTTCTGTCGAAATACAGGGCGGAGAAAGAGTGCTGGTCCGGGAGAGCGATGTCGGGACTGAGGGGGTCGAAGCGCTCTTCCGTGCCTGGTCCGAATGGAAGAAGAGCGAACCAGGGGTGTCCCCGTTGGGGAGCGCCACGCGGACACCATCCTGGGTCGAACGGGAATGGAGGGAGGAGGCGGCCATCGGCTTCGGGTTGATCGCGATCCTCCTTCTTGCAGCGCTCTTGATTGTCTTGGCGGGCAATAGCAATACCGCTGGACGGGTGGCGTTCGCAGCCCTATTCGTTTCGGGGTTCGCGTTCGCGGTTGGTTGGATTCTGAGCGCACGGTCTAGGAAGCGGCGAATCATCAAGATGCGCGAAGACCGGCCTAGACCGGAGTCATAGACGACGATGAAGTCGATCTCGCTGCGGGGCGCATCGGCCAGCATATCCGCAATGACCGGCCGTTCCATTGGCGTACGCGCCATTCGGGATCAAGGAGGATGGTGGGTTCCAGAGGGCACCGCGCCTCCGTTTAACATCGAAACCGCAGGGCAACTCACCCCCGTCCGCACGGCCCGGTCGATCGCTCTTTCAATCGAGGGACTTGTCCTTGCGACGCTCTCACTGGCTCTTGCACCCACCTGGGATTGTGGGCGTTTTCATCGACGTGATTGCGCTTGCCGCGAGCCTGATAGGACTGAACGATGCGCTGAAAGACATGGGAAAAGTCGTCTTCGGCCGTGTGACAACAGTTCTTGCTGGGATTTCCACGGTTGAATCTGCGGTGTCGCTGGTCGGAGACCTCGTTCGAGCGTCCAAGGGAGAGTAATGGCCAATTCCGCCGACAGTTCGCAGACGGTCCAAGGCCGATACGTTCAGCCTCGAGCCGTCTACCTTAGGAAGCGGGCACTAGAGCTGACGCTCCTAGCGATGCTGCTCTTCGGTGGAGTCGGGGCCGGCGTCTCGTCTGTCTTTTGGATTGACACAAACCCGTCCGTATCCAGGTGGAATTGGTTACTTCCCCTCATCGCGGTCGCAGCTGTCCTTGAAGTCCTCCTTCTTAAGGGGCCAGAACTCGTGCGGCACCGGTTCGTGGTGGATGAGAGTGGCTTCACACCGCCTTTCTTCCGCTCTGCTCGTCAGCGATCCGGAGGGGAAACCACAATTCCTTTTGACTGGGTAGACCGGGTCGCCACAAGAACGTATACGCAAGCCGGAAGGACACGTGTGTACGGAATCGCTCTAGCCTTGAAGGACGGCCGGCGGGTCGTCATACGAGAGAGTGACGTGGGAGAGGACGGAATACGTCGGCTCTCTACCGCCCTCTCGGTTGCGCGGCCTTCCTCGGGCGGTTCGACAGACTCGGAACGTCAGCGCCAGACTGACCAAGGCAGGAGACGAGCACTGAGGGAAGAATTGCTTCCGGCCGTAGGATTGCTCGTAATCTTGGCGCTTGCCGTGATCGCCCTTGTGGCGGTAGGCAATCCTCGCTCCTATGCCGGATTGGCGCTTGCCACGATCGCTGCCCTTGGGACCGCTTTCGGAATAGGCTGGATCTTCTCGATCAGGCGTCGGACCAAGCCCAACGGATGAGGCTTGCATCATCTCTCCAGGAAGATGACCACCCGAACCGATTTCTTGCGAATCGGCCGCAGGCGCACATGAGCCGGCTTCTTCGGCAATCTCCCAACTTCGGTCGCCCTCTATCTGGAGCTTGTGGCGTTTGGCCTATCCACCTACGGACTGTGGGCTGCGTTCACCGACTCAGCTGGCCCTGTATTCGGCCCCTTCACGAAGGGGCTTGCGCTGGCCTCCGAGGGGACGTCGACAGCTTCTTTTCTCCGCGACCTCGTTCAGTAATACATGACTTGGCCGAGGGCTTGGGGGGATGATTCCTTGGTCATGAACTTCGAGAGCGACCATCAAATCCGGTGATGCGAACCCAGGCGAGCAATGACACCGGTCGACGAATCAGGAGAAAGGAAGAGGCTGCGAGCAAAGGTCATGCTAGCTGTGGTGATTGTAATTGCCGGCCTCCTCACCACAGCGCGCAACTTTCTCAGTTCCGGCTGGGATAGAGGCACGATTGTCGCCGCGATCGCGAGTGTGCCGATAGGTGTCGCTCTATACTTCGTCATCATTCGACGTTGGTTGCGGTAGTCTCACTCCGGTCCAGCCGCCCTACCACGCCACCTGGTACAACTTCTCGGGCCACGACGGCGGGAGCCTCCACGCGCTCCCGCTCACCGTCATCGTCTCCACAATCGTGCCGTACCGGGTTGGGACGGCCTTGACCGTGCCGGCGGACTACTCGGGGATCTACAACATCACCGATTCCCAGGGGAACATTCAAGCCCGCCGCTACGTCGGCGAGCCACGGTTCGTCGCGTTGCTGCTCAACGTGACGTCCCTCTACAGTCCGGACCCGGAGGCGATCCTCGTCCCGCGGTCCCTGTTCTTCCAGAGCCTCCTGTACGCGTACCTCAGCTCCGGGAATCCCCCGAGCCTAGTCTCGCAGCTTCGTACGTGCAGAACGCCACCTCCGCGTCGTCGAACGCGGACGACCTCCAAGAACTCCTCACGGGCAACGTCCCCCTGAACGACTTCCTGACGATCGTCGACGACCTCGAGGTCGACGCGGCCGGCGGCAGGATCGGCCGCGCGTTCGTCTTCTCGATCAACGACGAGGTCGCCGGCAATCCCCTCTTCTACTCCCTGCCCGACGGCGTCGTCCGCCTCGTCGGCTACTTGCCGCCCTCGCTCACCTCCTATTCCGCGACGTATACGTTCTGCACGTCGTCGTGCGGCCCGCCGACCGACAAGCCGTGGTGGGAGAAAGTCTGGGGGGGCAACGCCACTGGTCGCCGGCTCTGCTCGCCTTGCGCTTGGCGTCGTCGGTTGCCGACGGATCTCTGCCCAAACGGCAATTGCCGGAATGCCGCGAGGCGGGTCCAGCCTCCCGGCCTAGCGGACGCGCTTCACGACCGCGTCGACGATCGCGACACTCTCCCCGAGGTACGCGTCCGGGTCCATCGCCGTGTCGATCTCCTTCTTGGAGAGCAGCTTCGTCGCCTTCGGCTCCCCGAGGAGCGCGTCCCGCAGATCGATTCCCTTCGACCGCGCGTTCTGCGCCGTCTCGCGGACGAGCTTGTGCGCGTCCTGCCGTCCGAGCCCCTTGCCCACGAGGGCGATCATCGCGGATTCGGCCATGACCTGGCCCTTCGTCGCGGCGAGGTTCTCCTTCATACGGTCCGGATAGACGCGTAGCGTGCGGAAGATTTCCGTCGTGCGGAATTAGGATGCGCTCGGCCGCGCTGTTCGTGAGGTCGCGCTCGTGCCACAACGGGATGTTCTCCAGCGCCGGCGTCACGAGCGAGCGGACGATCCGCGCGAGGCTGCAGACGTTCTCCGAGGCGACCGGATTCTCCTTCTGCGCCATCGTCGAGCTGCCGACCTGCTTCGCCTCGAACGCCTCGGCGACCTCGGCGATCTCCGTCCGCTGGAGGTTCCGCACCTCCGTGCAGAACTTCTCGAGGGACGCGGCGAGGTTCGCCAGCACGCCGATGAACTCCGCGTGGCGGTCGCGGCCGACGACCTGAGTCGCGGCTTCCTCGACCCCGACGCCGAGGTCAGCCATGACCGCTGTCTGGAGGTCGGCGGCTTGGGGCCCGAACGCGGCGCCCGTTCCGACGGCCCCGGACATCTTGCCGACGACAATGCGCGGGGTCGCCTCCCGAAGACGTTCGCGTTGCCGCGCGACCTCCGAAGCGAACACGGCCATCTTCAGTCCGAACGTGATCGGCACGGCGGCTTGGCCGTGCGTCCGTCCGAGCATGATCGTGCGCTTGTGCTTCGAGGCGAGGGAGGCGAACGCGTCGATGAGGCCGTCCAGGTCTTCGTCGATCAGACGGATTGCGTCGCGAAGCTGGAGCGCAGTGGCGGTATCGAGGATGTCGCTGCTCGTCGCGCCCAGGTGGACGTACTTCCCGGCGTCGTCGCCGCACGCTTCGGTGAGGGCGAGGACGACCGCCATGAGGTCGTGCCGCGTCTCCTTCTCGAGTTCCTCGACGCGTTTCACCGTGACATTCTTCGTCGTAGCGTTCTTTGTGATTTGCGCGGCGGCTTCTTTCGGGACGAGCCCGACCTTCGCCTCCGCCCGCGCGAGGGCCGCCTCGACGTCCAGGAGCCGCTGAAGCCGCGCGTCCTCCTCGAAAATCCCCCTCATCTTCAGCCGGCCATAGCGAAAGTCGATCGGGCAGAGGGGGGACATGGCGACCCATCGACGGGAAGGTCACCGGAAGTTATGGAGCTTTCTCCCGGCTCGGAGTGTGTGCCGTGGCTCTGAAGGCCGGAGACATCGGATGGAGCGACACCAGAGCGTTCGTTCAGTAGCCGAACAACCGGTCGTATTGAACGTGGTCGCCGATCCACAGGATTCGAATTTCGGTCTTGGTCGACGGGCTACTCGCGACCGTATATAGTGCCCGCCAACCACCCGGCAGGGGGAGCCGAAACAGGTTCG
>WNGG01003085.1_pt1 | contig 24016 bp, 31 predicted proteins | sample 5400661 | NCBI WGS metagenome assembly WNGG01 (sample SAMN13153372, study PRJNA577476) | soil metagenome | isolation source: 100 cm soil or saprolite under Garry oak tree replicate 1 | place: USA:California | collected 2016-06-15
GTCCGGCCAGTCCTTCAGCATGTCATCGATCTTGACGTACAGTGCGGTTGCGAGAGTCTCCAGGTTATTGTCCACAACTCTGATCGTGGAGACTCTCGCCTCTTCATGCGCGCGTATCCCCTGGAATCAACCATCTAGAACGCCCGTGTACCGGGTGGCCGTCCGGCGTCCCAGGTCCCGGCAGGCCACTGCTGTACCGCGAGCCGCCTTTCCGCACCTTCAAGAACATCACCACCCGGTCCAGGAGTCATCTGAAGGCCGTGCCAGGCGGCCGGAGGCGCTTGCGGGGGTGACCGCCGCCCGCTGGCCACGCCGGCCGTCTGGCACGACCGCCTGCAGCGCGCCGCCAGGGGAGTGGCGGCGCGCCGGTCATGGGAGTCCTCAGCCGCCTCGGTCCGGCGCGGGCTCATCGCGGCCGGCGGCGTTCGTCAATCGCACCGGGTCTCCATCCTCCCTGACCCGGGACTCGCACCTCCCGTACGCCCTGCGCCGCTTGGCCGCCTCGGGATTGCTGGCGTGATCCATCTGGGCGATCACCCCCTTGGTGCCCCTCCCCTTGCCCTTGCGCTTGCGCCGCCGCTGCTCCGGCGGCGGCGACATGTCCGCTACGCGCTTCTTGGCGTTCCCGCGCCCGCGCGCCATCCCTTCTTTCACGCGCCGCCGCCCGGCGGCCAGATCTGCTCGAGCTGGTCCATCAGCCCGCCGAGCGCCCAGGAGCCGACGGACGCCGCGCCCGGGTCCCCGGGGACCCGGCCGCACCCGACGACCGCGGTCCAGTAATCGTGGATCGTCGCGGGCGGCACGATGACCACCCCGGGGTGGGCCGCCTCGAACCGGCGGCGGCGTTCCGCCGAGCTGAGCAGCCCCGTGTAAGCGAGGCGCGGGCGGTCAGTCATGGCCCGGTCCTGGCACGGGCGCGGCGGCGCGGGCCCGCGCCGCCGCGCCCGCCATGCTCCAGCAGGGACGCCGTGTACCGGAACCCGCACCGGATTCACGTCCCGCTGTCGCACGCCTGTTCACCGGGCCGCCTCTGTGACCGAGACGCCGGCGGCGATCCTGGCCTGGTGCGAGTCCACCGTGAACAGCACGGCGCGGAGCACCACGGCGTAGTCCGGGTGGAACTGGCTGCCCAGGTCCGCGACGAGCTGCTCGGCTGTCCCCTGCGGGTGCTGCTCGCGCCAGGCCGCCACGGCAGCGCGTGCCCGGTTTAGGTCTTCAGGCTTGTCCTCGCGGAACCTCACAGCGCACGCCTCCGCGTCCGGCGCCACCGCTGCGGCCGGGCCGCTGGGCATGGCCGCGCGGCACACGCGGCCGGCAGCCGGAGGCACGCCGGGCACCCGGACGCGGCGCCGACCCGGTGGTCCCGTCCCAGGGTGCACGTCATCTCCGGGGGCGGGTCCGCCGTCCAGCAATCCAGGCATGTCCGGATCGCGCTCCGGAGCGCCGGGGGCGTTCCCGGCCCGTTCACGGCAGGTCCCTGGGCACCGGCATCGCCGCGTAGTCAGCCCGGATCCGCAGATCCAGCCCTTCGGGAAGGGGATCAGTCAGGGGGGCGCCCTTCCCGTACCTGCGCCACGCGGTGGGCGTTCCGCTGCTGGCGTCGATGTCGTATGCGTCGCCCCAGTGGAACTTGACCTCGGCCAGCTCGTCCGGCTGGCCTCCGCAGGCGGGGCTGTCGCCGCTCACCGTCGGCCGCCGGATGCCAGGGCGTCACGGACACGGCGCAGGATGGCCGGGTCGCTCACCCAGCCCGCTCCGTTCGCCCCTGGTGCCCGGTGCGCCCCCTGGTACTCCAGGTGCGCCCTGGCCAGCGCGGCCCCCGCCGCCGGCCGCGCGGGCAGGCCGCCCGCTGCCTGATGCCGCCCTCGGGCTTCGTCCCTCCCTGCCGCCCGATCCATGGCGGATTCCTCCCTAACCATCGCGTACCAACGTGGCGGATCCAGTTCACCGGTAGCGCGCTGTCGTGCGATAGTGACTAACTAGGATCACCTGGGAACACGCGGGAACACGAAGGGTGTTTCCGGCTACGACGGCGACGCGAGGGTACGCGCGATGCCTACTATCGAAGGCGAGACGCTGCGCGGTTGGCGGCGGTCACTTGGCTGGGACGTGACTACGACAGCACGTCACCTCCGGCATGCTGCGCGCGAGACCGGTCAGGCCGTGGCCGCTCCGCATGCCCTGGTCAAGATGATTCGCGGCTGGGAACGCGGCGACCACGAACTGTCGGAACGGTACGAGCTTCTCTACCGCGCGATCGGCTTCGTGCCGCCAGCAGCACTCGATACGGGCAACGTTGATGAAGAAGAGGACCGCGTGAGACGGCGTGAGTTCGGGATAGCCGCAATGGGACTGCTAGTAGGGACTCTGGCTAAGCCGGCCAGGATTCCCTCGACGGTATCCGCCACGCAGGTACACGACCTGCGCTTGCTCGCTGACAATATGTGGACCCGCGACTGGACGGTTGGCGGCACCGCGCTGCTGGACGAAGCGACCAGGCATTATGCAGCGGTGCGCTCGATGCTCGACCTCAGCGCCTACTCTGGCACCGTAGGCAGCGAGCTCCAGGAACTGGCTGCCGACCTGGCCGCGTCTGCCGGGTTCATAGCGTTCGACGCGGGCGACCAGCGCCTTGCCCGCGGCCTGTTCGGCGAGTCAGCGCTCCTGACCGGTAACGACCCGCTGCTGACTGCCCACACGTACGCCCTCCTCGCGCTCCAGTCAACGTCGCTGGCCACCCTCACCCTGGATAGAGGGCTTGCCCGGGAAGCCCTGCGTTTCCTCGGCTATGCCGCAGACGCCGCCCGCCATGAACCCTCGCCGCGCCTTCATGCCACGATCGCGATGCGCCGGGCGACAGCCTCAGCGCTTCTCGATGATGACGTCGCCGTCCGCCGCTATATCGCAGCAGCACGACGGGAACTCGACCGCGGCGACCACCCCGCCGATCCGCACTGGGCATCCTTCGTCACGGAGTCTGAGGTCACGGCGCATGAGGCAATGGCACGGCTCAGCCAGGGGAAGGCAGAACTCGCGGTGCGGCTGTTCCGTGACGTGCTAGCCGACCCTGATCTGCCGCCTCGTAACCGGGCCCTCTATCAGGCGCGCCTGGCCATGTCATTGCACGCCGATGGCGACCACGCTGAGGCATTCGCCGAAGGGCTGAGGGTGCTCGCGACTCTTCAGGGCCCGGTCAAGTCAGCCCGCACACTGCATCAGCTCCGTCCTGTCCGGGAAAGCGCGCCGCCAGGCAATGAATTCGCCGCGCGGTTCGACGCGGCCCTCGCGTCATGAGCAATCAGGCTCCGCTGACCTTCCGGAGGTACCGCGGTCCTGATGCCCGCGACGTCCGCGCGACAGTGGAGGCCATCTACCGGGACTCATACAGCCTGGAGCAGCAGGCGGACCCGTTCAACTCACCACAGACATGGATGCACCGCTTCGACGCCTACACCTCCGGGTCAGGATTCGACCTTGTCATCGCCTACGCGGACCAGGAGCCGGCCGGGCAGGCATGGGGATGGCCGCTCACCGCGCGGTCGAGATGGTGGACTGGGCTGGTTGCCGAACCGGAGCCGCGCTTCACGGAGGAGGATGGCACCAGGACGTTCGCGCTGTCCGAGATCATGGTCCGCTCGCAGTTCACGGGACAGGGCATTGCGCACGCCTTGCATGACGAGCTGCTCGCCGGCCGCCACGAGAAACGCGCGACGCTGCTAGTCGAAGCAGACAATACGGTTGCGTACAGGGCCTATGAGTCGTGGGGCTGGCAGCGTGCCGCGCAGTTGCGCCCGGACTGGCCCGATGCACCGCTGTTCGATGTGTTGACATTGGTTTTGCCCGTACAATAGCGTCGCGTGTACCAGCGTGCGATGCCCCGCCTGGGCTGTGAACCGGCGGGGTATCGGCCTGTCCAGGGTCAGGCGGCCTCGGCCGAGGACGCGAATCCGGTCCCCTTACAGACGCCGACGGCCCCGGCGCCTGGCCTGCCCATCCTGCGCCGCGGTCGGCCGGGGTGCCGACGTGGGCGGCAGGGCGGCTAGCGACGCTGGCCCGCTGTCGGCGTGGCCGCGGCGGGCGAGCATCAGCTGGCTGACCCGGTCCGTGCGGTCCCCGCTCGCTATCACCCAGCGAGCCACCGCCAGCACGCAGGCGACCAGGAACACCACGGCGCCGAGCGCGGGCAGGCCCACCGGCCAGCAGAGCCGCCGGGACTGCCCCCGCTGCCGCCCGCCCGGCCCGCCGGAGCATCCTCCCCGCCGCCCTCATCACGGCACCGCCCCCCGCCGCCGCGGGACCCGCAGATCCGCCCGCAGCCGCCGGGCCGACAAAACCACCCGGGCCGCGTACGCCAGCAGCCGGCGGTGCCCCGCCCCAGCCCGCGCGATCTCGGCCAGCTCGGACCGGAACTCCTCCGCGTACCGGGCCCGGTCACCCGCAGGAAGCAGCCGGGCCGCAACCGCCAGCAGCCGCCCCGCCAGCGGCGCCACCCGCCCCGCCGCCCCGCTCCTGCGGCGGCACCAGCCAGCGCAGCCACTCGCAGTCCCCTTGCAGCTGAAGCCGCCGCCATAGCACGGCGCCCGGCGAAATCTGGCTGGCGTGCAGCAGGGCGGCCCGCCGCTGCCGGTTCCGGCTGACCGGTACGCACAGGTCCATCCGTTCCGGCGGCTCGCCGGCGAAGCCCTGCCCGGTCTCGGCCGCGAGCCGGTCAGCCACCGCTTCAGGCAGCGCCCACGCCAGGACCGGCAGCCCGGTGCGCCGTCCGGCCAGCACCGCGGCGCCGGTGGCGGCCCGGTGGTCGCGATGCCCGGTAATCCCGGTGTCGTCGAAGACGAGCAGGCCGCTGACCCCGTGGCGTGCGGCGACGGCCACGGCATGGCCCGCCAACTCACCGGGCGGGACGCTGGCCAGCCCGCTGTCGGGATAGTCAAGCAGCGTCACGCTGGCCACGCCGAGCTCGGCCGACGCCCGTCGCAGCTCCTCCTCCCGGGCGTGACGCAGATCCGCGCGGGTCTCGTTCAGCGTGGACGCCTCCCCGTGCGAATAGCACAGGATGTGCACCGCACTGCCGGCGGTCGCCAGCTGGCTGATCACGGCGCCAAGCCCGAAGCTCTCATCGTCAGGGTGAGCGATCACGGCCAGCGCGGCGGGCCAGGGTGGCAGCAGCCGTCCCGGACGACCGGCATGCGGGCCCGCCGACTGAGTTTCTTCCATCAGAACCACCTCACAATACCCCCAGGGGTATAATACGGGACACGAAGCCGACCGCCCAGGGCGGCGGGCCCGGCCATCGGGGACCTAGGGCTCTTATCGAGGCGAATACCGGCCGGTGAGCCTGAGGGCCGCGAACGCCTGGTGGTCGTGACGGCACACCCGCCGCCACCCGGGCCTCGGGGAGGAAGAGCCGCGATGACGACATATGCGCATCAGGTCCTGGCGCTGCCCGTGCCCCTGGTCGGCGACGGGATTCCGGTAACGTGCGCGGACGGTACCGAACGTCCCTACCTGTCCCTGGACGCGGCGGCGTCGACATCAGCGCTGGAGCCGGTGCTGTCCCGGGTGGAGGAGTTCCTCCCCTGGTATTCCAGCGTCCACCGCGGTGCGGGCCACAAGTCCCAGGTGGCCACCGGCGCCTACGAGGAGGCGCGTGCGGCCGCTCTCGCCTTCGCCGGGCGGACCGGGCGACCCAGTGGCCGGGGCGACGACGTGGCGATCATCTGCCGCAACACCACCGAAGCCCTTAACCACCTGGCGTACCGCCTGCGGCTGGCCCGGCACGATGTCGTCGTCACCACCGTGGCCGAGCACCACGCGAACCTGCTGCCCTGGTCCCGGGTCGCGACCTGCCGCTACGTCGAATGCGGCCGGGACGGCACGTTCGGCGCCGATGACGTCGTATCCGCGCTTGGCCAGCGGCCGGTACCGCGGCTGCTCGCCATCACCGGCGCCTCGAACATCACCGGCTGGATGCCGCCGCTGGCTGAGATCATCGCGGCGGCCCACGACCGGGGCATCCCGGTGGTCGTGGACGCGGCGCAGCTGGCCCCGCACCGGGCCCTTCCCGCCGACGCGGACTTCCTCGCCTGGAGCGGCCACAAGATGTACGCACCGTTCGGCGCCGGGGTGCTCGTCGGCCCGAAGAGCGCCTTCGCCGACGGGGATCCCTTCCTGGCCGGGGGCGGCGCGGTGGACCTCGTCGACCTCGACGAGGTGCTGTGGACCGACCCGCCGGAGCGGGAGGAAGCCGGGTCGCCCAACGTCGTCGGCGCCGTGGCGCTGCACGCCGCGATCGGCACGCTGACCGGCATCGGCTGGCCCGCCCTCATCAGCCACGACCGCCGGATCGCGCGGTCGCTGCGGCAAGGCCTCGCCTCGATCCCCGGCGTCCGCCTGCTCGGGCCGGCTGCGGATGCCGAGACGCTGCCGGTCGTCACCTTCACCGTCGAGGGCGTGCCGCACGCGCTGGTGGCGGCCCGGCTGGCCGCCGAGGAGGCGATCGGCGTGCGGCACGGTTGCTTCTGCGCGCATCCCTACCTGATGCGGCTGCTCGGCCTCAGCCGCGAGCAGGTGCGCCGTTACCGGGACGAGGTCCGGCACGGCGACCGCAGCGCGATGCCGGGAGCCGTCCGGGCCAGCGGCGGCGTCAACACCACCGACGGCGATATCACCCGCCTGCTCGACGCGGTGGCGCGGCTAGCCGGGGGAGATCCGCCGCCGGTGCCCTACCGCCAGGACCAGCGCACGGGCGACTTCCACCCGTGCGGCGCCGTGCCCGGCCTGACGGACCAGCCGGGCGCTCACAGTGCCCCGTGCTCACCCGGCTGAGCGTCCGCCCGCCGATACCCCCACCCGTATTTGCCGTAGCGAGCGGATCACCAGTACCCTTGGGCGTTAGATACCCGGGGGGGTATTGAAGAAGGGTTCCCCATGCTGGCCATCGCGATCCCGGCCGGGCTGCTGATCGGGCTTTCGCTCGGCGCCCTCGGCGGCGGCGGATCCATCCTCACCGTCCCGGCCCTGGTCTACCTGCTGCACCAGGCACCGCACGCCGCCACCACCGGTTCGCTGCTCATCGTCGGGATCACCGCCCTGGCCGGCATGGCCGCGCACAAGCGGGCCGGCCGGGTCCGGGTTGCCCACGGCATCACGTTCGGGGTCCTCGGGATCGCGGGCTCCTACGCCGGGACCCGGCTGTCCGCGAGCATCGACTCCGGCCTGCTGCTCGCCTTGTTCGCGGTCCTCATGCTGGCCGCGGCCGCGGCCATGCTCCGCAGGCGTCCCGTCGCGGCCTCCGCCGCCCCGCGCCTGCGCGCTGGCACGATGGCTCGCCGGGGGCTGAAGATCATCACCGCAGCCACTGCCGTCGGGCTGCTGACCGGCTTCTTCGGCGTCGGCGGCGGATTCGTCATCGTCCCGGTGCTCGTGCTCGCGCTCGGCTTCGAGATGCCCGCCGCGGTCGGCACCTCGCTGCTCGTCATCGCCATCAACAGCGGCGCCGCACTCGCCGCCCGCTTCGGCAGCCACGTCCAGCTCGACTGGCCGCTGCTCGCCGTGTTCACGGTGGCCGCACTCGCCGGGGCGTTCGCCGGGACCCGCGTCGCGTCGCGCGTCGACGCAGCCCGCCTGACCGGCGCCTTCGCGGTGCTGCTCGGAGCCGTGGCCGTTTACTCCCTGTGCCGCAGCCTGCCGGGACTGGTGTGATCGCGGGGTCGCGGCTACCACAGGCCGAGCAGCGAGCCGAGGGACCGGGCGGCCTGGCCGCCGTTTTCCTCGGCGATCCCCAGCGCGGCGGGAACATCGAGATCATCGGCCAGGGCCGCCCGCATCGCGGCCACCGCGGTGCCGGTGCCGCCGGCCACTCCCCGCTCCGGCCGCCCGGCTGCCGCGTGCAGGCGCTCCAGCCGGGCGGCGGCCGCGTCCAGGCCGGCCGGGCTGAAATCCCAGTCCTGGTCCCAGCGACGGTCGAGGATCAGCAGCCGCAGGACGGCCGCGGGATGCTCTTTGAGCAGCTCGCTGACCAGGACGAGGTTGCCCGTTGACTTGGCCATCTTCGCCCCCGCAACCCGGACCACGCCCGCGTTCAGCCGGGCCCGCGAGAACGGCGCCACCCCGGTGAACGCCTCGGCCAGGGCCGCCTGGTAGGCGTGGTGCGGGAACCGCAGGTCCCCGCCTCCGGCCTGCACGTCGACGGCCGGGCCGAACGCGTGCAATGCCATCGCCGCGCACTCGGCGTGCCAGCCCGGGCGGCCCGTTCCCCACGGGCTGGCCCAGCCCGGTTCCCTGCCGTGCGATGCCCGCCACACCGCCACGTCGAACGGATCGTCCTTGGCCGGGTCGGCCGGGTCATCGCCGTATTCGTCCGCCAGCCGCAGCGCGAGCTCGCGATCCGGCACGGCCCGGCGCGCGGCCGCGGCGCCGCGGAAATAGACCTGGCCGCCCCGCTCGTACGCCGCGCCCCGCTCGAGCAATCCCGCCGCCAGCGCGATCACCTGCCCGATGTAGGCATGCGCCCGCGGCTGCATGGCCGGCTGGCCGACGCCAAGCGCGGCCATGTCATGGTCGAAGTAGAACTGCTGGATGGCGGCGAACCGGTCGTACGGCGAGCCGGCCCGGTCCGCGGCGGCCAGCAGCACGTCGTCTACGTCGGTGACGTTACGGCAGATGATCACGTCGGCGCCGCCATCGCGCAGCACCCGGGCGAGCGTGTCGATCCATACGAACGACGCGGCGTGCCCCAGGTGGGTCACGTCATAAGGCGTGATTCCGCACGCGTACACGCGCGCCCGGCCGACCAGCGGCAGCGCCGTGCCGCCCACCGTCACCGCGCCGGCCAGGCCGGCGCCTGGCCCGCCAGCGGCCTCCATCTGATCCATCAGCGACCTCCCGCAGCGAGCAACCTGCGGAGAACACGCTACGGCAGTCCGCCGCGGTAAGGATGATCGTCACCCGGGTACGGGACCAATGTCTCTGGCGGAAGCCGCCGTCGGCGAGGCATTCTGCCTGCATGAAGAGGATTGTGATCTTGGGTGGCGGCACCGGCGGGACACTGGTCGCGAACAGGCTGCGGCGGGCCTACGGCCCCGAAGAGGCGGAGATCGTCGTGGTGGACCGCGACGATGCCCACGTGTACCAGCCCGGGCTGCTGTTCGTCCCGTTCGGGCGGTCCGACCTAGGCCGGATAACCCATCCCCGCGGTCGCCAGCTGCGCGCCGGGGTCACCTTCCGTCAGGCCGGGATCGACCGCGTCGAGGCTGACGCCGATCGCGTGTACCTGGACGACGGGACGGCTCTCGGCTATGACGTCCTGGTCGTGGCCACCGGCGCGCAACTGCTGCCGGAGGAGACCGACGGGCTCACCGGCCCAGGGTGGATGCGGGACATTTTCACCTTCTACACCCCTGAGGGCGCCACGGCGCTGCGCGCGGCACTGGACCGGTTCGACGGCGGGCGGCTGGCGGTCAGCGTGATCGACATGCCGATCAAGTGCCCGGTCGCGCCGCTGGAGTTCTGCTTCCTCGCCGACGACTATTTCACCCGCCGCGGGATCCGGAACCGCGTTGAGCTGGTTTACGTCACACCGCTTGACGGCGCGTTCACCAAGCCGGTGGCGAGCCGGAAACTCAGCGGCCTGCTGGCCGACAAGGGCATCGAGCTGGTGACCGAATTCAACACGGGAACCGTCGAGGCGCCGGCGGGCAGCGGGGCCGGGTACCAGGCCGGCCGCCTGGTGTCCTACGACGAGCGCGCGGTGCCGTTCGACCTGGCCGTGGTGATCCCGCTGCACGGGGGCGCGGACTACGTCAGCCGCTCCCCGGGCCTGGGCGATGATCTCGGCTTCATCCCCGTCGACCCCGGCACACTCCAGGCCAAGGTCAAGCCGAACGTGTTCGCCCTCGGCGACGCTACCGATGTACCCGCCTCCAAGGCCGGATCGGTCGCCCACTTCGAAGGCGACATCCTGGCCGGCAACATCCGCCGGTTCCTGGCCGGCCAGCCGCTGGCCGCCGCCTTCGACGGGCACGCCAACTGCTTCATAGAAACCGGGCACGGCAAGGCGCTGCTGATCGACTTCAACTACGACACCGAGCCGCTGCCCGGCCACTACCCGTCCCGGCTCGGCCTGCCGCTGCTCCGGCCGTCCCGCCTGAACCACCTCGGCAAGCTGGCCTTCGAGCAGTTCTACTGGCACAGCCTGCTCCCCGGCCGCGACATCCCCGGCATCGGCTCGGCCATGCCAGCCCGCGGAAAACACCACCCCAGCCAATCCAGCACAAGGAGGTAACGACCGTGCCCACCGCCACCTACGCCGGCCACGCCGTATCGGTCAGCGATGAAGGATTCCTCACCGACCCGAGCCAGTGGACCGAGGACATGGCCGCCCAGATCGCCCAGGCCGAGGGCATCAGCGAACTGACACCGCGGCACTGGCAGGTCATCACCTTCATGCGTGCCCAGTACCAGGCCAAGGGCACCGGCCCCACCGTCCGCGTGCTCGGCAAGACCTCCGGCGTCACCATCAAGGAGCTCTACCAGCTGTTCCCCAAGGGCCCGGCCAAGACCGCCGCCAAGATCGCCGGCATTCCCAAGCCCCGCGGCTGCATCTGAGGGTTACAGGAGAGGACGAACCGTCATGAGCGAAACCATCGAGAAGGTCTCGATCATCGTGTCGAAGGGCTCCCTGGAGGGGATCTACCCGGCACTGATCATGGCCAACGGGGCGCGGGCCGAAGGCATCGAGGCCAACCTGTTCTTCACCTTCTTCGGCCTGGACGCCATCACGAAGAAGCGCCACGAGCACATCAAGGTCGCCACCGTCGGCAACCCCGGCCTGCACCTGGCCACCCTGGTCGGCAGCCTGCCCGGCATGCCCGGCCTGATGACCAGCTACCTGGAACACAAGATGGCCAAGCTCGACATCCCGCCGATCCCCGAGTTCATCGAGATGATCTCAGACAGCGGCGCCGGGCTCTACGCCTGCCAGGCATCCTGTGACCTGTTCGGCATCGCCAAGGACGACCTCGTCGAGCAGGCCCAGGACATCATCACGGTCGGCGACTTCTACGCCATGGCCGCCGGCGGCCAGATCATCTTCACCTGACCACGAGCGCCAGCCGGCTTCGCGCCCGGGGCGCTGCCGTGCTCAAAGCCGGACCTACCGGAACTCAGATGGTCACGTCCACCTTTGTGACCTGGCCGTGGTCGGCCTGCACCGAGCGCTCGGCCCGCAGGCCGCCAGGCGCGAGCACGCGCAGCGTCCACGACCCGGGCGCGGCGAAGAACCGGAACCCGCCATCCTCCCCCAGCGGGACCTCGGCCACGAACTCGTCGCCGGTGCCCAGCAGCCGGGCGTACCCGGTGGACACCGGCGTGCCCTCGCGGGTGACCCGGCCTTCCACCACGGCCTGGGTGCCGGTGGCCGCGCTCACGCTGACACCGCCCGCGGGCGCGCCGCAGCCGTCCCCGGCGGCGCTCATCGGGCCTCACCCAGCTCGATCGGGACGCCGACCAGCGAGCCGTACTCGGTCCAGGAACCGTCGTAGTTCTTGACGTTGGGCAGCCCGAGCAGTTCGTGCAGGACGAACCAGGTATGCGCGGACCGTTCGCCGATCCGGCAGTAGGCGATGGTGTCGCGGCCGAAGTCCAGGCCCGCCTCGCCCTGGTAGAGCGAGCGGAGCGCGTCGTCCGGGCGGAACGTGCCGTCCTCGTTCGCGGCCTTGGACCAGGGCACGTTGCGTGCGGTCGGGATGTGCCCGGCCCGCTGCGCCTGCTCCTGCGGGAGGTGCGCCGGCGCCAGCAGCCGGCCGGTGAACTCGTCGGGCGAGCGGACATCGACCAGGTTGCGCTTGCCGATGGCGGCGATCACCTCGTCGCGCAGCGCGCGGAGCGAGGAATCCTGCTCCGTGGCCGTGTAGCTGGTCCGCGGCCGCTCGGGCACGTCGGTGCTCAGCTCGCGCGAGTCGAGTTCCCACTTCTTCCTGCCGCCGTCAAGCAGCAGCACCTTGCCGTGCCCGTACAGCTTGAAGTACCAGTAGGCGTAGGCGGCGAACCAGTTGTTGTTGCCGCCGTAGAGCAGCACGGTGTCGTCGTTCGAGATGCCGCGCTCGGACAGCAGCGCCTCGAAGCCCGTCTTGTCCACGAAGTCGCGACGGACCGGATCCTGCAGGTCTTTCTTCCAGTCGAGCTTGATCGCGGTCGGGATATGGCCCTTGTCGTAGGCGCTGGTGTCTTCGTCTACCTCGACGATGACGACACCAGGGTCACCGATATGGGCCTCCGCCCAGTCGGCGTCCACGAGGACGTCGGATCGGCTCATTATGGATATACCTCCTTCTCCGGTCACGTCCTAGGCGGACGGCCGGACCCTTAGATTCCGCTGAATGAACAGATAAACGTGGCAGCCCAGGCAGAGGTCGAAGGCCGCGTTGAGGAACGCCGCCGCCAGCGCGAGCGCGGTGAAGACCAGGCCGGCCGGCCCGGCGCCCGCGGCCAGGCAGATGAGCCCCACGCCGGCGATGACCATGCCCATCGCCTGGGCGAACCGGGGCGGGGCCGCGGCCTCGGTGTGCCCGGGCGGCCCGAGCCGCGGCCTGACGAGACGGCGGTAGAGCAGGCCGTACGGCGCGTACCGCAGCCCGGCCAGCGCGCCGACGGCGAACACGGCGACCTGCACGGCGAGCAGCCAGGCGCTGCCCGTGACCAGCACCACCGCCAGCACGACGGTGGTGATGACCGCGCTGAACCGAGGACCACGCGGGTCGATTTCCATGCCTGAGCTCCTCGCCACCAAGCGGCTTTCCTCCTCGGTCACCGCCCTGAGGGGTCACCGGGCGCCCGCATCAGGGGAACGCGGCGCCGGGAAGCCCGGACATCAGGACAGCGCGGCCCGCGGACAGATCGCGGTAGCGACGTGGCAGAAGTCGACGGCACGCCGCTTGGTCAGCAGCTCCGCTGTCCAGGAGATCACGAACTCGATGCTATGCGGGCTCAGCCGGGCTGTCACGGGGTAATCCCGGGCGAGGCGGGCTCGGTCACGCTGCCCAGCACGGCGATCACGTCGGCCTTGCGGGGCACGCCCACGGCGCGCTTGACGACGGCGCCGTCCGGGTCGAGCACGAGCACGGTGGGGGTGCTGTTGACATGCAGCCGCCGGACCAGGTCGAGCCGCGCGGCCGCGTCCACATCGACATGGATGACGCCGTCCACCATGCCCGCCACCTGGGCCAGGATCTGCCGCGTCGGCCGGCACGGGGCGCAGAACGCGGTCGAGAACTGGACCAGCGTGGCCTGCCGGCCGAGAGGGGCACCGAGATCGGCCTCGGTCAGCACCTCGGCCTTGGGGGCACGGAACCGCCCGGCCCGGCGGCGCAACGCCAGCCCGAGCAGGGAGGCCGCGGCCAGCGCCGCGGCGAGCGCTATCAGCCCGCCAGTCACGCCAATGCACAGCGCCCGCGCGGCCGCATCCATTCCCGCCTAGGTGGGCCTGGCGGTCAGCAGTACCTCGTGGTTCGCCGTGATCTGGAAGCTGCTTATCGGCTTGGCGCTGCTCGGCATCGAGCCGTCGTACCAGACCGTGCCCTCGTCGGAGGCCACCGTCCAGGCGGCCACCTGGGTCCGCGTCCCGTCGGGGTGGACGACCATCAGCTGGCAGGTGGTCCCCACCGGAATGCGGTCGACCAGGACCTTGAACGCGTCACCCCACATCTCGTGGGCATAGGCCACCGAGGCGCTCGCACCGGTGACGCGGCTCGCCGTCTGGACGGTCTCCCAGTGCACGTTCTTGACCGGGACCGGGACCGCCACCGTCCGCGTCGCCGCGACGGAACTCAGCCCGCCGTACAGGCCGCCCGCGATGGCCACGACGGCGGCGGCCGACGCCGCGAAACGCCACCGGGTCCGGCGCCGCCTGGCTTCGGCCAGGTCGAGCACCGTGCCGATCAGCTCTCCCGGCGGCCGGTCGTCGGCGACCGTACGCACGGTGTCATCGGCGCAGATCCGGCTGATCTCGTCCGGGTTCACCCGGGCCAGCAGGGCGGGCAGGCCCGCCAGGCCCGCCAGTTCGTCCCGGCAGTCCCGGCAGGTCATCAGGTGCGCGTCGACCAGGGAGCGCTCGGCGGGATCGATGGCGCCGAGCACGTACACGCCAAGCGAGACCCTGGCGTCGGTGCAGTCCCATGCCTGGGTCATGGCGCCAGTCCTCGCTCCTGCAGCGCCAGCTTGAGCGCCTTCAATGCGTAAAACGTCCGGGATTTCACGGTACCTGCCGGTATGCCCAGCGTAGCTGCCGCTTCGGCGACCGAGCACCCCCGGTAGTAGGTCTCGACGATCACCCGCCGGTGGTCGGGCCGCAACGAGGCCAGCGCGTCCGCGACGGCCCAGGACTCAAGCGTGCGGTCGGCGTCGTCGTCGGAGGGGAGCAGCTCCAGGGCCGCCTGCCCGGTCTCTGGCGGCCTGGCCTGCCGGGCCCGGTAGGAATCGACCGCGAGGTTGCGCGCGACGGCGAACAGCCACGGCCGGGCCGGCCGGTCGGCCAGCGCCTCCGGATGCCGCCATGCCCGCACTATCGTTTCCTGCACAAGGTCCTCCGCACGCTGCCTGTCACCGCCAGTGAGGTGGAGGGCGTAGCGAAGCAGGGCACCGCCGTGTTCGGCGTACAGCGCCCGGACAAACGCCTCGTCTGCCACCCGCCCTGAGCGGGGCGCGGTTCCCGCGTTCGGCACACCATGTGGTACGTCTGACGGCGGCTGGCGGTTCAAACGGCCAGGAAAATTCTTGTCACCGGGTACCGCCCCGGGTACCGGGGCGCCCGGAGGAGATCCGTGCTGGCTCATGGTGCGGCACCGCTGAATGTTGACTTCGGAACGTGCTGGTACGGACACTGTAGGGCGTTATCCACCCAGTCTGCCGCAATATGCGCGGAATAGACAGTGTTGGTTCGGGGGGGCGACCCCCCGGAACCCCCCGCGCACGGGGGGCTGCCCGCCCCCCCCGTACCCCCCTGGCCCCCCTGGCCCCCCGCACACGGGGGGGCTGCCCGGCCCCCCTGGCCCGGGCCCATAAGCCGCCGGCGAACTGGGGCAGGACCTCGATGACGGCCGCGTCGGGAAGGACCAGGTCGGCCGCTATGCGGTGGCCGGCGGCCGCGCCGTCCACCAGGAACGAAGACCTGGCGAGCACCGAGCGCAGCCGGCCGTCGTCCCCGCGCCGGGCCACGATGACGTCCAGTGCCTCCGCGAGCGTGCTCGCCTCGACCGACTCCAGCTCAGCGCCGGCGGCCTCCCTGGCCGCGGCCCAGTACTGGATTGTTACTTTGGCCATTTGGGATATCCTTCTCTACACGGACCCGGGCGCTGTTGCCCCCGGGTCCTCGTCTGTTTATACAAGTAGTGAGGTGCGACCGCACCAGCGAGTGGAGGTGCCGCCGAGTGAGTGACTTGCTGCTGATCACCAGCGTGCTCGAGCCGTCCGCCGAAGTGCTGCCCGCCCTGGGGCTCTTGCTGCACCCGGTCCGCGTGCTGCCTGCGGACGCGTCTGCCCTGGTGGAAGCCCCGCCCGCCGACGCGGTGCTGATGGACGCCCGGCGCGAGCTCGCGCACGCGAAGAGCATCTGCCGCCTGCTGCAGACGACGGGCCTGGACTGCCCGCTTTTCGCCATCGTGACCGAAGGCGGCCTCGCCGCGGTCAACGCCGAGTGGGGCGTCGATGACGTGATCTTGCACACAGCCGGGCCCGCCGAGGTGGAGGCCCGGGTCAGGCTGGCCATCGGCCGCCGGGCCGTCGCCGCGGTGGCCGACGCGCCCGACGAGATCCGCTCGGGTGAGCTCGCCATCGACGAGGCCACCTACGCGGCCCGCCTGCGCGGTCGCGTGCTCGACCTCACCTTCAAGGAATTCGAGCTGCTCAAGTTCCTCGCCCAGCATCCGGGCCGGGTCTTCACCCGTGCGCAGCTGCTGCAGGAGGTCTGGGGCTACGACTACTTCGGCGGCACGCGCACGGTTGACGTCCACGTCCGGCGGTTGCGGGCCAAGCTCGGCCCTGAGCACGAGGCCCTGATCGGCACCGTGCGCAACGTCGGCTACCGGTTCGTGCCGGTTAAGGGCGAGCGGATGACAGCTGACGAGCGCGCCCGGAGCAAGCAGGACCTGGGTGCTCGCGCCGCGACCGCGGCCCGATGACCGGACGGCAGATCACCAGCGCTGAACTCACCACCGCCCAGGTCACCGAGGTCCTGGCCCTGGTCCAGGCCGCGCGGCTGGCCGATGGCGTGGCGCCGCTGTCTGAGCACGTGATGCTGCACCTGCGTTACGACAGCGCCGGCCGACCCGGGCTCGGCCGCGATCTCGTCCTCACCGCCGGCCGCGAGATCGCCGGCTACGCCTACCTGGATCCGCCCCCGGGCCAGCGGGACGAGGGAGAGGTGACCGGCGAGCTGGTGATCCACCCGGCCAGCCGGCGGCAGGGGCTCGGCCGGGCGCTGACCGGCGAGCTCGCCGCCGCGGCGGGCACCTACGTGCTCCGGGTCTGGGCCCACGGCGACCTGCCCGCGGCCGCCGCGCTGGCCAGGACGGCGGGTTTCGAGCGTTTCCGCGCCCTGTGGCAGATGCACCGCTCGCTGCGCGAGCCGCTGGAGCGGCCGGTCCTGCCCCCCGGCCGGACGCTGCGCACCTTCATGCCCGGCCGGGACGAGGATGAGTGGCTGAGCCTCAACGGCCGGGCCTTCGCCAAGCATCCCGAGCAGGGCGGCTGGACCCGGCACGACCTGGAGCTGCGGGAACAGGAGCCGTGGTTCGACCCGGCGGGCTTCTTCATCGTGACCGCGGACAGCCTCATGACCGGCTTCCACTGGACCAAGGTGCACTCACCGGAGGAGGGGGAGGTCTACGTCGTCGGGGTCGATCCCGCCGAGCAGGGCAGCGGGCTCGGCCGGGCGCTCACCCTGGCCGGGCTGAATTACCTGCATGATCGGGGCGTGGCCCAGGCGATGCTCTATGTCGACGAGGACAACGCCCCCGCGATCAGGATGTACCAGGCGCTCGGATTCACCCGGGCGAGGATCGACGTCATGTACCGCCGGCCACCCGGCGCCGGCCACGGCGAGACGAGCCAGCCGGGCCCCAGGGCAGGCTAGCTGTCCTGGATACCCAGTGCTTCGTCGAGTTCCGCGGCCGTCAGCGGCCGGTCCGCAGCCGCCACCGCGCTGAGTACCTCAGCGTAAAGCTCTATCTCGTCAAGGGCGACGCGGTCGTGGACACGAAGATCCAACTGCCTGGGAATCGTGCTCACCTCCGGCGCTGGTCGCGACTCCGTCCGCTTACGCCCCAGGTTACGTGCCGACACTGCTCCTCCGCATGACCCATCAGGGTCATTCAGCTACCACCTTCACGTGCGGTTTTACCCACCCGGGCGGTAACGATTCCGGAAAACTGCGGCGCAGTTGGCGTCAATCGGGTAATACACGCAACAAGCGCCACATCCGCATCTCTACCCAAAAGATATGATAGCTGTAGCATCGCCCACTCGGGCATGAAGTGGCATGAAGGTGGACACTAGGTCGTTCTGGTGGCGCGCACTGCGATCACAGACCAGAGTCATGCTCGTATTCGCCCCGTCCGACCCGCCCCAAGCCCGCATACTACAGAGGTAGCGGTCCCCTGCCGGATCGCCTAGGCGACCCGGCGTCTGCTCGCGCCGCTAATTCCGGACACCGGTCCTGCCTACATAGACCAACATGATCTCGGGAAGCCATGAATGACAACAGTGATCTCCTGCCGAACCTTGTTCACGAAGACGCCTTCGAAATGCAGATGCGCGGGTACAGCCGCCGTCAGGTGGACGAGTTCATCGCCCGCTGCCGCAGCCAGATCCGCGACCTGGAACAGCGACTTGCCCGGGCCCTGGACGACGGCGAGGAACTGAAGCGCGACCTGGCCACCGCACGCCAGCAAGCGCTCGGCGCCAAGCCCGCGCACGAGGAGGTCAGTGAGCGCATCGCCCAGATTCTCAAGCTGGCCGATGACGAGGCGAGGTCTCAGAAGTCCAAGGCCCACGAGGAGATAGCCCGGCAGCGCAACGACGCGCAGGCGGACGCGGAGAAGTCGCGGGCCGAGGCACGCGAGCAGGCCGAGCGCATGCTCACCGCCGCCCAGGAACAGGCCGAACGGGCGATCACATCCGCGCGCGCCGAGGCGGAAAAGACCCTCACCGCCGCCCGCACCGAGGCCGAGCGCACCACCACCGAGGCGCGGAAGAAGTCGGAGAGCGCACTGGCCAGCGCGAAGGCACAGGCCAAGAAGGCGCTCGACGAGGCAACCGCCCGGGCCACCGCCATTCACGATGGCGCGGAGCGCCGCCTGAACCTCCTGTCCACCAGGCACTCAGAAACGATCAAGCGGCTCACCGACATCCTGGACGGCGTCTCCGGCCTGGTGGCCGCCGAGACCGCCCGCATGTCGCTCGAGGATGAGGTCGACCAGGCCACCGCCAAGGCGATCAGCGCGGCGGAGTCCAATGGCGCTCCCCGCCCGGCTGCGGAGCCGGCCGCGGGAGCAGCGCGCCCCACGGGACCAGGCGGGCCGCGTCAGGCCGCGCCGGGGCCGTCGGCCCCGCCCCGCCCCGCCGGGACCGCAGCCCCCGCGGCGCCGTCCCCGACGGCCCCGGGCCAGCGGCCCCAGTCGCAACTGGCACAGTCGCAACTAGCACAGTCGCAGCCGTCCCAGGCCTCGCCGTCCCAGGCCTCGCCGTCCCAGGCCTCGCCGTCCCAGGCCTCGCCGTCCCAGGCCTCGCCGTCCCAGGCCTCGCCGTCCCAGGCCCCCAGGCCTCGCCGTCCCAGGCCTCGCCGTCCCAGGCCTCGCCGTCCCAGGCCTCGCCGTCCCACTCCTCGCCTGCGCAGTCTTCCCCGGCACAGTCTTCCCCGGCGCAGTCCTCCCCGGCGCAGTCCTCCCCGGCTCAGGCCCAGGAGAAGCAGTCCTCCCCGGGCCGCGCGGCGATCATCGACGCGGAGGAGAAGGCCGAAGGCATCCGGATCATGCCCGGCAGCGACAACTTAGGCCCGCCACCTCGGTTCAGGTAACGCGCCCAGGCCCTGCGCGAGCCTGTCCAGGCGCCGCAGGATGACACCCTCACGCAGGGCCCACGGGCACAGCTCAAGCTGATCGACGCCGAGCAGGTCGAGGATGGCGTCGGCGACGATGGCTCCGGCCGGCAGCTGAGGCCCCCGGCCGGCCGAGACGCCCGGCAGTTTGGCCCGTTCGCCCTGCGTCATCGTCGGCAGCCGTTCGGCCAGCGCCGCCACGTCGGAGTGCTGCAGGACGCGCTTCACGTAGAAGCCCTCGCCGGACGGGGCCGCGCCGGCGATCCTGGCCAGCTGCCGGAACGTCTTCGACGTCCCCACTACGTGATCGGGGACTCCCTGGCGCAGCATGCCGCCTGTCTCCCGGGCGATCTCGGCTCGCACGTGCTTGCGCAGGCTGCGCACCTCCTGCGACGAGGGCGGATCGGTGCTGAACCAGTCCCTGGTGAGGCGCCCGGCGCCGAGCGGCAGCGAGGCCACCACATCCGGCTCTTCGTCAATGCCCGAGGCCACCTCGAGCGAGCCGCCGCCGATGTCGATCACCAGCAGCCGCCCCGACGACCAGCCGAACCAGCGGCGGGCGGCGAGGAAGGTGAGCCGGGCCTCCTCCTGGCCGGTCATCACGTTGATCTGGACGCCGGTCTGCTTGCGGATCCTGGCCAGGACCTGCTCGCCGTTCACGGCATCCCGGACGGCCGAGGTCGCGAACGCGATGATGTCCTCGGCGCCCTTGTCCTCGGCGATGCGCAGCGCCTCGTCGACCACCCCGCGCAGGCTGCGCTCGCCGGGCCCGGACAGCGAGCTGTCGTCCTCCAGGTGAGCGGCGAGCTTGAGTTCGGCCTTATGCGAGAAGGCAGGCATGGGCCGTGCCCCTTGGTAGGCATCCACCACGAGCAAGTGCACCGTGTTCGACCCCACATCCAGCACGCCAAGTCGCATACCTTGACGCTACCCTGCCGGCGCTCAGAAAAGCCTGGCCTGTGCCGCCTGACCTGGTTCGCCGAGCCTAAGATGCGAGCATGCGCAACGGGGAGGTGTCCTACTGGTGGCAGGCGCGCGGCATCCCGCCGCGGCGGCCCTCGCTGCCGGGCGGCACCGAGGCCGATGTGTGCATCGTCGGCGCGGGCTACACCGGCCTGTGGACCGCTTACTACCTCAAGCGGGCTGACCCCGCGCTGCGGATCGTCGTCCTCGAGGCCAGTTTCGCCGGGTTCGGCGCCTCCGGCCGGAACGGCGGCTGGGTGACGGCCACGCTGCCTGGATCGCGGGCCCGCTACGCCAGGCACCCGCAGGGCCGCAATGGCGTCCGTGAGCTCGAGCGGCACCTCCGCGACACGGTGGACGAGGTAGCCAGGGTCTGCGCTGCCGAGGGGATCGATGCGGGCCTGGTCAAAGGCGGCACGCTCACCGTCGCCACCTCGGCGGCCCAGCAGGCCCGGCTGCGCCGCCGGCTGGAGCAGGAACGGGCGTGGGGGGACGACGCCGGGATCGTTAGGTACCTGGAAAAGACAGACCTGACCGAACGCCTGCGGCTGACGGGGGCCGTCGGCGCCCTGTACTCGCCGCACTGCGCCCGCGTGCAGCCGGCCGACCTGGCCGCCGGACTGGCCGAGGTCGTCACCCAGGCCGGCGTGCGGCTCTACGAGGCGACGCCGGTGACGTCGATGTCAGCCGGCTGGGCGCGCACGCCGGCCGGCGACGTGCGCGCGCCTTACGTCTTGCGCTGCACCGAAGGGTTCACGGCGGACATCCCGGCCCAGCACCGGACGCTGCTGCCGATGAACAGCTCGATGATCGTCACCGGGCCGCTCGGCGACGACGCCTGGAAATCGATCGGCTGGGATCGCTTCGAGACGCTCAGCGACGAAGCGCACGCATACATCTACGCCCAGCGCACCGCGGACGGACGGATCGCGCTCGGCGGCCGCGGCGCCCCCTACCGGTTCGGCTCCGGCCTGGATCACGACGGCGCGATCGCGCCGTCCACCGTCGCGCAGCTCGGGCGGGTCCTGCGCCGGATGTTTCCGGTCGCGGCGCAGGCAGGCATCGAGCACGCGTGGTGCGGCGTGCTCGGGGTGCCGAGGGACTGGTGCGCCACGGTCACCCTGGACCCGCGGACCGGCCTGGGCTGGGCCGGGGGCTACTCGGGCCACGGGGTGGCCGCCGCCAACCTGGCCGGCCGTACGCTCGCCGACCTGGTGCGAGGTGTCCCAAGCCCGCTGACGACGCTGCCCTGGGTGGGCCATCGCTCGCCTCGCTGGGAACCCGAGCCCGCCCGCTGGGCCGGGGTGCACGGCCTCTACGCCCTCTACCGGGCGGCCGACCGGCTGGAGTCCGCCCGCCCGTCCCCGCGCACGTCCGTGCTGGCCCGCGCGGGCGACCTGATCTCAGGGATCCCCCACTAGGGCGAGGGCAGCTAACCGGCGGCGCGGACGGGGAGCGGCCGCCGCTGACCGCCGCGGCCGCCTCCGTCAGCCCGTTCAGTAGATGGTCTTGGTCTTGCTCCGGCTCCCGATCGTCCCCTTCTTGGTCCCGGTGAACGTGTAGACCTGCAGGTGAGCGGTGTAGCGCAGGGTCATGTGCCGGCATATCTGCTCGTGGTAGAGGGCCACCGCGCCGATGTTGGCGTGGAACTTCCTGCTGGCGTTCGAGGCCACCACGACCGCTCCGGCAGCGAAAACATTGCGGGCGGTGCCTTCGGCACACACATCGACCCGGACGCCCCGGCTGGTCTTGACGTAGGTCCCCCACGCCTTGACGCCGTGCAGGGCCGGGAAGGAGAGCTTGTGGGTGCTGGATTGCATGGCGGCGGATGCCGGCAGTGCGCTGAGAGCAAGCATCGCCGCGGACGCGACGATGAGGGAAATTCGGCGCAGCATGTGAATCCTGTACCTCCGTGTTGGCTTAAGGAAAGCCTGAAGGCTAGCAGCGCCTCCCCGGGCGAGCAATCAGGCGCACGGCAACCGGGCAAGTTTGCCCACGTAACCGGACCCGGACCCGGGCGATATGCGCCTCGATGGCCGGAGGTGCCAGGCCCGTCTGCCCATTGCTATTACCCCCGGGGGGTATATGCTGGCAACCGGACAGTGACGCTACAGGGAGGTTGCGATGAACGCGGCGGACATCCTCGTGATCGTGGCCGCGGTCACAGCGCTGACCGGGCTGGGCTGGTTCTTCTTCGGGCCGCGCAAGGCCAGGGCCGCGGTGCTGGCGGGCGGGGTGCAGCGGCTGGAGGTCACGGTCAAGGGCGGGTACAGTCCCGAGGTGATCCGGGTGCGCCAGGGCATGCCCGTCGAGCTGACCTTCGACCGGCAGGAATCCGGTGACTGCACCCACCGGGTGGTGTTCCCCGATTTCCGGGTGAGCGCCGCGCTGCCTGCCTACCAGCGGACCACCGTGCGGCTGGATCCTGGCGAGGCCGGAGAGTTCGGGTTCGCGTGCGGGATGAACATGATCCGCGGCACGCTGCTCGTCGAGCCCGCCGCGGGCGGCGCTGCCGCCGGCGGCGCAGTGAACGGGAGCAAGGACCAGGCTGCGGCCGTGACGGGTTCTGCCGCCCTCCCTGAGGCTGGCGGCACGCTGCCCGGGGCGGCCGGCGAGACGGCGCGGAATACGCAGGATGCGGAGGCGGCCGAACGGCGGGCGGAGATCGCCGGCCTGGCCCGCCGGGTGATCACCGGGGCGGTCCTGACATTGCCGGTGCTGTATGCGGTGATGGCTCACGACCTGTTCGGGGCGTGGGTGCCTGCGGTGCTGCTGAACCACTGGGCGCAGCTGGCGCTGATCACCCCGGTGATGTTCTACACCGGGTGGCCGGTCCACCGGACCGGCTGGCTGGCGCTGTCGCACCGGTCGGCCGACATGAACAGCCTCATCACGATCGGCACCGCGGCTGCGTATGGGTACAGCCTGGCGGAAGCGCCCTGGCCTCGGATATGGGCTGCGCTGAGCCGTCGTGACCGGGAAAGCGGCCGGCCGGCCCGGTGACCATCCGCGGTATCACGCCCACATGTGCTAGTCGTCGTCCGCGGTGGGGTCGCAGTAGTCCACCTCGCTGGTGGGGTGGAACGGGCCGAGCAGCAGGCGCCGGGCGAACTCGCCCCCTTCCGCCATCTCCTCGGCAGAGACGTCGAAGGTGAATTGCTGCATCGGCCTCAGGGGCTGCCCGGCGATGGTGACCGGCCGACGGACCAGGTAGATCGCTGACCAGGGACAGCAGAAGTAATGGCTGGCCGTTTGGCCGACGGTCGCGGTCAACACGATAGACCCGTTGTTCACCGCCGCGTCGATCTGCGACTGGATGCCCAGGGTGGCCGCGGGGTCGGGGTCGTAGCGCCACAGCAGGTCGACGGCCCTGCGCGCCGCCGCGTCGTACTGCCAGCCGGAGCGGGCGTCCGGGTCGGTCAGGCACCACGGGTCGAAGCCGGGCTGACCGGGCAGCGGCAGCGCCGGGCCGGCAAGCGGGGTGGCCGCGATCTCGGGCTGGTCGAGCAGCGCGGGCATGGCCAGCAGCTGGCCCAGCCGGTAATAGGCGGAGATGCCGCGCCGCAGCGAGTTCTCCACCTTCTCGTGGATCTCCCCGGTGGCGGCCGGGCTCCACAGCGACTCGCCGAACGAGGTCACGCTGTCCGCCTCGGCGGCCAGTCCCCGCAGCCGGGACGCCGCGTCCGCCTGATCTTCCGGGGGCGGGGCCTTGCTGAGATCGTCCAGGGCGGCCTCGGCGCGGCCGCGCATCGCCCGGGCCGCCGCCAGCATCGCGGTCAGGTGAGCCCGGGGGCACGGCTCGACCTTGATCCACTCGGGCAGCGGCGCCGGAACGGCGATCTCGGCCGTGACGTCGTAGGTCTGGTCGGTGGCGGCGCGCCGGGCCCGGGCCGACCAGTGCTCGACCTCGCCGAGGAACACCGCGGCCTGCTCGGCGGTCACCGGGGGCAGGAACCCCGCCGTGCG